>Ga0315274_10012620_pt1 | contig 12045 bp, 11 predicted proteins | sample YL17G02_20_MG_FD_203700 | JGI IMG/M metagenome (GOLD analysis project Ga0315274, IMG submission 203700) | Sediment microbial communities from Yellowstone Lake, YNP, Wyoming, USA - YL17G02_20 | ecosystem: Environmental > Aquatic > Freshwater > Lake > Sediment | place: USA: Wyoming | collected... | reverse complement strand
TGAGCATCTTATTCAAGTCATCAAATACGCCTTTATAGCGTGTTTTAAACTTGGTTAAGGACGTCTTCACCTGCTTGTAGCGGCAGAGGCGTAGAAAGGTGATCGCCTGTAAAATATAGCTTTCCGGAAAGAACCGGTTTTCAAAGAATGGTGAGTGCAGGGTGTGAATCGTGCCGAGCGTGTTGTTATGCTTTTGCATCATAAAAAAGGTCCAGGAAGCCTCGAACAGCGCCTCTAGCCAATTATCAGACTCTCTGGGTATCTGAGCGTAGGCCTCGATGGCTTCGCGAAAGCGCTGCACTTCGTAGTCGACGCGGGCGATATTCAAATTGGCCTGCTCGCGCAGCCAATCGCCATCTTCGGATTTGTCGGCGCTTTGTCGCACCCGTTCGAAGTATCCCATGGCCTTGCTATGGGCGCCACGCAGGTTAGAAATCACACCGAGGTGGAATTGCGCCTTAACAAAGTAGGCCCCGCTAGGCACCTTTTGAAAGTAGGCAGCGGCCTGCTCGTATTTTTTGCGATCAAAGGACTCAATGCCCAGATAATAAAAATAGAAGCCGCGGGCTGGGCCTGGCACCATCGCCGGGTCGATCCGAGTTTTAAACAGCTGCACCACATGCGACTGTCCAAGGTTGATGGTTGAATTTATGCGACCGAGTTCTTCTAGTGCTTTGGTGAAGAAGATGTTGGTGCGCACAGGCCCACGGCGGACGATGATCGAGTAATACTTCGACGCCGAGTAGTAAAATCCGAGGCGTTCTAGACTCTGCGCTAGCCCCCACTCGGCCTTCTCCTTTTCTCCGGCCATCTTTGGATAGCCGTAGACTTGGAAGTAGGCAGCGGCCGACGATATATAATCACGACGCGCGTAATAGGCGCTTGCTGCTGCGTAATTTGCCATTAGTGGCTCAGCAGCCACGGTGATGCCGAGGAGCAGGCACAGAATCAATTTTGGAATTTGTCGCACTCTGCCGCTCTCCGTTCGCCACTGTGTGGCCTAGGCTGCCCTCTAGAAAAAGGTCGACGCCCCGATCTGCAAGGTGATGTTGTTTTTTAGTTCGCTGCCTGAGGCGGTGCTACCAGGGCATGCGCCGTCGAGCGCTGGGAAGGCAAAGATGTTGTCTCTCACCTCCCAGCGTATAGCGTAGTCTTGGCTGACGAAGTACTTCTGGCCAGCGCCTATACCTACGCTGGGGTATCCTTTAGTCACGGGCGCTGGCTGCGGCGTCGTATCGGGTTGGCCGTTGAGGCTGGGGCCACCAGTGCATTGTTCGAAGTTATAATTTATTCCAGTAAGACCGACCTGCGCTGTGATAAATGAATCGAAGTAAACGACCTGACCATTGGACAACTGGGTCTTGCCGTAAACCGGAGTCCACAGAGCGCCGGCCGAAGCTATATATTGCGTGCGTTGAATGGCCGTGTGTATACCAAAGTCTTTAAACAAGAGAGTCTTGTCGGCTTTATCAATCGAAAATCCGTAGGCGCCACCCAGTTCGAGGGCCCAGGTTTCGCTGAAGTGGTAGTCGAGGAGGCCCGAGAGCATGAAGGTGTAAATGAAGGCCTGGTTTAAGATCACGGCGCTTTCGGCGCCGAGTTCGATACGTCCGGTCTTATTCATAAATCGGGGGCGGATGACGCGAATTTCGTAGCCATCAAAACGCCCCCCCTCCGCTGCCGCTGGCGTGGCCAAAAGCACCAAAGCGCACCACGTGGCTACCCCAAGGCAAGTACAGAGTACCTTGGAATTTTTTTGTTTAGGTAGCGCCTTAGTCATCCTAAAAATCTCCGCCCTACATGCGATCATCGGTCCTAGTCACACCTAGGAATCTTAAAATTTAACTGCTCTGCTTCGCGACCATCAACTTAAAGGCAATAAAGTCTGCCTGCTGCGCCGAAAGCATGATGCGCTTCATCAGCTTGAAGCGATGGCTCTTGTCCATCTCCATGGTTACAGTCGACATTTTTACCTTGTCGATCTCGCTTAGCCGCCCGGCTAGTACCCGCTTATTGGCATCGGCAAGCTTTTTAAGCTCATCGTATACCGGCTGGATTGCGCCTTGCGCCCGATCTTTTTCCTCGACGTCACCACCGATGACGTTAGCGACCTTGCGATCATTGACTAAAATTTCTGTCTTCGTGACCTTGATGGCCGGAAGCTCATCGAGGGAGGACAGTGTCAACGACTCAGGCAATTCGACGCCCCCATTGACGTCATAGCTTACTGGATCGGTCGAGTAGCTCATTAGTAGAAAGACGATCAGAATACTAAAGATGTCTAGCATGGGCATAAGGTTCAGGCTGAGCGAGTCGCCAGATTCCGACGATACTGATGCCATCGTAAGCCCTCTCTTAGGTCACAGCATGACGCTGGACATGACTACCTTTGGGTAGATCGTTTCGGCGGCAATCGCCTTTTGCACATCGGTAGCGCCCTTTGCGGCGAAGACCGGATCGCTCAGATTGCGTACCTTGATGGCATCGAGAACCCTGGAGATGTCGTCCCAGATCACGTCGTCTTCGGTAAAGAAGCTCACCTTGTCGTTCTCCGGAGAGGTCCGGCGCAGCTCAACCATAAACTTATGGAGTGCAGCAATGTCCTCTTTGGTGACCTTAAAGTCCTTCTTCTGCTCGTTAAGCGGCGGCTTACTCCAAACTCCAGTTACCTGAATCTTGTCCTTTTCCATGTCGACTTTGACATCGAAGCTACGTTCCTCTTCCTTCTTTTCGGGCGGCGCAGAGGTCAGAAATGGGATCTGTACCTCGAGCACGCCAACCGATAAAAACACCGCAGACATCAAAAGAAAGGTGTTTAGAAGGGAGAATACATCGATGAACGGCATGACGTTCAATTCGATATCTTTGTATTTTATTTTGCGCTTTTTCTTCTTAGACATTGCTACCCCTCAGTCGGCAGAGCTGCTGCTAGACACAGCCGTGCTGCCGCCCTTGATTTTCATCTTACGGGTATAAAGCAAGTCGATCAGCCGTGCGTTATTGCGGCTAATATCGTCGAGAATCGCGGTTTGCTTCATCACTAGGATGCCGTAGGCGAGCAGGCACATGAGCGCAGTGCCCAATCCATAGGACGTCGCTGTGAGCGCTTCGGCAATACCCGCCGCGAGCGCGGTTTGCTTAGCTGATCCGGTCAAGCGTGCGGCAGCCGCAAACGATCGCATCAGTCCAAACAGGGTTCCAAGTAGCCCAAGCAGCGTCGCGACGTTGGCGGTGGTTCCCAAAAATGGTAGTATTTTCGTGATCTTGGGTACAGCCGTTAGGGTCGCGGTCTCGAGGGCATGCTCGATCTCCTCGGTACTATCGTTGGCTCTCTTTAGGCCTTCTGACATGACATAGGGCAGCAGTTTGGGCCGTGCCTTCTTGCATAGCCTAATGGCGTTTTCTATCGAATTGTTCATAACCATCTTCTGCACCGCTGCCATAAACCCAGAGCTGTTCGCCAAATCGTACTGTAGCCAGTAGCGATAGGACCGTTCGACGATGATCACGAGCGACAAACATGCCACGAACGTAATCGATGACATGATCTCCTGGCCACCTTCCTCAAACTTGTGCGCGATGAAATCTAACATACCTCAGTACTCCTCCGACCTATGGGGTGACCCGAATGGATGGACCCTGAATCCCAGACTCTGCAACCTCTACACGACATCTTCATGACCTAAACCGCAACAAAAACATCAATCTGATTTGTACCGAGGACCATACCAGCAGTAATCCAGCATTCGATATTTGGGTTTTGTTAAATTTTAGAGACCCTTGCCGCTTGCTGTCAACCTCGGCGACAATAATTTCATGTAGATGGATTTTTAGTTTACTTTGGTTTACTATGGTTTGGTCTAACGTGGGTTGATTGCCATCGGCGGAGCATCGAGAGTATGGCCACTACAGTGCTCTACGTCGATGTGGCAGGGCGCAAGGCGCTGCCTGAGCCTAGCGTGCTGCGGGTTGCCGCTGCGTCCACTGACATCTCGTGCGTCACCGACCTACAGACGGCTTTGATGGCGTTACGCTCGCTGCCGCAGCTGGATATCCTAGTGACCAATACCCCAGACCTCGAGCTACTCCGGTTGCTGCACATGAGCCACCCAGCGGCCCATGCGGTATTGGTTACAGAAGACACGATGGAGCGCTACAGCGCAGCCCTTGAGGGCCAAGAAGATGTGTTAGTCGGGCACATCATTGCTAGCCACACCGCATGCGAGTGGACCATCAACGAACTGCGCGTCACCTTGCAAAAGCTGCTGCGCGCTGACCTCTTTGGCATCGATAAGTACCTGGCTAGCGGCACCCAGCTGCAAAGCCGGCAAGTGACTGGTTCGGGTGACCGCGACCGGCTCAATACCCTAGTGATGGGCTTTGCCGAGGATAGTCGACTCGGTCAATACACCTCTAAGCTGGTCTTTGGCATCACTGAGGAGCTGCTGATGAACGCCATCTACGATGCTCCGGTAGCTGGCGGTAAGGTGCACTATGCTGAGCTACCTCGCACCGCGCAGGTCCAGTTGCAGCCGGAAGAATATGGCTCGCTGACGTTCGGCTGTGATGGCAGCATCTTTGCTATTTCCGTCGCTGATCCGTTTGGCGCTCTAACGCGAGAAAAGCTCTTTACATACCTTAAAAAGGTCTTAAGGCGGAACGATAGCGCCGGCTTGATCGACACCAAAAAGGGCGGTGCTGGCCTGGGCCTATTTAAAATCCTCTATAGCAGCCACGCCTTGATTTGCAACGTCGATCCAGGGCGCAAAACCGAGGTCATCGCTCTCATTGATATCCAGCAGCAGGTGCGCGACTTCTCTAAAATGGCGCGGTCGGTGCATTTCTTTTCGACTAGATGATATCCAAGCGGCTAGGTGCGAGCCACGCCATAGAGGACTTGTAGGCATGTTCTTTCATTCCATCCTTGTAGTCTTGGCTGCGATCATCATGCCAACTGAAGCCTCAGCACAGCAAGAGGTCCAGCACTTAGCCCTCGAGACCAACCTCGGTGTTTCGAGTTTCTCCGGCGACCTTTCTGCGGATCACGCCGCGCCGACCTATGGGCTAACGGTCACGGTAGGTCAGGCCCATTGGGGCACCAGTGCTATTGCAAAAACCTTGGGCGGCCTCGGTAGCATGTGGAATTTGAGTCTGACCTCCATTTCGGGTAAGGCCAAAAAAAATACCAGCTTCCCCTTTAATCAGAGTCAGCGTTTTAACGCCCTCGCCACGTCCATTAGCCCGACGTTGTGCGCGCTAACAGAGGCGCCGCTCCAGGTGTGCCTCGGCATCGGCTGGGAGGAGTTCGATATCAGCCAAGCCAGCGACAATGAGCAGATCTATGGTACGACACTGTGGTCGCTGGCGGCTGGGCGGTTGTTGGCGGAGGACCTGCATGTGGGAGTGAAACTTAACTACCGCACCGTCACCCAGACGGTGCTGCGCGCTAAGTCAAGCTTTGCAGCATTGAGCGTACTTCTGTCCATTGGTTGGCAATTTAGGACTTGACGCTCGGCGGGTGTGGCCTAGCCCCCCGATATCCGTTGCCTCCCCCTGGCTTTCTGCTAACGTCCGTTTGTCTTATTACGCTGCGCTAAGGAGCACTACACGATGAAGAAGATCAAGGTAGCAAAGCCCGTCGTCGATATCGATGGCGATGAAATGACCCGGATTATCTGGCAGATGATCAAAGACAAGCTGATCCTGCCGTACCTGGATATCGAATTGAAGTACTTCGATTTAGGCATGGAAAATCGCGATAAGACCGACGACCGAGTGACCATCGATGCAGCGAAGGCCATCCAGCAGTACGACGTCGGCATCAAGTGTGCAACGATCACCCCGGATGAAGCGCGTGTCGAGGAATTCAAGCTTAAAAAGATGTGGAAGAGTCCTAACGGCACCATCCGCAATATCCTTGGCGGCACGGTCTTTCGGGCGCCGATCATCTGCAAAAACGTGCCTCGTCTGGTCAAAAACTGGACTAAGCCGATCGTCATCGGTCGCCACGCATTTGGCGACCAATATCGTGCCACCGATGTAAAAATCCCTGGTCCAGGCGTACTCAAAATGGTCTTCGAACCCACCGGCGGCGGCGCCCCCACCACATGGGAGGTCAACCAATTTGCTGGGGCCGGCATCGCCATGGGGATGTTTAATTTAGACGAGTCGATCGAGGGCTTTGCTCGCGCCGTTTTTGAGTACGGCCTGCTGGTCAAATACCCGGTCTACCTGTCGACCAAGAACACCATTCTTAAAACCTATGACGGCCGCTTCAAGGACATCTTCCAGGCAATGTTCGAACGTGAGTACGCCGGTAAATATCAAGCTGCCGGCTTGACCTATGAGCATCGCCTGATTGACGATATGGTCGCGCAGGTACTGAAGTGGGAGGGTGGCGTTGTCTGGGCTTGTAAAAATTACGATGGCGACGTTCAGTCCGACACCGTCGCACAGGGCTTTGGTTCCCTTGGTATGATGACTTCGGTGTTGATGTGCCCCAACGGCCGCACCATTGAAACCGAGGCCGCTCATGGTACGGTCACCCGTCACTACCGCGAACACCAAAAAGGCAAAGCGACCAGCACTAACCCTGTGGCCAGCATCTTTGCCTGGACGCAAGGCCTGGCGCACCGTGGCAAATTGGACGATAACGCAGAATTAGTGCGCTTTGCGCGGACCTTGGAGAAGGTCTGTGTCGACACCATTGAAGGTGGCAAGATGACCAAGGATTTGGCCGTATCTATCTACGGCAACAACGTGCCCGCCGGGACATTCTTAACCACCGGTGATTTTCTCGATGCTCTAGCCAAGAATCTCGACGCCCAGCTGTCGCGCTAAAATCCACATCGGTACGCCCTTACGCATGGACCTGAGCTATCGCGTTTTGGGCTACCGATGGCCGCTGCTTCTAGGTTAGACTTGTTCCAGTGACCCTTCAATTTTGGGAGGCTGGATACATGATTTGGAGCGCCAAACGGTCGTACGTAGGAGTGCTCATCGCCGTCATGGCGGCCCTGTCTACTGGCTGTAGTGACGATAAGGATGTGCCTCAAGAGGTGGTTGCACCGGCTGCCGAGAAGACTCCATATCCTGAGGACCAAGACCTGGCCCTAGGCGACAAGCAAGAAGCCGCAACGCCTCCAGCTGCCGACACCTCCGCTTCGAGTGAGGGGGCCGTGGTGAAGGACCTGACGACTGATCAAACCTCTCCGGCTTCTGAGCAGCCAGCACCCGACGGGGCGACGGCTGCCCAGCCCGCAGAGCCGCCGGTTGACGATGGCGACGCGGTTGGGGCAGCCTTCGCGCAAAACACGCCAAGCTATGAACTAGCTCCGAGCAACTTGCCGCCCGAGGACTCCGCGCATCTGTCTGATACCAATGGTGGCAAACGCGAAGCTAACCGGCATGCCGTTGGTGCGCACCGTGGTAAACCAAGTAAGCACGGCAAACACGTTAAAAAATCGCCGAGTTCCTCGGGTACAGGCGTGCGTTACGTCAAAGCCAAGCTGCTCAATGTACGCTCCAGCCCGAGCCGTAAGGCTAAAACTGTGCGTCAGCTCAGCGGTGGCAGCGAGGTCACCGTCGAGTTGCACGGAAAATGGGCTAAGATTAAAAAAGGTGAGTGGGTCCGTACCAAATACCTCAGCACAACCCCGGTGCAGTGATTGGCATGAGGCGCTCTGCGCCTCAGCTGCTACTAGCCATCGCCCGGGCCACCAGATCCTGCAGGCTTTTGATGCCCTTGAAGCCGATATGCTGCGCGGCCAAAGCTTTATCTTTGAAGATAAAGAAGGCTGGTAGCACGTCGGTCTCCGAGATCTCAAGCATCTCCGGGTGATCATCGACGCCGATCTGGACGAAGGTCAGGCCATGTTGATCGGCGGCCTGGATACGCTCGAGGGCAGGTTGTGCCAGCTTGCAGGCGCCGCAGCCTTTTTTCCATAATTTTAGAAAGATACGGGTGCCTGCTGCAATCTCTTCCTGGAGCTTTTCGGGGGTCCAATGGTGCACTGTGAGCACTCCTTAAAAAACAGGTTTGCGCGCCCAGGTAAGCCTTGTAGAATTCGTCGACTTCGCTATTACCCATGTGCCCAGGCGGACGCTAATCGTCGCTTGATGCGTTTGATTTGTCTAGAGGATTAAGTATGTTACCGGTTTATCTTGCGACCATCAGCCTGGTTTTCCTCGGTCTGGCCCCAATTGCTTCGGCGATTGACAAGCTCGTCATCATTTCGCCACATCGCAAATCGATTCAAGACGAGTTCATTCCTAAGTTCAAGACTTTCTACGCTGAAACCTATAAAACCAGCGTCGAAGTCGAGTGGCTTGATAACGGTGGGACCACCGATGCGGTGCGGCTGCTGGGCACAAGATTCGATAAAAGCAAGACCTCCTCCGGGATCGACATTTTGTGGGGCGGCGGCACCAATCTCTTCATCGACCTGGAGCAAGACCACCTGCTGCAGGCCTACCCGCTGCCGGCAACGTTAAGGGATCAGGTGCCGCAGCAGCTTAGCGGTGTTCCCCTCTATGACTCAAGCAAAACCTGGGTGGCCACCGCCCTCTCATCGTATGGCATCCTTTACAACAAGAAAATCCTGGGACTTGAGGGCCTTAAAGAGCCGACTAAATGGTCCGACCTGGCAAACCCCATGTTCAAAAACCAACTGTCTGCAGCCGATCCGCGCCACTCCGGCACCGCCATGACCATGATTCAGATCGTGCTTAACGCGTCGGGTTGGACTAAAGGTTGGGAGCTGCTTGCTGGTATCGCAGGTAACACGCGCAGCTTCACGCATTCAAGTTCTGATCCCATTAAGGCGGTAGTCGCTGGCGACGCCGCTGCGGCGATGGTCATCGACTTCTACGCGCAGCCCAAGATCGAAGAGCTAGGCAAGGATAACCTCGGCTTCGTGCTGCCCGTAAATGAAACGGTGATCGACCCCGACCCCGTAGCGATTATCCGCGGCGCGCCGCACCTGGAAACGGCCCAGCGCTTCGTCGCTTTTGTCCTAAGTGTCGAAGCACAAAAATTGCTGATCCTGCCAAAGGGCGCGCCCGGTGGGCCAAAGTTGGCGAGTCTGGGTCGTATGGCGGTCAATAAGCAGGCCTACCTTGAGACGGAAGGCAAACGCTCAAGCCCCTTTAATCCTTTTAAACAGAACTCTTTTCTGCACTTGAATGCTGTCACCAACGCCAAGATGGTACATGTACTTAGCGACTTGATCGGTGCCATCCAAATCGACACCCACAGCGAATTAAAGGCCGCCTGGGCGGCGATCATCAAGCGCGGCATGCGTCCCGCTGAGGTGGCCGAGTTCGCACTGCCACCGGTGAGCGAAAAGGAGGCACTTGCGCTATGCGAGCGATGGAGCGACAACACCGTGCGTAACGCCAACGTCAATGCCTGGGTGGCCGCTGCCAAGGCTAAATATCTACGAATGGCGGCCCATTAAATGGAAGTCACCTTCGATCATGTCAGCAAGAACTACGGTGATGTCGTCGCCGTTCATGACCTCAATCTGAAGATCGCTGAAGGCTCGCTACACTTTTTGCTCGGCCCTTCGGGCTGCGGCAAGACCACGACCTTGCGAATGTTAGCGGGGCTCGAAACGACGTCAGCCGGACGGATCTTGTTTGGCGACAAGGACGTCACGGCCTTGCCAGCAGCTGAGCGCGGCATCGGCATGGTGTTCCAAAACTATGCGTTGTGGCCCCACATGACGGTAGCGAAAAACATCGAGTACGGGTTAAGCCTCAAGCGCCTGAGCGCAGTCGTGCGCGAACAACGGCTCAAAGAGGCGCTGGAGCTAACGCAATTGACTCGCTTTGCTAGCCGCCTGCCTGGTCAGCTATCGGGTGGTCAACAGCAGCGAGTCGCCTTGGCCCGTGCCCTCGCCATTCGCCCCACCGTGCTGCTCCTCGATGAACCGCTTAGCAACCTCGACGCCCAGCTGCGCTTGGAGATGCGCGACAATATCAGCCGTATTCACCGCCAGACTAAGATCACTACAGTCTATGTGACACACGATCAAAAAGAGGCTCTGTCGATGGGCACGGAAGTCTCGGTGCTGCGTGCTGGACGCCTCATTCAAAGCGCGCCGCCACGCCAGCTCTACCACCACCCTGCGACTCCATTCATCGCCCGCTTCATTGGCGAGACTAACCTCGTCAACGCCACCTATCGTGGCGAGGAGCAAGGTCTGCTGCTCTTTGAATGCGGCTTTGGTCACTTGCGGGCAAAACGCCAGGCTGCGGCATTGAGCCTTGGTCAAGCGGTGACCTTGTCCTTTCGCCCGGAGACGATTGAAGTCAGCGTTGATGGCGCAGCTCAAAACAGCGTTAATCCGCTGCGCGTGTTCCTCGAACACCTCACCTACCTTGGCGAGTCAGAGCAGCTCGCGCTGCGCACGGCGGATCAGCAGGTCCTGCGCGCCAATATCTTTAACCCTCCCGAGCATGACTTGAGTGAGGGCGTGGCCATCGCCTGTAACGTCGACCCAGAGCACATCCTAGTCTTGCCTGTCGAGCTAGACCAAGGCGCCGGAACATGACACAGGGGACCACAACTATTCCGCAGCAGACGACGAAGCGGCAGCGTTCTCGGTCGCTCCCCACCCTTGTTGGCTACGTGATGCTGGCCCTCACCCTGGTCGCTTTGCTGCTATTTTTGGTGCTGCCAGTCGGTATGATCCTTTACAAGGCCTTTCGGGTTCAGGATCATTTCACCCTGGAGTACTTCCGCCTCCTATTCGCCAACGACCTGCAGATCACTGCGATCCAAAACAGCCTTTGGATTGGCGTTGCAACGACGCTGCTGTGCACGCTGCTTAGCCTACCATTGGCGGTGATCAATGCCCGCTATAACTTCCCAGGCAAAAAGCTGCTGGCTGGTCTGCTGCTGACACCGATGGTGATGCCGCCGTTCGTCGGCGCTATCGGCTTTCAGCGTTTCTTCGCGCGCCGTGGTTCGATTAACCTTCTGCTGCTCGACTCTGGCATCATAAGCACGCCGATTGAGTGGCTACAAGGCGACCGGGTGTTTTGGGCCGTGGTCCTGCTCGAGGTGCTCCACCTGTATCCGATCGTCTATTTAAACCTAACTGCCGCCCTGGCCAATATCGATCCCAGCTTAGAGGAGATGGCAACGACGCTGGGCGCGCCGCGCTGGCGTCAGTTCAAAGACATCGTCTGGCCCTTGGCCCGCAGTGGTTATTTCGCTGGTGCCATCATCGTCTTTATTTGGGCCTTAACCGACCTTGGGACCCCGTTACTCGTTGGCTTTAAAGAGACGATGCCGGTAAGAATTTTCAACATGATCACCGACGTTAACGAAAATCCGGTCGGCTATGCCCTGGTGTGCCTGGTGATTTTGATCACCTCAGGCATTTATGCGCTGGCAAAGATCACGACTCGCGGCAAATCCTACGACATGATGTCGCGTGGCCATGTCAGCAGCGCCGTCAAAACGATCAGCGCGCTGCGGGCGGCGCCATTCTATGGGCTGCTGACCCTGACGATCTTTGCCGCCTTAACGCCACACCTCTCGGTACTGATCACTTCGATTAGCAGTAAGTGGTTCATGACCGTACTGCCTGAGCATTACACACTAGATTACTACCGGCAGATCCTGAACACCGACCTGCCGTTGATAGGCATTAAGAATAGCCTTCTATTCTCTGGTAGTTCGATGCTCATCGATCTGGTGGTTGGCGTATTCATTGCCTACGTTGTGGTGAGAAAGCTTGTGCCGTTTGCTGGACTGCTCGACGCGTTGACGATGGTGCCTTTGGCACTGCCTGGGATCGTCTTAGCGTTCGGCTATGTGACCACCTATACCAACACCGTGCTCGACCCTTTTACCAATCCTACGGCCCTGTTGATCATCGCCTATGCGGTCCGGCGCCTGCCCTATATGGTCCGCTCAGCCGCCGCGGGGTTAGCCCAGACCAGCGTCTCTTTGGAGGAAGCAGCTGCCACCTTCGGCGCTTCACGCCTGCACACGATGCGGACGATCACCGTGCCGCTGGTCTCGGCGAACCT
>Ga0315274_10012618_pt1 | contig 12046 bp, 8 predicted proteins | sample YL17G02_20_MG_FD_203700 | JGI IMG/M metagenome (GOLD analysis project Ga0315274, IMG submission 203700) | Sediment microbial communities from Yellowstone Lake, YNP, Wyoming, USA - YL17G02_20 | ecosystem: Environmental > Aquatic > Freshwater > Lake > Sediment | place: USA: Wyoming | collected... | reverse complement strand
ACATCTTGGGCCCGCGAAGTCCCAACTTTATCTACCGCCCGAAGGGCTGCAACAAGCTGAAACTGCTGCTTAAAAACTATCCGCTGAGCGACGATATTGCCTTTCGGTTCTCCAACCGTGACTGGCCAGAGTGGCCTTTGACGGCAGAAAAATTCGCCCGATGGATAAGCAACGTAAACGGCAACGGCAATGTCGTGAACCTGTTTATGGATTATGAGACATTCGGCGAACATCAATGGGAGGATACGGGCATATTCGATTTTATGTCGCAGCTGCCCGAGCAGATTCTCAAACATCCCGACAACAACTTCAAAACACCGAGCGAGGTAGCCCAAAGCTACGAGGCTATCGACACGGTCGACGTGTCGCATCTGATAAGCTGGGCAGATACCGAAAGGGACCTCTCGGCCTGGCTTGGAAACGCGATGCAGTCCAGCGCCATTCACGAGCTGTACAGACTCGAAAAAACAATCAAACAAACCGGCGATGAGAACATAATCGCCGACTGGCGAAGATTGCAGGCGTCCGACCATTTCTACTATATGTGCACAAAGTACTTTGCGGACGGCGACGTGCACAAGTATTTTAATCCTTACGATTCGCCCTACGATTCATATATTAACTTCATGAATGTGCTGAACCATCTCTACAGCCGTTGCTCGAAACCAACGACTACGGGTGCCGCTCGGAATCCTGAGCTCACGGCGCAGAATTCAGAACGCCTCGATGCCCTGACCGTCACGTGATACCGTAAAATCTTCCCCACAAATCGGGGTTTGCTGTTTGCGATCGGCCTGGGAGCAGAATTGTGCCGATACTACAAAAAGCCGCCAACGTGCAAATTGTATCTACATCGACTCGGGACGAGCCTATCGATAGCCTGCTAACCAAAGAATGGCTGCTGACCAACGAGCGCGGCAGCTACGCATCATCGACGATTGTCGGCTGTAATACGCGAGGCTATCACGGCCTGCTCATCGGCTCTGTTGCCCCGCCGGCAAACAGAGTGCTGGCACTGGCAAATTGCCTGGAGATGGTAATAATCAAGGCAAAGGTCTTCGAGCTTTCGACCTTTGAGTTCAGCGATAAATTTGCACCGGCAGGCTTTAGCTACATAAAGCAATTCCGCCAGGATTCTGGAGTGCATTTTGACTATGAATTGGACGGCTTTAAGCTCACCAAATCCGTTTACCTGCTCCGCGATATTGATGCCGTATGCGTAGGATATTTTTTCACAAGCCTTATAGAGCCGGCGGAATTCGTTTTGCGCCCGTTTGTCGCTTTGCGAGATTTCCACGCACTGCAAAAATCCTACGCCCCATTGTCTTCAACCTGGCTTGGCGACAGCCTGATGGTGCAGAATTCAGAAGTCTGCCTATTTCTGAGCTGTCCAAACACAAATTTCGAAGAAGACCCGCAGTGGTGGTTTAATTTCATCTATCGCCAGGATAGGGAAAGAGGCCAGAATTTTACGGAGGATTTGTGGACGCCCGGGTTCTTCAAATGCCGTATAGAAAGGCCCACTCAAATCGTTCTCTGGGCGCGTTTAGCCGTCGCCGGAACGGCGACGGACCGCGACGCCGCCGAACGTTTAGCAGTCGCCGGAACGCCTGCCCTGAGCCTGTCGAATGGGGCGACGGACCCTAAACTAAACACCGACATTGCGGCAGTAAGAGAAGCCCTGGCTGGACACCAAAGCTGCATAATCGCAGCAGTCAAAGCCACCGATCCGAAATTCAAAATCCTTTGCTTAGCGGCGGACCAGTTCATCACCAGCCGTGAAAGACCGCCGAAAACGGACGACACAGGACAGATGGCGAATCGCAAATCGCAAATCGCCCTGCACGATGGACGAGAGACGAGAGACAAGAGACGCACGACGATCCTGGCCGGCTTTCCGTGGTTCGCGGACTGGGGTAGAGACGCTTTTGTCGCCCTACCTGGGCTATTGCTGTCAACCGGCAGGTTTGAGGATGCAAAATCGGTCCTGTGCACATTCTCGCAGGCAGCAGACCAGGGCATGATTCCCAACCGGTTCGATGATTATAGTGACACCGCCCACTTCAACAGTGTAGATGCCTCTCTCTGGTTTATCAACGCGGCTTTTGCCTACCTGGATGTTACCGGCGACTCAAGAACCTTTACGCAGCAGCTTCTGCCGACGATCCGCTGGATTGTCCAATCCTATCAAGATGGCACGCGGTTCGGCATCCATGCTGACGTGGACGGCCTTATAACAGCGGGCAGCAGGGACACGCAACTGACCTGGATGGATGCCAAGTACGACGGCGTGGCTTTTACGCCGCGCTACGGCAAAGCGGTCGAAATCAATGCCCTTTGGTATAACAGCCTTCGCGGGCTCGCCTACTTCTACGCGGGCCGCAACAGCGAAAACGCATACCACTACCAGGCTATGGCAGAGAAGGTTGCATGGAGTTTCTGCTCGCTATTCTGGAACGAAGCGGTAGGCTACCTGAACGACTGCGTCCTGCCCGATGGTACGCCCGACGGGACTCTTCGCCCGAACCAGATATTTGCCGTATCCCTTCCATTTGCGCCGCCATTATCGCTGCAGCAGCAAACCTCGATTGTTAATACGGTGCAAAGAGAGCTGCTTACACCTTACGGCCTGCGAACGTTAAACGTCCGGCACCCCAACTACAAAGGCAAATACATCGGCCCACAGAAAGACAGAGACCAGGCCTATCATCAGGGCACGGTCTGGCCGTGGCTGATAGGGCCGTTTGTGGAAGCCTATTTGAAGGTCAACGAGTTCAGCCGGGTAAGTAAGAAAAAGGCCGCCCAATTCATTCAGCCTCTGCTATCGCATCTGACTGAGCAAGCCTGTCTGGGCAGCGTTTCGGAGATATTTGACGGCGACAACCCTCACACACCTCGCGGCTGTATCGCCCAGGCCTGGAGCGTAGGTGAACTTATAAGAGCCTACCAACTGATAAACAGCTAATCCCAGCGTGCGAATTGTGCTTGGTGTATCGTGGATGGTGGATCGTGTTTCGATTGCTGATTCCTAATTCCCGATACCGGATGCCCGCACGGGTCACGCCTGCCCCGAGTAAGGTCGAGGGGAGCGACGAATTTTTCTTGCCTTTTCCGACAATCCCGACAATAATATCTTGTGTGTAAGCGGGATTTGCACCGTCGCTGAGGGCACCAATCGTAACCCGCTATGAACCATTAACTATGAATTGAGGACAATGTTGCCGAACCAGCGGCTCAAACGGACGCCGCATACGCGGCGCCGCTGAGCTTCTTGTTACACGGAAACTGTATAATCAGAGGTTGGGCGTAGGAGTATGAAAAGTAGGCTTACACCATACTACATAGACCTTATCTATAACGCTTGCCTACATTCATTCTGGCGGAAGAAAAGCCTATTTAAGTTCCTCCGGCAGTGTGGAGTATCAGAATCCTTCCTTGCTGGCTGGACGCCTGGGGAGACGAAAAGAGACCTACTCGACCGGCTCTTTGCGAAACTACCGACAACCGACGAGGGGCGTGGGGCTCTGGTTCGGATGGCGGAATATCTGATGGAACAACGCAGTTATCCTGATCTTGAGAACTGGGAGGATTCCGCCGAAAAGATGAAGGCAGCGAATGAGGCTGTATCGAAACTACGTATCTACCACCAACAACAGGAAGAAGAGATAGAATCAGAAGAAGAGAAACGGAAGGCAAAAGAGGCTTTTCGTAAACGGCAGCAAGAAATCGCGCGTTCGCAAGAGAGCCTTCAGAGGCTGAGCGACGGGCTGAATGAACTGGCTCAACGGCTTGGCGAACAACAGGCAGGTTATGATTTTCAAGACTGGTTTTACAATCTGGTTGACTTCAGTGAAGTTTCAAGCCGAAGGCCATATGTCCATGCAGGTCGACAGATTGACGGGTCAATCACGATTTCTGGGACTACATATTTAGTGGAGCTTAAATTCACCAAAGAACAGGCAGGGGCAAGACATATCGATACCTTTTATAAGAAAGTTACAAACAAGGCCGATAACACAATGGGAGTGATGGTGTCTATCTCTGGTTACTCCTCAACAGCAAAAAAAGAAGCATCTGGAGAAAGAACACCGCTACTACTTCTTGACCATAGCCATCTTTATTTGGTGCTAGGAGGTATCATGGGTCTTTCGGAAGTGATTGATCGAGTTAGGCGCCACGCTTCTCAGACGGGGGAGGCGTATCTGCCAGTCAAAGAATTCACAGGCTGATTTAAGGCCCGAGCCAGCGGCTCAACACGGACGGCGCAGACGCGGATTGATCCTGATCTGCACCGCCTCATTTTATATTTGCGAGTTGCTTTCCGCTTTATCTTTTGTGCATTTCCTTCTATAATACCTCGGCACTATTTACTTCTCGAAAGAAACAGCAGAAAAAGTTGATTTGCCACGGAGGTCAAGCTAATGGTGGATTTTAAAAGACTAATTGTTAAGAAGCAGGATATTGATATAACGAATCTATCGACGCTTTTTGAATCTCTCGATAGAAAAGCATCTCACATCGACTTGCGACCCACTCAGATAGAAGCCATAAGACTTCTTTCGGATCGTAGGTCAGAACGAGACCTTATTCTGAAGATTAGCACGGGTACAGGGAAAACCGCCGTAGGCCTACTTTATCTGCAGTCTTTTATGATAGAATCACAGAAACCAGTCGTCTATTTATGCCCAACGAGGCAACTTTGTGAGCAAGTTCGCGAGGAATCTGAAAAACTTGGCATTAAATCCACTACATATGAAGCAGGAAATCCTTTTCCAGATGTGGATGGTATTTCTGGTAAAGCAATAATTGTTTGCACATACGACAAATTGTTTAATGCAAAAACAACATTTGATAGAAGCGATGTTATGCTTCGTCCATATGCAATTGTACTTGACGATGCACACGCAGGGGTAGAAGAAATTCGTGATTGTTTCACGCTGAATGCTTCAGGAGATGATCTGCAAAAAGAGTTGATGAAGCTTCTCGACAGTCCGTGCAGTTCTTTCAGGTCTACTCTATGGATGGATATTACGAGTGGGGATCCAAATCAATTCATGGAGATACCGTGTTGGATTTGGAAGCCTCTAATACATGAAGTTGAGAAGTCTGTAAACGCATATTCCGGTGACGAGAAACTTCAGTTTGTAGTACCACACATTCTAGACATTTTACGATGGTGCCGATGTGTTGTTTCAGGTACAGGCATTGAAATAATCCCTGATATATTACCTGTTCACAAAATCGATGCATACAATAAAACATCACACAGACTTTTTATGTCTGCCACACTTGCTGATGACTCAGTATTGGTGAGGGAACTGGGATGTGATATTGCTGCTAGTAATAATCCAATAATCCCTAAAAATGACAGAGGACTTGGGGAACGGATGGTATTAGCTCCTTCTTTAATAGATAACAGATTGAATCGCGAATGGGTAATGTTTGTCTGTGAAAAATTATCAAAAAAGATAAATGTTGTTGTACTATCACCTAGTGAACAAAAGGCAAGAATGTGGGAAAGCTCAGGAGCTCGGGTCTATTTGGGCGATTCAGTAACAAAGGCAATTGTAAGGTTAAAAAATAGCTCAGGGATATCTGCGGTGTTTGTTCAGCGATACGACGGAATAGATCTTCCTGATAATTCCTGCCGAGTTCTTGTAATGGATGGTATGCCATTAGGAGAAGGAATACTTGATAGGTATGATAGTAGCCTCAGTGGAGTCGCTGGCGGTACACGTAATAGGTTGATCTATCGTATCGAGCAAGGAATGGGCAGAGCCGTACGCTCTCACGCTGATTATGCAGTAATTATTCTGGCAGGAGATGAATTGGCACACTTTATTGCAAAACATGATGTTTTATCTTCTATGAATCCTGATACGCAGGCGCAACTACGATTAGCGATAGAACTTGCAAAAATTGCAATGGAAGATACTGAAGCCGGAGCGGAGAAGGCAACAATTGATATGATTTTAAAATGTTTAAAAAGAGACGAGGGATGGAAGCAATACTACAATGAGACGATCAGAAGTGTTAGCGGGAAGATTTCCAAAACAGCGGATTCTCAGCGCGTTGCTATGGCATATGCAGAGAGAACAGCATTTGAATCTGCTTTGGCAAATGATCCGAACAAGGCCTCTAACATTTTGTTCGATGCAATCAACCAAAATATCAAAGATAACCCATCGATGAAAGGCTGGTATTTGCAGAGAATCGCAAATTACCTATATGATGTGGACTCCGGCAAAGCCTTGGAAGTCCAACGGTCTGCTTATGAAAATAACAGAACGATGATTTGTCCACCTAAAGGTGTTGTGAAGCGGCCAAAAACAGTGATGAAGTGCAGTATCCAAACGGCAATTCTTGATTGGTATAAACAATTTGCAAACCCGAATGGTGCGATCGCAAGTATTGAAGAGTTCAAAACACGGTTATCGTTCGATTTGTCTTCAGCGAGTATCGAGCAAGGTTTGTGTGACCTTGCCCCACTCTTGGGAGCAGAGGGATCAAGACCAGAGAAAGAATATGGAGAGGGACCGGATGATCTCTGGCTTTGGTCTGATATTTCTCTAGTAATAGAAGCTAAGAATAAAAATGAAGATTCCCTACATAAGAAAGATGCCGGACAATTACTTCAGAGTTTAGAGTGGTTCAAAAAGACTTATTCACCTCGCAGGGATCCGCTTCCTATTGTTGTTGCCAAAGTGTCTGTTTGTGACCGAAATGCACAGTTTCCTATTAATACCATGATAATTACTCGGGAGTGTATGCGAAATCTACTGGATACAGTCGAACAGTTTTTTCAAAAAATAATTGCTGAGCCTCTGCTTTACTCAACTCCACAATCAATTGCAAACCTCCAAGAAAGCTTTAGGTTATTGCCTGAACAATTTGTGAGTGCCTATACAGTTAGACTCCAAAAAGTTAGGGTTTAAAAGATCACCTTAGCCAGAAGGTGCTCCCCTTTCGCCCCGCGACTTGAAATTCCGACTTGGCGCGTCAATTATTTATGTCGGAAAAGAGTCAGTTTCTTATAGTCCCCAAGATGTTCAGTGTTGATCCGTGCTAATCAGCGTTAATCAGTGGTTAACATGAAATTTTATTTGACGCCGAAGCGATTTCAGGGTATAATATGCCGCTAACTAATGGATTAGAATTAGAATGTAAGATATTTCATAGTTCATAGCCGACGGACAATCAGAAACTTGTGTCCGGAAAGGCGGGTAGAGTCAATTCACAAAGTTGTCTTCCTTATGACGATCATAGCCCAAATTATCAGGAGCCGCAGAAGCGGCCAAATGACGGTTCGTAATTCCTGCCTGGCATCCGAGTGTGGGATAGACTCCAGCAGCAATACACACTTCTTGATGGTTCTGGATTCCCGCCCATTCGGCTTGCGCTCAGGGCAGGCCTTTCGCGGGAATGACAAGCGTCAAGGGCCGCTTGGCGGAGCACAATTATGCAAAACAAAGCCAATTCTCCAAGAGGCAAAATGAACGCAAAGCTTTTTGCACAAAGGGATTATGAAAACAAAACGGGTTTCGCAGGCCAACAAAACAAACCCAAACAAAGCCAATTTCAAGATTACGCACACGCAGCAAAGAAGTGGCAGGAAAAGGATCGTTCGGGGGGGGCAGAATGAAGAATCGAGCATATTTTTACTCCGGCCGAAAATCGGGTATAATTAGGGCGGTTAGAAGACAGAATACAGAAGACAGAACACAGAATACAGAATTTAGAAGGGGGATACGAAGATGAAACTGACGAACGCCGCCAAGACAGTGGCATGGATCACACTTCTGGCCTGCGCCACCACTGCGAATCCCGGCACATCCACGCAGGAAGTCCCAGGTCAGACTCCAGCGACCCTGGCACGCCGGGCTAACGCTGTCAGGACTGTGGATTTCCATCTAAGAACCGGCGAGCTGATATTTGGAAAGGTGCTCACCGAGGACAAGAATAAAATCACCGTCGAACGGCTGGAGGAAAGCAGAATCGTTGTACAGACCTATGGCAGAAGAGAAATCGACGCCAGGACGCTGGACATCAAAACAGTGCCGGAGTACAGATATTACCTGGACCTGGCAGACTACTTTGCCGGCAGAACCTGGGACTTTAAGGACGACCCGGACGATTTCATACAGGCGATACGCTCCTGCGAAAAGGCCAAGGCCGCGCTCGGTGGATCCGCCGCCAGCGGACAAGACAGCGAAAGAATCGAGCAGATAAATGAAAGGATAAAAAAGCTCGAAGCCGACAGGCAGGTCTGGGAAACCCAGGTAAAATCCCGGGCGGAACTAAAGAAACTTGAGTTCGAGGCTGAGGCCGTGAACAGACTCAAAGAGATCGAGGACAAAGTCAACGCCGGTAGTCAACAGGTCAGCAAAAGCGTGGAGCGGCTTGATAAGGCTATCACGGATATCCAGGAAAACCACCGAAAACTCGAAGGAGGCTTGTTCGGAATACAGCAGCAGTTAAACGTGCTGGCGGACCGGACCGCGGTCAACGCAAGGGTGCTCGATCCGTGGAGGTGGAACTGGCAGCCGCAATATTTTTACCGCTACCGCCCGTACTCCTATGGGCCCGGTATTCAGCCGTAGTGATGCACGCAAAAAACCCTCGCCCGGGACAACCGCAGCAGCCCCGGAGGCGCGAGCTAAAACGTGCGGGCTAATTGTTTTGCTTTTTCGATCGCCTCGGCCTTTTTTTGATTCGCGGTTGCCGGACCGCCGGCAAGGGTCGGCTCAACTGTTACCGAGCGAATATCGGTCAGGCCCATAAAGCCCAGTATCAGCTCCAGATATTTCTTCTGCAGGTCGAATGCTTCAGCAGGCGTCGCGGCTTTGTACTCGCCGCCACGCGCGTAAGCGATAAAGACAGGCTTGCCTTTGACCAATCCCTCGTAGCTGCCGGACTGGGTGACGGTGAAAGTATAACCGGGCTGCACGAGAATATCTATGTATTGCTTGAGGCGGTATGGGATCGAGAAATTCCACATCGGCACCGCCAGAACATACTTGTCCGCCGACTTAAACTCATCGATCAGAGAGACAATTCCCTGCCATATCCGGCGGTCTTTCGGCGAATGTTCTTTGCCGTGCATTATTTTATATTTCGCCGAAGCCGCCTCAAAATCAAAGGCAGGAAGCGGTGCCTTGAAAATATCTACGACCCTGATTTCGTCATCGAGATGCCCCTTATGGTAGGCATCAACGAACGCGTCGGCTACGGCAAGCGAATAAGAAAGCTCGCCCATCGGAGACGCTTTAATGTATAAGAGCTTAGCCATAATTGAAAACCTCCTTGCAGAAAATCTCAACACCTCAATTCTTCTCGAATCAGACAACCTTCACAGGGACAAAACGCCCTGATATTCTGCTGCGGCGTAGCGGGCGGCACTTCACAGCCGGGCATTAAGAAAAACTTCTTTCCGCCAGCCTGGATACACATCCTGGCCGCGGCGGCAACATCTTCGGGCGTGCCCTGAAGCAAGACTGCCGACGGATCAAAATTTCCGCATAGCACAATGCCAGGTCCCACAAGTTGTCTGGCCTTTTCCAGAGGAACCATCCAATCGACATCGATTATATCGGCGCCGCTTTGGGCCATGTGCTCTACGATGCTTGCGGTATTCCCGCAGATGTGCAACTTCACCGCAGCTCCGGCCTCGTGGATGGCTGCAAAAAGTTTCTGCTGCAGAGGCAAGACGTATTTGCCATACATCTTCGGGCCGATAAGACTGGCGACTGCATCGCCGACGCCGATCATGTCCGCCCCTGCCTTTATCTGAGCAGTGGCAAAAGAAATTGCGTTCTGCACGATGACCCGGCCTGCCTCCACAAACATCTGCGGGTCATCAATCAAATCGAGAAACGCCTTCTCGACGCCCCGCAAGTCAGCATACTCTGCCATCGGCCCTTCCACCCAGCCCAGCACGCTGTGGGTTTGCCCGACCTGGACAGCCATCTTCTTTACGCTTTCGATCCGCTGCTTCGGTCGCGCTGCGTTTTCAATGTCAAGCACCTTTACGCGGGCTATGTCCCGGCGAGTTTTTATTAGAGTGCCTCTGGGCTTGCCGACCCCGTCTTGCGGATAGTCAAACTCCATCCCGTAGGCGGAGGCTTCCCGCCAGGGGTCGCTTATTGCACTTATCTGGTCGAGATTGAATGCCCTAACAACCGCGAGCTGCGCTTCTGCCAGGATGTCCCCATCCAGGTAGTAGTCTCTGTAAGTACGCCCGATGAAATTGGCAGCCCAGGCCATGAAGATGGGCGTGACCGCAGGACGGTCGTAAGTATCACCATTCAAAATCGCATAAATTCGCTCTTTCGGCGTCATAGATCACCCTTACAATTAACAATTTTCGATTTTCAATTGTCAATTGTCAATGTTAGAATGTTCGCGCGAAAAGAGAAAGGGGCACAAATATGATAAAGGTGGGAATCGCAGGACTCGGATTTATGGGGCGGATGCACTACAAGTGCTACAAGGCCCTGCCCGGCGTGGAAGTTGCAGCCATCTGCGACGCAAACCCGAACATAAAAGAAGACACACAACGTGCAGTGGGTAACATCGGTGACGCGCAGGCAGGGGTCGATTTCAGCAGTTTCAAATTGTACGCCGATTACGAGCAGATGCTGAAAGACGCCAAATTGGACGCGGTTTCAATTACGCTGCCGACCTATTTGCACGCGGACTACTCTATCAAGGCACTTCAAGCCGGGCTGCACGTTTTGTGCGAGAAGCCGATGGCATTGAATGTAAAAGACTGCAAGCGGATGATCGCCGCAGCGAACAAAAGCGGAAAACTGCTGCAGGTCGGGCACTGTGTGCGATTCTGGCCGGAATACGCCAAGGCCAAAGAGATAGTCGATAGCGGCCAGTATGGCAAAGTGATCGCTGCTACTTTTCAGCGATTGGGGTCAGCACCAACCTGGAGCGCGGACAACTGGTTCTTAGACGAAAAACGCAGCGGAGGCGCGGCGCTCGATCTGCACATCCACGACACTGATTTTGTGCAGTACTTGTTCGGCCTGCCGAAGGCTGTTTGCAGCTTTGGGGCAAAAGGCCCGGGCGGAGGTCTGGTTCACATCGTCACGCAGTATCTTTACGATGACGACAAGGTGGTTACTGCCGAGGGCGGCTGGGCGATGATGCCGACCTTCGGATTTGAGATGAGCTTTAACCTTGTGCTGGAGAAAGCGACTATCGTTTACGACCTCACGCGGCAGCCGGCCTTCAGGGTTTGCCCGGCTAAGGGCGAGGCTTTTACGCCCGAAGTGGAAAAACAAGATGGGTGGTTCTTGCAGATCGCCCATTTTGTAAAGGCAATAGGCGGCCAAAAAGTAAAGCCCATCACAACGCTGGAGCAGTCGCTTAATTCTGTTAGGATCGTGCAGGCGGAAAAAGAATCCGCACGAAAAAGACGTAGGGTGGGCTTTAGCCCACAGAGCGGATGATGGTGGGGCGAGCCCCACCCCACTGAATTGGAGAATTCTACAATGAAATGCAAAAATTGGCCGATCGGCGTTTGCAGCTGGTCGCTGCGGACCGATGTCGCGGGCGTGGCAGAAGCAATGGATAAATTGGGTATCGACCACGTGCATTTGGGCATAAGAGCTGCGCTGCAAGAAAAGGGAACAGATTTCCTGGCGACAGTTCAAAAGCAGGACTGGACGATAAGCAGCACGATGATAGATTTTCCACAGGAAGACTATTCCACGCTGGAAAGTATAAAAGCGACCGGCGGAATCGCCCCCGATAAATATTGGCAGCAAAATCACAAGCTGTTCTTGGGCGCAGCCGACGTAACGGTCAAGCTGGGCGTAAAATATCTGTCGATGCACGCCGGGTTCATTGATGAAAGTAACCCCGCCTACGCAAGGAAATTCTACGACCGCATCAAACGCCTGGCTGATACCGCGGGCAAAAAAGACATCATTCTTCTTCTGGAGACCGGGCAGGAATCGGCAGAGGAGCTGCGGCATTTTCTGGAAGAGCTGGATCACCCGGCGATAGGAGTCAATTTTGACCCGGCGAATATGAT
>Ga0315274_10012617_pt1 | contig 12047 bp, 12 predicted proteins | sample YL17G02_20_MG_FD_203700 | JGI IMG/M metagenome (GOLD analysis project Ga0315274, IMG submission 203700) | Sediment microbial communities from Yellowstone Lake, YNP, Wyoming, USA - YL17G02_20 | ecosystem: Environmental > Aquatic > Freshwater > Lake > Sediment | place: USA: Wyoming | collected... | reverse complement strand
GCTAACTACTTATCCAGTCATAAAAATGAATACCATTTACAAGTTCATTCTCAAGTACTACAATCCACTCTAAAACGACTTGACACTTCTTTTAAAAACTTCTTCCGTAGAGTAAAAGAAAAGAAGGGTAAAGCAGGATTCCCACGTTTTAAAGGTGATAACAGGTATCACTCATTCTGTTATCCTCAATCTGGTTTTGAACTATCTAACAGTGGTAACAGAATAACCCTATCTAAAATAGGTACTATTAGACTAGTTTATTCTAGACCAATTAAAGGCGTAATAAAAACATGTACTATTATTAGGGATGTGGACCAGTGGTATGTGGTACTTTGTTGTGAATCACCTGATGTTCCTTTTATTCAGTGTGATAGACCTGAAGTGGGAACAGATTTAGGTATTATAACTTATGCTTCATTTACTGATGGTACTGCTTATGATAATCCACGACATCTACTTAAATCAGAATATAAACTAAAAAGAAGACAAAGAATACTTAGTAAAAGAGTTAAAGGTGGTAAAAACAGATGTAAACAAAAAATTATAGTAGCTAGACTACATAGAAAAATAAGGAACCAAAGAGATGATTCACTTCATAAGAGAAGTAGAGAATTGGTTAATACTTATGGTACGATAGCTTTTGAAGATTTAGCAATCAGTAATATGGTAAAAAACCACAAATTAGCTAAGCATATTAGTGACTGTGCTTGGGGTAAATTAGTACGATATACTACATACAAGTCTGAAAGTGCCGGTGTGACAGTAGGACTAGTTGATCCTAGGAATACAAGTCAGATGTGTAGTAATTGTGGTCAAATAGTTAAGAAGACACTAGCAGATAGAGTACACTCGTGTAGTTGTGGAGTAGTACTAGATAGGGATTATAATGCTAGTATAAACATTCTTAACAAATGGAAAAAAAGTACTGTAGGACATACAGGAATTAACGCTTGTGGAGACGAGACCTCTACTCTAGCACTTCTAGGGCAAGTCATGTCATGAAACAAGAATCTACGGGGCTTTAGCCCCGGTAGAGTGTCAATTTAGTATACTAATATATAGGTTTTTTAAAATTAAAAGTTTGCATTTTTTATATGTAGATCGTTCATCTACAGAAAAGGAGAAAAAATATGAAAAACGTAAAAAACATATTATTGTTAGTACTAGTAGCACTAGGTTGTGCAATTTCTAGTACTGCGACCGTTATGGGAAACACACCTGATTCTACGACACATCCTAACACTTTGGAACTTATTAATGAAAAACCAACGGTTGTAGTTGAAAAAACTTTTCAAATTCAATTGAGACAATCTGATTTAAACAGAGAAATAAGGGGATATCAATGTTTTATCTCATTTAATCCTGCTGTTTTACAAGTAGAATTTATTTCTTTGTTAACAGATCAATACGATATATTACTATGGAAAGAGTATGATAATACTATTGGTACTATTGAATTATCTGCTGGTGCGTGGCCAACAAAACAGCCATCAACAGATAATGCCATAATTGCAACTATTGCATTTAAATCTATATCCGCAGGAATTTCACCAATTGCTTTTATGAAGCATGAACCACCTACTATTTTTGCTGCTGCGCAACCACCATTTGAGGTTATCCCCTATTTAAAATCTACATCTGTCGTAGTTAATATGCCTAATACTTTGGAACTTATTAATGAAAAACCAACGGTTGTAGTTAAAAAAACTTTTCAAATTCAATTGAGACAATCTGATCTAAACAGAGAAATAAGGGGATATCAATGTTTTATCTCATTTAATCCTGCTGTTTTACAAGTAGAATTTATTTCTTTGTCAACAGATCAGTATGATATATCATTATGGAAAGAGTATGATAATACTATTGGTACTATTGAATTATCTGCTGGTGCGTGGCCAACAAAACAGCCATCAACAGATAACGCTATAATTGCAACTATTGCATTTAAATCTATATCTACAGGAATTTCACCAATTGCTTTTATGAAACATGAACCACCTACTATTTTTGCTGCTGCGCAACCACCATTTGAGGTTATCCCCTATTTAAAATCTACATCTGTTATAATTACCAGGTGATTTATTGTTGATTAAAATTTAAAAATTTGGTAAGCAGTATATTGAAATTTAGTCGTGATAAATATTACGGCTAAATTTCTTTTTTATTCCTCAAAGTTGCTACAACTGTTTTATGTCCATTCATACTTTTAAGTGGATCACCGTCTAGCCAATTGCACTGAATTATATTATATTCATTGAATAGTTCTTGTAAATTTTCTTTATAAAGTGGCATAGGGTGTCCGTTATCTGCTTCCTCTTTCTCTCTCATGTGCAGGTGTAAAAAAAATAGTCCATCGTCTTTAAGATTTTTCATTATGTTGTCTAAGCTGCTTTTTGCATCTCCTCCGTGATTTAGTGTATTAATACTAAAAATAATATTTGCTTTTTCTGGCAAAGTGAATGTTTGAGCATAGTCTTCGATAAAAAATGACCCTTTATTACTTAATATTTTTACAACTCCTTCTTTTTCGTATACCGACCATGAAGGATCTATTAAATACATTGCTGGCCACCTTCTAACAAAAGATATTCCTCCCCAAGGACCACATCCTACATCTGCCACTACTGTTTCACTGTATTCTGTTGTATTTTTATACTTTGGGATATCAAATAAATCTAATGCTATGTTCATTCTTTTGACATAAGATTTTTCTAACATAGTACGCCAAATTGCTGCACTTGGTCCGTGGGAATATCCAAATCCTTCGACATATTCGCCTTTTTTTTGTACTTGGGATCTAAATTTATCATCCATCTTAAAGATCCAACGCTTTTCTGGAATTTTTTGATGTTCTTTAAGTTTTTTGTGCTCTTTCAAAATTTATCTCCTGCAACAATCATCATTTTCACTAATTTTATATGAAAAGAAATCAATACAATACAGTATAAACATTTCAATTTTATACGCTAATTTTTCCCACATGTTTTAATCAGCCTCCATTCTAATGATATCTGTTTCGTAATTTCTCTTATTCATAATAATATGATCTCCAGTTTGTCGTACCCTATAAACATTATTAGATCTATTGTTATATGACGATCTACCTATATCTAGATTTACTATAGAAATATGATCTCGTATATGTAGAATTATAGCATCTATTATATTTTGACCTACTTTGCCTTTTGTTATTATTCCATCAAAAATTATTTCATTACCGACAAGTTCCCATTTAATAGAATTATCTTGCAGATTAAAAGATATAAGATTGTTATTTTTGTTACTTGTTATTATTAGATTATCGTCTACCATAGAGAATATTTTTGATACTGTAACAGATGGAATAGATACATTTTCTATTTTTTCCCCATACTTTCGAAGAATTCCATTACAAGTGTAAATAATACTTTTATTATATGGTATTAGATTTGGGTATATTAAAGAAGCTTCAAAACGAGTCCAAATAGTTTCACATGTTTTAATATCGCATCCTACTATAAAGGAATAATCAAATAGACAACAGATTTGTTTTTCGTCTGAACACATACTTATTAATTTATAAAATTTTCGTGATGCTGATTGCGCTATTTTCTTTTGTCCCATAAAATCATAAATAATAATTTGCATTTTGTCGTTTAATTGGGTGCAAAAAATGATAGCGTTTTTGTTTTTTGATGGAAAAATTTCACTAACTACTTTTCCTACTTTGTGCTGATCTAAGCAGTATTTAACTGGTTGGTACCCATCTTTATAAAACAGTATAACGGTTGTTCCACCTAGCACTAAAAGAATAGCATCACCAACATCTAGAGCTTCATAATTACGGAAATCTGATGGACAGGCAACAGAACTTTTTATTTCGCCTTCACATGATTCTAGTACAATAGATGATTTTTCTCTGTATATAATGAAGTCTTTAGTGACGTAGAATATAACCTTGTTTTTTGCTTCTATTTCTAATGGAGTTAAATTTATATAATGCACTGGTATAATCCTATTTGAGATGCAACAAAAACATAATTGTTAATAGCCATTGGTTTAAATAATGGAAGTTTAGATACAGACAAAGTATTTACTTCTTTTGTACTTATATTAATAGATACGAGATTTCCAAGTTTATCTCCTGCATATATTATTCCATTAGAATAAGTAAGGCTAGAGGTAATTTGTGAATTTAATTGTATTTTTTCTGTAGATCTTTTATCTATATTGATTATATGCAAATTTTCTAATCCTGCACAAATAATGGTGTTTGGGTTAATAAACATAGGTGCAGAATTATTTTTTTCTACGAAAATTTTCAAATATCTGTGTCTATTGTCATCAAATATCTCCATGTTACCATCTTCAGAAGCAACACAAATATAGTTATCGCTAATAATTGGAGGATAGTTAGGAATAAATGATAATTGTATCGTTCCAACTAGTTCACATGTGGTATTAAACTCGTGCAGATCTTTTTCCATTAAACACCAAATTTTGTTGTCATGGTAGATAGGAGATAAGAATAGTCCTGGTATATTTTGCCCTTGATAAATCTTTTTACCATTTTGTGCGTTAAATGCCAATAAACAGATATTTTCAGTGTTTACATGTTTACTATTTACTAGCGGAATGCCACAAATAGCGTATATTTTTTTGTTTCCGTGGCAAAAATCCAGTGGTATTAAATTACTAGATTGGCATTTTATAACATGTTGCCCAGAAAAAGAATCATATCCTAGTATACCATCATCTGTGATTAGGTATAATATATCATTATCTAGATAAGTTGATGGTGATGTTATTTTCTCTTTAATTAAGAAAACACCTAGATTAGATAAGGTATCTATGTCTAAAAAATTACAAACGGTATTTTTTGATGTCTGGATTAACAGTCCAATTGAAATATCGTCGTTAAAGCAGGTTAATAATCCTTGTTGCAAAGGAAGAGATTTTTTTAGTATCATGCTTAATTATACAAGGATTTTTCTAAGAAACTGGACAAAATAATATCATGAGATGGCTTAAACAAATTATTCCTGTTACTCTTTATCAGTCTTCTAACATTCCTTATGTTATATTAGAAGACGGTGTTAAATTGTGTTTTGATAATACATATTATATAGATCCAATTTCAAAAGACCAGGAACATTATATACAGTTTAAATCGCATAAAAATGATATAATAAGACAATCAACTATCAATTTTAGGTTAAAACATTTTCCTATTACTATACCTTTTACAGATATTGTTTCATTAGACGATATAATAATAGAGGGTAGAACAATTAAAACATCTAACTTCGACAAAAGACAAGCACAAAAGATTGCTGTTGTACCATCATTGTTTTTAAAAGAACTAAAAGAGAATAAATTTCAAGATATAATAGAATCTATAAAACATAATGATCGTAATTTTTTACTTATAAAAGGAGATACAGATTCTTTAGATAGATTATTAGAAGATGAATCGGAGTTAATACAACACTTCGGGTGGCATAGAACATGTGTTACTATTGCTGATAGATTGTGTGCTCAAAAAACTCGTAAATATTGTTGGACTAAGCATTTACCAGAATTAAGTATTTCTATTTATGGGATTAAAAGTGATGAAGAAACCGAATTTATCTCTAATTGTTTTGATGATATAGGTATAGTCGATAAAGAGATTATTTGGCTTTAATTAATATTAATCACCTTTTCTAATCTATACCCTTTAATAGTAAAACACCAAATGCCTTCTCTTCTTAACTCATTTACGGACCAATCACAGAATCCATTAGCTATTACAACTCCCTGTATCTCTTTATATCTATCATATCTAAGTTTTCTATAAAAATAAAAACAGTATTTATTACATTGAGAAACTACAGCGTGCGTGGCTTGTTTAATTTTTAGTTCAACTGGATAGAATTTTGTACCTTTTGCCACTATGTCGCATTTAAAACCGTGATCTACCACTGTTTCTTCTTCCAAAAAATTTATTTTATCTTGAAAAGCTTCTGATAATATACTAGGGTTTTTGGCTAAGTATTTTCTTAATTCTGATTCTGTAGCGAATGGTACTTCTACTGGATTTATGGAAGGTTGAATAGTGATAAGAGATTTTTCTGCTGGAACGGTATCTCCAAATAGTTCAAAAGATAATTGTTTTAGTCTTTCTATATGTGCTTTTCGTAGTCCTTTTTTAATTACCGATGGATTATATTGAGCAGTGTATAATAGTAGCATGAACAATGATTGAGATTTTTTCTTATTTCCGTCGTAGAGAGCATCTTCTACTTTCCAGTAAAGAGGTTCCATCTCTATTGGAGACATAGATTTTGCTTGATCTATGAAAAATGAATCGTTTAGTTCTACCATGACTTTTGAATTATACAGGAAGTTGCTATTAAAAAGAGTATAATTATATTTGATGTTGAAATTGAACTTTTATGATAATATATAATAATAGTAAAAACACAATTCATTTAGATGATATAGATGATTTTATTCCTTATCAGGATGAAAAACACATTTCTATTTCCGCCGAAAAACTAAAAAGATCTAAATGTTTACGTAATGCTATAATTAATGGATTATTTACCATTGTTTCACATGATGAAAATGAACATATAGAAAAATCTGTGGTATATATGTCTAAAAAACATATACCACAACCTACACCAAAAACAGAAATGGAATATGAACCAGTGCCTCATGGAGATGGGATAGAAGTTAAAATACATGGACTGTTCTATGATTCTAGCGGATATTCTAAAGTTAATAGAAATTTAGCTCTGCAACTTAATAAAATGGGGTTTAAAGTAAAAATAGACGGTAAAACTGGTCAAAATCAAATTTGTGATAGTGATTTAACAGATTTACTTCCTTTATCTCAAACAAGAGTATCTCGTAATCATATTTTAATAGATAGTGTTATTCCGTCTTTTGGTGAAGCAAGTAGCGGAAAGTATAAAATACTTTATACTACCATTGAATCTTATACAGTTCCAAAACAGTTTCTAGATGCTTGTCAAAATTATCAGGAGGTGTGGACTACTGGGAGATTCGGAGTTGATATACTTAAAAAATACATAAAAGATAAACCAATTTATGCAGTTCAAACTGGAGCAGATCCAGATCTTTATAAAGAAGAAGGAGATAAATTCAATTTTAAACCCAATGTAAAAGATTTTGTGTTTTTATCTGTTTTTACGTGGGGATATAGAAAAGGACCAGATGTGTTATGCAGAGCTTATTTTGATGAATTCTCAGCGTCTGATAATGTGTCTTTACTAATTATGAGTAGATATCAATCCGGGAAAACCAGGCACCATAAAGAAAAAATAAAAATAGATATAGATAAGTATATGACAGAATTTCCAAATAAAGATTTGCCACATCTTGTTAGATTCAACCAAATAATATCCGAAAAAGACATGCCTAAACTGTATCGATCTGCCAATTCTTTCATATTAACTACTCGTGGCGAGTGTATAGGTCTTCCACCATTAGAAGCCTCTTTATGTGGATTACCAGTTATTATGACCAATTGTTCTGGACAACAAGAATATTTAAGAGAAGATAATTCTTATAGAATAGAGATAGATAGAATATCTCCACTACAACCCGGTATGAGTCATTTGCACTATTGGGATGGACAAGAGTTTCCAGAATTAACCAGCAAAAATGTACATAATCAAGTAAAAAAACTCATGAGAGAAGTTTATGATAATTACGATGAAGCAAAAGAAAGAAATAAAAAATTACAGAAATTAATATTTAGTAAATATACTTGGAAACATAATGCTATTACAGCAGCTGATAGATTAAGACAAATACATAAGACTTTGGAGAATTTAAAATGATTGTGATTTTTTACCACCAAGATGAAGGAAAATTGTACGTTTGTAAACCTAATGAAATAACAAATGTTGTTGACATTCAAGACCCGGAATTAATGAATTACATACCTAATGATGATATACTATATGTAACTAATGCTCATTATTACACTAAACAACAATTTGCTGATTATTTATCCGGTAATAGCGTACAAGATATGTCTGTGGAAACGACGGTTCCACAAAGTATAACTCCTACAGAAGTTGTACAATCAGATAGAAAGTTTATACACCCGACAGCAAATGGAACAGTGTTAATAGAGGATATTAATACACCTAAATATCCAGCTGGAATTGCACTAAATGGCAAATGGCATTTTATAGCGGTAGATGATATAGGGGAAGATGTTCTAAACAATAGTATATTTTTTAAATTATTAGTAAAAAAGGGAAAGGTGGAAGTCGTTGATGCGGCGTATGTTAAGAAGAATGAACATAAAATTAAAACCAAAAAATCGCCAGCGGAACTGGCACTAGATAAAATTTTAATACCATCTGGTATTCCTGGAACTGCTGGCAAAGTAGCCGATGCAGGTGGATTAGGATATATAGGTGGTGATGTTTCAGTAGAAATCGAAGTAGATTAGAAATTAGGAGAAAATTAATGCTGGATGAAATAGATCAGAATAAACAATTAGCACGAATGATTTATCACAAGTGGATGTCAAATATGAAGTTTACTCTTGACCTAGAAGAGTTTTCGTATAAGGATAATGGACGTAATGATCCAAGATACAAATTTTTTAAGAAACAATTAATGAATAATACTTATGATTCTTTAAGGCAGATATTTGAAGATTTAGAAGATATGGGTGTATTGACACAAACAGAATATGATGAAGATGTAAAGGATGGGTACAAGGATTCACCAAGTGGTGGTTCTGGATATGTAAATACAGATAAACTTAATGCTTGGATAAAAAGGGAAGAAGCGGACAAAAAAGAAGATTAACAGTACAAAAGTTGATCATTATATTGTTTTACATAATTCATAACTCTTTTAAATTCTATATTTTCTTTGAACAGGTGATAGCAGAATTCTATTCCAGTATCACCTAACGCTCTTAGATGTGTAAACCATGATGCTGGTAAATTACCATAAGGTCGATTCTGTAATAATACTTTACTGTTTGCGTGGTAATAGGAAGCCAAAAGACCAGCACCTCCATCTGGAAATATTCTGAACCCGGAATTAAATAAATCTAGGTCGTTAATAAATGATAAATTACCAATTTGCATAGTAGAACTTTTTACAAATATCATAGCAGGATGGAATCTAAGACTTAAATCGTTATTAAAGTTTGCAGAACAATTACATACAATATTATATAGTGTTCCGTTAAGAAGAAATAACATTTTATCTATCATATCTGTTTGGTTATAGAAAGCAACATCGTTGTGACAAAACATTAAATAGTCATAATTGTTGAGATGTTTTTCGTAAAAATCTTGATAAACTGCTATATCCGGCAGATAAAAGGATTTGTATCTAAAACTGTTTATGAAACAATCTTCTATAAAAGTATCAAACTTTAAATTAAGATTTTTTGTATGTTGTTCGTTATTGAACGAAGAATAAGAAAAGGAATCTTGTGGAACTTTTTTGGTAGTTCTCCATGCATTAAATTGATTTTTATCTATTATGTTAAAATTACATTTATATATATGTACTGATATTTGAATATCTTTAGTAGTGATATATGGTAGAACATTATTGTTGAATGTCAACAAAAAGTGTTCTACTAAAGACCAACATTTTTCTGATGATGCTAAAACTATGCCTATTTTTTGCATTTAACTGTTTTCACTTAATTTTGGTTTTTCGTAACCAAAGGTATCACAATCGTCTTTCATCCATTTGTAAACTATATCGATAGATTCTTCATCGTAATAAGAAAGATAATGATCGTGAACGGTTTTATTTTCATGAAGAATATCTGATCTAATACCAATTTTATCTACAACATATAGAAAATCATGTTGAAAATTTTCGAATTTCCCAACAAAATCAACTATAATTTTTCTATTATCATCTACTAACCAGTGCAATTGAGGAAGTTTTTTATATAACCCACTAATTCTCATTGGCAATCGGGTATTAATTTTTATTGCATCGCTTTTAATCCATTCTCTAAATGATACGTCTAGATGTTTTCCTTCTGGATAAATTAAACTTGGTTTAAGTTGACACAGATTACTAAAAAGAGAGACTTGCCTGTCCCATGGATTCCTTACAAAAGCAAATTTAAAATAGTTTTTTATATTGTCTTTAATTACTATCCTAGCAGGAGAATGCGTATTTAAATCTAATCTATGTCTTGTATTATTCCATGATGAAAAATCACAAGACGAAAGAAAAGGAATAATAGTTTTTTCAGTACTGGTACTACCTGTTTTAGGGATACTTATAAAAATAAATTTAAATCTATGAGATATTATCATAAAAATGTTTACTTTTTCCAACAACTATAAATTCCCAATTTTGAGGATGAGTGTATATTATATCGAAGTATTTTGATATACGGATTATCCATTCGTCATCTGATACGTTGTTTATCCATTTTTGATCTATGTGTTGAGACAACGGGATAAGATCAGATACAGAAGATTTTAAACTAATTATTATATATTTACACGTTTGTGAGCATTTTTCTAATACAAAATCCTGAGAAACTATAGCTGGTAAAACATGAGAACAAAAACATAAATCGTATACACATTTGTTGTTTTCAAAAAAAGATTCTGCTGATATCTCAATAATGGGATTTTCTTTTTCTAACCAATAATTATATACATATCTAGAAATGTCAATTCTAGTTATTTTCTTGTCTGAGAAACAACGTAAAGGAGAAGAAGAAAGTCCGCAGCCAATGTCTAGTACAGAAGAAAATGGTTCAACTAAATAACTGCATTCGGGAAACATTTCTACCAAACTTTTAGAATCGTCAGTTTGTTCTATTTCTATTTTACTTTTAATTATTCTATCAAAATATAGATCCCACTTTCTGGCTGATTTCTCCAAAGTCGTTGAATATTCTGAATTAATGGTTTCTGAATATTTTTCTTCCCATTCTGATATTGAGTCAGAAACAGGATGATAATCTTTTTTGTGAAAACTGTCAATATCATAATCTGGTAATGGCATTTTAGATTTAGCATGGTCGTAGAATGGTTTGGTGCAAATTTGCACAATAAACTGCATTGGAGTAAATACGAGTGTTGTTACTTTTTTGTGTGATAATAAATTTCTAGTCGGAACATGTAGTTTATCCGATAGAAAAGATAAAAATTCAGGAACATGTTTTGCGAAAAAACTTTGAATGGTATAAATTATACTTATGTTGTCTATAATGCCAGTTTCGTGTAATGTTTTTAAATTTATAACTTTTAACAACGAAAATAATTTTATGTAACACGAATGTGCTTTTTCAAAATCTTTAGTGCATAAGAAAACAATGTAAAGATGCATAAGTAAATTACATTGTCTAATTACCGGAAAAACTGAATAATCAATTTCGTACAATTGATTCCATAAAGTCATAGAATCTGTTATTTGTCCTTTTTCTGCTTTAATATATGCTCTTACTATATTTAACATCATTAGAGCAGAAGGCGAGCATGAATATCGTTCTTTTAGTTCGATAGATAATACAGATTTGAACAGATTTGGTTCAATGCTAATCACTAAATCGTTAATTATGTTTAAATTCTCAGAAGGGGTGATATAGTTTATTTCCCACAAAAAATCTGGGTGCCTTGCAGAACGAATCAAATAAGATAATTCTTCAATGTTGTTTGTCTTTTCTACTTCTTTTGTTAAAATCATGGCAGCTTTAACTATTTGATTACTTTTGAACCAAATAAATTCCCTAGATACATTCGATTGTGGTAATGTCAATTCCACGTCTGTTTGTTTTATTACTGGTTCCACTACATATCTCCTATTCGTAATAATCCATGTCTTTTATAAAATTATTAGACAAGTGGTTTTCGTAAAACTTTTGGCATACAAAACTATTGCATGAACAAATTCTATCAAAATCTGCTTGGTCTGTTATATTAGGAGTTTCACATCCTAATTCATTTCCAATTTTTTTAATTGTCCCAACGTAGTCTAATACTATGTTTTCGTACTTTATAAAAATTACATTGTTTTTATTGTATAAATATTCATTCACT
>Ga0315274_10012616_pt1 | contig 12047 bp, 11 predicted proteins | sample YL17G02_20_MG_FD_203700 | JGI IMG/M metagenome (GOLD analysis project Ga0315274, IMG submission 203700) | Sediment microbial communities from Yellowstone Lake, YNP, Wyoming, USA - YL17G02_20 | ecosystem: Environmental > Aquatic > Freshwater > Lake > Sediment | place: USA: Wyoming | collected... | reverse complement strand
TTGCCTCGCGGGCTCCAGGCCTTCCTTCAGCGCGAACATCGCCGCCTCGTGGATCCTGCGCTGGAAAGCCACCGGGTCCGTTGATCCAGCCGCGCGGCCGGAGACCAGGCGCTTCGACCCAGGCTTGGTTCGTGGCGCAACGCCCGCCGGTCAGAACACGAACCGGGGCTCGTACAGCGGACCGAGACCGTGCTTGCGAAGCAGGTCGCTGAACCGGGCGATGCCGCGGCGCTCGTCGCTGCCGAGATGGAAATGGACGTGCCAGCTCAGGTAATCCTTCCGGAAATCGTAGGTGTACTCGGTCCGGTTGCTGATGAGGGCGTCCAACGTCTCCATCCCGAACGCCTTGGCTTCGCGCAAGGTCCGGCGCAGGGGTGCGGTCGCCGCGCCGCGCCGGAGAACCCAGACGGCGTAGACGAACGGCAGATTGGTCAGTTCGTACCACGCGGCGCCGAGGTCCCAAGCCTCGTGTTCGTGCGGGCCGAGTAGAAAATCGAGAGCTTGGTTACCGATCAAGAGGGCGAAGTCTGGCAAGGCCGGGACGGCGAAGCTCGGCAGCGGCCTGAACTGCGGCCGGATGCCGCGTTCGGCCAACAGGACTTCCAGGAGGAGCCGGCTGGTGAGGGAGGCGGGATCGCAGTGGATTTCGCGGGCGTCTTCCAGCGGGCGGCGATGCGCCAGCAGAACACTCTTCACCTCGCCCAGCGAGGCGATGGCCACGCCGTCGAGGATGTCGTAGCGATCACTCAGCAGCACCTCCGTGACGCTCACGAGAGCGGCATCAAGCTCGTCGCGGCGCAGCATCTCCGCGAGTTGGGAGGGCGGGGCGAAGAGGACTTGGTCCTCCAGACCCCGTGTCAACGGCACCGCGTTGAGGTACGGCACGGAGCCGACGCGGAACGGGGCGAGCGAGCGGCTCAGGCGGTCTTCCGTCTGCACTTGGGCGGCCCGCTGCTCACGCTCGAAGCGATGCGCGAGTGCCTCGGGCGTTTCGACCGGCGCCAGACGAAGCTTGGAGGTATCTTCCGGGGCGTTCACGAGTCAGTATAACGGCGCTGGGTCGGCTGCCGCTTCGTGGCTGCGGTCGTGCGAGCGCGGCTGATCCCGATGGCACAGCGCCGCGCTCCCGGGCACAGTAGGCGTTCGGTGGCTCATCCGGTTCACGCGGTTGCCAGATTGTCTTTCAAGACCGCGGAGGGCCCGGCCTTCGCCTCCGGCCCGACCGACGGGACGGCATCCCACACTTTCACGGGTTGGTAGAAAGTGTCCCGCTGAACCGGCGTGCGGCCTGTTTCGCGGATGGCCTTGACCATCGCCGCCTCCGTCTGCGCCACCGGGGATTGCGCGCCGGCCATGTGGAAGATGTGTTCCTCGAGGATGGTTCCATGCAGATCATCGGCGCCGAAGTCCAGCGCCACCTGCGCCAGCTTGAGCCCCAAGCCGACCCAATAGGCCGTGATATGGTCAACATTGTCGAGATAGAGCCGGCTGACGGCGATCGTGCGCAGCGTATCGAAGCCGGTCGGCGGTTGGTCCACCGGGATGGCGTTGTTCTCGGGCTGGTAGGGGAGCGGGACGAAGCCGGTGAAGCCGTGGGTTTCCTCCTGAAGGGCTCGCAACTGGCGCAAGTGATCCACCCGATCCGCCCGAGACTCGACGTGGCCGTAGAGCATCGTGCAGGTGCTGCGGCCGCCCATGCGATGCCAGGTGCGGTGGACGTCGAGGTACTCCTCGGCGGTTTCCTTGCCGCGCGCAATCTGCTCGCGCACGTCCTGGCGGAAGATCTCGGCGCCGCCGCCGGTCAGCGAATCCAGCCCCGCCTCGCGCAGCGCCGCCAGGGTGTCGGGCACAGGTTTCCGGGCCAGCCAGGCGAGGTGCAGGATTTCGATGGCGGTGAAACACTTCAATTGCAGTCGCGCGTTCACCGCCTTCAACGCCCGCAGCATGCCGGTGTAGTAGTCGAACGGCAGCGACGGATGCAGTCCGCCGACGATGTGCAGTTCGGTGATGCCGAGGGTCAACGCCTCGCGCGCCTTCTGCACCATCTGCTCGATCGTGAGCTCGAAGCCGTCGGCGTCGCGTTTCTTCCGGGCGAAGGCGCAGAACTGGCAGCTCAGAATGCAGTAGTTGGAGTAGTTGAGGTAGCGGTTGAGGAGGTAGCTCGCGCGGCGGCCGTTCTTGCGCTGGTTGGCCAGGTCGGCGAGCGCGGCCAGCGCGTGCAGGTCGTGGCTCTCGAAGAGCCGCAACGCGTCGGTGTCGGAAAGCCGTTCGCTCGCCACGACTTTGTCGTGAAGGTCGTGCAGCTCACGGTGTCGCCAGAGCGGGTTCATCGTCGCACCCGAAAGTAGGGAAACACCACTTCGACCACCACAACCGCCAGGAACACCACGCTGATGAGGGCGTTCAACCGGAAGAAGGCGGTGTTGATCCACTTGAGACTGCGCTTCCGCGCCAGCCAGTGTTCCAGCATCAGGCTGCCGCCAATGATCGCCATGCCAACGAAGTATGGCACGCGAAAGCGCGAAAGCAAACCGAAGGCGGCCAGGAAACCGAACATCAGCATATGCGCCAGAAACGCCGCCTTCAGGGCATTATCGGCACCCCACCTCACAACCAGCGAGTGCAGGCCGTGCTGACGGTCGAACTCGTAGTCCTGCAAGGCGTAGATGACGTCGAAGCCGATCAGCCAGAAGACGACTGCGGCGGCCAGCAGCAACGGCAGCAGCGCGCTTTCCTGCAGGGGCCACAAGACGACGACGCCTTTGACGGCCAGCCAGCCACCCAGGGGCGCCAGCGCCAGCGCCAGGCCGAGGAAGATGTGGGTGAAGTCCGTGAACCGCTTCGTGAACGAGTAAAAGCAGACGACGACCAGCGCCAAGGGAGAGAGGTAGAAACAGATCGGGTTGAGGAAAAAGCCGGCGGCCACCAGACCCGCGGCACTCAAGGCCCACAGAGTCCAGGCGCCCGCCAGGGACACTTGGCCCGCCGGCAGGTGGCGCATGGCGGTACGGGGATTTGCGCGGTCAAGGTCGCGGTCCGCGATTCGGTTGAAGGTCATGGCGCAGATGCGCGCGGACACCATCGCCAGGAGGATCAGCCCGAACGTCCGCCAGCCGGGCCAACCACGTTCGTCGCGGGCGGCCACGACCATCGCCGCCAGCGCGAACGGCAGCGCGAAGACGGTGTGAGACAACTTGACGAACGCAGCCCAGCGCCAGGCTATGCGGAAGACATTCAGCATTCGCTCAACCTTCAACCTCCCTGAACATCCAAGAACCGGCCGGCCACGAGGTTGCCGGCGCGCGTGTGCGACAGCGATTCCACCGGTTGGATGACGCGGGTGGCAGCGTCGGCGAGCCGGTCTTCGACGTCGTACTTCGGTGTCGCCACTGATCCTCCCTGACCCTTTGGGTATGTTGGATGGTGCACATCGGGCGCTCCCCTACTCTGTTTCCTCCTGCCATCGCGGGACCAGCCGTTGGGGCACCCCAAGGTGGTCGAGCACCCGCGCCACGACGGTGTCCACCACGGCGGTCACAGACTGCGGCTTCGTGTAGAACGAGGGATTTGCGGGCAGGATCGTGGCGCCGGCTTGGAGCAGCAACTCGAAGTTCTTCACATGAACCAGATTCAGCGGCGTCTCGCGCGGCACGAGGATTAACTTCTTTCGCTCCTTCAGCATCACGTCGGCAGCGCGCAGCAGCACGTCCTCGCTCAGTCCGTGCGCGATCCGTCCCAGCGTGCCCATCGTGCAGGGGATCACCACCATGGCGTCGAACGGATTCGAGCCGCTGGCGAAAGGCACGTTCATGCTCTTGAGTCCGTGGCGGCGGACGCCGTCTGGCAGCCGCAACCCGTCCGGCAGCTCCTCGGCGATCACGGCTTGGGCGTAGTGGCTCAGGATCACCTGAATCTCGTGCTGATGCGGATCCAGGTTGTCCAGCAACCGCTGGGCATACAGCGCCCCGCTGGCTCCGGTGATGGCGACAACGATCTTCACCCGTGGTTCTCTGAAACTCGCGACGGACTATGGCGGCGGTCGGGAGGAGCGGCAAGTCTCCTTTACCCGCGGCCGGGACGGCGCAGGGCGGTGGACCGAACCGGAATCGAGGCAGAAACGGGCTTGAGTCGCCGAACCGCTTCAGCACAATGCGCGCGTGTTGAAGCTGTGCCAGCCACTGGTGGGCGCGCTCGCCGCGGCGTTGCTGGCTGGTTGCGCGTCCTCCGGCAGTTCCTCGACGCGGTGGGCCCGGGTTCCCACCGCGACCGGTGCCGGTGCGCCGCCGCCGTCCCGGACGCCCGTGGAAACGGAGCCAAGCGGCTCAATGACGAACGGCGCATCCTCAACCGTGGAGCGGATGACCTCTGTGCCGGCGGTCCCTCGCCTCGCGATCCCCAATGGACTTCACGCCCGGTGGATTCCGATGGAGTCCTGGAGCGAAGCCTGCCACTGGAGTCCGCCACGGTACGAGGGTGACCGGACCAACCTGACGTGTCGGGTGCGCACGCCGAATGGAGGTTTCACGCTCAGCACGGGCAGCCAGCTCGCCTCGTTCGAAGGCACGAGCTACTGGCTAGGCTATGCCCCGCTTTCGGCCGACGGGGATGTTTTGGTTCATCATCTGGATGCCCGGAAGAATCTGGAGCCGCTAGGGGCAGACCCCCTCCGCTTTCCCCCCGCCAACGGCACCGTGGTCATCGATCCCGGTCACGGAGGGCAGAACACCGGCACCCAGAGCGTCTCGGACCGCACCTGCGAGAAGGAGTGGACGCTGGACTGGGCGCTACGGCTGGCGCCGTTGCTGGCCAGCAATGGCTGGCGGGTCGTGCTTACGCGCACCAACGACGTGGAGGTGTCGCTGGCGGACCGCGTGTCTCTGGCCGACGCGGTGAAGGCGGACTTGTTCGTGAGCCTGCATTTCAATTCCGGCTCTCCCAACGCCGAACTGGCCGGAGTGGAAACCTTCTGTCTGACGCCCGTCGGGCTGCCTTCCACCTTGACGCGTGACTACGAGGACGACATGACGAAGGAGTTTCCGAACAACGCCCACGACGGTCAGAACCTGCGCTACGCCTTCCGGCTTCATCGCGCTGTGCTGGACGCCACAAGTGCGATCGACCGGGGGATCCGCCGGGCGCGATTCATGGGAGTCCTCCGGGGGCAGAACCGGCCGGCCGTCTTGTTGGAGGCTGGCTACCTCTCCAACCCTCGCGAAGCCCAGTTGATCGCTACGCCCGCGCATCGGCAGCGACTGGCCCAAGCGGTGGCGCGGGCGTTGACGACGCCGGACTTGCTGTTCACCCGCGTCGCCAATGAAGGCACGCGGGGACTGGGCGCACAATGAGTGAGACTCAATCCATCCTGGTGACCGGCGGGGCTGGATTCATCGGCTCGTATCTGGTCGAGCGGTTGCTGAACGAGGGACACACCGTGACCATGATCGACGACTTCTCGACGGGAAGCCGCGAGAACCTCCGCGCGGTGGCGGAGCACCCCCGGTTGAGGCTCATTGCCAGCAAGGTGTCCGAATGCGTGGAGTTGGCGGGGATCGTCGCAAAGGTGGGGGCTATCTATCATCTGGCGGCGGCGGTCGGCGTTGACCTGGTGGTCAAGTCACCGATTCGCACCATCACGACCAACCTCAGCGAGACGGAAGTGCTGTTGGAAGCGGCCGGACGCCGCGCGATGCCGGTGTTGATCACGTCCACCTCCGAAGTCTATGGCAAGAGCCAGAAGGAGATGTTTTCCGAAGAAGATGATCTGCTGATCGGCCCGCCACACCTGGCGCGTTGGAGCTACGCCTGCTCCAAGTTGATGGACGAATTTTTGGCGATGGCCTACGCGCGGGAACACCAGTTGCCGGTGATTATTGCCCGCTTGTTCAACACCGTCGGCCCGCGCCAGACGGGGCAATACGGCATGGTCCTGCCGCGGTTCATCGCCTCGGCGAAGGCCGGCCAACCTCTCCAGGTCTATGGCGACGGCCGGCAAACACGGTGTTTCTGCTACGTGGAAGACACGGTGGAGGCGTTGATTCGTCTCCAGCGGACCCCGGCCGCCCGCGGTGAAGTTTTCAATGTGGGCAACGACGAGGAGACAACCATTCAAGGTCTGGCGGAACTGGTGATCAAAACCTTGGGATCACGCTCGACTATCGAGCATGTGCCGTATGGCCAGGCCTACGCCCCAGGCTTTGAGGATATGCTCCGGCGCCGGCCGTTGATCGAGAAGTGCGCCCACTTCACGGGCTTTCGGCCGCGTCGGTCGCTACGAGAAATCGTCTCGCTCACCGCCGGGCTTGGCTAGCCGGGGGAGGCGAAGGCCTCTTCTCCAAGAACGACCTTCCCGTTTGCTCGAGAACGCTTTCGTCTGTTCCTCGCCCACCAGAAAAAGAGAAGGGCACCCTTTCGGGTGCCCTCACGAGATCTCTGGCTGTGGGAATCAGTTGGGGATCGACACGTAGTTGTTGTCGTCTCCGCTGTTCTTGAGCTGCTCCTTCAGCTTGGCACTGGTGGCCTGCTGCACGCTACCGTCACCCAACACCAGGTTGCCCGCGTTCTGGTGCGTGTCCTTGCTGAACCCTGCCCCAACTTTGTAGGTGTGATTGGTGCCGAGCTTGGCATAAATGCCGTTGGCTTGAATGGGGAAAGCCACCTTCGTCGGGAAGTCGTTCGTGATGTTGCGGTCGCCCGCGAGGATGGTCATCGGCATGGTGTCCTGGGCGTCAAGCCCGATCAGGTAGCTGATGGCCTTGTTGCCTGCGTAATTGGGCCCGCCGGGCACTTTGCCAGTGCCGAAGATGACCTGGGTCCAATTGGTGGCCGAGACGCGAGTGGGGTTGCTGTCGCTGGGGCAGACCACGATGCGCGGGGTGCTCAACTCGTTCGACATCACGCCGAGGTGCATGAAGTGAAACTGCGACGGCAGCCCCGCCGCCGCCGGGGTTCCGGTTGGTCGGTATTCCGACGAGCCTCCCTCGTTGGTGGAAACACCCATGGGCAACCGCTCTTGGTTGTCGTTCGCGAAAATCCGGAACGCGAGCCCGATCTGCTTCCCATTGTTCGTGCAGGCCGTTCGCATCGCTCTGGCTTTGGCACGGGCCAACGCAGGCAGCAGCATGCCCGCGAGGATGGCGATGATGGCAATTACGACTAACAGCTCAATGAGCGTGAAAGCCCCGATGCGATACTTCTTAAAGGCTTGTTTCATAGCGTCTCTGGTTCTCTGTTGGGTTAACGGTTTCGACACTGTAGTCAAACTGACCGACGTGTCAATGCATTTTCTGGGAGCATTGCCGGTGCCAGGACTTGGACCGACTGAACGACGCTTACCAGCCTCAGTGGACTCCTGAATCCAGCCATTTGCGCGGTGAATCCTCACGCAGTCTGCGTGAAAATCACGCATTTTGTGTTGTTGACCACCCGGTGAATCCCGGCTACCACAAGCACGCTTTCAGTATGAAAACACTTTCTCGCCCCTCAATTCTGCTCCTCGCACTGGCTGTCATCCCACCGCTCTCCTCTCGCGCCGTCGGTCCAGCCGCACCGCCTCCCGGCTTCACCGCCTTGTTCAACGGCCGCGACCTCGCGGGCTGGCGCGGCGGCGATACCTTCGATCACCGACAATGGCTGGCCCTGCCCGAAGCCGAGCGCAGTGCCAGGAGCGCGGAGTGGACCGCCGACATGCGAATGCACTGGCGGGCCGAGAACGGCGAGTTGGTCAACGACGGCCAGGGCAAGTACGCCACCACCGAGAAAGACTACGGCGATTTCGAGCTCCTCGTCGAATATCGGACTGTGGCCAAGGCTGACTCCGGCATCTACCTCCGGGGCTGTCCCCAGGTGCAGATTTGGGACTTCACGGAGAAGGAGAAATTCAATATCGGGGCGGGCAAAGGCTCGGGCGGCCTCTGGAACAACAGTGCGGGCGCACCGGGCAAGGACCCGCTCGTCTTGGCCGACAAGCCCTTCGGCCAATGGAATCAATTCCGCATCGTCATGGTGGGCGCCCGGGTCAGTGTGTGGCTGAACGACAAGCTCGTGGTTGATCACGCCTTGATGGAGAACTATGAAGGCTATGACCGCAAGAAGCCCGTGCCACCAAAAGGACCGATCGAACTGCAAACGCACGGCGGGGAGATCCGTTGGCGCAACATCTTCCTGCGCGAAATCCCGACGGCAGAAGCCAACACCATTCTCGCGAAGCACGGCGCCGATGGTTTCCAGGCGGTGTTCAACGGGAAGAACTTCGACGGTTGGGCGGGACCGGTGAATGAGTATGAAGTCCAGCAAGGCGCGATCGTCTGCAAGCCGGACAAGGGCGGCACCCTCTACACGAGGGACGAATACGCCGATTTTGCCGCCCGCTTGGAGATCAGGTTGCCGGCCGGCGGCAACAACGGCCTCGCCATCCGGTATCCTGGCGACGGGGACACCGCCTACGCGGGCATGTGCGAGTTGCAGGTGATTGACGATTCCAACGCGGAGAAGAAATTCGGTCCACTCGATCCAAGGCAATTCCACGGCTCGGCCTACGGCATGGTGGCCGCCCACCGCGGCTATCAGCGGCCGGTGGGCGAATGGAACTTCCAGGAAGTCACCGTCCAAGGTTCCACGATCAAGGTGGAGCTTAATGGAACGATGATCCTCGACGCGGATCTGAGCCGGGTGACCGAATACATGGCCAACTCCGCGCATCCAGGCAAGGACCGGAAGTCGGGGCACTTTGGCTTCGCCGGGCACAGCGATCCGGTCGCCTTCCGGAACATCCAGATCAAGAAGCTCTGACCTGGCCGGGCCGGAGCTGAGGAGGGTCACCTCGGTTTGACTTTGACTGCGAGATCCCGCGTGAAGGTCGGCGCGGTCAGGCGCAGCCCCCGCTCACGAGACTCGATCTGGTCCGACCTCAGGATCCCTCCCGTACGCGTGTCCCACCATTCCACCCGGTAAGCGCCCTCCGGCAACTCCCTGAGTTCGAGAGCAATGTCTGACAGTTCAGTCGGGAGGCGCTTTCCCGTGATCGTTTCCTTCCAGGAAGCGGCGCGGTGGAAGAGCCAGAGCCAAACGCGGTCCTGTGCCTGGAGCCCCACGACGCGGAGCCGACGGTCATCAAGGCCCAGGGCCACGGGTTTCACGTCACCACTCGTCCACGGCACGTCCGCCACAAAGGCACTCACCGGACGATAGAACGGGTACACGTTTCGCTCGTCCAATCTCTCCCACCACCAGAACAAGGCAGTGCCGGAAGCCCCGGAGAGCGCCGAAGCCCAGAGGGCGTTGTGCACGTCCACCAACTCGCGGCTCTGCTTCATCTCGTCGGTGATCCGCCATTGGTCGTCCGCCAAGCCGAACTCGCCTAGGTGAGCCGGTTTGTTCGGAGCCTGTTCGCGCAGCCAGCGCGTGCGGTCTTGAATCGCTTCCACCTCGTCTTCCAAGCGGGTCTTGTCCGCTGGCCGGAGATAGAAGTGAGTGTCGGCGAGATCGAGCTTCGGGTGGCGGCAGTCTTTGGCCGAAGGTCCCCACGTGCTGGTCGTCCGCAGGTGGCCGTAGAGATCGGTTTCTTCCAGGAAGCGGCCTAGCTCGCGGTAAAACCGGTCGGTGGGCAGGTTCGGGTTCATCTCATTCCAGTATTCCCAAGCCGCGACGCTGGCGGAGTAACCCCAGCGCGCCACCGCGTAGCGGAAGAGCTTCTTGGCGTCGGCGATTGCCTGTTCATACTCCGGGCGGTCGGGGTCTTTGAGTGCCTCCAGGTAGAGGTCGCGCGTGAGCAGGCAAAGCTGCAGATAAAGGCCGTGCTGCTCCGCCGCCGACACCAGTTCGTCCAACATGAAACAGTCCACCGGGTTGTAAACCCCCCGCGTCGGCCGGTTTACGTCGGCCTCCCAAAGCAGTTCCGGTCCACCGCCCGTTTCCTTCAGGGAGAGATCGTCCAGCCATGCCGTCCCCTGGCCTTCGAGCCGGAACCGCATCGAGCCGAGCCAGTAATCGCCCTCCCCAGTGGCAAACTCGTGACGAAAGCTCGACCACTCCTGCGGGACCGCGGCCGCGAGCGCCGGGGAGGAGGTCCCCTGGACTTCGAGTCGGAGCGAGGTGCCCGCCTCCACTCGCACCCGGCCGGCGACCATGTAGCGCGTGTTGGGTCGCAGCGCGACCGGGTGCGAAGGGTTCACTTCCTGAACGGCATTCGACCCGGTGATCCGAACGCACTTCCGCGCGGTGTTGTCCGGCATCGGCACGATGGGCGCGCGCCGCGACCACGAGCGGTCCCAGGCGCTCTTGCGGGCTTCGAGGGCGAGCGCCCAATCTTCACAACAGGTCCAGATGCGCAGGTAATTCGCGCCATTGGTGGCCAACCGGGCGAAGATGTCCTCCGCCTTGGACAGGGTCACATATTGCCCGCTGCCGATGAACGCCAGGTTCTGCCCGATGGCAAAGAACGGCTGGCCATCACTGAACTCGAGGAAACGCGGGTCCTGACGGCTGACGCGGACAAAGCCCTTGGCGCTGGACGGCACACACTCGAACGAGATGGGCCGAGACCGCCACTCGCCCCGGCCATCCTTTACGACCGCCCCGGCCTCAAAGCGCCCCACCGTCATCGGCGCGAAGCGGGCCTTCCAGACCGGCAATCCCGTCGGGTAGATCCAATCCCGTCCCTGGATGCGGCGTCGCTCGTACTCCTGAGCCTGGAAAACAGGAACACTCGACCGCCGGCCATCCGGGTTGATCAATTCGATGACCAAGTTCACCTCCGCGGGCTCAAACGGGTTCGCGCAGGGGCCCAACCCCTGGATCTGGAATTCGATCTTCTCGAAGCGACCGACCTTCACAGTCGAGCTGTGCAGTTCCAGTCGCTCGGCGACGGGTTGCGCCAGAAGAAGCCCGGGCGGCATGGGAGCGCCAATCCCGAGCAGGAGAAGCAACGAAAGCAGCGCGGTCGTGCGGGATGCGGGAGGCAGCGTCATGGGAGTTCGTCAAGGGCCGTAAATGCGGGCAAGCCAATGGCAGACTTCCTCGAGATGTTGTGCGTCGATCCCGTCAAAGGCGGCCGGCGTGTCCGAGTCCACGTCGAGCACGGCGCGCAGCCGGCCAGCCGCGTCCAGCACCGGCACGACGATCTCGGACCGCGTCGAGTTGGAGCAGGCAATGTGGCAGGGCACCTTCGTGACGTCCGGAACAATCTGCGTTTTCGCCTCGCGGGCGCACTTGCCACAGACACCGCGTTCGAACGGGATTGTGAGACAGCCATGGCCGCCTTGGTAGGGGCCGATCTTCAGCAAGCCGGGCGCGACCACGCGGTAAAAGCCGGTCCAATTGAAGTGGTCCAGACCGTGACGCAGTTCGCCAACGATCATGGCCATCACGGCGATCTCGTCCGTCTCGCCTTCCAACAGTGCGCGGAGGTGCTGGAGGATCTGGGCGTACTGGGCGCCTTTGGTCATGGCATCACCCTGAGCCGGCCCTGCCTCTCGGTCAAGAAAGCTGCGGACATGATCGGTCCAGCAAGGCGACGGAGACGGTGCCGAAGCTCTCCAAGAGCGGTTGAGGTGTGATCCGAGCTGACGTCGGTCGCCCATCGCGGACCTGTTTCTGTGGGTTCTCGGTTCTTTTGACGCTCGCTTTTGACAGGCACTTGTGGCGAAATCGGCCGCACCATCGTCATCGACGCGCCTCCCTGGCGTCTGGGTGTAGTGCCGATGGCGCCGAGTACCGCTTATGGCGAGCGAATCTGAGAAGCCAGCGCACGCGCCCCCAGCCGATGGGACGGAGGGCCCCCGCGCCGCGGATGAACTGTTTCCCCTGATCTACGAGGAACTCCGCAGGCTGGCGGCGTCCAAGATGGCCAACGAAGCGCCGGGCCAGACGCTCCAGCCCACCGCCTTGGTGCACGAAGCGTGGCTCAAGCTCGCCGGCAGTGGTCGGGACCGGTTTGAGGGCCGGGCCCACTTCTTCGCCGCGGCGGCCGAAGCCATGCGCCGCATCCTGATCGACCGCGCCCGTCACCGCCTGCGCGCCCGGCACGGCGGCGGCCAGGAACGCGTTGCCCT
>Ga0315274_10012615_pt1 | contig 12047 bp, 11 predicted proteins | sample YL17G02_20_MG_FD_203700 | JGI IMG/M metagenome (GOLD analysis project Ga0315274, IMG submission 203700) | Sediment microbial communities from Yellowstone Lake, YNP, Wyoming, USA - YL17G02_20 | ecosystem: Environmental > Aquatic > Freshwater > Lake > Sediment | place: USA: Wyoming | collected... | reverse complement strand
CACGGCGTTCTCCTTTCCAAGGTTGCCTGCACAACAACCATGGTCAGGCCAGAACGCCACATGTGCTATAGGAACCGGTCAGCCCGCCGAACGGCGGGTTTGGTTGCGGCCAAAGGCCGCCTTGGAGGTAGGGCGATAAGGTATGGGGCGGTGGATCAGTACCGCGACAGACATGGAGCGGTCCAACGGCATGACCGCTCGTTTACACTCGCGGTTCTGATCGCTAGTCGCGCCGGGTAAACTCGATCATCTCGATCGACGCCCCGCGGCCTTGGCCGCCGGAGCTGCGCAGGTAGCGTTCCACGTAGCCAAGCTCACCGTTGAAGCGCACCCGCATCAGCACCGTCTCCGCACGTCCGGCGAAAGGCCCGGCGGGATCGGTCGAGTTTTCCAACTCTTGTTCGAGGGTGTCGAACAGGCCGTCGATCGAGTAGGCGTTGAGGTTGGTTGTGGTCGGCGGCCGACCGTCGACCGAGGCCTCTTCTACGATTCCGTCCCGCCAATGGATGACATATTCACTGCCGTGCATCCGATATCGAACCTCGTAGGCGCGCACGGCGGCGGCGCGCCATCGCTGCCTTGCGGCCGCGAGACCCTCGCGCGTCAACGGCTCCATCGGTTCGCGAAACCACAGGACAGCTCCGACGGCGCCGATCACGAAGCCGGCGCACACCAAGAAGAGATTGGTTCTCGTCACACTTTTCATACGATCCGCCTCCCGCCCGTGCCTGACCAAAGCGGCCCGGGTTGGTCCGGCGCCTGAGTCAAAAGCCGGAGTGTGGCAGTCTACCGTCCAATAATCCGCGTCCGGTTGCAAGGGGTCGTGTAGGGGACAGGCCTAGGGGTTTGCCCTCAAGGGCGCTGGGGGGGCGTCCGAAAAACGGGAAGTCCCGGCGCGCCGGGACTCGCTCGGTCACGGTACGTCGTTATTACGCCTTCCGAGAAGGCCGTCACGTGTTCCGCGCCGCCCTGGGGAGGGCGCAGCGCTTGTTGCAGCGTCGTCCGGCTGATGAGGTCGGGGGTGCATGGCCAAACACAGGAATAGGTCCAACGCGACGAGGCCGCCGGGCAACGGGGCCCTGGGACGGGCCGACCACGCCGCGGACGACGACCGTCCCTTCGCCGAGATTCGCAAAACACTCCACGACGCGCTCCGGCTGCTCTCCCTGCACCGCTGGAGTTTCTTTGTTCCCTTCTGCCTGGTCACCTGCGCCGCGTTCGTCACGAGCCTCTACTATCCGCGGACTTACAGTGCCTCGACGAGTTTCGAGTGCCGCAACGACCCGGTGATGATCAACCTGCCGATGTCGGCGGGTGCGGCGTCCTTCAAGTACTTCCGCAACACCATGGTTCGAGACTTGACCTCGGCGGAGTGCATGGCCGAGGTCGTTGAACAACTCGGCCTGCTCAAGAGCGCGGAACGCGACGCCGACGGCGCGCTGACCGCGGAGTGGACCCGGCGCCGTGATTCACTGGCCCGCTCCCTGGGCGGCAACTTGACCATCGCCACGACCTCGCCGAGCGAGCTGATCGACATCGTCAAGATCACCTACACCGGTCCGGACCGAGCGATCGGAAAGGACCTCGTCGATCAGGTCAAGAAGACCTACATCCGCCGGACGCTGGTTTGGATTCACGAGTTCCTGGTCTCCCAGCGCGACTATTTCGTGCGCGAGGCGGGTGAGGCCATGGAGGCGGTCCTGCGGGCGGAGCGGGAGGAAACGCGCCTTCGTCTGGCCAACCCTCACGTGAACCCGACCGACCCCGGAGCCATCTCCGGCAAGTTGGCGCAGTTGGAAAGCGAGCGGCGGGAGTTGCTGTTGCGGCGGCGGGAGTATGCGGCCGAACTGGACGCCCAGCGTCAGCTCCTCGCCGCGGCTGAGCCGCTCGCGGCGGTCGGAGACCCCGCCGATGCGAAGGAGTCCCACGCCGACGACGGATACCTGAGCCCCGAGGCGATCCACCTCGTCGGGCAGATCCAGGAGATTCACAGCGCGGTCGCGAAACTCCGCGAGACGCGGGGCATGACCGACGAGCACCCGGAGATTCGCGAGCTGCTGGCCAATCGTCGCCGGATCGAGGAGAAGCTGGAACAGCAGCGGGCCTCGGACCGTCAGGCGGTCGCGTCCTCCGGCGGGCCGTCGGCGGGACCTCTCCGTTCCGCGAGCGAGATCACGGCGTCCGCGGCCCCGTGGCAGGGTGATCGGGCGAGGATGTTGGTGCAGGTCGCGGCGCAGAACGCCAAGATCAAGGACATCGACATCAGCCTGCAAAGCAACGAGCTGACGCTGACGGAGCTGAACCGTGCGAAGGACGAGGTCTACGACCGGCAGGAGGAGTTCGCCGAAGTGATCGGCAACGTACAGAAGGCCAAGCAGCGGCACGGGCAACTCGAGTCGACGCTGGCGACGATCGAGCCGGCGATCAAGGCCGTTGAGCAAGATCGGCTGCTGCAATTCTCCGAAGGGCAGCCCGCCCGCGGCGGAAACACTCCGGTATCCCCCAGGGCGACGAGCGTAGTCTTGCTCGCCCTGGTGGCCGGGATCGCGGCGGGTGTGCTCTTCGTGATCCTCGCGGAAGTCCTCGATCACGTGTATCGCAGTTCGAGCCAGGTGTCGCGCAGTTTGGGGCTGCCGATGCTCGAAGCGATCGACGAAATCGTCACGGCCCGCGATCGGCGCCGGTTCCTCGTGTACCACGCCGTGGTGACGCCGCTCATCGTCCTTTGCTGTTTAGGTCTGACCGGGCTGACCGGCTCGATGGCCTATCTGAGCATTACCCAACCCTGGACCTACCAGAAGATCCGCAACGTCCCCGAGGCGGCCCTGCATCTCTTCATCGAGGACGCCGCCGCCGTGCGCCCACCGACCCTCAAGGACGAACCATGACACGCCGAAACGCCGAAACCGGAAGCATGAAAAACGGAAAAGGTGAGAGGGGACGAGGGAGGAGCACCACGGACCGTCGAACGGGCGGATGGGGCGGATTGGGCGAGATCGCCGAGCCATCTTGGCTCGATTTCACGCAACCGAGCGTCCCGCTTGAAGTGGCGTGGTTCCTGCGTTAGACTGGTTCAAGGCTCGCGAGGAACCTATGTTCGGCGAAGAACTCCGGAAGTACCTGAAGCCTGACCCGGCGCTTGTTGACCTTGTAGCTCAGGTTACCCAGCACCCCGACCGACCCCGTCCCATTCGTGCGGTAGATCAAATCTTCATGCTTCCTGGAAGCCAACTCATCCAAGCATTGTTAGCAATTGACTATCTGAAGTACCGCGACGTGGTTTTTGTTGGAGACGGTGATTGCATGGCGCTCGTAGTGGCACATCTTGCCAACAAAGGCGTCTTCAAGGGGCCGGGGAAGATACGTGTTTTTGACTTTGACGAACGACTACTCGCCTTCATTCAACAAGCCATCAACGACTTAAATATTCCTGCCGATCTAATCTCCGTTCACCGATACAATGTCCGGGATCCAATTCCTGACCAATACGCTCAAGCACACGAAGTCTTCTACACCAACCCGCCATATGGATCGGTAGATGGTGGCGCTTGCGGCAGGCTCTTTTTGGCAAGATGCATGGAGTTCTGCAAACCAGCGCCAAGCTGGGGGATGGCATTGTTGCCTTTTGCTCACAAGGAAGACTGGAGCAAGTTGGCAATGGCCAACATTCAAAAGTTCTTATGCGAGAATGGCTATGTCGTGTCAGAGATGATCCGCGAAATTCATCAATACCATCTCGAAGATAGGCCTAGCCTAAGGTCGTGTAACCTTGTGCTTGATCGCGTACACAATAAGCCTGCCCCATTTGCTGGTCACAAGTTTGCCGACACTGAGTTTAAATTCTTTTACGGTCGGAAGGACATGCGTGTGCCAAATCACATCGATATAGATGGCAATCTGGTTATGGACGACGGCAAGGTAATCAAGCTGGGAGACGAACCACGGTGGCGGAAAGCTGGCGATCAGAAAGGCAGAGTGCGCGATGCACCAACAGGTCCCGGTTTAACTCCCGGTCCGACGAAGCGAGGTGGTACCTCACGGTCATTATCCAGACGACAACGCAAGTAACTTGGCTGGATGGCGTGCGTAGTCAGGGCGGTTGCGTAAATCCTCGATGAACTGCCGCCATCTATCAGGCGTCGGATTGGCTGCCACGGTTGCATCGATTGCCTTACGGTCGGTATCTAACACTTTCCTCGGCTCCGCGAGCCTAATGAAGTACGGCGGTCCAAGTACGGCACGTAAACTGATGTCATAGCACACGCCAGCTTCCTTTATGGGAATGTGTTCGATATTGGCTGTCACCTGCGAGTATCCAACTCTGCCATGCGTCCCGCCAACATTCTTGAAGTGCGAAAGGTCGATTGTCCCAAACGATGAGGACGAGAGAACTGCGTCTGAATAACAGACAAGAGCGTAGTGACGACGCTTTACACCACTGGCGGTATCGCCTCGCGATAGGACCAGTGCATGGGATGGTAGCGGTTGCGAAAGCCCACCCACATCGATGTACTCAGTCCAGAGCAAGAGTGACCCCGGTGTAACATCCTCGCGTTTTGGCTTGGCACGCATGACAGAGAAGAGAACCTCGGGTGTGGAAGTGCGGCGAAGGAGTTCAAAAATACTCGCCCCAAGCGCGTTACCTATCCCCCAATAAAACACGCCGTCGCCGATTGCACGTTCAAGTTCCTTTCGCCGAATAATCATGTCGAGCGGTTGTCCAGCTTCGGCCTGCATTTTTGTCCAGCAGAACGCGTTTGGTAATAGACGCGTGGCGCTTGGTAAGGCGCACCAGGTACATGAGTTAGAGTGGCTAGTTTGCCGACCGGGTTGTTCCACGTCCATCACTCTCCATTCCATTCTAGTCGCGAGTCAATTCTCAACAGTCATTCGTACAACCGGATTCGAGAGGCTGCAACCATCAACTTGCGGCCATGTTTCTGGAAGTCGGTACCTGTAATGAGTGCCAATATCGACTCATTTCAAGAGCACCTACGTCTTGGGTGTCTTTTGCCTCGCAGATTATCAGAGGATGCAGCTTCCGCTCAACTAACAATTCCATGAGCGGTTCATAACGGGGCAGATAATGCTCTTCCGCCCATGTGTTCTGTTCGAGTAACATCAACTGGGAAGGCTTGGAACAGAGGTCGTCGAACGCGCGGTGTCGAATCTCACCCTTAGACCCCCATTCGATGGGGTACATGTGCATGTGGAGTTGTAGCATCGCATCGGCACCCAGTTCCCGTTCGATAGCATCGAAAACGATCTCCAAATCCGCGCGCGTGCGAAGCGATCCACCTGTACGTGCATGCAAATGCGCGAGATCCAAGCACGGCGAGGCAGATCGCACCTCAGAACAGATGGCGAGAATCTCCTCTAGTGACCCCAACGAGGCGATATGTCCGGCGATCTCTGGGTACAAACGTACTGCGCGGAGATCGCATTGGCGTTCAAAGTCTCGAAGCGCACGGATTGCGATGCGGAGGGACTGGGTGCGCTCAAAGGTTATTGGTCCGGGATGGAAAATGACACGCGTGCTGCCTAACCGTTGAGCTAATGCAACACACTTCTTAAGCTCGTTGAGGGAATTGGCGATTTTCGCTTCGTCCGTGGAGCCGAGGGAAATATAGTAGGGTCCGTGGATTGTAAGCGTAATTCCGAAGCGTTCCGCTTTGCTTCGGAAAGCGGCGGCACGCTCTTCTGACATCCGTACGCCGCGTGTGCACTGAATCTCCAAGGCATCCAGGCCAATTGTGCGTAGCCACTCTGGGGCGTTGAGTCGCTCGTCTCGGAAGCTGGAGTTCCAGAAGTTTGGTGGATTACCGGCTACTCCGAACAACGGCCGCGTTTCTGCACTCATCGTGCCACTCCAATCCCTTTACCAACGCACTTTGCAGAACCGATGATCGATTCTGCAACCGCGAACCGAATCGGGGTCCTAGCGGCACATGCGGGTTCCAAGTTTATCCGAAATGTCCTTGAAACGTTAACGGCCCAGAAAACGGCACGCGATTCGATTTGACGACCGGGTTGGCGGTTCGCGTTCCGCACCCTCTCCCTCGCCCGAAAGGAGCCGTCGTCCCGCCGCGCCGGGACGGCTCGGATCGCCGGCGACGCCTCTCACGCACGCTCTTAGCCACGTCGTCGCAGTGCCCACGCTAGCAACAGTGCGGGGAGAATCGCCGCGCCCACCAGCCACAGACTCAGGGCCACCATCATCCCGTCCTCGAAGCGGTGGAACTTGTCCATCACGGTGTAGGCGATGGGGTTGTAAGTCGGAACGCGTACGAGGGCGGAGGCCGACAAATCGGCGAGGGACAAGGCCGCAACGACGGCGACCCCGGCGGCCGATAAGGCCCAATTCATGGGGATCAGAAGATGAGAGAGGATGCCACTCTCCGTCGCTCCGTCGGTGCGGGCCTGCGCGGACAGGTCGCCCACACGGTGCCGCAAGACCAGCAATGCCACGAGCAGGCCGATCCATCCGAAGCGGGCGACGTACGCCAAGGCCACGATCGGCCAGTGATCGTAAAGCCAACCGAGCGACGGGCGGTTGTAGGCTGTGACCAGCGCTTCCCCGATCAACGCCCCCGGCAATGCGCCGAAGACCATCGCCCACGCCGTCGTGAGACTTCGCAGACGCGTTCCCGTGACAACGCCGAAACCCATCGCCAGTACCGCAACTCCACTCACCATGGCCACGCCCAGTGAGCATCCCAGATCGAAGGCGTAGGTCCGAAAGGCCTCGATGATCGTCTCGAACGATGCGAAGCGGGCGACCAACATGCCCATCGGAAGCGGCCCGGAGACCATGAGGAACGTGAGGACGATAAGGCGAAGCAAGGGCGACCCTGTGAACGCCGCACCGTCGCCGGGTTCATCCGCGGCGCATCGCCGCCAAAAGTGGACGATGGTGAGCAGGACGAGGAGGGTCACGGCCGTCGGCGCGGTCGCGGGCCAGACCACGTCGATCGTGCGGGCGGAACTCGACGCCCAACCCAACAGCTCCGTCGCGTAGACCGTCAGCCCGCACGAGCTGGGAACGCCGTAGTCGCCGAAGAAAATGACAAAGAGAATCAAGGCGCTCAAGGCGACATGCGGGAAAAGCGTGGGGAGGGCGGCGTGGATGAATGCGGCCCCACGCGAGGCGACGAGCGACGCGGCCTCATACGCCCGCCGCCCGCTACCCGACCATGCCGCGCCGATCACCATGACGGGGATCGGCCAAGCCCATAACGCCCATACGCCGATGCAACGCAGGTCCGGGTCGAATCCCTTGAGGAGAATCCGGTCCCATCCGAATGCGTAGACCATCGGCGGACACAACAGAACGGCGAACTGGCACGCGGCGATCACGGGTTGATGAGCGACCCGCCGCGCTTGCCCGATCAGATACGCGCCGGGAAGAGAAACCATGACGCAGACGACGGTCGCGGCCGCCGACAGCCATCCGCTTCGCCACAGCAATCCCCATTGTCTTGCGGAGACAGCGAACCCGCCTTCCGGCGTTTGACCTTGAGCGAGACACCTGGCGATGAGTGCGATCGTCGGCCAGACGAACGCCAGCACGAAGACCGCCCAACCCGTGAGGAGGAGTGCAAAGGTGAGCGCGCGGCGGATCACCGGATCAGGATTTCGCGGACGGCGGCGTCGGCCTCGTCCATGGCGTCGGCGACGGCGTTGTAATCAACGATCGTCTCCGGCGGCCAGGCGATGTTGAGTTCCCTGCGAAGCGCCTCGCGCACCGGGATGAACCGCGCCTCGCTTTGAGCCAACATCCGTTCCACCTCGGGCGAGACCAAGAAGTCCACCAGCGAACGCGACGCGGCCGCGTTCGGTCCACCGTGAATGATCGCCACGGAGCAGGGGACGAGCAAGGTCCCGCCGCCACCCATGTCCAGGTACCGCAAATCCACGGATGCCCCGCCGCGCTTGGCCTCGAAGACGTCATCGGTATCGGTGAAGGCGAAAGCCGCGCGACCGGCCATGACCGCTCGAACCGTCGCGCTGTTGCCGTCGACGACCTGCGCCCCGCCGTCGCGGAGGCGGGTGAGGAACGACCTCGCACGCTCGGGGCCCCAGAGCGCGAACATCGCCGCCACATGCCCGCGCGTCGTGCCGAACAGCGGATTAGCGATGGAGGAGCGCTTAGCGAATTCGCCCTCGGCGAGTTCTTCCCATCGCTTCGGCAACTGCGCCTCCGGGGTTTGGTGCGGATCAAACGCAAGAACTCGGGCGCGCACCGCCGCCGCCGTCCAGCGATGCTCGCGATCGTGGAACCGAGCGGGGATGTCCGCCGCCCGCGGCGACTCGTAGGCTTCGAGCAACCCCATCCGCGCCAGCAGGATCGTATTGAACAGTTCGCCGGACCAGAACACGTCGGCGTGAGGTCGCCCCGCTTGGGACTCGCGGATGATCCGCTGCACCAGCCCCGTGGTCTTGCCGGCCTCGGAATCATAGATCGCGGAGACATCGACGCCGGTGCGTGCCTTGTACGCATCGAGCACTTGACGGCCGACGTTCTCATCGATGCTGCAGTAGACGACCACCTGACCCGACGCCGGTGGTAGCGTGCCGGCCACGATCACCCACGGGGCGATGACTACGCTGCATGGCCATCGGTCGGGCATGATAAACGACCCTCGCGGCGTTGACCGTCGATCGCGCCGGGGATACAGTCCCCAGTGCGTTTTCGGCCCGCTCGACGTTCGTATACGCGCATCGGCCCCCATCGTCTAGAGGCCTAGGACACCGGCTTTTCATGCCGGCGACAGGGGTTCGAATCCCCTTGGGGGTGATATCGCGGGCTGGGAACGGCCCGCGTTTTCATGCGCGGCAATGCCCACCGGTGCATCGTAAGTCCCGGTTTTCTTCGTAGGTTGCGGATCGGCGTCCATTGGCGTCGGCGTTGCACCACCGCGCACCCCGTTGAGCTGTTGGGCGCACGGAAGCGCCAAGCAGAGCGCCAAGCGCGGATCGGCGTTTTCCGTGCCGGTCGCGCGGAGTTGCTCGGTCTGCGTGGTGGACAGGTCCGGCAGTCGCTTGACCGCTTCGTTGAGCGATCCGCGGAGCGTGCAGGCGTACACGCCGGCGGTCATATTGATCGTCGCGTGGCGCATCAGCTCTTTGGCGGTCCGCACGTCAACGCCGGAGCGCGGCAGCATGGTGGCGAACGTCACGCGAAGCGCATGGAAATCGGCCACGCGACCCACGTCGTCACAGTAGGGGATTCCAGCCGTTTTCAGATCGCCGCGCAGCATTTGGACGATGTTCTCGGGGCGCGGCAGGCGGAACACCCAAGCCGCCGGATGCTTGCCCGTCAGGAACACCGGCAGCTCGCCCGCATGTCGGCGAACGCGGGCAGCCGCCGAACCCGCTCGCCCCACCGGAATTCGACGTACCACCGCGACGCGGTCCGTTGCTTGCCGTCGCGCTCCCGATATGTTGTTTGGAAAAGTCGCATGGTTCACTTACTTTCGATTCACTCGGATCCGGTCAAATCCGTTTGCCCGCGTACAGTTCAAGGTACTTCGCTTCCGAAAGTCCGCACTGTTTCAGGATCGCCCGCAACGTGTTGACTTTAACTGACGATGGTTCGGTATCGCGGTATAGCACCCGTCGGGATGTGCCATGATCGTGTGTTTTCCCCCGGATCGTCGCTCGAACCCCGCGTTCCAGCGCATGGATCACTTGCGTTTGCTTGTTGGCATTCGCAAGGCTAGGCACTGTGTTTCACCCGCCGCGTCCGGTGCGCGTCGGCCCGCTTCGCTAGAAAAGCCAGCACCGAGTCGATCGCGGCCCTACCGTTTTCGATTGCCGCATCCGGCGTTTCGCCTTGTTCGATCGCGCCCGGCAGCTCCACGCACTGCACCACATATCCGCCCTCATCGGTGTCATGCGTGACCCGAAGCCGGTACGCTGCGTGTCGCACGGTCACGGGTTCCACCCATTCCAGCGGCAAGGTTTGCATCGCTTGTCGCGCTTCGAGAATCAGCTTGCCGACATTCACGATCCACCAGACCGTCTGTTTGCTCACCACGTCCATAACCTGTCGTGCGTTGGTCAGCATGTAGACCGTCTTTCCGTCGGTCAGCAGTGTCAGCGACGCCAACGCGTCCGGCCCCGCGTCATGCGGGTAACATTTGCGCAGGTGTTCGACCGCCCTGCGAATCTGTTGCAACGAGCATCCCTTTTGCCGAAGGGCGATGATCGTCTTGGCCGCCACGACATCGGGGAAGGTGTATCGCCGATGCCCTGTATCCTTCCCGCTCGGTTTCAAGAGTCCCGTGGCGTCCCAGTAAGTGAGTTGTCGCTGCGACGCCCCAGTGATTCGTCGAACAAAGCGGGCGACGACCTCCCGCCGACCGAGGGGCTGGAACAGGAACGATTCCGCGTTACACTCTGTGGTCATAAAGGCTGCCTCCTTGCGTGACACAAAACCCTTTATTCAAAGCGTTTTATGCCACAGGATGCAGCCTTTACCTATCCCCTCGGGTAGAGTCGAGACGTGGCGCGGTGGCGGTCTGACCGCTCCGTTTCCATCCCGGCGCGCCGGGACTCATCGAACCGGACGGGCGGGTTTCTCCCGGCGCGCCGGGACTCCGGCTGCAGGTCGGCCTCAAAGCATGTCCTAGAGCGAAGCGAAGGAATCGGCTCCAAGACCGGCACCGCCGCCGTCTGCACCACGCGATCTTTGACCGTCGGTATTCCCAGCGGTCTCTGCTTGCCGTCGGGTTTGGGTATCCACACCCGACGAACCGCCTGCGGTCGATACGTCTTCTTCTTGAGTTCCTCCGTCAGTTCACCCAGCCATCGTTCCAACCCGTACAACTCGATGTCCGCGAAGTCCTGCCCATCCACGCCCGGCGCCCCGCCATGGGCGCGGCAGCACCGGTAGGCGAAGGCCAACACGTCCGCGCGATACACCTTGTCGTGCAGCATGTAGAACCGATAGTCCGGTGATCCCTTCGCTTTGGCATGCAACGCCGCCCGCAGCTTCTGAACCGATTCCGGAGTGGGTAGGCTCATCGCCAATCTCCTCGTAGCTCTTGCCGCTTCCTGCGCCGACCTTGAACCAAGGCCCCTTCGCTCCACCGGCATTACCCGGCTTCCTCGCTACTCTTGTCCTAGAGCGAAGCGAAGGAACGGGCCTCTCCGTCACCCGAGGCGGCCCGGCCTGTCCCTCGCGGGCGTCCGGTTGAGGGTTACGCGCCCTCACGGCTTCCTTCGGGCTCCCTCCTCGGTCGCCCTCAGCCCACGTTGCGTGTCATCTCCCTGTGCAGACATGCCGTCGCCATTACCCCGACGGAATCGCTGGGTCTTCGTCGCTCGCCTCTGTAAGCCCGTGGTCCGACTCGTTCCCACCAACGGCGGCCTTCCCCGTTAAACAGGCGGGTCGGCTTCCGCGTCACCCTTCCTTCGCTTCGCTCTAGGACATGTTTCGAGGCCTGCTCAGCGTTCAACCGCCTTGGCCTTGGCCGCCTTCTGGGCCGAATCCTGTTCGGTAACGCGCCGCGCGGCACGCCTGCTATCGTCGCGGAGCAAGGCCCGATAGTAGCCCTGCAGCCGCTGGCGATCGCGTCCGAGCCTGCCTTCCAGGCGTTCGACGAACGGTCGGCTCTGTGGATCCAGGTGACGGAGGGCGGAGCGAACGGCGGACAACTGCGTGCAGCGATGCTCGGCGGGCAGATCGCCTGACTCGACCGGCGGCGCGCCTGCGTCCATGAGGTCGGGAAGCGGAACCTCCGCGTCCGTAGAGGCGTTTACATTCACGCGCACGACCTGCTGCCAGCGGTCGGCCGAGTCCAGCGTGGCCAGGAAGTACCACGTGTGATATTCCGTCCGCGTCGGCTCGGCGCCTTGCACGCGGACGCGGGCATTCAGCCACGTGAAGGCTCGCGCCACGGGCTCGGACATGCTGGATCGCTTCAGATAGGCTTCGGGGACCCGCAGGCACACCACCTGAGGCTCCGCCAAGACCAGCGGCTCCACCCGGTCGAGAAAATCGGAGGTTAGACTGACCGGCAACGGGCTATCGGTATCAGCCG
>Ga0315274_10012613_pt1 | contig 12048 bp, 19 predicted proteins | sample YL17G02_20_MG_FD_203700 | JGI IMG/M metagenome (GOLD analysis project Ga0315274, IMG submission 203700) | Sediment microbial communities from Yellowstone Lake, YNP, Wyoming, USA - YL17G02_20 | ecosystem: Environmental > Aquatic > Freshwater > Lake > Sediment | place: USA: Wyoming | collected... | reverse complement strand
CCGGCCGGCTGACAGGATCGGCGCAAAAGCAGAACAACAGGCCGATGGTTAAAAGTATTTTTTTCATGTCTCCCAGCCCATTCTGTTTTTGAGGTCGTTTGAGATTGGTTTCATCGACGGATATTCGACGACTCGCGCGGAACTTTCCTTTGTCGGCTTCGCGTGCGTTGGCAGTCCGGTGAACTCCTCGAAGTTCGACAGGGCGGGAAGCTGTAGGTCTCCGAGAAGGTCACGTCTTACGAAAAACAGGTCGAAGTGCTTGATCGCGGCAACAAGACAATACCCGAAATGATATGCCACCTTGACAAAGGCCAATATTGAGGCGCCATAAACAGCATCGACGTTTTCCCAAGTTGTCCCGGGTTCCACGGTAACGACCGCGTCGAGCGGAAAGTTCGCGTTATACTCTACGCTGAAAAGCCTCGGCCTGAACCCGCCCTCAAGAAGCGCCTTGAACAGCCAGAGGTCTATGCTATCAACGTCGATGGAGATGTAGTCAAGGCCTATCGGCACGCGGTATTTTTCAAACACGCCGCAGATATTCTCTGGCGTCAACGTCTCTTTGTATAGGTTTATCGCCGGGTTTTCGTTGACCGCGTCAAGAAGCAGAGCGGTCCAGCCATCCTCGATTACAAGCCGGGCGACGTTCGACCCTGCGGCCCCCTCGCCGCCCACGAGTTTCACGCTGTCGAACCCGAACTCCACGCACCGTTTGTTGAACGTGCCGATGTTCTGAAAGATGTACTCTGTTATCCCGTCCTGTCCGACCTGGGAGTACACCTTTCGCGCGTGCGCGTGAATGTCTGTCAGCCAGTTCATCAGATCAGCTTCCCGTCCTTGTCGTACGTCGCAACGTACGCGCAGGCTGACTCCTGGCAGCGCACGACCTTCGTGCCCGCCTCGGGATACCTCGAAGTCATCGTGTTCGTGCTCTTGCACAATGCGCACGGGTCGCCTTTCGGCGCTTTCAGTTCCTCGGGCTTCACGTCTTCCGTCCCCTGGGGGACTAAAACCTTTGTCTGGTACTTCCCGTCCTGCTTACTCATGGAGGCTCCTTTATTTGAGTAAAATAAACTTCTCTTCCATCCCCTTGACGAGATGGCCATACATTTTCGAGTTCTGCTTGTAAAAGCTGCCGTCGTGGACCGTATGCTGGTACTGCATGCCGGGAACTACGAACATCCCGCAGCCTGCCTTGAACATATTATAATTGATAAAAAGAGAATCAGCGCATTTCGGGTCGAAACCCGACTCGAACAGCGGGCGGTTCGCGTCGAGAAATACTTGCCTGTTCACGACGTAGTTCATCGCGTTCATCATGCACCTGAACATCGGCTTCTGCATGAACGCCCTGAAATTGCATGTGATCGTCTGGCCGGAGAACTCCCTGAAATCGAATTTCGGCAACGCGAACTCAGGCTGGTAGATCAGCATTCTGTTCCACGGCTGCTGCGCATACAGGGCGTCGAGGTAGTCTTTCGTAAAGGTGTTGTCCGAGTCGATGATCGCGACCCAATCACTCGAGCTGCGCTCGACCGCGAGGAACTTGTTCCTGAAGACGAACTCCCTGACTTTGTTCTCGAACTTTTTGATCTTTCCGTCGAGCGGCATTGCCCAACTCTCAAGGGGCTCCAGCGACAGCACGACCTCGGCGACACGCTCGTCGCCCTCTGCCTCTTTCAGCACCTTGCTGACATAGAGCAGGCGGCTATTCAGATCGTGGACCGGGATCGCTATGCTTATCTTTTCCATTGTCACCCTTTGTGCATATACCACGAGACTGCCGGCTCTTCAGAAGCAAGAACTACTCCTGCTTTGAGCCCTGTCGCCTTGAAGTCGACGACCTGCTTCACACCCGAGATCGAGTAGTCGTGCCCGCCGATGATCCCGCCCTTCTTCACCCGCGGGTACCAGGTGTCGAAGTCCTGCAGGATCGAGTCGAAGTCGTGTTTCGCGTCAAGGTAGACAAAGTCAAGGGAGTTAAACCCGAACTGCGCAGCGCCCTCGACAGACGTCGTCTTCATTATCGTCACGGGCAGGTCTTTGAATATCTCCTCGACCTCGTACTGCATCGCGTCCATCGCTACCTGCGCGATCGGGCAGCAAAACATGTCCGCGCGCCACGGGTCGATGAGGTATAAATGCTCGATCAGCTTGTTCTGCAGCATCTCCACAAAGATCCTCGAGAACGCCCCGCGCTCGACGCCTACCTCGACGTACTTTCCGTGCAGCCCGTACTGATTCAGGATGAAAGGAAAATCGGCCCTCGTCTTCATCGGCACCATAGTTGGTCTCCAAATCTATTGTGGCAGGTGTCTGATATTTTGCTGAAATTATTTGCCCGCATAAAATTTTCAATGTCGGTTGCCAGCGGTTGCCCCTCGTACAGTTCCACCTTCGCGACCTCGAGCCAGACCGCCTTTAAGGTGCCAAGGGCGAGGCCGAACCCGCCAAGCACCTCGAGCTCTGCGCCCTGTACGTCCAGGTGCAGGAAGTCGACGTGCGTGATATTCAGTTTATCGAACCGCACCGTCGGGGTCGTCGCTTCTTGGAACCGGCACCAGTTATGGAAGGCCAGGTGCCCGGTTGGCTTGCGGATGCTCGACGACTTGTTCCCTGTCTCCCATTCTTTTTTGTTCCCCGACTCCCCATAGGAATGATAGAAGGGGGACACGCCCTCCTTGTTGCTCAGGCAGGTGTTTATCGGTATTATATTTTTACAGCCGAAAAGCCGCATATTCACAATTATTTCATTGAAGTTGTCCACCCGCGCCTCGATCGCGTACACGGTCGCCTGCGGGAACAATTTCGCGTAGATGATCGAGTCCAGACCATCGCAGGCGCCGCAGTCGACGATGGTCTTTGGCTGCATCTTCACGAGTTCGACCGCGATCGCGCTGCCTTGCTGGATGAACTTGCACTTCTCGGCGTAAGAGGTTTTCATGATTTCACGTACCCCAGGGTACATCTGCAGTTTATGTTCTCCTCTGCGAGCTGTCCGTTGCCCGGCACGTCCATGACGTCGTCCCCTACTTCAAAATCCTCGTCGAGTGGGACGCCGCCCTCATAGTCCTTGCCGGCCTGTTGATGCGTTGGCCTGGCGTCCGGCTCGTTGAGCCACGTCTTCAGCACCTTGTCCTCAAGGCCCATCTGCCGGACCGCCTCGATGTCTCCCTCGTTGTACGCTGATGCAGACTCGGTGCGGGCAATAGTGTTTGCGCGCGACACGTCGAACACGTCGAACTCGGCCCGCAGGTCCGCGCTCATCTCGACCAGGGTCTCGTTGCCCTCAAGTCCCTTCCGTAGGACCTCCTCGACCGCGTCGTATGTCGTCCCGGTGACCTCGCCGGAGAACTTCTCAAGCTTCGACTGCAGCCATTTCACGGTGACCTCGCCGGTCAGGTCGAACTCGATCTCCGCCTTCAGCTTGCTGAACTCCTTGATCCGCTTGTTGCCCGCCGTCCGCAACGTCTCAACGAACGCCGGCCGGACGCGCTTCGCCGTCTCCTTTTCCCACGCCTTGCGGTCAATGTTCAGCCTCGCCGTCTCGCCCTTGTGCTCGAGGAGCCACTGCCTGACGTTCTGGGTCGCCATCCTCCCCTTCACGACCGCGCCCCTTTTCTTCAAGTTCTCAAGCACTTCGGCCAGCTGCTCCTTGAAGATCTTCTGCATGACCTTGACGAACATCGGCTCGCACTCGCGCGCCCGGGCGTCGAATACCTTCCATTCGGCGTCACGATTAATCTTCGTCTCTGCGGGAATTTCTATATTTTTTTTCGGCGGGGGCTCTACAGGGGCTAATATCGGGGCAGGTACCGCTGCCGGTGCCGGCTTCTCCTCCCCCAGCTGGGTCAGGTTGAACGGCACGAATGGTTTGTCTCCCCACTCGACCGGTTCCATCTTCATCTTTGCCCGTTCCTCGTTGATTGTCGTCGTGAAGGTCGTCAGATTGATGTTACGTTCCGCCACGTTCAACTCGCGCTGCTGGATCTGTGGGAGTTCTATCTCAAACTCCAGCCGCTCGTCGAACTTGTCCACGATGCCGCGCTCGAACGTCTCGGTGATCAGCTGCACGCGCGGCGCGATGCACTCGATTAAATAGTTCTCCCTGCTCGTGTCGAGGTTCGCCTTATTTTGGTTCTCGGTGAGCCCGACCATGCCTTCGTTCACACCGAATGCAGAAAGCATCTTGTCTTTCGCGTACTTTCCTATGACGTCGAGCATCATGTCTTTTGCAGCTGCGCTCTGCGGCTGCCCCGCCTTGAGTCCGCTGTGCAGAATCAGCCATTTCCACGTATTCGCGTCGCCTTGGTATTTGTCCTCAAGTTTATCATACAGTTTGTCAAGTTCTGCCTGACCCATCTTCTTATCGGTCTCAAGAATATTGCCGATGATCGCGTTGTTCTTGAAGAAGCGGTACTGCTGTTTTGCGAGGTAGTAGTCGATGTTGTATGGGAGGATCTGCGCTTTAAGCGCGCTCATGCCTTCAAACTTGTTTTTCGGGTTCGGGTAACGCAGCCATGTCGCCTGCTCGAGCGTAAAGTCTTCGTTCACGTCGCCGTCTGAGTAATGATAGCCGGAAATCCCGAGCTTCGGATCCGGCTTCGGCTTGAACTCCCCGTTCTCGCTCGTCGGCAGCACCCAGAGTTCTGACGGCACGCCGTGCGGCCCGAGTACCTGGTAGATCCCGCACGAGCCCGCGAGCTCGAGCCGCTGCATAATCTCCATCCAGAATATGAACTGCGTATCGATCGCGTTCGGCTTGTTTAAGAGAACAATGCACGGGTTGTCGGTGATCTCAATGCGCTTGGCTATCTTCCCAACATCCTTCAGATAACGGTATCTGTCGAGGTCGTTCGTGAGGGAGCGGAGCACCGACTTGAACTCGGTGCAAGGAACGAACTTCCCCGTCTTTACATTCTGGTAGGCGTACAGCCGCTTCGGCGCCCCGGCTATGGTCTTTGCAATCTTGTCAATCGAGGTGAACACCCACGAAGTGTATGACGCGACGAGTTCGCGCCACGAGTACTCGCTCAGGTAGCCTTGCCCCTGCTGCGCCGTGTACATTGCGGAGATCAGGTCCGCTTCGCTTTCGTACTTTCGCGGCGCCTTCTCTTCCATGATCGCCTGCACAGCAACACCATCGTTGTACTTTGGATTAAAAAAGTCAAGTAATTTGCTCATATTTACCCCGAGGCGTTATCTGATAAAAATATCCGGCGACTCATCATCTTTCAATTTCGACATGCAGGCATACCGCCGGGCGTCCATCAGATGATTAAAGTCGTCGATAGGTTTGTTCGTTGGCTTATTCATTTTGTCAACTATATAGCAATAGTTTCGCTGTTCCTTGTGCGCGTTCAGGCTGCGCTTCGTCCAGTGCTGTTTATAATTATTTATTAACTGGATGCCATGCTCGACCGAATCGGCGCCTTTTGGTGCCGGTTTGATATTGTAGCCCAGCTGGTAAATTTCTTCGATTGACTTCGGCTCAGAGGAGTCCGCAAATATCTCATCCTCCTCTTTTTTTATCCCGAGCCTCTCGAATTTCTTGCCGATCTGCTGGTTTGTCAGTCCCGTCTCGTAGAGCAACTCATCGCAGAACAGGTCTTCGTCCTTCACCACGCAATGCACGAGGGCCGTCGGGTCGTTGGTGTACCCGAAATCGAGCCCGTAAAAATCTATACCGCCTTCAGGCAGTTCGTCGATGTCAGCAAGAAACATCGGATGAACGAGTCCCTCGACGTTTCCCACGAGCCCGAGCCCATAGATACGCCAGCGCTGAGGGTTTATTTTCTCCATGCGTTCAATCTTTTTTATTGTCTCTTTTGGCAGAACATCGAGAGCATCTTTAAAGGTCGAATGAATCCATGCCACGTCCTCGCGCTTTTTGTATTCGTGCATCCAGAACTCGAACCGCGGATTAAAGTCGACTATCTCGAACTTCCGAGTACGGTCGGACATATCCTCATAAATCGCCTTGGGAACATGGATCACTTCGTTGAGGTAGAGAAAATCTCTGCGGGGACCATGGACTTTGCCTTCTTGATCGGCGGAAAAAAACTCAAAGATCGAATTATCCCACTCGTAGATATTGTTTGAATAATTGAACCGCTTTTCTTCCCACTCATTGCCGAGAACAATAGTCTTAAAATCTCGTAGAGCTCCCTGCCGGAGATGCGGCATGCTTTCTGAGACGATAGAATAAACACCAGGGACGTTTTCGTCGCGGGCCAGCCGTGTGAAAAACTGTAATGCGGAAATTGTTTTGCCGCTGCCAGTCCCGCCTTCGAGGACAGCGAGCGACTTGCCAGAGACATAGGCATCAATGAGGGAAAAGAAATTTTTCGTGGGTCTGATATTAATGAGGCCCATCATCAGCACCAGAAGAAACAGGATCCTGCTTCTTGTCATTTATCACCTTATCATGCAATGCCTGAATTTTATCTTGCATTGCAGGATCGGAAAGAATGAAATTGGTGGACTGAATTTTTTCTCCGTCAGAAGTAACATCGAGCGACTGCGCCGGCTTGCCATAAGCCCGGTCAGAAAGCGCAGTGAAGGCCTGGACATTTCCATCGAGGCACTCTCGCATCATTGCGGCAATAATGGCATGATGAAAAGATTGTGCAGAAGTTTTAAGATTGAATTTCCGAGTAATCTCTTCCCCGCCCTTCGGGAACGTGTACTCGATATTGACTTCTTGCGAGGAAAGCATCTCGCGGGCAGCTTCTGAGAAATAACAGATACCCTTCGGCCTGCCGTTCGGGTTTCCTGATTTCCCGGGTTGCCAACGCTTCTCAGGCGGTATGTGACTTATTGGATTGTCTTTAGATTGCTTTTCTATCGGCTCTGGCATTTTTTGCCCTCTGTTGGTTATAATATAACATCAAAGCATTCAAAAATAATAATTTATTTTATTATAAAAAAGAGTTGACAGATTATATACCATATAGTATATTGATTTAGAAGGAGATACAACCATGATTATCTATGAACCAAAAGGAAAAGCCCGGGAGTATTCGCCTCTTGCCATGAACATTTTTAACGGCTGCGACCATGGGTGTACTTATTGTTACGTTCCCAATGTCAGCCAGCGCAAGGATGCGAACAAGATTCCGCTTCTCCGAAAGACCATGCTCCACGATCTTGAGAAAGAATTGTCGAAGGCGGTTCCTTCCGCTCAGATTTTGCTTTGCTTTCTCTGCGATCCCTATCCGGTGCATGATGTTGTCCCGGCAATAACTCGGCAGGTTCTTGAAATACTTTTAAAGCATCGGTGCAAAGTCGCAATACTCTCAAAAGGCGGCAGTAGGGTTCTTAGGGACCTCGATCTGATTTTGAAATTTCCCGCCGGCAATATTAAATACGGCACGACCCTGACCTTTTATAATGACAATTTAAGAAAAAACCTGGAACCAAAGGCCGCCGCCGTTTCCGACCGGCTCGAAACGCTGGAAAAACTTCATACCCAGGGTATTAAGACTTTTGCCAGCATTGAGCCCGTTATGGACCCCCAGGAATCTCTGAATATTATCGCGGCAAGCCTTCCTTTTGTAAATCAGTATAAAATCGGCAAATTGAACCACGATAAAAAAATCGAGGACTCAATCTGCTGGCCGAAATTTTTGGAGCGTGCACTTGGCATCATACGCCCCTATAATAAACAAATTTATGTCAAAGAAGACCTCCGAAATATTTGCCCGGGCATTGAATTATCCACAGAAGAAAAAGACATGAACGCATTAAATCTTTAAGATTTCCCCTATGGTTCACGTTTTCAATGACTTACAAGATACGATTTATTTGACACAACGATTAATATAATTTATATTATTAACGTAGAGAAAAGGAGATGAAAATGAGAAACACGACAACCACAATCAACCAGGAGGATAGGATGATCGACACGACAGGCCAGATGGTGATAGCAGACAGCGACTCCGGGATCAGCCTCTACAGGGACAACGGCCCGCGTGCAGATACCAGGCCGGAACTCAATGTCCGGAAACTGGTCACGATCAGCGACCTGTCGACGCTGTCCATCAGCGACGACGCGGTACTGGCGATTACTCACCGTGATACCGGTTACGGTTGCGGTTGGGGATCGGTCAGCACCCTGCACCCCGTGACGGACATAGACGTTGCCGCACTGACCGCCGCCAAAAACGCCAAAATCGCGGCACGCCGTAACCGTCAGGAGGCAGATGATGCGGCAGAGATCGGGGACACCAAACACACCACACCGGTATGCCCGCACTGCGGGACGTACTGTTACGGCGATTGTCGAGCAAATTAATAATATCCGGCTCCCGTCGAGCCAACAGTCGGCGGTACTGATTACCGCAAAACCCAGGAGGATAGCATGAGCCTCAAAAAAATTAACGTGTACGAGCACGAGGACAACGGTAACGGCAGGGGCGACATTGTGGCGAGAGTGTCGTATAACAGTAATCTCGACCATTGGGACGGGCACAATTGGAGCGATGGCGGCGTTGGGACGCATCTCGGCATTACCAGGTTGCGCGATGGTCGGTACGTCCTGATCCATGGTACACAGTGGCAGGGTTGCAAAGATCGCGGCTATATCGCCACCAATGACGAGGCGTTGCGGGCAATACTCGTCAACCAACCCGACCGGCTTGCTGATTGGCCGGAGTTGGCAAAATTGGCGGCAGGCAAACTCGTCCCCGAAATCACACAGTAACAATACGAGCTCCGGCGCGATCCGGGGCAAACAGGAAAAGCGCTCAGGGTAACACCGGCGAGAGCGCAAACAATCAACCAGGAGGACAAGTATGATTACCGAGAGGGAGTATTATAAAATTGTTGGGGAACTTATTGCATACGAAAAATACCGCTTTGTGGACGGGAAAATTATTGCAGAAGTTGTAAACGACACGATAAAAACAATAAACAAAGAGATATTATCAAAATCTGCGGCACGCCTGTGATGGGTCAGCAATAAAAGAAATTTAAACAATCAACGAAAGGGGTAACATGCGTTATCTGTGGTTTAAAGAGGTGAATGAGGAGCTTTCAAAAATCGGCATCGACCGGCACTCCTGCGGGGTGAAAGTTATAACGGCGATCCGGGATTGCTGGCTGGATGATCTGACTCCGGAACAAACAGCGCAGAAAGTGAAAAGTGAGTTCTTCTCCTGAAATAACCACCGCCCACTTTCGGCTTATCGGTCGTGCCGTTAAAAGGTTCGGCTGGCCGATCTACCCTTTGGGCAAAACCTGGCCGGATAGTTTTTCTGTTTTAAATCAGCGTTTAAGTTTTTGGTATAATAGCCCTGATAAATCAACCAGAATCGAGCAGGAGCCGAAACACAGCGACACTCAACCACTCAAACCCGTTTAATTATCTGCGTACATTGATGTATATTGATTATCGGGCCATTACCCATACGGAGGACTATGTTTAGCAAAAAACAGATTGTAGAGGCGAAATGCAAGCAATGCGGAAACGGCTTTGAAAAGAAAACTTATAACCAGAAGTTTTGCTCAAATTCCTGCAGAAATGATTTTTTTAATGAGATCAAAGCAAAGGCTATGGAATTTTATAGAAAGAGTGAACCGAAATGAACCCATCAAAAGTCTGTTCCCGCTGCCGTAATGCTTTTAATCTTGATGAAGTCCCGCTCAAAATAGGAGATAAGTTAGGCGAAATCTGCAAAAAATGCCAGAAGGAATTAGGGATAGGTATTGCCTGTGAGTATGATATAAATGTCGGACGCGGACATTCTCCAAAAAATATAGGACGCGGGACCGTACCAACTGCTTACTGGAAAAGAAAGGGATTTAAGAAATGTTCCCTTAATATCTTTTGAGATCAGAACATGCTAAAAGTCCACCTTGGCCTTAACCCCTGTTTTTTCCATGCCCCGTATCGGTAAAATGAGATATTGGAATTGTTACCTGAATTTATACTATTCGGGTCGGCATTGATCTCAAATAGCGATCCGCAGTCCCTGAAATCCATGTAGGCTACCCCTGTTTTTGCAGGCAGGCATACGATATACCTTGTCCCCGAAATATCCTGTACATGCTCCAATATCTAAATCTCCTCCGATAGTATCTCTTCCGTCCCAAAGATTTATACCACCACAGATTGAGGCGTTTCCAGTATCGTAAAAACTCATTTTAAACCATGATGTATCTACTGCGGTGATGTCTAAAGATTTCATTGAGGCAGCATCGTTAAAGGTAGTTCGCCCTGCGGTCAGGGTCAGTGCCGCGGTTTTTGTCACGCCCCAGAAACCCATCGGGATATTCGCGGTTTTATTTACCGTCACCGCGGCGAGCTGATGCCCGGAGTCGTCGCAGCGCCCTGCCGTGCCGCCGAGCATGGACAGCAGCGTCCCGAAGAAGCCTTAAAATTGTTTGAACGCTCTGCCGGCATTCACGCTGAGCCCGAACTGCAGCTTTCCGTTGTTCCATTTGATCGTTTTCAGATCTTCCCAGCCGTAGCCGACGTACGGCCCTATGCCGACATAATATTTTTTCTGCGGTCTCGAGATTGTGTCGACGCGGTATCTCGATGTGTCAGGTGGGAGTTGGTAGGTAAAATGAGAGAGCAGATCTTGAGGCTTATAGCGTGGAAATTCTTTCGAGCAGAACTGCGCTTCGACGAAAAAATTTCCCTTCACTTCTGATGCAGAGACGCAGTGAAAAGAATCGATCACAGGTTTTCCATTTATCGTGTCGTGTACTATCGAGTCTTTATAAACGATCTCGCGTCTCAATTTTTCCACGCGCACAGTGTCGTGGACTTTTATAGTGTCGATAATACTCTGACCTGCAATGATCTCAGGGCACTGCTTAGAGCAGCGCCCTGCTGGGAATCCGATGATAATCCCGACAATCAGGATAGCGAGCCCGAGGCAGACTCGCCAGTCGAGCTTAAACATTACGGTCCTGAGCAGTCGCGACGCCCGCGAGCCCGAGAGAGATTGAGACGCAACTGACGACGATTGCAGTCGTCGTCAGCCAAGTCGGCAATACTGCGCCTTGCGTCGACGCAGCGACGAGACCACTCGAGACGCCAAAAAGCCAGCCTGCAGTCTTGCGCAGACTTACTTCTCCGAGCTTGTTCATGAACATCTTTTTCAAAAACTTTTTCATACGACCTCCTTTATTTTGTTAGAAGCCACGTCTCTTTCAGCCGCGGATAGAACCTGCTATACTTCTCCCGCAGCACTATGCCGCCACTGTCGAGCCGCCAGCATCCAGTCGCGTCGTTGTAATAGAGCGTCCTGCAGGTGTCGGCCCTCAATGTTCCACGTGAAACATAATACTCGACCTTGATGCCGGCCTCGTTCGTCACGACAACCTCGAAGGTCCCTTTGTTCTGGGTCGCGCACGCCTGGTCCATGTCTCCGCCTGGGCACGCGAAGAGCAGGAACAATGCCGCCAGTGCAATGATCGAAAAATAGCTGAGCGGTTTCATCTGACTACCACCTTCACCTTCTCGCCCCAGAATTTGATTGTCGAGTTCGGGTCCTTCTCGGGGATCCACGGGTCCTTGAAGTTCGCGATGAACTGCGGGTACTGGGATCTTTTAACGGTCGGGCAACCGGCGGACCCCCGCCAGGTGTCTGTCTCGCTCCGGTGAATAAAGATCTCCTTCATCTCCCAGCGCCAATCGTACTTGCGCCGTGGGATCACAGACGGCAGCATGAGCCCATTTTTTATCAAGATGCATTTGCCGTAACCGGTGCCGTCTTTCCGCTTGTGAAAAACTACCTGCCCGTCGTACGTCCCGCGAGCGAGCTTCCCGTACGTCGAGTCCCACATCACGATGTACGGATAGATTATGTCGCCTATCTTCACGTTGCGGAAAATCTGCTCTGGCTTGAACTTCGGAAGATCGTCCTGGCTGAGCACCTTAAAGGCGTTCGGCGATCCACTGCCCTCGTATGCGCCGAGCTTCTCGCCAGCACCGGCGAACACGCTCACGACGTCGCCGAACCCGAAGATTGGATCCGTCGGCGTCGACTGCAGGATGATCTCAATAACCTTTGACAGCGGGCTTTCTTTTGC
>Ga0315274_10012612_pt1 | contig 12049 bp, 8 predicted proteins | sample YL17G02_20_MG_FD_203700 | JGI IMG/M metagenome (GOLD analysis project Ga0315274, IMG submission 203700) | Sediment microbial communities from Yellowstone Lake, YNP, Wyoming, USA - YL17G02_20 | ecosystem: Environmental > Aquatic > Freshwater > Lake > Sediment | place: USA: Wyoming | collected... | reverse complement strand
CACATCCCGCAGCCTTCATCTGGCGCAAAAAATCAAAATCTATTTTGTATTTGTGCGAGACTATGTTCCACGCAGACTTTATTTTTTTTGACTGCTCGATTTCTAAAAATCTCTCTCCCCACTCAAATCCGCTCCTACTGTCAATGTCATGCGTCATGCAGACCGCGAATTTTTTATTTTGCGGCCAGAACTTTTTTGTCTTCACGCTGCCGCAGAGTTTTAAAGAGTTCAGATACAGATGACGTATCAGCTCAACACTCTTCTCAACCGGCCAGCTTGGAAACCCGCTGTCGGGTGTGAAGCTTTTTAGGAACATGCTGAGCTTGAACACGTTGTTGCGCACAAACTTTGGGAAGTTGTAGTACTTTATCGGCGAGTATGTGAAGAACGGCCGTCCCTGCTCAGCCAAATAATTCTCTTGCATGAGGTTGTCTACTGTTGCGTCTGGGTCAAACGTAAATATAATTTCATCACCGTTCAAAATAATTCCCGGAATATCTTTGCCGTCCAGATCAAACTCCAGCAGCACCTCTCCATCCATCTTGACATCACAGATTCTCGGCACAATTAATTTTATTTTTTCATTTTCTGCCAGCCATTTGGGCCTTATGCTCTTGTCAACAAAACTTACTTCTAGCAGCGCGTTTTCAAAAGTGTCGATCACCGACGAATCGTTGCTGCCCACAATTTTTATCTTGTTTTTTGTTCGTGACGGTTGCAATTTCCAGAATTCTGCTATGCTTGATTTCATGCTCTAGCCCCACTTTATTTTTATTTTTTTTAGGCTGCGATAATTTTTGACCAGCGACAAAAAGCCGCCCACAACTATTTTTATCAGGTAGCTCGGGTGCCTGGCCAGAGTTGGTTCTATGTGCGAGGTCGCAATCTCACAGTATGGGATTTTGTTTGCATGCACCATTGCCATCATCTCCACTTCTATGAACGCGTCGTTTGTTTTTGTGCACAGGATTATTTCCTTGCCCACATCCGACCTAAAAGATTTCAAGCAGTCCACGTCATTGAAATGCGAGCCGAAAAATAGGTTGACCAGGAGATTGTGCGATTGCGAGATGAAAATTCTTATGAATGGTCTGTCCTGCTCACTACCTTCCATATACCTGCAGCCAAGCACCACTGGATATCTATCCAACCTCTCGATCATGCTCTTTATGCTGTCCATTCCAAAAGTAAGATCCATTGTGTAGATGATGATTTTTTTGTAGCGCACGCTGCGTGCTCCAACCCTCACAGCATTCCCGTATCCCGCCTTAGGCACACTCAAAACTCTCAGGTGTTTGTTTTCCTTTTCCAACTCCCTCGCAATCTGCAGCGTGTTGTCAGTGCTTCCGTTTTCCACCAGCACTATCTCGTAGTTGTCTAGATTGAGCTCGCCTAGAAATTTCAGAAGAGTTTTTACGTTGGCTCGTATTATTTTTTCTTCATTGTACGCGGGCAGTATTATGCTCACTGTGTTGTCTTTCATAAAAATTTATGCGTTCTTTTGGTTTTTATCTTCACTACTTTGTTTATTATTCCGGTCCCACTCTTTTCTCCAGCCAGTTAGATCTATAAAATGTTTGAAATTTTCTTTATGCAGTCTCAATATCTCCTCCGCAGTCAGATTGCTTGTGGATACGAATGCATTGTACTCGCCAGACCTGCCTTTGACCCAGCTTTTTTCATCCGGCATGTCATGCAGCTGTATGTCGAACTTTTCTGGGAATTGCGTTATTGGTGTGCCCACGTATGGCGCGAAAATATTATAGCCAAACTTTTGCGGCCTCACCTTTTCAAACCATTTCCTTGTTTCCTCAACTGTTTCTCTAGTCTCCCCTGGCAGTCCGATCATTAGGAAGACGTTGCAAATTATTCCTGCTTCCTTGCACATCTGCACAACCTTCGTGTTCATCTCGACCGTAGTTTTTTTGTTGACATTGTCGAGTATTTTCTGCGATCCCGACTCCACACCAATCCCAACCTCCACGCAGCCTGCTTGCTTCATAGTCTGCAGCAATTCTTTTGTCACATTGTTTGCCCGTATGTAGCATCTCCACTTCAAGCCAAACGGTTCGATCTTTTTGCAGAGCTCTGTCAGCCGCGAGTTGCTCAGATTTATTATGTCGTCCAAAATCAACAGCCTGTCAAAACCAAAATCATCCATCACAACTTTTATTTCCTCGACCACATTGTCCACCGACCTAAACCTGACTGGTCCACCCCACACATCTTTCGAGCAGAACGCGCATGCATACGGGCAACCGCGCGACGTTATTATCGTAGTTGCCTTGCCTCCAGCCACATCATACCCATACCTTCTGATGTCGATTTTTTTTCTGTCCGGAAATGGTATACTGTCCAAATTTTTTATATAGTCGCACTTGGAAATTTTCCCTATTTGCTCGCCCGCCTCAATCTTCCTCGCAATCTCGACTATCGCATTCTCACCTTCTCCGACAACAACACTGTCAAACCCATCCTTGATGCATTTCTCTCTCACCGAACTCGGATGCGAGCCTCCAGCAACCACAATACACTTGGGATTTTTTTCTTTGATCGCGTCTTTGATTTTTTGCGCGTATGGATACTGCGGAGTAGTTGAAGTTATTCCGCACAAGTCTACGCCGGTTTGATCTGCCAAAAAATTTTTTATTTCGTTCTCATGACCCGACGCATCCACAACTTCCGGGTCGTAGCCAGCTTTCTCCAAACTCGCAGCAAGGTATAGTATGCCGAGTGGCGGGAATGCAAACTGGTCTATCAAAAATGGGCTTGGTGGATTTATCAGTAGGATTTTCACACTATCACTTAAATTGAATTATTTTTTCTGCCACATACTTTATTTCATTATCAGTAAGTTCAGGGAACATAGGCAGTGATATTATTTCCTTTGCATATTTTTCTGTTATAGGAAAACTGCCTTTTTCAATTCCTAGGTATGCATAGGATGGTTGCAGATGTATCGGTATAGGATAATGTATAACAGTTCCTATTCCATTCTTTTCCAAGAAAATTTTTAACGCATCCCTGTTCGAATGCCTTATAACAAACAAATAGTAAGCATGCTTCACATTATCCATTTCTTTTGGAAGTTCAACCTTAGAATCAAGTAACTCACAGTATCTTTTCGCATTCTTTCTTCTTTGGTCAATCCATTTATCTAAATATCTTAATTTTATCCTTAGAATGGCAGCTTGTATTTCATCCAGTCTGCTATTACATCCTACAAACTCATGAATATATTTTTCCTTCCCACCATAATTCCTAAGTTTCATAATTTTTTCTACTAGTTCCTTATCATTGCTAACAACCGCGCCACCATCGCCATACGCTCCCAAATTTTTCGACGGATAGAAGCTAAAGCATGCTGCATCTCCAAATGATCCAGCCATACTACCTTTGTATTCTGCGCCGTGAGCTTGACACGCATCCTCGATTACAAGCAGGTTGTGTTTGCTCGCAATTTCTTTTATCGCTTCCATCTCCGCAGGCTGGCCATACAAGTGCACAACTAGAATTGCTTTTGTTTTGTCTGTGATTTTACTCTCAATTTTTTCCACGTTGATATTGTACGTAGCTGAATCGATGTCGACAAAAACTGGTTTCGCTCCGCAGCGTACGATTGAGTCTACTGTTGAGATAAATGTGTTTGGGACTGTTATCACTTCATCTCCGTTCCCGACTCCCAGAGCTTGCATAGTTAGCAGTAGCGCATCATTGCCTGACGCCACGCCTGCCGCATGCTTGACTCCGCAGTAGCTTGCAAATTCCTTTTCAAAATTTTCCACCTCTGGACCGAGTATAAACCTGCCGCTGCTCACGATATCCAAAATTTTTTTGTCGAGCTCGTTTTTTATAGAATTATACTGACGAACCAAATCAACAAGAGGTATTTGCATTTTACAATCACACTTCTTCATTCGCGATACGGATATTTTTTAGGATTGAGTCCTGTTTTACATGGCAAGTCTTTAACACTTTTCGTAACCTTAGCTGGATTTCCAACCACACATGCATTTGCTGGCACGTCCTTTGTCACAACCGATCCCGCAGCAACCATCGCATTCTCACCCACCGTCACACGCGGCAGTATTATCGCGCCTGCGCCAATCTTCGCCCCACACTTTATTGTCGGACCTTGCATGCATTTTTTTTCGTGAATGCATTTGGGATGGAATGAGTTGATAAGAGTTGCGTGCGGAGCAATGAACACATTGTCTTCGATTGTAGTGCGCTCAAAAATTTTCACGCCTTCCTCCAGCGTCACGTTGTCTCCGATTTTGCATCCCCAGTCTATGTACGAAAAAGACCAAATTGTCAGGTTATTGCCGATCTCATTTTCCTCGCGAATTACGCAGTTATGTCCAGTCTCCAGATTGTCCCCGATTTTTGTGCCAGCATAGATTACCGTGCCGCTTCTTATTTTTGCGTTGTTGCCGATTTTTGTTTTCAGATTTTCTATTTTTCTGCCAGGCATGTAGCCAATCACAACATTCTCATCGAGCTCATTGTTAGGGCCAATCTCAACTTGAGGTTTGTTTTGGTTTTGATTTCCATTTTTATTTTTTTCGCCGTCCAAAATTCTCACCATCGCTTATTCTATTGTTGTTGGTATTCCATTTTGCTTTAAAGACCTCTGCCCTGCCTCTAAAATTTTTATTACTTTCAAACCATCGCTCGCATCAGTTATCGGCTGATTTCTTTTTTCTATGCAGTCGAGAAAATGCATGCACTGCTTCTTTAACGGCTCAGCGCTGTCTAGTTTGGGAATTGTTATATCTCCGTCTCTCACCAAAAACTGGAATTTGCTATAGTCGCCCACTACGTTATCATTAGCGGTGACACTCTTGTCGTAAATCTTCAATTCTTTTTTTATGTCATCAAACACCGCGGTCTTCTTGCTGCCAATTACTGTTATTGTTCTGTCTTTGTACGCATTCAGCCAACTCACATGTATGCCCGCAATCACTTTGTTTGGGAAGTTTAGAGTTAGAAAAACCACGTCCTCGATGCCAGGTTGCAGGTAGGATGCGCCAGTCGCACTCACACTCATCGGCTCTACCCCAAGCAGGTCTGTGACAATTGAAATATCATGCGGTGCCAAGTCCCACATCGCATTCACATCTGTTCTAAATGGGCCAAAACCAATTCTCAGCAGATGGATGTAATAAATTTTTCCCAGCTCACCACTTGCTATCAACTCTTTTAGTTTTTCTATGCCAGGATTGAATTTGTAAACATGACCCACCATCAGTATTCTTTTCTTCTCGTTCGCAAGCTGCATCAACTCTTTGACATCTACGCTGCTTAGAGCGAGTGGCTTCTCCACAAGCACATCTTTACCAGCCAGCAGAGCTTGCTTGGCAATCTCAAAGTGCTTGGAAGCAGGCGTGCATATGCATACTGCGTGTATGTCTGGGTTCGCCAAAATGTTTTCGTAATTCTCCGTGAGTAGTGTGCTTGGGTTGAGCTTTTTTATCTGGTCCATTTTTTTCATGTCCAAGTCGCACGCATAATAACTCTTGGAATTCTGTAGCTCATTGAATACTCTGACATAATTCGGCCCCCAATACCCGCAGCCTATAACTCCAATGTTTATCATACCTTACCTAACACCTCGAATTTATATACGGCCCAAAATCTTTTAATCCTTTCCTTTTCTTATCTTTTTTAACTGCTTGGGCAGCTCTTAAGTATTTTATGCACCAATTGTCTAACGGTCTAGCGCGCATACTAATAATTAACCAGCACAATTTTTTATTATGGGAGTTTCGGTTTTATTATGAAAGTATGCATAGTGAATGAATTTTTCAAGCCGCACGTAACAGGCGGAGTGGATATTTTCCTAGATGAGTTGTCGAAATTTTTGGCAGATCGCGGCGTGCATGTGAAGATTGTGACAAGCAGAATGGCCGCGGGCAAGCAGTATGAGAAGGATGGCAACATTGAAATTTTCCGCGTGAGGTCATCTCCATTAAATATAAAAAATTTCCAGCAGATACCTGGCGTAACTTTTCCGTTCAATTTTTTTAATTATCCGTTGCGCGCGAAACTCAGTGAGATTTTTCGCGATGTGGATGTTGTGCACATAAACAACCCATATCATCTGTCGTTTGCCCCACTGCAGGTTGCTGCGATGCTTGCCAAGCCCATTGTGCTCGATATTCATGATTACTGGCCGATTTGTTTTAGAAAAGATTTGTTGCATCCAACCGGCAGTGTATGTTCGCAGAATGACCCATTCAGTTGCTATGCTTGCTTGTCGCTGACGCAGAAGCAGCTTGAGATGCTTGCTTTTCCACTCACAATTTTCTTGGAGTTTTACGCGAGAAAAAATATTTTATGCAGACAAAAAAACATTGTGACTGTGACGCATTCGAGATTTGTCGCGAGAAAGATCAAGGAGTACGCTGGCTTGGGTTCGATGCAGATTGCATATCCATTCTTTGGAAAGCTGCCGACGTTGCGAAATAAAAAGATTGGTGATGTTGTCAGGCTGACTTTTATGGGCAGGTTGCAGACTCAGAAGGGTGCGCACATGTTGACAAAGATTGCAGAGAGGTTGCATGAGAAGAATATTGCATACGAGATGAATGTGCTTGGTGACGGACCACTGATGAGTAAAATGAAAAGCGAGGCGAGCAAGAAAAAATTGAACGTGAAATTATTTGGTTTTGTTACAGACAGAAGAGTGAGAGATGCTACGCTGGCTGCAACAGACATATTGCTTGCGCCATCCCTTTGGTATGAACCATTTGGCATAGTTGTGCTCGAGGCAATGGCATTCGGCGTACCTGTTGTGGGAAGCAGCTTGGGTGGGATTGGTGATGTGATAAGTGAAAATGATGTGGGGATTGCGGTTTTGCCGAGTGTGGAGAGTGTGGTTGCTGCGATTGAGAGGTTGATTGCTGACAGCAGGATGTATGAGAGGTTTTCGGAGCATGGCTTGCGAAACATTAAAAAATATGATGGAGAAAAAATATTTACAAAGTATTTACGTTTATTTGAACAAACAAAAGTTAAATAATTAATTAAACAACAGTGTAGATTATTGATTTTATGGAATTGGAAAAATCAGAAAAGTCAAAATCAGAGAAGAAAGAGATTACTATTGCACTTAATGCGCAGGCTGCGAAGAAATTTATTTTCAAATACATAGACATACTGCTGCTTTTGGCAATAATTTATTTGGCAATTTATGTAAGGTGGTCCACTGCTGACGTCAAGATACCTCTAGACTATGATCCTTGGTGGTTTTTCAGGCATTCGCAAGAGATACTTGAGAATGGTCTGCAACCGCTGAAATGGGATATACAGAGTTTTTATCCGCCTGGTCGGCCAGTTGACTTTCAACTTGGTTGGGACTATATGATTGCGATTTCTTACCTAGCAATATCTTTTTTTGCCAAGATGGATTTCACAAGATGGGCGATTATTGCTCCTACACTTGCCGCGGCAGCAGCTGCCATTCCTGCGTATTTGACTGGCAGGTTGATTACAAACAGATGGGGTGGATTGGTTACAGCTTTTTTTGCCACGTTGACTCCTGCGTTCATTGGTGTGTCGATGGCTGGCTACTTGGATAGTGATGCGATTGTTGTTTTTCTTTCCTTCTTCTCTGCGTTTGGCATTCTGTATGCACTGAAAAAGAAATCAATATTTTCTTATGCCGTGGCTGTGTTCAGCTTGTGGCTGTTCGCTGTGACATGGAACCAGCCTTGGTACATATTGCTGCTGTTCTTTTTGTTCGTGCCGTTCTATTGGATATTTCAAGTTGCCGAAGGATTGTGGTACGAAGGCAAGCGCAATCTGTCATCGCTACTCGTGGAGAAATTAATGCTGGTGGTGAAAAATTTTCTCAAGCCGCTGCTGATAATTTCTGTGGCCGCGACTGCTGTTACGTTGGCCACTGGTTTTCTTGGAATACCTGTTTATGACCCGATCACGACTCTGGTGAATGGCCTTAGTTTCTTGGGCGGCCAGTTGCTGATTGTAAATATTTCTGTGGCAGAGCTGCAGGTTGTGAATATTTTTACAAAAGAGGGAGTGAATGCAATCGCAAGCAGGCTCGGAGCGATAGGTGATTTATTCGGTTTGATAATTTCGCCGCCGTTGATACTGGGTGTGTTTGGACTTATTGGCATCATCGGCCTCAAGTTTTGGAAAAAAGTCAAGATAAGTGTGGCAGAAGTTTTTACTGTGCTTTGGTTTTTGGTGACGTTTGCGTTGATACTGCGCGGTATCAGGTTCTCCGAGCTGTTTTCAATAGCCATTGCTGCCGGAGCGGGGTTTGTTGTCGGCAATATTGTACACCATTTGAAGCCCAATAAAGAAATTTTTGGCAGAAGCGTGCCCACTGTGGTAATTGCGAGTGTTTATGGTTTGTTGATTATGGGATTTGTGGCGTATGCTTCGAACAGCATATTGGTGGGTGCGTCGGGAGTGGGGATGGAAGTTAGTCAGAATTGGATTGATGCGTTTGAATACCTGAAGAAAAATGTAGACCAGGATTCTCTGATAGTGACATGGTGGGATCCGGGCCACATCATCGCAGGCTACACAGGATTGAAAGTAATGGCGGATGGTGCTCACTGCGCGCCAGGCACTTGCATACCATACGATCACAATATCAGAATTCAAGATACTGGCAGAATGTTTTCAACAAGCAGCGAGAACGAGTCGGTAACAATTTTGAAAAAATACAAGGCGCTCACTCCAGAGCAGTGCGCTGAAGCTAGAGAAAAATACAAAGACATAATACCGGCAGATGCGTGCAAGCCAGTGACAGAGATGTATGTGATCGCGAGCAGCGACTTGATTGGCAAGTATCATTGGATGAGTTATTTCGGCAGTGGTGGCAATGCAAAAGATTTCTTCCAGCTGCCGCTTTCAAACTATGATCCTGCGCAAGGACTGAGCTATGCAGATGGTATGGTTATGCTTGTGGGCAAAGGTAATCAGCTAGTGCCTGTGTACAACAACAGATACGTCATCAAGCAGATTGTTTATTATCAGAACGGTGAGGAGAAGCGCGAGGATTTCTCAAATACTACAAACCCAGTTGACGGTCTGCTGTGGGTCGATCCAAGTTTTCAAACTGTAATTTTCATGCAGCCAGAAGTCCGCGATTCAGTATTCACGCAAATGTTTTTCTGGAACGGCGCAGGCTTGCAGCATTTCCAGCAAGTATTCAGTAATTCTGAAGTGAAAATTTTCAAAGTTGTTTGGTAGAGTTAAATCCTAAATTATTAATGGGGAAAATTATATAGTATGAATAAAATATTTCTAGCCGGGTTATTGATATTCTTAATTGGTGTTGGTCTCATAATTTTATTTTACTACTGCCCAGAAAACCTTCCTTTATTTTGTTCATTAGTAAAAAGTAGTTTGATACCAGGAACTATTTTATTAATATTTGGATTAATTGTTATAATTTTTTCTTTAATAGAAAATCAGTCGGACATATAGAAATTATATAATTTTCCAACCAAATTCTTAAATTTTTAATGGAATATTTGATGTATCTTTCAATTAAATCTTCTTGCATCGTTACCTTGGACCCGATCATGAAAATTTTTTTGGAAATCTGCAGCCGTAATCGGTTACGAGCGTGTGAGTTAGGGTGGACCGCCAGTGGAGCGAGCCAATAGTGATTAGCAAACTTACAGCGGACTAGCCATCAACGAACAAAAAAATTGCAACAATCACGCAAAAAACAAAAACATACAAACATTTAAATACAAACAGCGACAAATATATTTCTGCACTCGTGAACTCGGCGTTGAACCTAGAGTGCGCTAAGGTAACTTGAGCGGCACAACTGCTACATGAATTTGTAGCGGGTAATGAAAGGTTCTTTCTACGATTCACGGTACATAGTACAATTCGGAATAACGATCCGAATAGGTTGACATTGCAAAAAAATTTTTGCTTTGTTTGTTTTGCGCTGAAAAAATGCGCGATTGGTGAAACCTAGAGGTGGAGTAAGGGAACAACAATGAACCCTGCCAATTCTGGTTGATCCTGCCAGAGGTTATCGCTATCCGGATTCGGTTTAGACATGCGAGTTGTGAGGGGTAAGCCCTCGGCGAACTGCTCTGTAATACACAGTCAACCTACCCTATGCTGGTGGATAATTTTGGGAAACTGAAGCTAATACATCATAAGTATTCGATGCTGGAATGCACGAATGCCAAAAGCTACGGCGGCATAGGATGGGACTGCGGCTCATCAGGCTGTTGCTGGTGTAACGCACCGGCAAACCGATAACGAGTACGGGCTATGGAAGTAGGCGCCCGGAGATGGATTCTGAGACATGAATCCAGGTACTACGGTACGCAGCAGTTACGAAAACTTTACAATCGGCTAGCGCCGGATAAGGGAATCTGGAGTGTTTTAGCAATGCTAAAACTTTTGCTCACTGAAAATAGGTGGGCGAATAAGGGGTGGGTAAACGGGTGCCAGCCGCCGCGGTAATACCCGTGCCCCAAGTGATAGCCATTATTATTGGGCCTAAAGCGTCCGTAGCCGGTTTGACAAGTCTCTGGTGAAATTCTACAGCAAACTGTAGTTCATGCTGGAGATACTGTCAGACTTGAGACCGGGAAAGGTAAGAGGTATTTGTGGGGTAGGGGTTAAATCCTATAATCCTACAAAGACCACCTGTGGCGAAGGCGTCTTACTGGAACGGGTCTGACGGTGAGGGACGAAGGCTAGGGGAGCGATCGGGATTAGATACAGATTTTTATAAATCTGCTAAATACCCCGGTAGTCCTAGCAGTAAACGATGCCCGTTTGGTGTTACAGACCTCTCGGGGGTCTGTAGTGCCGGAGCGTAGGTGTTAAACGGGCCGCCTGGGAAGTATAGTCGCAAGGCTGAAACTTAAGGGAATTGGCGGGGGAGCACACAAGGGGTGTAGGTTGCGGTTTAATTGGATACAACGCCGGACATCTTACCAGGGGCGACAGCAGGTTGAAGGTCAGTCTGAAGGGCTTACCTGACAAGCTGAGAGGTGGCGCATGGCCATCGTCAGTTCGTACCGTGAGGCGTGCCGTTAAGTCGGTTAACGAGCGAGACCCACACTTCATGTTGCCAGTTTGCTTTTCGAAGCAAGCGCACTCATGAAGGACTGCTGGTGATAAATCAGAGGAAGGCGTGGGCGACGGTAGGTCTGTATGCCCCAAATCTCCTGGGCTACACGCGACCCTCAATGCATGCCACAATGAGATGCGACCGCGAAAGCGGAAGCTAATCCCCTAAAAGCATGCTCAGTTCAGATCGAAGGCTGTAACTCGCCTTCGTGAAGCCGGAATCCCTAGTAGGCGAACGTCATCAAGTTGGTTTGCTGTTAATGACATTCATGCGCCACTCTTGATTGTATTGTTTTCTATGTTGTCTACTATATGATAAATCATATAAAAAATTATATGGAATATTATATGGAAAACAATTTAGCTGACAAAACAGATGATAGACAAATATATAGGAATCAGTGAATCAGCGTGAAATCGTTCGCCGAATACGTCCCTGCTCCTTGCACACACCGCCCGTCAAGCCAACCGAGCGAAACTCAATCGAGGCTTTATCTAAACTGGTAGTGTCAAGTTTGAGTTTTGTGAGGCGGGCTAAGTCGCCACTTCAAGAGTTGTGAAAAAGTTTAAAATGATAGTATGGCTTGACTCTGATGCTGCTTGCAGCAACTGATGAGTCGGAGGTGAGTTGATTAAACATCAGCTCTTGGAGCGATAAACAAGGTAGCCGTACGGGAACGTGCGGCTGGATCACCTCCTTAAGATCCGAAAGTGCAGGGTTCAAACTACTCTACCTCAGGCATCATAAATCAAAATTCAACCAAAATTTTTTCTTGAATTTAGAATTTTACAGAACTAGCGTGAGCTGTATTGAAAACCTCGAAAATGTTATCTTTTTAAATTTCTTACGCATAGTATACTAAATTAATAATTAGCAGTGATGGGCCGATAGATCAACGGTAGATCGCCTGCTTTGCATGGCTTTCCAAAACAGCAGGAGGTTCAGGGTTCAAATCCCTGT
>Ga0315274_10012610_pt1 | contig 12050 bp, 7 predicted proteins | sample YL17G02_20_MG_FD_203700 | JGI IMG/M metagenome (GOLD analysis project Ga0315274, IMG submission 203700) | Sediment microbial communities from Yellowstone Lake, YNP, Wyoming, USA - YL17G02_20 | ecosystem: Environmental > Aquatic > Freshwater > Lake > Sediment | place: USA: Wyoming | collected... | reverse complement strand
ACATGGTGAGCGGTAAGCCCGAGCTCGGCAAAGCCGTCCATATCACCTTTTTCGCCAAGGAAACGACCCCCCAGGGCGTCTCCTACCACAGCTTCGCCCGGGCCGTCCTCAGGGGAACACGCGTTTTCTACACCCGATAACGAGGCTTCCGCGGAAAAAGGCGCCGCCCCTTGACCTTTGTCCGGATTCGGGGATAATCCGGTCCGATGCGCAAATGGCTGATTTTTTTCCTCGCCCTGGTAGCCGTTTGGGCTTTTTCCCGGTTCAACACGAAAAAAAACCGGGCCCAATATCCCCGTCTCAAGCGGATCAACGAGGCCGTCAACATCACCGTCTGGGTTCTCGTCGCCGCCTATCTCGTCGCCTTCCTTTTATGGCTCTATAAACAAATTTCCCGCTGACTCTGAAATAGGGTAAATAGGGTAGCTGTCACCGTAATTGAGCGATTTCAACCGCCCTTTTGATCATCCGGCCGAAGATGAGGGTGTGAAAGGGCTTCATCGCCCACCAATAAAGCCTCCCGCCCAGCCCCTTCGGCAGGAAATAGGCCGTCTGGACGAGTTCCTCGCCTTCGATCGCGAACTCGAGCCAGGCCTTTCCCGGAACCTTCATTTGGGCCAGAAGGAGGAGGCGGCGGTTTTCACGCAGGTCCAGGACCTTCCAGAAATCCAGGCTGTCGCCGATCCGGAGCGAGTGGGGATCGCGGCGGCCCCGGTTGAGGCCCGGCCCGCCGACGATTTTGTCCATAATGCCGCGGAGCCCCCAAAGCCAATCCTGGGAAAGCCACCCCCGCCGGCCGCCGATCGAAGCGACCGCCCGAAAGACGGCCGCCGGGGAAATTCCGCCGAAGGTCCGGCGCCGCCGGTCGAGATAGACGGCCTCATCGATCCCGTCCCGGTCCCGGCTCTGGATGTCGCACGAAGCCGCCGCCGTGCTGTCGCACCATCGGCTCACGACCTGGTTGGTCTCAATCTCGGCGAGAGCCGCGGCGAAAGCCTTCTCGTAGGGGACGGGATGGATGCCCGGAAAATAGCGGATCGCGTGGTCGTTGAGGACGACGGTCTCGGACTTCAGGCCATCGACAAGAGCCCGGGCGATTCCGGATGGGACCGGCGTCAAGAGGATCAGCCAGTAGGACGAAAGCCTTGGAGAAAGGACCGGAACGGGGATCAATCGGCGCTTCAATCCCATGACCCGGGCCGCCCCCAACAACATTTCCCGGAAGCTCATCGCCTCGGCGCCGATATCGACGACGAGATTGTCGCGTGTTTCGAGGTCGAGGGCGGCCCGCAGATAGGCCAGGACGTCGGCGATTGCGATCGGCTGGGTGCGCGTCCGGACCCATCGCGGGGCGGTCATAATCGGGAGTTTTTCGACGAGGTTGCGGATGATCTCGAAGCTCGCGCTCCCCGAGCCGATGACCGTCCCGGCCCGAAACCAGATCGCCTGGAGCCGTTCGGGCCGGGCGCTCAGGATCTCGCCGGTCTCGATCCGGCTGCGCAGATGCTCGCTCCCCGTGTCCTTCGTCCCCAGCCCGCCCAGGTAGATGACCCGCCGCACGCCGGCATCGATGCAGGCGTCGCGGAAGTTCCCGGCGCTCCGTCGTTCGAGCGCGGAAAAGCCCTTCCCCGCGCCCATCGAATGGATGAGGTAAAACGCCGTATCCATACCGGACAAGGCCCGGCGCAATACGGCGGGATCGAAGGTGCTTCCTTCGACGATCTCGACGTCGCCGGAGGGAAGGACACCCAGCTTGGCCGCGTTCCGGACAAGAAGGCGGAGACGGATATTCGGATCGCGGCCGAGCACATCCATCAGCCGGCGTCCGACATATCCCGTCGCGCCCGTCAACAGAACGTTTTTCATTCGGCCTCTCGATTGCGTTAGAAATCTTAGCACAATCCAACTGCCCGCAGTACTCTTTCTGGATTCGGGTTCAATATGCAGACAGAGAGCATCTTTGCGTTCGCGGACGGCCGGAACGTGATGAGGGTTTGCCGCCCCGCAGACGCTCTTCGAGTCTCCCGTCTTCGGACGCCGAGGTTTCGGAGACTCTCAAGGCTGGCCCGAGGTCTACGAGCTGGTGAAGGGGGAGGAGCATAAAGTCCGAGGCGCCGAGAAGGAGCGGCGAGGGGTGGTTCATCAAACCCGATCTGGAGTGAAGGCCGTTCTCGGACGCTCAGAGGCTCGATAGCCCGCTGCAGAATAATGTGGACGATGGTCTTCATTCCGCTCCTTGACACCCTTTCGGGCCACAATCTATACTGCCTCCGCCATCGACGTCATGAGGAGATCTGCCGCAATGAAACGTTCCGTTCTTTGGGCCGGCGTGTTGAGCCTTGTTCTTGTCTTCGCCGTTTGGGCGCAACAGCGTCCCGGCGGCCCGCCCGAAGCCCAGCAACAAGCTCCGGGACCCGGCCGCCACGAAGTCGCGACCCCCAACGAAGAGAAGGTCTCGCAGACCTCGCACCTGATCCGCCTGGCCGGCCGCGAGATCAAGTATACGGCCACCGTCGGAACGGTGCCGATCCGCCTGGATGACGGCAAGGTCGCGGCGCGGATGTTCTTCGTGGCCTACACGAAAGACGGCGAGGAGGCGAGGACGCGGCCGATTTCTTTCCTCTACAACGGCGGTCCGGGCTCGGCGTCGGTCTGGCTTCATATGGGATCGTTTTCGCCCAAGCGGGCGGCGATGGCCGACGAGGGCTTTCAGCCCGCGCCTCCCTATCAGCTCGTCGATAACGAGAATACCCTCCTCGATGTCTCCGACGTCGTCTTTGTCGACGCCATCGACACCGGCTACAGCCGGGTGATGGCGGGGATCGACAACGCCCAATTTCACGGCCAGGACGGCGACATCCGCGCCTTCGGCGAGTTCATCGCCGAGTACTTGAAAACCTTCAACCGCTGGATGTCGCCGAAATTCCTGATCGGCGAGAGCTACGGCACGATTCGTTCCGCCGGGCTCTCTCAAGAGCTCCAATCCCGCCACGGCATCGAGCTGAACGGCATCGTCCTCGTGTCGTCGCTGCTGACGTACCAGACTCTTTCGCCGGCGCCGGACAACGACATTGCCTGGGCGGTACAGATTCAGACCTTCACCGCCACGGCTTGGTACCACAAGAAGCTGCCGGCCGACCTTCAGCGGAAATCGCTCAAGGATGTCGTCGACGAGTCTCGAACGTTCGCCTTCGGAGAGTACCTGGCGGCGCTGACCAAAGGAAACACCCTGACCGAGGCCGAACGGAACGCGATAGCCGAGAAACTCTCCCGCTGGACCGGTTTGTCGGCGAAATACATCCTGGCGGCGAATCTCCGGGTCGATTCCGGCCGGTTCCGCAAGGAGCTGCTTCGCGACCAGCGCCTCGTCGTCGGCCGGCTCGACGGCCGTTTCACCGCCCTCGATGCGGACGCGGCCGGGGAGAGGCAGGAGTTCGATCCGTCGAACACCGCTCTGGCGGGGCCGTACATCGCCGCCTTCCAGGACTATTTAAAAAACGACTTGAAGTGGGAGACGACCCTCCACTATCCGACTTCGGGAAACGTACGGCCGTGGACATACGTCCAAAACCGTTATATGGACAACACGGACGCGCTGCGTCTGACCATGGCGAAGAATCCTTATCTTAAGGTTTTTGTCGTCTGCGGGTATTTCGATATGGCGACATACGTCGGCGGCGCCGAGTTCAACTTCACCCACCTAGCCTACGACCGCCAGATCACCGACCGCGTCTCGTTCGGGTACTACGAGGCCGGTCATATGATGTACATCCGGCCGTCGGCGCACGCCGCGCTCAAGAAAGACGTGGCGGCCTTCATCCACTCGGCGCTGCCGGGGGGCAAATAGGCCGCTCGATAGGACGACGAGGACTCGTGCCCGATCGGAAACCGCGCCTGCCGACCGACGTCTCGAAACATTGGGACCGGTTCGCCGCTCGCGAACCCCTATTCGCCGTCCTGCCTCATCCGAATTTCCTCAAGCGAAACCTGACCCCCGCCCGCGAGGCCGAGTTCTTTCGGGGCGGGCAGGACCACATCAATCACGTCTTCCAGGTCATCAAGGAGCGTCTCGACCCCGACTTTTCCCCGCGCGCGGCGCTCGAGTTCGGCTGCGGGCCGGGCCGGATGGCCGTGCCGCTCTCGGGCCGGGTCCCGGACGTGACAGCCGTGGATATCTCGCCGGCGATGCTCGACGCGGCCGCGGCGGCGGCCGGGCGGAACGGCCGGACGAATATCGTCTTCCGGACTCTGGCGGCGTTTCTCGACGGGCGCGACTCCTACGATTTCATCCACGCCTACCTCGTCTTCCAGCATATCCGGCCGGCCGGAGGCTTGGGCCATCTGCGGAAGCTATTAAGGCGTTTGAACGAGGGAGGGATCGGTGTTTTTCAGTTCGCCTATCGGAGGACGATGACGCGTCCGGCGACCTTGTTCCGGCGCCTGAGGTCGACTATCCCCGGAATGAACGCCGCGGCCAATATCCTCCGCGGACGACCCCGGACGGACCCTTTTATCGATCCCAAAATCTACGACTTGAGCGAAATCTTCCCCTTATTCCACGAAGCCGGATGTTCCCGGCCCCAGGCGGAGTTCGCCCGCCATTCCGACCTGGACGTCGTCCTTCTCTATGCCCAGAAAGGAGCGCCTAAGATCAGGCCGGCCGCTCCCGCCGCGGCGGCTGAAGAAACGGCGACGAAAGAATCCCGTCCCGCCGATTTCATCGATGTCCGGGAGAAGATCGCCCAGGCTTCCATCCCCGACCTGAACGCGGCGGCCGAGGGTTATTACGCCCGGCTGACGAATTGGGATCATCAGCTCGCCAAGCCTTTAAGCAACATCCACGACGCTCCGGCCATACTGATCAACTTCGCGACCCTTCTCCAAGGCCTGAGGCTGTCGCCGGGGCTGGTCACCCTCGACTTCGGGGCGGGCGGAGGATGGCTCTCCCGGTGGCTGACCCAAATGGGCTGCCGGATGATTCTCCTCGACGTCGCCCCGACCGCGCTTAAGATCGGCCGGGAACTGTACCGCCGTCTTCCTCCCGTCGGCGAGGTTCCGCCGCCCGCATTTCTCACCTTCGACGGCCGGACCATCCCCCTGTCTGACGGAAGCGTCGACCGGATCATCTGTTTCGACGCCTTTCATCACGCCGCCGATCCCCACCGGGTCCTGGCCGAATTCGGTCGGATTCTGAAACAGGGCGGAATGGTTGCTTTCGCCGAGCCCGGGCCCGAACATTCAAAAACGGCGGCTTCCCAGTTCGAAATGCGCCACTTCGGGATGATCGAAAACGACGTCGACATGGCCGAAGTCTGGGCCGCCGCCCGCGAGACGGGTTTCACCGACATCAAGCTGGCCGCGTTCAACGCCCAGCCGTTTCATCTCCGGCTCGCCGAATACGACGACCTCCTGGCCGGCGGAGAGACGTTGGGCCGATGGGCCGAGGTCACCCGGGGATTCATGGCCAATGTCCGCGATTTCTTTCTTTTCAAAGACGCGGAGAGCGCCGTCGAAAGCCGGGAGTTCGAGGGTTTGGCCGCCGACATCCATATCGAGGCAGAGAGAGATCGGGTCGAGCTGGGGGCGCCGGTCCGAGTCCGTGCCCGTCTCGCCAACACGGGCCGGGCGATGTGGCTGCCGTCCTCCCTCCCGGTCGGCGGCGTCCATCTCGGCTGTCATCTTTATGACGCCGGCGGCCGCCTTCTCGATTTCAACTTCCACACCCAGGCCTTGCCCGGCGCCATCCCTCCTGGAGGGGAGGCCGAGCTGACCTACGACCTGCCGCCGCTTCCGGCAGGATCGTACCAGTTCGAATTCGACCTCGTGGCCGCTCAGGTCATCTGGTTCGCCCAGGCGGGTTCGAGCCCCGTCCGCCTCTCGATCCGGATCGATTGACCACCCTTGGAAGGCGGGGCGATTCGGGCTACAATTTAACTTCAGGAGACACCGCCATGAGCCTCCGACCGAAATCGCGAGCGATTTTCATCCTCAGCGCCCTGGCCTTCGTCTGCACCTTGGTCCTAACCGCCGGACAGCGCGTCCCCGCGCCCGCCGACGAGAAGGAAACCGACCCGCTCGTCCTCCAAAAACTCGAGTGGTTTCAGGACGTGAAATTCGGCCTGATGATGCACTGGGGGCCGTATAGCCAGTGGGGCGTCGTCGAATCGTGGTCGATCTGCTCCGAAGACGAACCCTGGTGCCGGCGCAACATCCCCGACTACGTCGAATACAAGCGCCGTTATGAGGAATTGCCGAAGACGTTCAATCCCGTCAAGTTCGACCCGGCGTCCTGGGCCCGGGCGGCCAAGGCGGCGGGAATGCGGTACGTCGTCCACACCGCCAAGCACCACGACGGTTTCTGCATGTTCGATACCAAACAGACCGACTATCGAATCACCGCGCCCATGGTTCCGTTTTCGAAAAATCCCAAGGCGAACATTGTAAAAGAGATCTTCGACGCCTTCCGCAAAGAAGGTTTCGGGACGGGCGCCTATTTCAGCAAGCCCGACTGGCATTCACCCGATTACTGGGCGCCCGAATGGGCGACCCCCGACCGCAATGTCAATTTCGACACCGACCGCTACCCGGACCGCTGGCGAAAATTCAAGGATTTCACCTATCGGCAGATCGAGGAACTGATGTCCGGCTACGGACCCGTCGATATCCTTTGGCTCGACGGCGGCTGGGTAAGGCCGTACCCGCCGTTGCCGCCGGCGCTCAAAGGGCTGATCAAACAGCCCTTCAACCAGGAAATTGATATGCCCAAGATCGCGGGCATGGCCCGCCGGCATCAGCCCGGACTGATCGTGGTCGACCGGACGGTCACGGGACGCTACGAGAACTACCGGACTCCCGAGCAGGAAGTCCCCGAAAAGCCCCTCCCCTACGTTTGGGAGACCTGCATGACCATGGGAAACTCTTGGTCATACGTCCCGGACGATAAATATAAATCGACCCATCGGCTCATCCATTTGCTCGTCGATATCGTGTCCAAGGGCGGAAACTTTCTCCTCAACATCGGGCCGAGCCCCGAAGGGGAGCTGCCGGTCGAATCGCTCGTCCGCCTCCGCGAAATCGGCGACTGGATGAAGGTCAACGGCGAGGCGATTTACGGAACGCGGCCCGTGGCGCCGTACAAAGAGGCCAAAGTCTGTTACACCCGGAAAAGCGACGGGACGCTCTATGCCGTTTATCTCGCCGATGAGGACGAGGCGGCGCCGCCATCCAAGATCATGCTGTCCTCGCCCAAACCCGGTCCCAAAGGGAAAGTCGAGCTGCTGGGCGTTCCCGGCACCCTCAAATGGGAGGCCGTCGGCAAGGGCGCCCTCATCGAGCTTCCGGCCGCGGCGGTTAAAACGCCACCCTGCCGCCACGCATGGGTTCTGAAAATCACCCCAGGCGTCTAGACGGCGTTTCATCCTGATATTACCGATTGAAACACCCGACGGGTCATGGGTCGGCTTTCCCCCACCCGTCCTCGCTCCACCCATCCCCCAGTGGGCCCCTTACGCTGCGGGCGGGCGGGGGGCCCCCGAGCCTCCCACCCGTCGGGTGGTTTGCCCTCATCCCCATTTCCAACAACGGCGATTTTGGATTCATACAAAAGCTATCCAGAGACGGCGAAGGGGGATATAATTCTTTTTAGAGGCATAGATGTCGGCACGCTTTTTACGAATCAGTTCGGCGTCGCTTATCCTGACGATCGGAGGAATCTTGGGAATCACCGCTCAAAGGCAACGACCGGCCGACCCAACATTTCCCTGGCTCAAGGGTTACGCCAAAACGGTCTCCGGCGAGACGATCGGTTATCATTCGCCCTATCCCGACGCAACCTCGGCCCTTCTCGTCCGCGCCACGGACGGGACGATGTCGATCGCCTGGGAGACCGAGCTCGTCCCCGCCGCTTTCGAAGGCGAAGCGGCGACTTTCGTCTGGATGTGCGGCCTGGCCACCCAAAAGGGAGCGCACGAGTTCATCCTCGCCGCGGACGGCCGGCCGCTCCTCGCCTTCCGCACCGGCAAGGACGCGAGCGAAAAAGCCTGGGAGATCCAAGGCCGGGACGGCGCGTCGCTTTCGTTCCGAACGACGATGGTCGACCAGTTCCAGGAGCTCTTCGGCTTCATGTTTCTCAAGCTCCCGAAGGCGCTCTTGACGCCGGGGCGACCCGTCCGACTCTCCGTCGCCGGGGAGAAGGGCGGAAGCCCTGACTGGTTCATGGTTTTTCAGTATGATTTGGCGTCCTGGACCCGCGCCGCGGCGGAACAGGTTCTGGTCAAAAAAGACGGCCGCCTCTTCCAGCTCATCCGGGTTGAAATCAGCCACATCGCCCCGCCCGCGCAGGCCCTCATTACGGCCGCCGGGGAGGCGCAAATCGCCGCGAATCTCGAGACCGGCTATAACGCCGTTTATCTCCCCGTCGAGGCCGTCGCGTCCGAAACAGGCGTCGAGGTCCGGGTGAACATCGCCGACCGTTCCGTCCATCGCGAAACCGTCCCTCTGAAGCCGGTCGCCCGGCGCGAATTCTGGCTTCTTCCCCATTCGCACACCGACATCGGCTATTCAGATCCCCAGGCCGTCGTCGAAAAAAACCACTGGTCCTATTTCGAACAGGCGATCGCGATCGCCCGGCGCACCGCCGATTACCCGGCAGGCGCCCGCTTCAAATGGAACAGCGAGGTCCTTTGGGCCGTGGAAACTTATCTCAACCAAGCCTCGGCCGAGAAACGGACCGCCTTCTTCGACGCCGTCAAGCGGGGTTGGATCGGGCTCCAAGCCCTCCAAGCCAATGTGCTCACCGGCCTCTGTCATCCCGAAGAACTTTTCCACCTGACGGACTTCGCCCGCCGGCTGGCGCGGGAACAGGGATTGCGCCTCGACACGGCCATGATCACCGACATTCCCAGCTATACGTGGAGCCTCGTCCCCGCCCTCGCCCAAAGCGGGGTGAAATATTTATCGAGCGGGCCGAATTACATGCCCAATCTTCCCGACGGCGGCGACCGGATCGGCGGGGCCCTCAAGGCCTGGGGCGATAAACCCTTTTACTGGATCGGGCCCTCCGGACAAGACCGGATCCTATTCTGGATGGCCGGCCGCGGATACTCCTGGTTTCACGGCCTGAACAGGGGCGGTCTCAGCCTCGACCGGACCAAGCCGGTTTTCGATTACTGCCGCGATCTGGCCGAGGCGGAGTATCCCTACGACATGGTCCAGGTCCGGTATACCACGGGAGGCGACAATGGGCCTCCCGATCCCGAACTGCCCGACGCCGTAAAAGCCTGGAACGAGGCCTTCGAATCGCCCACGCTGGTGATCGCCACGGCCTCGGAGATGTTCGCAGAGTTCGAGCGGCGCCACGGATCGAAGGTCCCCGCGGTCCGCGGAGATTTTACGCCTTATTGGGAGGACGGCGCGGCCTCGACCGCGCGAGAGCTGGCCGCGAACCGGGCGAGCGCCAACCGCCTTCTCGTCGGCGAAGCGCTCTGGGCGATGATCGACCCGGCCCGCTTTCCCGAAGCGGATTTTACGGAAGGGTGGCGCCGGGTCGTCCTCTGGGACGAGCACACCTGGGGCGCGGCCGACAGCATCAGCCGGCCCGACGGCGAGAACGCCCGCCGCCAATGGGAAACCAAAAAATCCTTCGCCGTCGAGGGCGAGCGGCGCTCCCGATCGCTCCTCGCCGGGGCGATTTCAGCCTGGATCGGCGATGGAACCGCCCGGGGCCGAATCTACGGCAACGCCGTAGAAGTCATCAATCCGACGGGCTGGGCGCGGACCGAGGTCGTGACCATCCCGAAGGAAGGGAGCGCCGTCGGCGATCTTGTCCGCGACGAAAAGGGCGTGACCGTCCCCTCGCAGCGGCTGGCCTCGGGAGATCTCGCCTTATTGGCCGGAGCGGTCCCCGCCTTCGGAGCGAAGCGATTCATCATCCTCAAAGGCGCTCCGGCCTCCCGGACGGCGACTTCCGCGTCCGGAAATGTCCTGGAAAACGATTTTCTCAAAGCGACAATCGACCCTGCCTCGGGAGCCATCTCGAGCATGATTTGGAAAGGCGGGGGCGGCCTCGAACTCGTCGACGCCGCGGCCGGGCGGGGATTGAACGAGTATCTCTACGTCCCGGGGCGGGACCCGCGCCGGGCCCGCGGCGCAACGACCGTTAAAATCGCCGTCGGAGAGCCCGGCCCGCTCGTCGCCTCCCTGGTCGTCGAATCCGCGGCACCCGGCGCTCGAAGCCTCCGCCGCGAAATCCGGATGACCGCGGCCTCGGACCGCCTGGAGATCCTCGATCGTCTCGACAAAGAAAAAATCCGCGAAAAAGAAAGCGTTCACTTCGCCTTTCCGTTCCGCGTCCCGGACGGCGAAGTCCGGATCGACCTCGGCTGGGGGTTCATCCGCCCCGGCGTCGGGCAGATCGCCGGCGCCTGCAAGGATTTCTTCGGTCTCCAGAACGCCGCGGATATCTCCAACCGCGATTTCGGCGTCACCTGGGTCAGCTTGGACGCCCCGCTCGCCGAAATCGGAGAGATGACGGACGAACGGCCGGTCGAGAAAGGCGTTCGCGGATGGCGGACGTTTATTCCCCCCTCGACGCGGCTTTTCGCCTACGTCATGAACAACTATTGGCACACCAATTACAAAGCCGACCAGGAGGGGCCGGTCGTATTCCGATTCGTCGTCCGGCCTCATCAGGGAGCGGCCACGGCGGGCTTTGCCCGGCTGGGGATCGAATCCGCCCGGCCGCTCGTCGTCTCGCCGGCCTCCGCTTCAGGCATCCCCTGGGCCGGAACGGGCCTCGAAGCCTCCCCGTCGAGCGTCCTGATCACCTCGCTCAAACCGAGCCGGGACGGCCGGGCCCTGATCGCCCGCCTCTATAACGCCTCGGACCGGCCCGAGGACGTCCTTCTCGACGGCCGATTCGCCCAGGGCGCCGTCATCTACCGGAGCGGCCCGTTCGAGGACCCCCGCGAGGCCCTGGCCGGCCCGCTTCTGCTGATGCCGATGGAGACCGCGACGCTCCGGATCGAAAACCGCTAACTATTCCCAGCGGAAGGTCCAGGCCGAGATCAGGAGGCCGGCGGCGAAGACCGCCAGGAGGAAAATTACGTCGCCGGTATAGGCCGACCAGCCGTCGCCCTTCCAGAGCCCCCGCAGGATCGTCACCATCGAGGTCAGGGGGAAGACGCGCGCCGTCCGCCGGACGGCCTCGGGCAGGACTTCGCGGGGGATCGTCGATCCCGAGAGAAACATCATCGGATAAAACAGAACCATGGCCACAATCTGGGCCGACCGGGCCGTTTTAATCAGTCCGGCGATAATAAAACCCATGGCGAAGGCGGCCGCGCAGCTCAGCAGGAATCCGATGAACACCCGCCCCGGATGGGCGGGCAAGCGGAGATGGTAGACGATCCGGCCGACGACGATAAGGAGGGCCATCCCCGCCGCCGAGATCAGGAAAAGGACAAGGACTTTCGCGGCCAGGACGGTCAGGGGGCGGAGCGGCGTTGTCCGTAGCCTCCGGAGAACGCCCTGCTCGCGGTCGGAGGCCATGCTGATCGACAGGGACATCAGGCCGGTCGTGCCGAGGATGATCACCGCGAAGGCCGGGATCATCGCGTCCACGTAGCCCTGGCCTCCGAAGAACGGCGTCGGCTTGTTGCCGTAGATGCTGCCGAACAGCAGAAGGAGCATCAGGGGAAAAACGAGGGTGAAAAACGAGGCCATGGGCTCGCGGAGCATCAGCTTGAGCTCGACCCAGGTGAGTTTCCAGAAGCCGCGCATCGCTCCCTCCTAGTCCCGCATCTCCCGGCCGGTCATGGCCAGGAAGACATCCTCGAGGTTCGCCTGCTCGGTCCGCAGGTCCCGAAACTTGATCCGCCGGGCCGAGAGGAAGGTGACGACGTCGACGACCAGTTGGTCGCTTTCTCCATAGACGATCGTCCTCTCGCCGGACGATTCGACCCGCCGGACGCCGGGCAAGGCCCGGAGCGGCACGGGATCGAGGGAAGGGTCCGCGGTGAAGACGACCCGGTGTTCCGCTCCGAGGCCGCGGA
>Ga0315274_10012609_pt1 | contig 12050 bp, 7 predicted proteins | sample YL17G02_20_MG_FD_203700 | JGI IMG/M metagenome (GOLD analysis project Ga0315274, IMG submission 203700) | Sediment microbial communities from Yellowstone Lake, YNP, Wyoming, USA - YL17G02_20 | ecosystem: Environmental > Aquatic > Freshwater > Lake > Sediment | place: USA: Wyoming | collected... | reverse complement strand
TAACAACGACGGTCTACTTGTCTACTCGAGCCTCAACATCCGCGAATTCTCCATGATGCAGATGCATGTGCTCGTATCCGGCCAAGATAAGCAGTTCATGATGACCTACACCGATTTGGCCAACCAATTCGGTACCGAGAAGGACCCTTCCTTCGCCGCGGCTTGGGACAGCATGGTGTCTATTCAGGTGAATGGCCAAGCTCCCTCACGCATTGATCAGTACAAACCGTACGCGGTCACTGGTGCGAGTGCTTTCGGGCTCCTGCTGCTTGGTTGGGTCCTCCGCCGCCGGGCCAGCAAGGTGGACTACAAAGGGGCTGCTGACGAGCTGATCGACAGCGAAGGCAGCCTGACTATGGGAGTCACCGGAGCGACCCGCGTCGCTAAGGCGAAAGGCTCAGCGGTCTCGGCCGTCTCGGATTTCTCGGCCATCTCGGATTTCTCGGCCATCTCGGCCATCTCGGCCGTGTCCGACTTCTCTAGCTTCTCCGACTCGGCATACGCCAAGTCGCACGTGGCGACAAGGAAGCCGGCTAAGGGCAAAAAGGAGAAGGACTCCTCCCACCTCGAATCCTTTATCTCCAACTTCTGATCGTCTCTAGATCACCCCGGCAGTCACCTCCCGGGTCCCTGCAACCTGCAGGCGCTATCCCGGCGGCCCATCTCAAAGCACACTGCGGCGAGAGCGGCCGCCGGGAATCGTCTTGACCTCGGTAGCTAAACCGTGCTGAATTCGCTTGGCTTCTCTCAAGAATTGGAATTGCTATGAAAACGACTAAAACCGCCTCGTCCAAGACTGACAGCCATAGCTGGTTTACTGAGGAGCTGAGCAAGCATCTAGCGCGTAAGAATTTAAAGCAGACTAAACAGCGGCAAGCCCTGATCGATTTGTTCATCAAGTTGGCGACGCACGTCTCTGCCGAGGAGCTACATATTGCCGCTCGTGCGGCTGGACTCGATGTCGGATTGGCGACGGTTTACCGGACGTTGAACCTATTGTCCGACGCTGGTTTAGTCGAGCAAAAGCAGTTCAGTGAAGGGCGCTTCGTTTACGAGATTGTTGAGCCAGGTGGTCATCATGACCATTTGATCTGCCTAGACTGCGGTGCCGTCATTGAATTCGCCAACGACGAGATCGAAAGATTGCAGGAGAAGGTGGCCGCCAAACATCAGTTTAAATTAACTAGTCACCGACTAGATCTGTTTGGTCACTGCCAGAAAGTTAATTGCGACCGGCGCAATTAAGGCTCAGGGCTCACTTTCCTTGGGCTGCGAGAACTTCTCTAATTGATTTGAGTAGTTTGAGCCTGACTTGTCGACATGGTTAGCCGCAAGGCGAATCAGGGTGAAAAGCAGAATACCAGTCAGCACGGCGACCACAGCTCCCTTGAGCGCGGCACTAAAGTCGATAGTAGCTGCCTGCATTCGCGGCTTCGCGGGAGCAACAACGCGTCTTTCTGGTGCCTCTACTATAGCCTCAGCTTCGACTGTTACTGGCGCTGCGTCGGGCTCCGCCTCGCGGGCTGACGCTACCTCGGACTGGGGAGCTTCGCGTAAGGCTTGCTGATGTTCGGCAACAGCTTGCGCTAAGACTCTTTGATCTGTAGCCGCAGCGGTTGCCAGGTTGCCGATGGTTGTTGGAGCATTACTTGCTTGCTGGGCCTGTGCATTTGGCAAGGCCGCTACCAACCGGACGCTACCTAATTCAGGCGTACGGGATGCGCCGGAAAGTCCACTTTTTTGATCAAAGCGATTCAGGCTTGCCGTGACCAGTTGCACCAAGGCGCCGGCTAAGGTCCGCTGCTCATTTATACTTAGATCAGTAAAATAACCTTCCGCCAAATGTGTGAACGGCGCCGCGCCAGGGTGCGTGTCTTCATAAGTGGCGGTGACCTTGATAAATGGACTACGGCCTATTGTTTTATTGAGCAGCGGTGTTTCTAAGCGGGCAAGGGCAAAGTTGCCGATGACGTATGGCATGGCAATCTGCACGGCTTGGGAATGAATCCGATGCAGTCGCACGGGAAAACTAACCTCACCGCGCGAGAATGGATGCTTTTTCGTCAGATTGGCGGTGCGGTCCGCCCCAGGTAATATTGGGATCTCCGACGCAACCAGGTAGCGATCCTCCATAAGCGTGGGAAGATCTGGAGGAACGTCGGCCGCGATCATGATGTGCCGCATGGGCCAGGCCGCGCTGAGCGCTGCAAAATCGGGCATCGGTCCAATGATCAGGACGGTAGCCTCGAGACTTAGGCAATCCATAAGTTGATGAAAGCGCTTACCGTCTTCTTCGATGCAGAGGTCGCTCTCGATGATCAGTAGGTCCGGGGTAAAAAAACTGGCTGAGTCGACGATCCCTTGTTTGCGCATCGCAGTCGATAACTCAAAGCGTGGTCCCGTGAACAGGGCCATGGCTTTATTTCGCACGGTGGCGGTCTGAGCGGCTAATAAAACCCGGCAGCGCGGTCCCGTGTCCTGGCTATGGAGTTGCGTCAGGATTTCCAGGACTTTCGGCCTTGCGGCAGAGGGCACTTGCCAGGTGGCAACGATGCCGTCCGAGAAGCGGTAAAGGAGGTTACGGCGTTGTGTTTCCAACACAGTCAGGCTGATGCTGTTGACACCTGCGGCATCCGCCAGTGGGCCATGCAGACTCAAAGTGGTGCCAACCGCCGGCCTGGCGCGGCATTCGACACTGATGGTGCTGCTGCTGAGTCTGGAGATTCGCGCCGGCAGATGCATGGCACTGATGTTGTTGAGGGTCACCTGACCTGCTGGCTGGACGTAGGGCGCGGGAGAGCCGCCTGTCGCGTAGATGAAGCGGTTGATCCATTGTTTGGCGTCGAGCTCGGCGGGTATCAAGTCCCGGAAATTGGCGCAGCCTGCCAACACATTCAGAGCTGCACTGCGCCCATATCTGACCATAACCATCCGGGCCCCTTCGACCTCAGGCATGGCCATCAGAGATTTTACGATAGTCTCCGTTTCCTGATCCCCAAAGTCGTCACTGACGATGATGATGCCGGCGCGGCGTCTATTTAGGAATGAGGTCAGGTCACTCAGTGAGTTATAAAAACTAACCTCGTAGCCCCTCTCTAATAATAGGGTAGCGCGGTCTTGCTGCACCGAAGTAATCTGTGCTGCTAGCCAATAGGTGCGCTGTTTTTTTACCTTAGCGGTCACGGCATCGTCCCCCCTCCGTTCTTATTCGGCACTTACGGACCAGATGTTAGCTTGCCCCACGGGATTGGCATCCCAGTGGAATAAGTCTGCAGCGGCGACTGCGACTTCTTTGCTGCTCTAGGTCCTCGATGTGACTCGTTAAAGTGTCAAGATTATGAAATAATTATGCAATAGCCGGCTCAAGTTAGCGGCGCGGGGTGTCGAGGAGTCGGTGATACGTCGTTGAGCAAGCTGGTGATTTATTTCTTTGGGAGATGGGTAATGGCCTATTACAGAAGACAGATTGTCGGGCTGTGGTGCGTGGGTGTTGCGCTTGCCTTAACCGGATTCGCTGCAGATAGTTTTGCACTTAATTGCCAGCAAGTGCGTCAGCTCGTCGGTGTCTACTTCAAGATGCATTATTCCTATCACGAGTTTGACGATGAACTAAGCCGACGCACCCTGGATAATTACGTCAAAGCGTGGGATCCGGGCAAAGTCTACTTCCTCAAGTCCGATGTGAAGCAGTTCGAGGACAAGTACGCGACGAAGTTAGACGATATGATCATGGATTCAGATTGTCGCGCGGCTGAAGATATCGCCAAGGTGTACGGCAAACGCTTTGCTGAGCGTCAAAAAGTCATCAAAGAGTGGATCAGCGCGAAGCACGACTTTAAAGTCGATGAATACATGATGATAGACCGTAAAAAACTCGAGTACGCCACCACTGCGGAGGAGATATCAGGCCGTTGGCGTGAGCGGGTGAAGTTTCAGTTGTTGCAGCTCAAAGGCACCCTCAAAGATGTTGAGAAAGCTAAAGAGAAACTGAACAAACGCTACGCTTTGGCAGAGAAGCGCCAAAACGAAATGTCGATGGATGACACCTTCAATATCTTCCTAAACTCATTTTCTTTAGCGCTAGATCCCCACTCGGAATATATGTCGACTGAGTCCCTAGAAGACTTCCGTATTTCAACGCGCTTGTCTCTTGAAGGTATCGGCGCTGTGTTGCGTAGTGAAGATGGATTCACCACCATCCAGAGCTTGGTGCCGGGTGGAGCAGCCGCAAACACAGGTAAGGTCAAGGTCGACGATAAGATTATTGCTGTAGCACAGGGTGAAGAGCCACCAGTCGACGTTATTGATATGGATCTTCGGGAGGTGGTGAAGCTCATTCGTGGCGCCCGTGCCACCGAAGTGCGCCTTACCTTGGTTCGCGAGGAGGCCGGTAAAACCAGCCAAATCGTGGTGCCGATTATTCGGGCGCAGATTCAACTAAAAGACCGCGCGGCTAAATCGACCGTATTCCCCGTATCGATGAAAGATGCTGCTGGTGCCGAGAAAAATATTAAAATCGGTGTCATCGATTTGCCCAGCTTTTACATGGACTTTGAAGGCCGCCAAAATCACGAGAAGGGCTACAAGAGCTCATCAGTAGACATGTTGGCCGAGATCAACAAGCTGAAGAAAGCAAATGTCGATGCGATCGTGGTCGACTTGCGCTCCAACGGTGGTGGTAGTCTTGATGAATCAATCGACATTGCCGGCTTCTTCGTTGATAAGGGTCCAGTCGTTCAAATCAAAGATACGCGTGGATCTGTGTTCGTGCAGCGCGATGAAAACGGTAAGGTGTTCAGTGGTCCTTTAGTCGTGATGATCAATCGTCAGTCGGCAAGTGCGAGCGAGATTTTTGCTGGTGCGATCCAAGACTACGGTCGCGGTCTGATCGTGGGCGACGCCCATACTTTCGGTAAAGGCACTGTGCAAAATCTTAATGACATCGACGAGAAGCTTGGCGCGATCAAAGTGACCATCAGTAAGTTCTATAGGCCATCGGGCTCGAGTACCCAGTTAAAGGGCGTAGAGTCTGACATTGTACTGCCGGACCTGATGGATGAGTACGAGATCGGCGAAAAACATTACGACTACGCACTGCCATGGGAAAAAATTAATCCATCGGATTTCCGCGCCTTTAGTCTAGTGGCACCTGATGTTGTGAAAAATATTCGTGAAGCTAGTAAAGAGCGTGTGCAAAAAGATAAGGGCTTCGAAAAGGTGTTCGCTGCGATTAAAGAGTACAAGTCGAGCGAAGAGGCTCGCTCCCGGGTGAGTCTGAAAGAGGAAACTCCAGAAGCTAAGGCTACCGCCGAAGCGAAGAATAAAGATAGCGCCAAAGGCAGCTCTAAAGATAAAAAAATAGCCGATGCGGATAAAGACAAAAAAGGTGATAAAAAGGCTGCGAAGAAGCCAAACCCGGATGAAGACGAAGATGCAGAAAAAGTTCCATTGGTAGATGACTTCATGTTGCAAGAGACACTGCGGGTCGCCGCTGACTATGTGCAACTCTTGAACAAGAAGCCACTGGTCAAGGTATCTCTACCTAGCCTTGATAAAGTAAATGTTGCTGAGGACACAAAACCAGCACCCTCTAAGGTACATCCCCAATGACTATGCCCGCGGTCACTGTCCTTTACGATAGCCTCTGCCCCGTCTGTAGGCGGGAGGTGAATCTATTAAAGAAAATTGATCGCAGAGGCCATTTGGGCATCGTCGATATTGCTGATCCAGATTTCAAACCGGGGAGCTTTGGTTTGACTCTGGATCAGTGCATTGGGTCACTCCATGCGGTCCGGGCTGACGGTGAAATTATCCATGGTATGGACACCATACGCGATATGTACAAGGCCGTTGGACTGGGCTGGGTGATGGGGTGGACCGCAGTATGGCCTTTCCGGCCATTGGCTGATATAGGATACCGAGTGTTTGCCAGGTATCGGCCGCGCTTTTCTGGGTTTCAACCCGAATGCGATGAAAATGGCCGTTGCCGCGTGGACGCTAAGCCGAAATAAAAATTGCGGATAGCACGGGATATCACGGTCATGGAGCTCAGAGAGTGGGCTGAGTCTATACTTTACTCAGCGGATTTAGCGGTCAAGCTAAGCCGTCCAGATATCATCTCGGATACTCAGCCAGGTCAGGCGGCTCAGGCAGTGAAGGTGCCAGGTGCACCAGCACGGCCACATGGACTAGCTTGGGGCACCGGGCATGCAGCCGCGCGAGTTGCGTTTCCGACGATCCACCAGTTAGAGCGCGATGATCAGCGTGGGGTCGTGCTGCACTTCTTTGCCAATCATGAGCTCCTTGCACTGGAATTGATGGCATTAGCATTGCTGCGTTTTCCGGAAGCACCTGCCGCATTTCGTCGCGGACTTGCTGGGATCATGCAGGAAGAGCAGTCCCATTTAAGTCGCTACCTGGTGCGTATGAAAGAGCTCGGAGTCGACTTTGGGGCGGTTCCGGTCAATGGCTATTTTTGGGACGTCATGTCTCCGACTCTGTCACCGCTAGTATTTGTAACTCAGATGTCTATGACCTTTGAGCAGGCAAATTTAGATTTTGCTCGGCATTATCTCGATGCTTTTACCCTGATCGGTGATCAGCCTACGGCGCAGTTGATGGATACGGTTTACCGCGAAGAGATCGGCCATGTCGGACACGGCGTCTTATGGTTTAACCGTTGGCGTGACGAGCGTGAGGGTCGTGACGAGCGTGAGGCTAAAGAGAGTGACTGGATCGCGTATAAGCGGCTGTTGCCGTTGCCGCTGACTCCGGCCCGGGCAAAGGGGCCAGGGCTACAGGTCGAGGCCCGCTACGCGGCGGGACTGTCGGAGGAATTTGTGCGCGAGTTAGGACTTTATCGCCATTCTAAGGGTCGGCCGCCGCGACTTTTTTGGTTCAACCCAACTGTTGAAGAAGAGATCGCGCAAGGTGTGAATTACTCGACGCCCAAGGGTCTTCAAGCCTGGACGCATGACCTTGGGAGCTTGCTGCAGTTTTTAGCCAACGACGATGACGTCGTATTGACAGAGTATCGTCCAAGCCCTGAGTTCTTGCTGATGCTTGAACGCGTTGGTTACAGGATCCCGCAGTTTGTCACTCCGGATGAGCGCGCAGATCTAAATAATAGATTGTTTGAAAAGTGGTCACCGTGGGGTCAAAGTGCGACCGCGCTGAGATTGGCAAATGCGCTTGGAGTGCGTTGGCAGCAGAGTCTTTTTTCTCCTCCTGCCGAGGTATTTTCTAAGGCGTGGGCCAAGGAATTAGCGCCGAGCGTTGTTGATGATCCCTTTCCGGGGTGCGTTTGCCGAGATTTTGAGCAGGCTCAAGATGCAGTCAATCAGTGGCTAGCTCGGGGTCCCGTCGTGATCAAGGCGCCGTTAGGTTGTGCTGGTCGGAATATGCTGCGCGTGCTGCCTGAGGCTGGGCTTACGGACAATCAAAAGCGTTGGCTAGAACGCATCCTGCGGCAGCAGGGGGCGGTTGTAGTCGAACCATGGTGCAAGCGCATTGCCGATTATAGTGTCCAGATAGAGGTTACAGCGCAAGGCTCTACCGTGCTCGGTGTGACGCGTTTTCTTACCGATCAGCGAGGCCAATACATTGGCCACGTATTGGGATTTAAACACGCGGGACTAGCGCCAGAGGAAGTGCGCGGGTACCACGAAATTGGCGTATCCGCGAAATTGAAAGACGTGGCTAGCAAGGTTGGGGATGCCTTGAAATCTGGCGGATACCTCGGTCCGGCCGGTATTGACGCTTTCCTCTATGAGTCCGATTCTGGCATTCGTCTGCAACCTTTGGTTGAGATCAATCCTAGGTATACTATGGGACGTATTGCACTGGCTTTAGATCAGAAAATTTATAGCAGGTCAGAAGCTGTCTGGCGGCATTGGTCGCTGCAACAGGTGTTAGATTTAGGCTACGCAGATTTTGGCAGTTTTGTGACAAGTCTATCGGAGCGCTACCCTCTGGTGCAGCGACATGGTTGGGTAGAGCGGGGCATCATACCGACCAATGATCCACAAAAGGCAAAAGCGGTGTTGACGCTGTTGATGGTTGGGGCTGACCAGATCAGCTGTTAGGCCTTAGTCTTTTTTACTAAAGTTTTTCGACTGTCTTCCGATACACACTCTGTGATGTCCCATAGCAAATCATACTAACCGAACATTATCCTAATCGAAATTCATAGGGCGAAAGTTTGTGATGATGCGGAAGACACGTTTAATATCTATTTGGTTGGGGGCTTGCGGGGTATCGCTGGTCACTGCCGGGGCTAAGGCTGCTGAGTATGTGTATCGGTATGCTGACGCCGCTAGAGATTCCCGCGCTGATGGGCAGGGTGTGACCGTATTGGCGCATGCGTTTCATCAAATTCACGATAATATGCGCACTCTGGTGATGACGAAAGGTGCGCATAAGGCATACGCCTTCTTCGATGACGTGATTCAGTCGGTAAACTTCGAACGTTTTTTAGATAATCCGCTAGCATTACCTTTGCCTGATGGGTCCAGAGCCCTCGTGCTCAAAGGGGCGCGGGTCGATGGTCACTATGTGGTTGACTATGAACGTGCGCAGATTGACGGGTTCGCGCCGCATCAGTTTCTTGCATTCGGTGCTGAAATTAGGATGCGGGAAGATAAAGACCCAATTCCGGAAGTAAAACGGGGTTTTGGAATCGATGCTGACATCAAAGTGAACTCTGGTTCTCTATCGCATGTGACTTTAGCCCGCTCGGTGTCGGGTGTTTTGCGGGTTTTGGCTCCAGAAAACATAACCAAACTGCCGACAAATTCAGCAAATCAGGCGTTAACTCCGCTTGATCAAAAATTGATGACTGAGTTTCATGATGCGTTTCCAATCATGTCCGCAACCTTTGAGCGCTACGTGTCAGCTATCCCATTCGCAAGTATCACGCGGCGCGGCATAGGTGGAAAGTCGTATACGGAAATCGCAAGTCGATTTGTCCTGAAAATTGATGAGTTTAAGGCGGATTATCCGGAGTTAGGTGACTATGTTGAGTCGCTCATGGATAGTTTTGAGTTGCAGATAAGCACAAACTACGAATTGCCGGATGGTAAGCGTCTCGCTCACGTCGAATTAGACTCTGCTAGTCGTTCCTTCGTTGTTAAGTTTTTGACGAGCGATGGTGCTGTGGTTCCGACCGATGCCAAGGGCATTCCTCACCCTGAGGAGGCTTTAAACCCAGAATTAGTAAAGCACCACCGAGGCCAGCTGGTTACTAACGTTACTGGTCATGTACTAGGGTTGACCTTTAAGGCTGGCGGGATTGTCGCTAGCAATGAGTTTGATGACGGCGTCATCGCGAAGGCTTCGGCAAAAATTACGACATTGCCTGTACCCACTATTGAGGGTAGGGCTTTGGGTATATTTCCGACTTGGGCGATCGATTTGACGATTCCACGTAGTTTAGAGGAGTACAATCGATTATTCACCCAAGGTCTACTGTATGGATCGAGAGGCCGGGGATCCTTCGTAGAAACCGTGATTGATACTAGTCAGGCAAATGCGACTCAAGTTGATACTAAGATTGGTACTGAACTTGTAGACAACTTTTTTATAAACTTTGGCATGCGTGTCGCTCAGAGCTACCTTTGGCCTGCTCCGGATGTTTTAGCTGATGTGCGTAAGCTTTCTGAGCGAATCGCTGGAAACCTCGCAGAGGATTTCCAGAAGATGAGTAGTCTGCCTACTTTAAATGGTAGCCTGGCACATTAATTTAATGTTTACCATGCTGGGGGGGCCTGAATGCCCATGGTCGAACAAAAGAGGACGACGGTCTGGATCAGTCATCGGGGGCTAAAGACCCATCACGTCGAAAATACGCTGGCAGCATTTGAAGACGCGATTGCCGGCGGCTATCAGCACCTAGAGACCGACCTGCGCTCCACTGCCGATGGCCAAATCGTGCTGCTGCATGACCCCGATCTAGCGCGTCTGGTCGGGCGACCGATGCTCGTGGCTACCAGCACGGCGTCAGAACTACGTGAGTTGCGCGTGAGTGACGGACAGGGGCTACTGTTCTTTGACGAGTTCATGAACCGCTTTGGCCGGTACGGACTGACCTTTGATATCAAGCCCGAAGATGGCGAGAGGACGCTGGCCATACTGGCTGGCTGGCTGCGTGCACAACAGTCGCCTGATGAACTGCTGCAACGCTACCGTTTTTTATTCTGGCGACGTGAGCAACAGTCCTGGTGGCAGACGGAGTTTCCTGCTGCCAAGTGTTTAGCAACCGAGGCCGAATGCATCTGGGCTGGCCTGGCAATGGCCTTCAGACTACCTTTGCCCCGCGCGGTGCGACCAGGACAGACCTACGCGGTGACGCACAGCTTCGGTGGCGTCGTCACCATGCGACCTTCGGTAGTCGCACGCTACCATTCCCGGGGGGCCAAGACTCTAGCTTATCTGCCGAAGGACGCTCGTGAGATCCAGGCGGCGCTGGCTGCCGGGGTTGATGAAATTCTCTGTGATGGCCCGATTACTGCTGAGTTGTCAGATAGGAGGTCGTCCTAAACAACGCCTATCTCGCCCTGATAGGAAACGACATCAATTACTCGGTCCCCAGTTATCGGTTGCAGTTTGAGGTGATTCAGTCTTGTGGTGGGTCAGTTACGCCAGGTTATCTGGTCCAAGCTGTCGCGAAGTAGCAACTCACCAGTATCAGTAATGGTGAAGCGGAATGGAAGTAGCCCTTTTCCGGTGGTATGCGTCTGCCATACGACGCTTTGGTCGCCGCGCATCAGCACAATGTTACCGTCGTTCTGCACGCGTGCGATGACTGCTTGGCGACCGCCCGTATTGGTCGACCAAACTTGCGCACCGTGGTCTAAAACTACCAGGTTGCCATCTGATTGTAACTTTACGGTGAAGCGCTGATTCACCGATGTGAGCTGTTTGAAGTCTCGCTGCGAAATCGCGGTGTCGGTATAGACCCGTCCGCTAGGAATAAACTGGAATTTTGTGGCATCCGATAGGTTTGGTGTCTGCGGCTTGGCTCCATTGGTGGACATCAACTGCGTCCAGTCGAGTGACACAGCGGGATTTCTGCCGACGATTTTCTTCTGGCCGTGGCCTAAGTCAACAATCATCCAATCCTGATCTGCATCGTTGCCTTTACATTCCCTCATGACGAATCTGCCCCGTGAGGAAGACGAGGCGGCGCCTGCAGCGCATAGTCCGCTGCCTATATGTAATAGACGTACATAGCCACGTCCGGACGTGGTTTTAATATACCAATTCTGTCCACTGTCGCGCGTATTGCAGGGCGCTACTGTTAATGGAGTCTCCATCGTTGATCTATTCGTCGAGGAAGACAGGCATAAACTGCCAGTGTCAGCTTTAATTTGGTGCGGCCCTCCGATCAATTCTTGTCGGTGTTCCAGCGCATCAATGATGCCCTGAACCAGTTGAATGTTGACCCTGTCCTGCACCTCAAGCAACCGGGTGTCGTCAGCAGTGCGCACGATCACTAGATCTAGAGATGGAATCACCGTGATCATCTGGCCGAAGATGCCCTCGGCCATAAATGCATCATGCGGCAGATTCTTGATGTCCTCGGGAATGAATGCGGCTTTTTTGAGCGATGGCGGCGCGGCCACGGCAAAGCGCATCGGCAACTCAAGGTGCCATAGGTATCCGTAAAAAGGGTAGCAGTGTTGCTGCTCGTAATTTAGGGATTTGTTCCAGAGTCCGCCGCAGGGCGTTAGTTCTTCATCGATCCATTGATATGGTACGAGTTGCGTTTGATTCCACCGGCCACGATTGAGATAGAGTTGGCCGAATTTTGCGAAGTCTCTGGCAGTAGTATGGATTTTTGCATACGTTCGGGTGCGACCACTTTTGTCGCTGGACCAGTTCACTTTCATGCCTAAAGGTCCGAATAAACGCGCATCCGCATAGTCAGCGGCCTTCATTCCGACTGCGCCTTGAAGTACTTGGGATAGAACAGCGGGATCCCCGGTGGAATAAAATGCGTATTCTCCGGGCTGATAGTCAAGGCCACTATCATTGGTTCTTAGTCGGTGGCG
>Ga0315274_10012606_pt1 | contig 12052 bp, 15 predicted proteins | sample YL17G02_20_MG_FD_203700 | JGI IMG/M metagenome (GOLD analysis project Ga0315274, IMG submission 203700) | Sediment microbial communities from Yellowstone Lake, YNP, Wyoming, USA - YL17G02_20 | ecosystem: Environmental > Aquatic > Freshwater > Lake > Sediment | place: USA: Wyoming | collected... | reverse complement strand
CCTTTGGCACAGTTATTCTCCCTGAAGATCTCCACCAGCTGTCTCGTGGCCATGAAGTAGCTGGAGAATCCGAGCTTCCCTATGGCATTGAGCTCCCTGTCCAGCCTCTGCCGGTACTCCACCTTCCCGCTTAATCCCTTACTGGACAGGCCACCTTCGGCCATCATGGTCAGGAGCTGGTGGTTATTCGAGAGGTCATTGGGCATCTTCATCTTCTTCGTGAAGATGTCGTACTCCTCGATTTTGTCCGCGAGGTCCTCGGTGTTGCGCACCCACTGTTCAACGTCCCCATACTGCTTGAACATCCGCAGGATCTCCGGGGTGTCACGGAAGGAATAGATGCCGTCATACCCGTCTTGGGCGAACTTGTCTTTGCCCGCAGGCTTCTTCTTATCCGCCTTATCCTCCATCCTTTTACCCACCCGGAACATGAGGGTATGAAGATCCCGGTCTTCGTCCTTGAAATAATGCGAGTCATCCGTAGGGATTATCTTGAGGTTGAACTTGCTGGCCGCCTTCACCAAGAACTTGTTGGTCAGGCGCTGTCCGTCCTGCTTCATGTGGTTGTCCATGAGCTCGAGGTAGAAGTCCTGCCCGAACATGTCAATGAACTTGCGGATGATCAGGTCACCACTCTCCGGCCTCTTCGCAAGATAGTGCTGATTGATCTCCGAACCGATGCATGCCGAGGTGGCCACCAGCCCCTCATGGTGCTTGGACAGGATGTCCCAATCGATCTTCGGCTTGTAATAGTACCCCTCGATGTTCGCCGAGTTGATCAGGGCAATCAGGTTCTTGTACCCGGTATGATTCTTGGCAAGCAGAATCAGGTGGTAGCCGGTGCGCATCGGCCTGCCTGTGGGGGACGGGGTGATGACCTTGTTGAAACGATCCGGCACCATGTAGAACTCACACCCCAGCACGGGCTTGACACCAGCGGTCTTGCAGGCGATATAGAACTCGGGGATGCCCGCCAACGTGCCATGATCGGTGATGGCAAGGGCCTTCCCGCCCCTCTGCTTCACCGTCTCAGCCAGCTTCTTCGGGCTGTTTATCCCGTCGAGGATGCTGTAGTAGGTGTGGACGTGGAAATGGTTATGGACAAGACTCAAGATTCGCCCCCCTCCTTCTTTCCCCCACCCAACATCTTGGTCACGGCCAAAGATGGAAGCACACCAAGTATCGAATTGATCATCCACAATGTTGTCAGCTGATCGACATTGGCGCCCTTGAGCATCGGGTCATTCTCCACCACCATGTTCATCAGCACACTGAACTCCCGGTACATCCTCACCAGAGACTTGGGAACCATAGCCGAGATGACGAGGTGTTCCGTGTCCCCCATCGGATTTTCCTTGGAATAGTAGGAGGACATGGTGGTCTCCACCAGAGACGGAAATCCCTTGAGGATCTGGAAGATCCGGGATTCCTCGACCACCCTCTTCTTCAGGTCCTCCTGCTCCTGAGTGAGGCGCCCAACGCCTTTCTGGGATGTGGTGAAGTCCTTGTCCGTCAGCCCGATGAGATGGACCCCATCCAACCCATCGGTGATCAGACCGACCACGGCCAAGTCCCTGTAGACCACGATGAGGTCACGCCTGTACAGCGTGCTCGTCTTGTCCGTGCAGGTAAGGATGTCCCCTATGTGATGCTCAGATTCCATCTTTGCCCCTCTCCTCATCGGTCAGTTCGAACACGTCGGCAAACACCGGGAAGTCCTTGTCGTCCATGGAGACAACCCAGTCGATCATCCCGTTGGCGATGACCTTCGGGCGCTCGAACATCTTCTGTGCGACCAAGGGCCTCAACCTCATAGTGATCAGGACGTCGCTGTTGTCCTGCTCAACCTTCGTGACCTTTCCCGCAAGCTTGCCCGTCCATATAGTCTTCATGTCTTCTTTCCTCCTTTGATCGGGATTGGTAACGGATTCAGATGACCTATTTTTACGTTATAACAGTCCACATCGATTATTTTTTTATTGCTCCCGTCCACAGTCCCCGCTGTCAAGAACCTTGATTTACTGAAGTACTCTTCTTTGGGAAGAAATCCTACCACCCATCCCACTGATTCTGTGTCCCTGTCTATGCGAAAAAAAGCATACCAGTCGCACTTCTGTTGAGTGGCTCCGGCTGCAACCGAGCATTCATACCCCGGTTCGATCTTAGGTGTTGTAACTCTTTTTGTTTTTACGGATATCTTGAACAACCCACCGAGGATCATGTCGTAGTCATAGCAACATGCGAGTTTTATCCCGAGGACACGGGCGACAGCTATTTTTCCTAGATATCCAGCCACCGTCCCCTTGCCATACAAGATGCTCTCACCCGGGACCTCCGGGATATTCAGCTCTTTTATTATTTGCCGAGCTTTCTTCTTATCCGAATCAGTCAGCTTCACCATGATCTTTTGCATATTTGTCCTCCTTAAGGACTCTATACCTAGCTCATTTCCCTGAAGGTAAGGTCGACCTTGTTGAACAACATGCCCTGCAAATGGCCGTCCTCACCCTCACGATTCTTGGCAGTGTACATCATCATGTTTCCCCAATTACGGTTTAATGCCTTGTCCGCCTGCTGTTCCTGCGGGGTCCGCCTGCGAAGGGTCAGGATGCCGTCCACGTCCTGCGCCACCTTGTAGGACTCCGCTATCTGTTCACCCGCTGGCATGGCCAGCTTCGCCGCGGTTTTGTTGAGCTGAGCTAAAGCTATCACCGGCACCCCGACATGACGGTCCCGGGCGATGCCGTCCCGGATTTCTTGGGACACCAATCCCACCCGCTCATACATGTTGTCGAACTTGCCGTGCCCCTTAATGAGCTGGAGGTAGTCTATGAATACCGCCTGAATCCCCTTGGTCTCCTTCATCTTCCGGGTCATGGCCACTATCTGGCTGGTCGTCATGCCTGTGCCGTCGATCATGTAGAACGGCTTGTTCATGAACTGGATGGGGGTGATGGTCAGCTCGCTGATGTCCGTCTCGTGCAGGGTTCCTTTGATGATCCTCTTCACGGGTATGCCCGTCATCTTAGTGAGCATCCGAGTCGCCATGGACATGGGCGACATCTCGAGGGAGAACCACAGGGTGGGCACATCGTTCTCGAACGCCATCGCCATCGCCCAGTCGAGGGCTATGTTGGACTTTCCCACCCCTTGGTTGGCAGCCAACACGTACATGTTGTTCGGCCTCAATCCATCCATGACCTCGTCCATGTTGGGGAACCTCTTACCAAAGGAATGCCCGAGGAGGGTCCCCTGATTCTGGTATCTCTCGAGGGCCCGGGACACTGCCATGGAGATCTGGTCCTTCGCTGTGATGATCTCAAACCCCTTATAGGAGGCGTCATATACCTTGCCCATGGTACGGCCGAGGATCTCGTCCAGCGGGATCCCGGTGTTCATCACGGAATCCCGGGCACCGGAGAATATCTTCTTGAGTTCCCGCCTCTTCGCTATCTCCAAGAAGTTATCGATGTCCCCCTCGGTGATCATTGTGTTGACCCGGATCTGTTCGGACAAGCTCCTGCCACTGAGAAGCTGTTCGTACTGCCCCCTGCAATGGGGATCCCCCATCATGTTGGGTAGCACCCGGGCCTTAATGTCCTCCGACAACGGACCATCATTGGCAAGATGCCCGACTATCTTGGACTCGATGTCGGAGGTGTCGTAGTCCACCATCTCGAAGAGGGACTCGACATCGTCGATCGTAACGTCGAGTGCGGTGGATATCTTTCCCCGAACCTTCTGCATGACGATCTTTGGCAGTCCGGTGGATATCCTTTTGGCTATGCTCTTTATGAGCATGACCTTGCCGGTCAAGCTTTCAGGGACCTGCTTGATGTTCTCGTCCACGATGATCTCGAAAGGGAACCTCGCATTGTTGACGAGGTTTACTATTCCCATCATGCCGTGCTGCAGGGCGTAGGTATCGGGATCCAAGCCGTCCGGAATGTAATTGACCCGGATCATGGCGGGCGCCTTGATGGTCGCCACCTTACCCGCATCATCACCGTCAGCGAGGAACACCACGTCACTGAACCCACGCTCGGTCAGGAAGTGCTCGAGGTTCCCCGTGTTCGTTCCGTTCAGACCCACCACGTTCTTGATCCCATGGGACCTCAAGGCCAGCACATCGTTCGGTCCTTCCACCATCACCAGCGTGCCAGCGCCCACCAAATGCAGGCCGTAGAGCCTCGAGGACTTGAGGGGGAAGCCCCCGGAGTTCCCGATGTACTTCACGCCCGACTTGAAACCCCTGCTCCTGAAGCCTGAGATCCTTCCCAAGGCATCGAACTGGGGATAAATGATTGCGTCATCAAAGCGGTTCGGGTCATAGAGCTCGAGCCTCGCCGCATCGTCCATCGGGATGTCCCTGATCTGTTCCTTGAACCACTTGAAGGACGGGGAGTAGCCGACCATCAAATCCTTCAGGGCATCGTTGGACACTCCCCTCTCGGTGAAGAACTGCACCGGGGCTGGCTCATCCATCATGGGACGGAGCTTCTCCATGGCCCGACGGAGGAAGTCGTGCATGGTGCTGATCGGCCGTTCTTCCCCGGCCAGTATGTAGAGGAAGTCAATCGCCTCATCCCTCGACATATGCTTGGCGAACTCAACGAGCTTGACGTGATCCATCTTCATGTTCGCTGAACAGTGGGACGAGAAGCACTTGGCGGACTGGCTTATCTTATCGACGATGAAGGACGGGTCCGTGTCGTTATGGAAGGGACAGATGGCCTTGGCGTACCTCTCCGACTCGTAGGAGAAGTTGATGCCCACATGCTTGGCAACCTCTTCCAGCCTGAGCTTAAGTTTCAGCTCTTCAAGATCTGCCACTTACAATGCCTCCGTACTCGAATGAGTAATGCACATCCCTCTTTTCCCAGCAGGTCCAATGATACACGTACCTCTCGGACTTGAACCATCTCGGTCCTGTGGGGTTCAAGGCTCCTGCTATCGGGGTGTACCCGTAGGTGAACCGGCCCTTGCAGTATTCGCAATGGCCGAACAGGAATCTCTTGAGGTCGGATAAGGGACCGGCCCTGAACGTAAGCTTCCCATCAGGACCCCTGATGATGCAGAAGATGTCCACATACCATCCGGACCTGTGGTCATAGTCGTACCCGGGTGGGGCAAGCTTTATCCCAATCTTCTCGAGCCACCTGTTGGGAATCCTTAAGGCAAGGATCTCATCGTATCCGTGCCTCTTGCTCAGGGTCTTCGACAATATGGGCATATCTAACTCTATACCCGATCCTTGGTCCAAAAAGAATGCCAACGACCATTGTGCCAATATCCCCTGTAGTGCCATTTCCATAGACGAAGTGAGATGCCCTGATGGCCACCAAACGCCAAACAGAACATCGCCTGATCGACGGGATAGGAAGACGAAAAAGAATAATTCTTCACGCCTTCGCTCCATCAGTACCGATGTCGGTCTTCTCCTCCTTCGTCTTCGCCTCAGCCTTCTTGTCCGCCTCGTCAATCATCTCGAGAGCATGCTCGAGCTCGTGGGTGACCTCCTTCATGCAGTCCACCACCTTCTTGTACCCCCCCAATTCCTTGTCGATATCCTCGAAGGTGGAAGTCAGCAGGGTCGACATCTTCTTCATCACGTTCAGGACGTTCTGATTCTTCGCATACATCAGGGCGTTGGTCTCGCAGAACAGGATGAACTCCTGTCCCTCGAGCAGTTGATTGAGGGCCTTCATGCCAGCATCCCGCTTCTTCCACCACCAGTAGTTAGCCATTTTTCCTCCTTGAGATTTTGAATAATTCATTCTTAAATGCTTTTAAAGCAGCACCTAATGCAATCTTTTCCGCCATCCAAGTGTCACCCATATACTTCATTCCATGAATAGCCGCGTGTATCCATACTCCCTTGTACGATTCCGATGATTCAATCTCGGTCATTTTCTCGTACAGGTCTTGTGCAGCCGACGCCACTTCAAGTGCCGACGCAAATTCTTTTGCGGTTTTCTTAGTCTTGGTCTTAGTCATTGTCCCCCTCCGGAAAGTTTTTTATGTCATTAAGGGCCTGCTGAAACTTCTCTAATCCACCGGGAGTCACCTCTGTTTTGGCGTACCTCTCGATGGGCTTGGCGTTACTCAGCTCCTCCACAACGTCCTGAACCTCTGCAAAATACCCTGCCAACTTGTACATGATGAGATGCATGCTGCACCTGCCCATCTCCTGCGACATCTGGGCCACATCATCCATCCCTATCCAGTCGAGGAACACCACGAGGTCCTTCAGCCGGACGGACCAGTCGGAAGCCAGCATGTCATAGTCGATCATGTAGAGATTCCATATGCCCCTGAGGGTAAAGCAGGCGTCAGCCTCATTGGTACGGACGAGCCTCATGTTCCGCTTGTCCTGCTTCTTGGCTTCAGCTACCGACTGCTCCATGGTTATGTTGGTCAGCTTCCTCGACCTCCGCTTGTCCTCCGCCCGAAGGAACTCGAGGAAACGGATCTTGTCCCCCGACCTCTTGAGGTTCATCACCCCGGAGATGACCTTCTTGAGCCCCATGTTCTCGCAGGCCTCGATGATCTGGGTCTGCCCATAAAGGTCAAGGTCCTCGAGACCGCACTGGTCCACGACGATGCGTGCGTCATGCGAGAGGTACTTGAGCCTCATCGGAGACGCAATGACTTCGTCTAGACTTGGATACGGATCCCGGGCAGTTGTCTGTTGCTCTTCCATACGACCGTCCCCCATACAGGAAATTGTTGTGTCTTCAGATTGGCGGATATTTCTTTGGGAATATAGCCCACCTTCTGCCTGTCAGTCCAATCATTGTCCCGCAGGGAGAACACGGCGATGGCGTTCGTGTCCTGCCTGTTGTCTGCTTCACGCATCAGCATGATCCGATCCGAGGCAAGGTCCTCCATCCTTCGCAGATACCGGGTGATACCGGCCACCCTGATTGGAACGGGCCAGATCATTTGTATCGGGGAAGACGGGGGTGGAGTTGGTCGGCTTCCCTGAAAGCCTGCTTCCAAGAATATCCTGACCCCATCCCCTTGTTCCAAGCCACCGTGTGATACCCGTTGGTGAAAAGCGCCTTAGCGGTTTTTCCATAAAGCTTCTTGGCCTTCCTCACGGCTTCAGCGTAAGTCATCTCGCTTTCCCCAAAGATCTTCCTCATGAAATCCCCTAGACAATCTTCACACAGGTCGGCTTCCTCCTGTCCACCCATATCGTATTGACTGAAATACTTGTGCCACTTGGCTCCCATGATCTCCAAGCCGATGTAGAAGATGCGCTTCCGTCCCTTGACCTTCCGAGTCAGCCTGCCGTCCTCGCAGGTCTGACCACAGTTATCACACAGTGTTTCTGTTCTGTTCATTTACCTTACTCCCAAGAAGAGGGTCTCAGATATCTTAATGACATCCCCTTCGGTTGTAACCAAGCCGTTCCTCTTCAATGTCCCGAGATAGTTGTTGTAAGTGCCGGACGGATAGACCAGCCCCACTCTCTCGCCGAGCTCCTGCTTCGTAACCTCCTTGATCGACAGGATGGTATCGAGCATCCTTCGTTCACCCGCCAGCATCTTGGCCTTCCACATATCCACCACTTCCACGGCCGTGATGGGTTTGACCGGCTCATACGACATCGGCAGGGCGATCACGACCACCTTCCCTCCCTGCTCCTCAACCATTCTCTGTCTCTTGAGCTTGCCGTAGTAGTTGTTGAACGTCCCGCCTATGGACAACCCGGAGAGGGTTGCCAGCTGGACCTTGGTGAGCTGGAACGGAAACACCCTGCGGACGACCTCGATCATCCTGCGCTCACCCGCCAGCAGTGGTTCGTCCCCCTCAGTCATCGTCACCTTCATGTTCGTGGCGACGGTGGGCTGATGCTTCGCCGGGGCATAGCTCTCGACAGGCTTGCCCGGGGTCTTGATCTCCCTCACTGCCCTGTCCAAGCTCTTTGCCAGAAGCTTCCTGAACTTCTCTCCCAACCCATTGATCTCGTTGAGCCCCCCGGAGAGTTCTTCGCTCAGGTTGTTGGCCACTTCTTCCAGCAGGGCTACGACATCGTCGACCTTCTTCTTCTCCCGCTTGGTAAAGAAGGGGACCTTGACCTCCACAGTCTTCGTGGTGTTGACCGGCGGAGGCATGACCTTAATCGTCCTCAGCTCGGACTCGAGCTGGGCAACCTTCTGACGAAGCTCCCGGGGATCCTCGGACTTGGCCCTCTCGATGGTGGAAGACATCTTCTCCCGAATTCTTTTTAAATCAACGGGCGCAAGTTTCTTCGGTTCCCTCATACGCACGCCCATCTTCGGGGTGGCACTGGAGTCAAAGGTCTGGCGCTTGTTCACATGGATGCGCTTGAATGTGTCCAGCCATCCGGGGCTCCAGAACCATGCCTCACCTATCTCGAGGGACGCAAGGGACTCCATGAGCTCCTTCTTCTGCGCTGGTGTCCCGTGGATCTCCACCCAAGCGTTGATGGCGTCCCTGTCCTGAGGGGCGATGGTACGCAGGGCTATGAGGACTTCCGCTTGGGACAGCACGTTCTTATTGATGACCGCACTGCGCTGGGTGACGAGGGTGATGCCTATGCCCCTCGCCCTGCCACGACGGACGATGTCCTCCATGGCCCCGAGCATACGTTCCTCCCCATGCATGGCCCGCTGGGGAGCAAAGGAGTCCGCTTCATCGAGGAAGAGATGCAGGGGCTTGCGGTTCTTGTGGTAGAGCCTCTCGCCGAAGGCGGTGACGAACCGGTTCTGTTCAGCCTTCCTGAACCGGGAAAGATCCAGCACGGCGCTGACCCGTTCATCCACGATGAGGTCGGCTATCATCTCGCCCGCCGTGGACTCGAGCGGAACGTCGGCATGGTCTCCCCCGAAGATAGTGATGGGCAGACCCTCGTGCTTGCCGTCCGCATTAGCCCGTAGTCCCCAGAACACACCAAGGGGATCCATGATGACGATGGGGACACCGCTCTGGATCATCTGTTCGGCCATGACCGCTGCAGTATATGACTTACCCATCCCCCGCTTGGCAAGGATGGCAAAGGTCTGAGTGACCGCCTCCAACGGGAGAGACAGGTCTTTTGCTATCTTCAAGGTCCTGTGCATGTTCGTCCTCCTAACTAACTCTATACCTAGTTCACTTCAATCTTGTGATCCTTCAGGAGATTGACCAGCCTACGGTTCTCGTCCTCCAGTTCGAAGATCTGCTCCTTCAGTGTGTCGATCTCACCCTCCATCTCCTCCTGCTCAGGAGAAGGAGCATTGATAACGGCCAGCACCATGACCCCTGCGATCCTTCTGGCATCGTCAGGGGTCCCGTAGTTGGTGCCCACCCCGCATATCGTTTGCTGATAAAGAGCTTCGGTGAGCTTGTTCTCGTCGATCTCGAACGGACAATCCTCGGATCTTGTTTCCATTCCAATCTCCTTTAGGCCGCTATGACCATGAATTCCGGCTCCTTCTTCAACCGCTGCATCCTAGCGAAAGACAGCTTCTGCAGGGACACGTGCTGGTTGTCGATGAAGTCGTAGATTACCGCATGATCCTTCCCCTCTTCCAACCTGAGGGCACGGCCCACAAGCTGACGGCTATCCGATCCACCGCCCGCATTGATTACCACGTTCAGGGACGGGATATCAACGCCCTCCTTCATGAGGGTGGAGATCAGAAGGGGAACCTCCTTCGTCCTGAACTTACCCAACGTTTCCCTCCGTGTAGCCGAGGAATCCCGGCCGTCCAATACCACACAGGGAAAGCCGTCGAGCATGGTCCTGATGATCTCAGCGTGCTTGATGTGCCTGACGGCTATCAGTACGGACATGCCGTTGCCCACTTCTTCCTTCGCGATCTCGCAAATCTTTCGGTTCCGCACCTCGTACTTCACGATGTACGTTTCGTAGATCATGTAGGGTGGCGCCGAATAGTACGACGTCTTGGCCGCTATCGGGATGTGACGGCAGTACGCCTTGGCAAGACGCTTCTGTGTTATCAGTTCCGACGCCCCTACTTCAGCGGTGATGGGGCCAGCCCCTGCCTCGATCATCATGTCCGCCTTGTCCGTCCTGTCCGGGGTTGCGCTCAACCCGTAGACGTACCGGCAGGAGAACGCGGCAGTCGCCTCGAAGAAGGTGTCGCAGGGGATGTGATGGCACTCATCCGTGATGATCATCCCGAACTTAATCCCCAGAGCCTTCTCGAGATAACCCTTGTGATGGTCGCAGTCAGCGCAGTCGCACCCGCCGTCCATCATGGAGGCCAGAGTCTGGACCATGGCCACAGTGACCGGCTTGACATCGAACACGCCGTCACCCACCATCCCGATATCAACGCCGAGGATCTCCCGGAACTTCTCCACCGTCTGTTGCATGAGGTCCACGGTGTGGACCAGATACAGGGTGGGCACCGCACGATAGGCGATCATGGCCGCCCCCATGTAGGTCTTCCCTGACCCGGTGGCGGAGCACAGAATCCCCATGTCGAACTTCATCATCCTGTCCACGGCCTTCTGCTGGTAGGGACGAAGGTTAATCGTCTTGCCCAGCAGGGACGGATCCTGAACCGGGATCTCACGGTCTTCCGTCTTACTCTCGATCCTCAGCCCAAGCGTGGGGGCTATGCTCTCCAGCCGGGTGAGCAGTCCAGTCCTGAATACGTAGCAGGGAACCCCACCTATCTGGGTGTTGTGGAACAGGGGGATGTGCTGATTCATGTACCCACCCCTCTGGCTGTAGACCTTTACCTTGGCGGTCAAAGCCTTCTGCAATTTATTGACGGAGGCAAGGCTGTCTTCGGGCGTCATCAAAGCCCAAGAGACAGGCATGCTCACCACGATTTTCATGACACCGCCTCCTTATGGCTGGTGGCGAAGCTCCGCAGACTTGTAATAGAAATAGCCGTCGATGGCCTCCTTCTTCTCCTTGAGGGAATCTATCTGGTCATCGATGACGTAGCGGGCTTTGTTGACTTGATCGTAGACCTCTCCCTTGCGGGTGCCCAAGTCTATGATGATCTTCCTGAGCCAGTTGCGCCTCTGGATCCTCGTCACCAGTGCGTTGGCGATCCTGAACCTCTCTGCGAAGACAAGCTCGGGGATGGCCCGGTCCATCGAGAGCTTCTCGTATGGATTCGATTCATCGGGACCTGAATCCATCTTGACCATGTCTTCCCACTTCATCGCCTGCAACTGCTCCATTGTCGGAACTTCTAATTCCTGCATCTCATCCTCCCTTTTGAATTCCTACGAATTCCTTCACGTTCATCCCGAAGTCCTCGAAGAAGACTGTCTGGTGTCCGGTCTCGCCCTCGTCCCTGTCCTTCTTGTCCGGATAGATATACAGGGCGAACTTGTACCCGAGGTCCAGCCACTTCTTCTTCAACAGCTCGTTGTTCTGTGCGTCGATCATGTGCTGGGCGGCCGTACTCTCGAGGCATCCGTTGACACCCAGCCATCTTTTGCCGTCCCAAGCGATGACGTCTATGGCCTTCAGCATGTCGAACTTGATGCCGTGCCTGATCTCCTCGACCTTCTGCACGCCCACCCAACAGCCTTCGGCTACAAGGTCACGCTTGACCTCCGCTGTGGAATCAAATTTCTTCGCCATCAGTCATCATCTTCTTCCGAAGGCTTGCTCTCAGGAGCGACGATCACAGGGTTCTTCTTGATCACGGCCGCCCTGATCCTGTCCCTGACGGAGTCAAGTAGCTTGGCCGCAATCAGCTTCTCCAGCAGGTCTTTCTCTCCATGAGCCTTGACCTCACTGACGATCTCGTCCTTCTCGTTCTTCTCCTTGTAGGTGAACCAGCTCGCCGCTTTGTCGATGACACCGCAGGCAACGCCCGCATCCACCACGTCCGCCGCCCTGTCTATCCCTTCCCCGTACATGAGGGTGACGTACGCCTTACGCCACGGGGGGCCGAAGGTGTTCTTCTCTATGGTGAGCTCGAGCTTGTGTCCAACCTTCTCCGTCCCGCTCTTGACGTCCTCATCCCCGTTCAGTTTGATGCGGAGGGAGCAGTTGAACCTCACGGCCTTTGGGCCGGTGGGAAGCTTCTGAACTCCCCAAGCC
>Ga0315274_10012605_pt1 | contig 12052 bp, 7 predicted proteins | sample YL17G02_20_MG_FD_203700 | JGI IMG/M metagenome (GOLD analysis project Ga0315274, IMG submission 203700) | Sediment microbial communities from Yellowstone Lake, YNP, Wyoming, USA - YL17G02_20 | ecosystem: Environmental > Aquatic > Freshwater > Lake > Sediment | place: USA: Wyoming | collected... | reverse complement strand
CGCCGACGGAGACGCCGACGTCGTGGAGGTCGCACATCATGAACAGCGGCGAGACGTGGTGGAGGAGGTAGGCCAGGCCGAACAGGCCGTTGACTTTCTCTTCCGAGGAGAAGGGCAGGGACTGGAGCAGGGGGGCAGGCACGGTCAGCCAGTAAGCGGTCGTGTGCATCTCGTTCTGGGGGAGGCTCAGGTTTCCGGCGCCGACATTCTCCTGGGTGAAGAGCTTGATCTTTTTGAAGCCGACGACCTGGGTGGCGACGTGGACCTCGCCATGGGAGATCAGACAGCGCTCCAGCTTTTTCTTGTTGAAGACGTCCAGGATCTTGATCTTCGTGTAATCGATGGCGTCGGTGAAGTAATCGACGTCGGTCTTCTTGACGTAGGCCTTGCGCTCCTCGAAGTCGAGTTTCTCGACGAAGTACTGCTCGCCCTCGCACAGGTAGATGGCCTTGGGATGGAGCGTCGTCAGGGCCGAGGTGAAATCGACCTCGGCGATGGCTTTGGTTTCATCTGTGGTGTCCACGACCACGAAATTGTCCGAGCTGATGCTGCGCAGGCTGACGCCGTCGGCCGGGTAGGCGTCCGAGGTCCAAAACCACTTATCCTGGGAATGGTGGAGGAGTTTCTCCTCCTCCAGGAACTTGAGGACGCCGGCGATGTCCAGCTTCCCGAAAGTCTCGCCGTCGCCGAAGGGCAGCTCGAAAGCGGCGCATTCGACGTGGCTGACCAGGATGGAGAGGTTGTCGGGGTTGATCAGGGCCTTCTCCGGGCTCTTGGTGAAGAAATAGTCGGGGTGGTTGACGATGAATTGATCAAGCGGCGAGCTCGAGGCGACCAGGACGGCCGCCGATTTCCCGGTTTTCCGGCCGGCCCGGCCCGCCCTCTGCCAGGTGCTGGTGATCGTCCCCGGGTAGCCGGCCAGGACGGCCACGTCGAGACTTCCGATGTCGATCCCAAGCTCAAGCGCATTCGTAGAGACGACCCCCAGGATCTTTCCCTCCCGCAGGCCCTTTTCAATCTCCCGCCGCTTGAGGGGAAGATAGCCTCCCCGGTATCCCCGGATCAGCCCTTCATTCTGGATCGTGGTTTCGATATCCTCCTTAAGATAGGTGAGGAGGACTTCGGTATTGAGGCGGCTCTGGGCGAAGACGATTGTCTGGAGGTTGTTCCGCAGAAAAACGCCGGCCACGCGCCGCGCCTCGTTGATGTAGGACCGGCGTATTCCCAGGAATTTATTGACCATGGGCGGGGTGTAAAAAATGAAGAACTTCTCGCCCCGGGGCGCGCCGTTGTCGTCGATCAAGACGACGGGCTCCTCGATCATGCGCTCGGCCACTTCCACCGGATTGGCGATAGTCGCCGTGCAGAGGACGAACTGGGGGCTGGCTCCATAAAACCGGGCGACCCTCTTGAGCCGCCTCAGGACGTTGGCCAGGTGGCTGCCGAAGATGCCGCGGTAGTTGTGCAGCTCGTCGACGACGATGTACTTGAGGTTTTTGAAGAGGTTGATCCACTTGGTGTGGTGCGGCAGGATTCCGGCGTGGAGCATGTCGGGGTTGGTGAGGATGATCTGGCCGATCGACCGGATGGCCTTGCGGGCGTCCTGGGGCGTGTCTCCGTCATAGGTGTGGATCCGAACGCCCTCGGGAAGCAGCCCGATGACCTCGTCGAGCTCGGCCCTCTGGTCTTGGGAGAGGGCCTTGGTGGGGAAAAGGTAGATGGCCCGGCTGGCCGGGTCGTTGAGAATGGCGTTGAGCACGGGCAGGTTGTAGCAGAGCGTCTTGCCTGAAGCCGTCGGCGTTACGACGACGATATGCCCTCCGCCTTGGAGGACTTCCCAGGAAGACCTCTGGTGCGAGTAGAGTTTCTGATAGCCCTTCTGCTTAAGGGCGGCGAGCAGGCCCGCGTGGATGCCGGGCGGATACTCGGCGAAGCGCCCTTCCTGAGCCGGAATATGCTTGACCGCGGTGATGGAGTCCTCCTTGAGCCCCATCTCCTGCAGGGTCTTGAGTGACTCGAGGAGACTCTCTTCACGCGTCATGACAAAACCTTTATCCATCCTACATGATTGAATTCTGCGGGTCAATTTTTCGGTTTTATATTCTTGAATGGGGCCTCCCTTCCTTGTGAATAGGCGGGGGAGGCGCTAAAATAGAAGCATGCTCGAAGAGATCCGCGTCAAGAAGGCGGCGCAGCACAACCTCAAGCGCATCGACGTCGACCTGCCCCGCAACAAGCTGATTGTCGTGACTGGTCCCAGTGGGTCGGGGAAGAGCTCTCTGGCCTTCGACACTCTCTATGCTGAGGGACAGCGCCGCTACATCGAGTGCCTTTCTGCTTACGCGCGCCAGTACATTGAGCAGATGGAGAAGCCTGAGATCGAGTCGATCGAGGGCCTCTCGCCGTCCATTTCCATCGACCAGAAGACCCTCTCTTCCAACCCCCGGTCCACGGTGGGGACGGTGACCGAGATCCACGACTTGCTGCGTCTTCTCTACGCCCGCGTCGGCACGCCGCACTGCCCAAGCTGCGGCCGGCAGGTCAGCTCCCAGACCCCCCAGCAAATCGTCCGGAGGATCCTGGATTCATTCGCGGGGGAGAAAGTAGCCGTCCTGGCGCCGGTGGTCAGGGGCCGGAAGGGCGAGTACTCCCGACTTTTCGAGAAGTTCCTGAAGAAAGGCTTTCTCCGCTTCCGCCTGGACGGAAAATTCCGGGAGCTCGAGGAATCCGTCCGGCTGGCGAGGACGAAAAAGCATAACATCGAGGTCCTAGTAGATGAGGTCATTCCCAGCAATGAAACCGCTCAGAGATTGGAGGAAGCGGTCGATAAAGCTTTAGAGATCTCGGGCGGCGACCTGCTCCTTCTCCGCAAGGACGGAGAGGAAGTCTTCTATTCGCTCAAGCTTCTCTGCCCTTTCTGCGAGGTCAGCCTGCCCGATCTCGAGCCGCGGAGCTTCTCCTTCAACAGCCCTTACGGCGCCTGCTCCCGCTGCCACGGACTGGGGTTTCAGACCGTCCTCAACGAGTGGGGTGAGGTCGCGCTCACCGATGACGTCTGTCCCGAGTGTCAGGGAAAACGGCTGAAAAAGGAGAGCCTATCCGTCCGGATCGGCGGCAAGAACATCCATGATCTGAGCGTGCTGCCGGTGGACAAGCTCATCGTCGAGATGCGTTCCTTCCGTTTTGACGCGTCGGCCGCGCTCGTCGCTTCGAAGATCCTGAAGGAGATCCTGGCGCGGCTGGAGATCATGGTGGAGCTGGGCATGCCCTATCTCCAGCTCGGTCGGACGACGGCCAGCCTTTCCGGCGGGGAAGCCCAGCGCATCCGCCTGGCCGCCCAGATCGGGGCGAGGCTCCGGGGCGTCCTCTACGTCCTGGACGAGCCGACCGTGGGCCTTCACCAGCGGGACAACGGCCGGCTGATCCGTCTCCTGCGCCGCATCCGGGATGAGGGAAACACCGTCATCGTCGTCGAGCACGACGAGCAGACCATCCGTTCGGCCGATCACATCCTTGACTTGGGGCCGGGCGCGGGCGAGGACGGCGGCTACAAAGTGGCCGAGGGCGATCTCCGCCGGGTTCTCGAGTCCGCTGACTCCCTCACAGCGCAGTATCTCAGGGGGGAGAAAAAGATCCCCGTGCCCGAAAAGAGAAGAGGGCCTAATGGCTGGCTGACGATTGTCAAGGCAAAGGAACACAACCTCAAGGGCCTAGAAGTGCGCATCCCGCTGGGGACGATGACGGCCGTGACCGGCGTCTCCGGGTCGGGCAAGAGCACCCTAGTCTACGACATCCTCTACAAGAGCCTGCTCAACCTCTTTCACAATGCCAAGCAGAGGGTGGGGTCCCACGAGGCGCTCCTCGGCGTTGAGGAGATCGACAAGGTCATCGCCGTGGACCAAAAACCCATCGGCCGGACGCCGCGCTCCAACCCCGCGACCTACACCGGCCTCCTCACACCGCTCCGGGAGCTGTTTGCGCGGACGCCGGAATCGCGGATGAGGGGCTACACGTCGAGCCGGTTCAGCTTCAACCTCGCCGGCGGCCGCTGCGAGGAATGCGAGGGGGCCGGAGCGAAGAAGATCGAGATGCATTTCCTCCCGGATGTCCTGGTGACCTGCGACCGCTGCGGCGGCAAACGCTATAACAAAGAGACTCTGGCCGTCCTCTATAAAGGCAAGAACATCGCCGATTTCCTGGCCATGACCGTCGATGAAGCCTTTGAATACCTGCGGGCCCATCCTATGCTCAAGAGGAAGCTGGCCACGCTCCGGTCGGTCGGGCTGGGCTACATCCGGCTCGGCCAGCCGGCTCCGACGCTGTCCGGCGGAGAGGCCCAGCGCATCAAGCTGACCAAAGAACTGGGAAGGAAGAGCACGGGCCGGACGCTTTTCCTGCTCGACGAGCCCACCACGGGGCTTCATTTCGACGATGTGCGCAAACTTCTCGAGCTCCTCTCTGAGCTGGTGGGCCGGGGCAACACGGTGGTCGTCATCGAGCATAACCTCGATGTCATCAAGTACTGCGACCATGTCATCGATTTGGGGCCCGAGGGTGGCGAGGAGGGCGGGTGGATCGTCGCCCAGGGCACGCCGGAGGAGGTCGCGGCCGCAGCCGGGTCCCATACGGGCCGGTTTTTGAGGAAGGCGCTGGACAAGGACGGCCGCGCGGCCTGAGGAACAACCATGGATTTTGACAATATCCTGGGGAACAGCCGGGTGAAAAAGATCCTGCGCCTGGCCCTGCAGAAGAATCGGCTCCCCAACTCGCTCCTTTTTTACGGGCCGGAAGGCGTGGGCAAAAGGAGGCTGGCCCTCTCCTTGGCCAAAGCCGTCAATTGCGAGCGCCGGAGGGATGACGCCTGCGGTGAGTGCCCCACCTGTCTGGCCATTTCGGGCGGCCGGTTCCCCGACGTCCAGGAGATCAAGGCGGTCGGCCAGTTCGTCCGGGTAGAATCAGTCCGGGAGATGCGTCAGGCCGCCTACATGAGGCCGATGGTCGGACGCAAGCGGGTCTTCATCATCTCGGAAGCGGACAAGATGAACGACGACTCCTCCAATACCGTGTTGAAGATTCTAGAGGAGCCCCCCCTTTTCTCGCATTTCATCCTGGTCACGGACAATCACCATCTCATCCTGCCGACGATCAAGTCGCGCTGCCAGATCCTTCAGTTCGTGCCGGTCGGAAGGGAGGAGATCGTGAGGGCGCTCGTAGAAAAAGGCTGCCGGGAGGACCAGGCGAGGATCATATCCCTTTTTGTCAGAGGGAACTTAGAGGAGGCTCTGGACCTCAATTGGGACGAGGTCCAGAACGCGCGCCGGGAAGCGTGGGCCCTCTTCGTGTCCATCGTTAAGCCGGAGAAGCCGTCCCTTTTCTTGAGGAGCTACGGGTTCGCCCAGCGGAACCTCATCCGCGAGGATCTGAAGATAACTCTGGAAATCATGGCCTCTTTCTGCCGGGACCTGGTCCTGATGAAAGAAAGGGCGGACCTCTCCCTCCTGCTTAACCCCGATTATGGGGAAGACATCCGGGCGCTAGAAAACGTCTGGAGTCTAGAAAAGTGCTGGGAGTTCCTCCGGCGGGTCGATGGGGCGGTCTCCGGGCTGGCCAAGAACCTGAACATGAGCCTGATCGCCAGCGCGTTCTATTCACTCCTGGGAGAAGACACACATGACCGAGATAATCTGTCTCGTTTCTGAGAGCACGGGGAAGGTCCTCCGGGCTCACAAAGGCGACCTGAACATTCAAAAGGGCGATGTCTTTCTGGTCGAGTCCGACTTGGGCGGAGACCTGGCCAAAGTGGTCGATATCCCTTCCGAAGTCTGTCAATTGCCCAAGGCCGAACGGAGCGCCGTCCGCATCATCCGCCGGGCGACCGATGACGATATCCAGAAGTTCCAGTGGCTCCGGGAGAAGGAGTGCAGGGCCTTTGACTACTGCCTACAGAGGATCAACGCCCGGAACCTGCCAATGAAGCTGGTGGCGGTGAAATACTTCTTCAGCGAGAAAAAGGGGATCTTTTTTTATACCGCGGATGGCCGGATCGATTTCCGCCAGCTTGTCAAAGACCTGGCCCAGGAGCTGAGGATGCGGATCGAGATGCGCCAGATCGGCGTCCGGGACGAGGCCAAGATGCTCGGCGGGCTCGGCGTCTGCGGACGCCCCCTCTGCTGTGCGAGCTTCATGAAAACCTTCGAGCCGGTGACCATCCAGAAGGCAAGAAAGCAGCAGATCGTTATTAACCCGACCAAAATCTCGGGGCTGTGCGGCCGGCTGATGTGCTGCCTGGCCTTCGAAGAGGAAAGCCGCGGCCGGATGTACGCCGAGGACGAGAGTTTGATCGAAGACTGAGGGAGGGGGGCGTTATTCGCCCGGCTCGATCTGGAACTGGACCTTGCTCGAGACGGCAATCAGGGTTCCGCGCGCGGAGAAGGCTCTCACCTGCCAGGCAAAACTCTGACCGGGCAGCATCCGCTGCCGGGTCTCCTCGGGAACGGCGATCCGGCTGTCCCGGGTCACGGCCGACCAGAGCAGTCCGCCGTTATAGAGCGAGATCTTGTATTCGACTTCCTGGCCCAGCGACTTCCACTCGAAGAAGGCGGGGACGGATTTGACGTCGATGATGGGCGACATCAAGGTCAAGGATTCTCCCCTGACCACTTCGGTCTCACTCAGGACGAACTGGGGAGAGGAGCCCCTGAACTGGGGCAGAACGCCGAAAACGACCAGCAGAAGAGCGGCGGCGGCGACCCCCACGGTTGCCCATTGCCGGGGCGTGAAGGACGACAGCGCTCGCTTCCACGCGGGCACCCAATCCCTTGGCCCGGCCGCAGCCTCGTCCTTGAAGAGCCAGGCGCCGCGGCTCTTAATCGTGGAAATCAGGGCATCGCGCTCTTCCATCTGGCGGAAACAGCTCGGACAGTTGAAGTAGTGCTCCTCGAACTGCTCTCTGGCCCCGCCCTCTAATTTATTCAAGAGGTAATCATCGATCTGGTTGGTATACAGGCATTTTCTCATGCTCGTCACCTTTCATCCGGTTTCAACGATTTAGTCGCCGGATGGACCGAAAAACTGAATATTTTCATGTCTTGATCATCTTCCGGAGGAGTTTCTGGGCATAGTTGAGGCGCTCGCTGACCCGGCGGGGCGATATGCCCAGGCGTTCCGCTACCTCGTCACGGGTAAGCTCTTGATAATAATAGAGATTTAAAACCTCCTTGAACTTGGGCTTGAGCTGCTGGATGGCCTCGGCGAGGATCCGGGCCTTCTCCCGCCTCTCGGCGTCATCACAGGGATCGGGCAGGGGGGCGGGCTCCGGGGCGCTCCTCAGGACTTTGGTCTTCTGCCGGATATGGTCGACTATCCGGCGGCTGGTAATGGTGTAGATGAAAGTCCCGATCGAGGATTCGCCGCGGAATTCGCCCTTCTTAACCTTTTCGATCACCTGGGTGATGACCTCGTTGACCACGTCCTCCCAGTCCGGGGTCTGGGCACCCAGGGATTTCTTGACCTTGAAGCTGACGACGGGCCGGTACTTGACGACGACTTCATTGAGGTCGATCTCGGGCGGCCGGTGTTCCACGGGGTTATTATATAAGGTGTCTAAACCCTTGACAAGGGTGGAATTAGAGGAAAAACATCCCCCCTATGGGGGGGGGTGGGGTGAGAAGAAATCGCAGCCATTTCAACTTTTGCTAGCCCGGGACGACTAAAAGTGTGCGAGTTAAAAATGAGAAGCCTCATTTCCACGCCAGAAATAGCGGCCGGCCCGACGAAAGCGCAGGCCGAGAAAGAGGACCTGCTGGTCATCGAGGACCGGAGGGGCGCCCGGACGGCTTTACCACTGTTCCTGAGCCAGAATGAGTACTTGTTCGCCCTGCGGGGAAACGAGGACTTCCTCGGCTCTCCGAAAAGCGGTGCCCACTATTCCTCCTGGAACGGCCTGAGCACCCGCACCCATAAAATCTTCCTGGCCAAAGAGGCCATGAAGGATCTCAGCCATTGGTATGAGCAGATCTTCCGGGACACGGACGAGCTCGATGAGGAAGGGTTCGCCGAGAAACAGAGGTTCTTCAACTCCAACCTTATCCATTTCATCGCCGCCACCGACGACAACGAGGATACGGTCGGCCACTCCCAGTTCGTGGCCAACTATACCCTGCTCCTGGCCCGAGAGCTGGGGATCGAAGACCAGCGGTACCTGGTCAACCTTGAGAGAGGTGCCCTCCTGCATGACATCGGCAAGATCGGGATCCCCGAGTCGATCCTGAGAAAGAAGGGCCCGCTGACCCTGATCGAGCGGGAGATCATCAAGGACCATCCCCTTCTGGGCTATAAGCTGATCGAGGGATTCTTGTTCCTGGAGAGAGCGGCCCAGGTGGTCCTCTACCATCACGAACATTTCACCGGCATGGGCTATCCCTATGGCCTGGCCGGAGAGCAGATTCCGCTAGAAGCCAGGATCTTCTCCATCGCCGACACGGTGGATGCCATCACCTCGGACCGGCCCTACCGGAAGGGCAGGAGCTTCGAAGAGGCCCGGCGTGAGGTCGAGCGGCACAGCGGCAGTCAGTTCGACCCCGAGTTGGTCGAAGTCTTTCTATCCATCCCTCAGGAACGCTGGCAGAAGGCCAAGCTGGACACCCTGAGGACCCTCCGTTTGCCCACCATTCACTGATTTTCTTTTAAATCCTTTCCTTGGCAATCCCGGCCCGGCCGGGAGTCTGTATTTTGGAGCGGCCCGGCCTGTTCCAGGAGTTCCGCAAAAATCTCCGCGGTGTGCCGAGACCGGACGGGCTTATCCTCGGTTTCAAGACCCGACCGGAGCTGGAACAGGCAGCCGGGGCAGTCCGTGGCTACGAGCAAAGCCCGGCTTTTCAGGATGTCCTTCTTCTTGTTCTTCCAGAGATGCGCGGAGATCTGGGGATTTTTAACCGAGAAGACGCCGCAGAACCCGCAGCAGACCGGCGGCTCTTTTTGCTCCGCCAGGTCGAAACCGAGCGACCGCAGGAGATGGAGCGGCTTATCCCCCAGCCGGAGTTCGGTGAGATAGTGGCAGGGATAATGGTAGTAGACCTCTTTTTTGCCCGCCGCCTTGGCCGGCGGAAGATGTCCTTTGGAGACCATGAAGGCGGTGGAATCCTGGATCCTGCCGGTGAAACGAAGGGCGCGGGGATCGAGGCGGGGATAGAGGTTCTTGAGGAGGCCATGGCCGGTGGGACAGACGGTGATGATGACATCGGGATCTTCTTTGGCGAACGACTCCAGGTTTTTCTTGGCCAGGGCGATGACAGCCTTGCCGTCCCCGAGATGATGGCTGGGCGCGCCGCAGCACACCTGCTCCGGCGGCGTGACCACACGGTAGCCGAAATAGGCCAGTGACTTGACGACGCTCTCACGGACCTCGGGAAAGAAGTACTTGACCAGACAACCCTGAAAAAGATAGGCCTTGGGTCCATCAGCCGGCTCTCCCGGCCGGCTTTTCCGGGGCTTCAGCACTGGAATCCTTTTTCCTCGGGTCCAAACGAGCGGCAGGCGCCGGAAATAACCGTCCTTCTGCCAGACCTTTTGCAGGACAGCCAGGATGGCGGCGCCCTTTTCGGCCAGCGCCTTGGAACGGAACAGTGAGGACAAGCCTTTCTCCCAGAGCCGCGCGCCCTGAGTCTCCTTGATTCTCAGCAGAAGATCACCGGTGGGAATGCCCACAGGGCAGAACTCCTCGCATCTTTTGCAGTCTGAGCATAGGTCGAGCGTCCGGTAGGATTCGCGGAGCGAGCGGGTCATGGCCGTGAGGAGAGTTCCGATCCCCCCGGGATAGACGGGGCCGCCGAAGACATGGCCGCCCACGGACTGGAAGACCGGACAGACCAGCATGCAGCCACCGCACTTCAGGCAAAAAAGGACGTCTTTGAAATCCGCATTCTCGGCCAGCGCCAAACGCCCGTTGTCGAGGATGATGATATGGACCTCCTGCGGTCCGTGGACGCCCACGACATTCTCTTTCTCGATATCCGTGGTCGAGCTGGGCCCGGTTATGAAGGACACATAAGAGGTCAGCTTTTTTCCGGAGGAGGCGACCGTAAGGGCTTTGATGAGCACTGTCGCCTCTTCCAGGGTCTCAACGAATTTTTCCGCCGTCACCAGGGCGATGTGGACGGGCGGAAGCGTGGTGGCCAGACGGACGTTGCCCTCATTGCTGACGATGACCAGGGTCCCGGATTCGGCAACGGCGAGATTCGCGCCCGAAATCCCGATATCCGCCTGGATGAAATGCTTGCGCAGCTCTTCCCGGGCGATCCGGACGATCTCGCGGGCGTCGGCGGGCACGGGCCGACCCAAGCGCCGGCTGAGGACCTCGGCGATTTTCTCCTTGGTCAGATGGAGCGCCGGCGCGGTGATATGGGAAGGCCTGTCCCCGGCCAGCTGGATGATCCACGCCCCGAGGTCGGTCTCGACGACCTGGAGGCCGCTCTTTTCCAGGGCGTCGTTCAGCCCGATCTCTTCGCTGACCATGGACTTCGATTTAACGATGAGTCGGGCTTTCTTCTCCCGGGCGATCTGCAGGACGATATCGGTCGCCTCCTGGGGAGCCGAAGCCCTGTGCACGCGAGCGCCCGCCTTTTCGGCTTCCCGGCTGAACCGTTCGATCAGTTCCGGCAGTCGGCCGATGTTCTTCTCCCGGATGGCCCGGGCCTGCTGCTTATACTCTTCCCAGGGGATCTCCCGGCTGGTCTGGAGGTATTTATTACTGTGCTGGCCGGAGGCCCGCCCAAGGGCAATCTGGAGGTTGACATCCTTGAGGGCCTTGTTGGCCCGGCGCCGTGTCCTCAGGCGGGAGAACAACTAGGACTCCTTGCCCTGGTCCTTTTTCCCCAGGTAGGTTTGAGCGTCGACCAGGATCTCCCGCGGCTTGCTGCCCTCCGAGGGACCGAGGATCCCCTCCTGCTCCATCTGGTCGATGATCCGGGCGGCCCGGGCGTATCCCAGCTTGAGCTTTCTCTGGAGCCAGGATGCCGAGGCCTGGCCGGTGGCCAGCACCATCCTGAGCGCCTCCTCGTAGAGCTCGTCTTTCTCGCCCGTGCCCTCCCATCCCTGGGCGGTGGGAGCCTTGATGAACTTGACGAGCCTGGTGTCGAACTCGGGCGCTCGCTGTTCCTTGACGAACTTGACGAGGCGCGTGATCTCGGGCATGGAGATGAAGGCGCAGTGCAGACGGATGATCCGGGGATAGTTCGGCGGCATGAACAGCATGTCGCCGAGACCCAGGAGCTTGTCGGCGCCGGACGTGTCGATGATAATCCGGGAGTCCACCTTCGAAGGAACGCGGAAGGCGATGCGGCAGGAGAAGTTGTTCTTGATCGTGCCGGTGATGACGTCGATAGACGGCCGCTGCGTGGCGAGGACGAGATGGATGCCGACGGCCCTGGCGAGCTGGGCCAGGCGGGCGATGCAGTACTCGACCTCCTGGGCGCCCACCATCATCAGCTCGGCCAGCTCGTCGATAATTATGACGATATAAGGGAGCAGTTTGAATTTCTGTTTTTCCTCGTCCGTGAGCTTGCCCTTTTTCTCCTGCAGGATCTTGAGGATCTGGTGGTTGTACTGGACGATGTCCCGGACCTTGAGGAAGCTCAGGCGGTGGTAGCGCTCCTCCATTTTTCTGATGGCATCCATCAAGATGCCCCCGGCCTTCTTGGGGTCGTTGATGACAGGACTCAGGAGATGGGGGATGCCGTCGTAGAGGGTGAACTCGAGCCGCTTGGGGTCGATCAGGATGAGCTTGACCTCGTCCGGGGTCGCCTTGTAGAGGATGCTGGCGATCAGGGAGTTGAGGGCGACGCTCTTCCCAGTTCCAGTGGCGCCGGCGATCAGGAGGTGGGGCATGACCGAGAGGTCGGTGACATAGACTTCTCCATGGATGGTTTTGCCCAGGGCGAAGGTCAGTTTGGAGGGGGACTTGAGGAACTTCTCCGACTGGATGATGTCCCGGAGCTTGATAATCTCCCGCTTGTTGTTGGGGATTTCGACACCCAGAGAGGACCGGCCCGGGATC
>Ga0315274_10012604_pt1 | contig 12052 bp, 11 predicted proteins | sample YL17G02_20_MG_FD_203700 | JGI IMG/M metagenome (GOLD analysis project Ga0315274, IMG submission 203700) | Sediment microbial communities from Yellowstone Lake, YNP, Wyoming, USA - YL17G02_20 | ecosystem: Environmental > Aquatic > Freshwater > Lake > Sediment | place: USA: Wyoming | collected... | reverse complement strand
ATTGAAGATTCGAGATTGGCTGAACTCTTCGGCCGCGAGGTCCTCGCCGACCTTGTCCGCAAGGAACTTCTCAGCACCGAATGGGCAGGACGTTTGCTTTGCTGGCGGCACACGGGGGTTTTAACGTTCACAGCCGGGTCCGGGCCAAGACACGGAAAGAGGCCGAGCGGGTGCGAAAATATGAGATCCGCCCTCTTCTCTCCCTGAAGCGCCTTTCTCTCGATGAAAAGCAAGGCCGGGGCTGGTATCGGTATGGGAAAGAGGCCAAAGAGATGGAGCGGCTAGACTATCTGGAGTTTATCGCCCGGGCGATTTCCCATATTCCCGACAAGGGCCAGGTCACTGTTCGTCATTATGAGTTACCTGCCAACGCCCATCTGAAGCTGACCTTTGTCGCGGAGAAACCCCCGCCGCCTCAGATCGTCTATAAGGAAGTCCCTATGGCTGCTGAAACCCCGGCCCCGTATTTTTCGTGCTTCTCTCTTTCTTAATCTTCATCAAGTTTTTTGACGATCTTACCATCCACCATGACCAATAGGGGCGTCCCCACCGTGTCAATTTTATCGAGAGGATTCTCTTCGACCACGATCAGATCTGCCAATTTGCCCTTCTCGATGGTTCCCAACTTGTCCTCCATGCCAAGGATCTCGGCACCCGTGCGTGTGGCCGCTATGATCGTCTCCATAGGGCTGTAGCCGGCCTCTAAAAAGAAGTGCAGCTCCTGGAGATAATACTTTGGGAGCCGATTCGTGTAGTCCATAATAACGTCCGTGCCGACGCCCACCTTCACTCCTGCTCTTTTTAAGCGACGCAGCATTTCCATATTTGCCGCATGGTCAAAATAAAAGCGCCTTGACAGCAAACCCCAGTATCCCCCTCTTTCTTGAAAAATATTATAGTAAGCCACGACAGTGGGAACCGCAGACGTTCCATTCTCGGCCATGAGGCGGATGGTTTCCTCGTCGCGCGGCAGCGGATGGTCGATGCAGTCAATGCCGGCTTGCACCGCCCAGGTGGTGTAGAAAGTATGAGAATCCGCGGTTACACGCAGGCCCAGCTGGTGGGCTTCATCAATGGCCGCCGCTGCCTCTTCGCGCGTATAGTTGCTGGCAAGTTTGATGCAGTCCGCGCCAGCTTTTATCTGCTCTCGAACCGCTTCTCTAAATTCATCGGCACCGTTAGCCTCCGCTGCGATTCCATTGATGATCAGGAAGTCACCTTCTGCTCCATGTCCCCCGGTGGCGGTGATCAGCTTGCCCGCAGGGAATATCCGAGGCCCGATAATGGTGCCGTACCGCACGGCCTCCTTAATCCTAAAAGGAACGTCGTTGCGGGAACCGACATCTCTCAGGCTGGTGATGCCGTGATTGACGTAATATTTAATTTTATCGATCGCCCTCAGCGTTGCCGTAGTGTCGGTGTCAGTAGTGAACTCGATCACATTGGTGGGGTAGGTTATGTGGGTGTGGAGGTCCATCATTCCCGGCAAGATGTACTTGCCTTTCACTGGAATGATGGTCGCTCCCTCCGGAATGGAAACTTGTTCTGACCGACCAACCTCTTGGATGCGGTTCCCACGGATCACAATGACGGCGTCACGGAGTGGAATTTCACCGGTCCCGTCGATAAGAGTAGCTCCCTTGAGAATCTGGACCGCAGCCTTGGAAAGATCCTGTTTGGGTAAAGGCAGGCGTCGGGGATCGTCCGAAACAGTCTGCCCAGGATGCTGTTCGAGGCTATACTGCTTTTTCTGGCCATAGACAATCCCCAGCACGATTAGAAAGACTGCGACGAAAACCGAGGTCCATCTCTTCATATTTTCCTCCTACATAAAATCAGGCACAAATCTCATGCTCTCCCTCTGTGCTCAATCATCGAAAGCCTTGCACTCTATTTCCCAAACTCAACACTTGATTGAACGATTTTCTCCGTGTGAGAAGGAAGAGCCCGATTTGACTGAAATTCATAGCAAACACTTTGTAGCTTGTCTTCTCTTTTCGCTTGACTGGAAGCACTTCGCCTGCTAAATATACCATAATATATTTATACTTGGCAAACTCATCGCTGAGGAGGTGGATGATGACCACACTAACTAGACGGGACTTCTTGAAAGCCGGGGGGGCCGCAGCACTATCGTGGTCCTCACACATGCCGGATGCATCTGCAACGAGGATCCCTGTACGAAAGACCGGCTGGACGCCAACTGATGCGCTGGCTTCGCTCGACTCTGTTGCGCTGGCCGAGTTAGTCCGTTCAGGCAAGGTAAGCCCGCTGGAGCTAGTGGATGCGGCTATCGCCCGGATCGAGCGAATCAACCCGAAGCTCAACGCGGTCGTAGTACCCCGTTTCGATAAGGCCCGGGCCGAGGCTGTCTCGCCAAGGCTGCCCGATGGTCCCTTCCGCGGTGTGCCGCTGCTCCTCAAGGATGCTCTGTGCCACACCGCAGGTGATCCTCACTACGAGGGCATGCGCTTCCTCAAGCGGCTGGGCTGGACAGAGAAGGCGGACTCCTACCTAGCGGCGAAGTTCCGCCAGGCTGGGTTCGTGTTCCTCGGGAGGACCAACACCCCTGAATTATCACTCTTGCCCACCTGTGAGCCGGAGGTCTACGGCAAGGCCCGCAACCCCTGGAACCCGGAGCACTCGACGGGCGGATCGAGCGGTGGCTCGGCTGCAGCAGTCGCCTCGCACATGGTCTCGGTCGCCCACGGAACCGACGCCGGGGGCTCGATCCGCATTCCGGCATCGAGCTGCGGCGTGGTGGGGCTGCGGGCCTCCCGAGGCAGGATCTCCCTCGGCCCCGATTACTCCGAGACCATGGGTCCCATGCTCACCGTGTACATACAGGGCGTACTAACGCGTACTGTACGCGATAGCGCGGCGATCCTCGATGTCATCTCCGGGGGTATGCCAGGCGATGGCTGTGTGGCCCCGCCTCCGGCCAGGCCCTATATCGATGAAGTCGGCGCCGATCCGGGGAAGCTTCGCATCGGAGTGATGACCACGATGCCCGGCATCGAAACGCATCCGGATTGTGTGGAGGCCGCTGATCAGGCAGGCAAGCTGCTGGAGTCGCTCGGTCATTCAGTCGAAGAGTTGGGGCCCGGCCTAGTAGCTGTGGAACCGCCAAATGATCTCGATGGCTACCTAAAGGCGATAGGCGCGATTCGATCCGTCCAGGCTTGGCACGTGGATTACTGGAGCCGCCGCACGGGCAAGCCGATCGGACCGGATGATGTCGAGCCCTACACGTGGGCGTTGGCCGAGGCAGGGCGTAGCGCAACCGCCCTTGACCTCTTGCGGGGACTGGAATACACAAACACTTGGGTGCGGCAGGTGGCCCGCTGGTGGGCAGACGGCTACGACCTCCTGGTCACTCCAACCAATACACTCCCGCCTCCGAAGCTCGGCTACTTCGACCTGTCACCCGATAAACCGCTCGAGCTGCTCGCGAAGACGGCGGCTCTCGCAGCCTTTAGTAGTTTCATCAGTTCAACCGGCCACCCCGCGGTATCCCTGCCGCTTTCTTGGAACGCAGATGACCTGCCGATCGGGGTACAGCTTGCGGCGGCTTATGGACGAGAAGACATTTTGTTCCGCGTCGCTTCGCAGCTCGAGCAGGCGCAACCGTGGGCTGAGCGGCGACCGCCTTTGTCCGCGTAGCAACGAAATCGCGGAGGTAGACTTGGTTGTTGGATGATGCCTTTCAACTTTTCGTGACAAAATTATCGCTCACTTCAAGCTCACCTTCATTTTCTAACTGGACTTGCCCTCGTCTTGCGTCCGTTTTCTAAGTTAGTTTTAAAATTCAAGCCTTTAAGTCGATCATTTTATAAAGCTGTGGGAAGAGAATCAGGAGATTCTAATAACCAGAACAAGGCATGAAAACCTGAGGAGAAGCTTGGATTCGATTATAACAATCTGTAGGATCATCCCCGAGGTGCAGAACCCGCACTGCATGACGTTGTGACGGACAAACGCTTCCTGGAGCGGATGGAGCTTCCCCTCGGCAGCCAGGCCCTCGATAGTCGTGACTTTCTTGGCACGCGCCTCCTTCATCGGGAACTGACAGGACCTCACGGCCTCGCCGTCGCCAAGGACCGTGCAGGCGCCGCAGAGCCCCTCACCGCAGCCGAATTTCGTCCCGGTGAGCCCGAGGTCGGCGCGCAAAACCCAGAGGAGCATCCGTTCCGGGTCGACATCGAGGCTGACCGCCCGGCCGCTGACTTTAAAGCGGCTCGTTTCTTTCATGCCCTTCCCCTAGTTCAAGGACTCTTCCGATTATGCATATCATCATCGAACCGAGGGGTCAATCAACCCCGCCACCCACTCCATGATCCGATCGTCCGAATGTTCGCCCATTTTTTTTGGACTTGTCTTCTTCCGGCCGTATCATTATAATTCGCCGAAAGAGGTTAAAGTATGAATCATCGAATCGGCAAGGTCATCATCGGATTTTTGGTCATCGCCGTCCTGGCGGCTTCCGGGCTGTCCCAGGAGAAAAAGGAGAAGCCAGAAGAACCCGTCATCGCCCTCGTCGGCGCGACGCTCATCGACGGGACGGGAGCCGCTCCGGCCGCCAACATGACGGTCCTCATCCAGGGCCAAAAAATCAAGGCGGTCGGCTCAGCGACAAAGATCCAGGTCCCTGCCGGCGCGCAGCGGATCGACGCCGTCGGCAAATGGATCCTGCCCGGGTTCATCGACTGCCACATCCACACCGGCTATCCCTATGATAACATCCAATATTTTACGGATACGAACAGCGTGGCGACGCTCCGCAGCTTTCATATTATGGACATGTACCTGCGGAGCGGGGTGACGGCTGTCCGTGACGTCGGATCGAGCGTCGAATCCATGCAGGCGATTGTGGCCGCCCAGGCATACGGCTACATCGACACTATCCGGCTCTTCGCCTGCGGAGACCTGATCACGGTCACGGGCGGTCATGGCGACGGCCTACGTGGAGCGAGGACCGCCGACGGGCCGTGGGAGTGGCGGAAGGCCGTCCGCGAGATGCAGAAGGCCGGGTTCGGGCACATCAAGATTTCGCCGACGTTCACACTCGAGGAAGCCCAGGCGGCAGTCGATGAGGCTAAAACATTAGGCCTCCGTATCACCGCCCACGGCGGCGGCGTGTCGGACACCACCCCAACGACCATGACCCGGATCGCCGTCCAGGCCGGGGCCCAGTGCATCGAACATCTCAATGAAATGGAGGACGACGTCCTCGACCTGATGGCCCAGAAGGGAGTGTATGACGTCCCGACGCTAGTCGTCTATCGCGAGCTCTACAAGACCAAAACCATACCTCCCGTTTTGGTGGAGAAGCGGCATTGGACCATGTCCATACACGAGACGCTCTTCAAAAAGGCCCGGGAGCGGAAGATCCTCATGGGCATCGGAACGGACGCAGTCGGCCAGTTCATGAACCTCTATCCGGGGGCCTACTTCACCGAGATGAAAATTTTCGTGGAACTTGGCGCCAGCCCGATGGAGACGATCGTGGCGGCGACGAAAAACGGGGCGATCATCCTGGGCAAGCAGGATGAACTCGGGACCCTAGAAGCAGGAAAGCTGGCCGACCTTCAGGTTATCGCAGGCGACCCGCTCAAGTCCTTCGATGTCCTGGGGAAACCCGAGATCGTCATCGTCGGCGGCAAGGTCCACCGCTACTAGGATTCGAGCAACCGAAGACCGGCCGCGGCCTATTTGGCTTGGTCTTCCTCTTTTTCCTTTTTTTTCTTGTTCAGGGCGGTCTTGAGCTTTTCGGCGATATGGCTTCTTCCGCCCGATCGCCAAGGAAGTCGTCGAGCGCTACCTCGATTGCGGCAACCCGTGCTGCGGATTTGCCTCACTTCCGGCGCCTTTTGGCCTGTCTCCCGCAGCCTGGCTCCTTTCCGCTGTCTGAGACTCAATTTGACAGGCGCCAAGGCCGCGATTTATTATCTCTGAGGATGAGCGGAGGTGCAAATTGTCGCAAAGAGACTCGCTCGACTGGCAGAGCCAAAAACGAGATTCTTATCTTTAAAATAAGGAAGTAGGAGAAATATGGAAATCATTGAAATGGCAAGAATGTCATCTAAAGGACAAGTGACCGTCCCGGCCCCCATCCGCGAGATCTTCAACCTGAAAAAGGGCTCCACCGTTGTCTTTAAGTTCACGGATAACGGCCACTTGGCGAGGGCGTTGACGTCCTCATCGCCAAGGCATAATCGTATACGAAAATCGATATATGGGAGGAAGGGATGAGGCGCCTGTCAGCGTTCGCCGCGATTCTATTGGCAAATTCGGTGCTGATCGGCGCATCGCCGGTATCAGCGCAGGAGGCGGTGAGCACGGCCCCTGCGGTCGAGCAGGTTCCGGCCTCCACTTATGCCCGTGCCGAGGCCGTGGTGCGGCAGCATATCGGCAAATTGATCTACGGCATGAGCGTGCGCCCGCGCTGGATTGGCGAAACGTCGCGATTCTGGTTCGAAAGGCAAACGCGAGAAGGCCGCGACTATGTGGTGGTCGATGCCGCCGCGGGCACATCGCAGCCGCTGTTCGACCATGACGCGCTGATCGGTGCGCTGGCCGATGCGACCGGCAAGCCGATCGAACGCAAGGATTTCCAGCTGGCCGGGCTCAGGATCGACGAGAAAACCGGCGCGCTCCGCTTTTCCCATGGCGGCAAGAACTGGCAATATGATCCCAACGCGCGCGCGCTGACGCCGCAGGCCGATCCCGCCCAGCGGGGTGTGGAATCGCCCGACGGCGCATGGCGCGCGATGGTACGCGATGGCAATCTTTTCGTGGTGTCGACGAAGGACGACGCCGAAAGGCAGCTCACCACCGACGGGACGCTCGATGCTCCCTATGCGACGCCCGTGATCGACCCGAAGATCATGATCGCCCAAGGCACCCCGACGCCGGTGGTCCCGCCCCTCCTGAGCTGGTCCCCGGATTCCCGGCGCATCGCGACCTACCACCTCAGCTTGAAGGGTGCGCGGCGGCTGGCGCTGGTCCAATCCACGCCGCCGGGCGGGGCGCAGCCGAGGGTGTTCGAATATGTCTACACGTTGCCAGGAGACACCGAGACGCCGCTCGCCAAGGGCGTGTTCTTTGACGTGGAGTCGGGGAAGCGCACCGACATGGCGCTCGCCCCGGAGCCGGTGCTCTATTATTTCGGCCCCTATTACCTATGGAGCGCCGACAGTCAGGCGGTGTTCGAGCGGGTTACCGAGCGTGGCTACAAGAGGCTCCAGCTCTATCGCGTCGACGCCTCGACCGGCGCGGCCAGCCTGCTCTCGGAAGACCGCTCGGACACCTATCTCGACACATGGAGCCATTTCTGGTCCTACGACGACAAAGGCGATACGCTTTACTGGACCGCCGACAAGACCGGCTTCTTCCACGTCTATGCGATCGACGCGCGCACAGGCGCGCGGCGGCAGCTGACCTCGGGCGACTGGGTCGTACGCGGCGTCGCCGGCATCGACGATGCAGCCGGCAAATTGCTGATCGTCGGCACGGGCCGCGAAGCCGGGCGCGATCCCTATCTGCGCCATATCTACGCGGTGCCGCGAAAGGGCGGCGCGCCGGAGCTTCTGACTCCCGAACCGCTCGATCACGACGTCTCGGTCTCGCCCGACGGCCGTTATTTCGTCGACAATATGTCGTTTATCAACCAGCCGACGCGATCGGTGTTGCGGCGCTCAAGCGACGGGGGCATCATGATGGAACTGGGCCGCGCCGACATCAGCGCCTATCTCGCGGCGGGATACCGCCTGCCGGAACCGTTCGAGGCCTTGGCGGCGGACGGCAAGACGAAGATTTACGGCGCGATCTTCAAGCCCATGGATTTCGACCCCGCCAAACGCTATCCGATCATCGAGGAAATCTACACGGGGCCGCAGATAATCGCGTATAGCCCGAAGTCGTTCGAAGTGGCGTTCACCCAGCGCTTCATCATGCCGAAAGCGCAGCTCGGCGCGATTGGGGTGACGATCGACGGGCGCGGCACGGCGGGCCGGTCGCGCGCCTTCCAGCAGCCTGCCTATCAGAATGTTCACGCCGTCGGCCTCGACGATCATATCGCGGGCATCCGTGCGATAGCCGCGAAATATCCGTGGATGGATATCTCGCGGGTCGGCGTCTATGGCTATTCGGCGGGCGGTTACGACGTCGTGCGCGCGCTCACCGAACGGCCAGATTTCTACAAGGTCGGACTCACGGGGTCCGGCGTTCACGACAACCGGCTCGACAAGGCTTGGTGGAACGAACAGTGGATGGGGAGCGAGATGGGGCCGGTCTGGGACGCCAACTCGAACATTCAATGGGCGCCGAAGCTGACCGGCAAGCTGATGATCGCGCATGGCGAACTCGATGAAAATGTGCCGCTCGCCAATTCTCTCCGGCTGGTCGATGCGTTGATCAAGGCCAACAAGGATTTCGAGCTCCTGATCATTCCCAATGCCTATCATCCCTTGATCGCTTTTCCCTATTTTTACCGGCGGAGCTGGGATTTCTTCGTGCGGGAGCTGATCGGCAAGACGCCGCCCCCGGCCTTTCAGATGAAGCCGTTCGAGTAGGATTGCTGCGTCGCGGACGGTGTCACGCGGCACGAAGCAGGATGGAGTTACGATGTGTCGGCGGCGCCGAGCCTAAGGAACGAGATAAGGCTCCGTCTTGTTGGGCGGATCGGGCGCGTCCGCCTGCGGGTCGGCGAGCGGGCCCGCCGCGATGGGATCGGCCAGGGTCAGGCCGTCCAGGATGCGGGCGGTTTCGTCGCGCACCAGCAACATCACCCGGTGAAGCCGGCACTTGTCCTCGCTGACGCAATTGGTGCAGCTTTCATAGGCGAGGCGGCTCGCGCAGGGGAGCAGCCCAAGCGAGCCGCGGGTCACGCGGACAATCTCGCCATAGCTGATTTCATCCGGCTTCCTCGCCAGCCAATAGCCGCCATCGCGGCCGCGCCGGCTGCCAACCAGGCCTAGCCGGCTCATCTGCGAAAGCATCACCGTCAGGAATTTGGGCGGGATCTTCTGCGCCTCGGCAATCTCGCCGAGCTGCACGGGCCCTTCCCCATATCGGTCGCCAAGGTACAGGACCAAGGTGATACCGTCCGTGCTGGTGGAGAAGCGGCATTGGATCCTGTCCATACACGAGACGCTCTTCAAAAAGGCCCGGGAGCGGAAGATCCTCATGGGTATCGGAACGGACGCAGTCGGCCAGTTCATGAACCTCTATCCGGGGATCTACTTCACCGAGATGAAATATTTCGTGGAACTTGGCGCCAGCCCGATGGAGGCGATCATGGCGGCGACGAAAAACGGGGCGATCATCCTGGGCAAGCAGGATGAACTCGGGACCCTAGAAGCAGGAAAGCTGGCCGACCTTCAGGTTATCGCAGGCGACCCGCTCAAGTCCTTCGATGTCCTGGGGAAACCCGAGATCGTCATCGTCGGCGGCAAGGTCCACCGCTTCTAGCGTTCGAACGACTGAAGACCGATCAGGGCCTATTTGGCCTGGTCTTCCTCTTTTTCCCTTTTCTTCTTGTTCAGGGCGGTCTTGAGCTTTTCGGCGAGAGCCTCCTGCTCCCCTTCGGCCAGCTCGATCCGCTCCTCGATCACCCGGCGCTCGCTCTTGCGGGGCCTTGGCCCCCTTTCTCCCATAACCTTGGGCTTCTTTTTCTTGACCGGCTTTTCCTTGGCCGGGGGCGCTTCGATCTTAACTTTTTCGACGGTCGGAGCGGCCTGGACAGGCGGGAGAGGGGGGACTCCCTCCCTTTCGATTTCATCCTCGGAAACCGCTCCCGGCACCGCTTCTTCCGGAGCTTCCAAGACGGGCGCTTCCCCTGCCTCGGCGGGGATTTCCGGGATGACCACTTCCTCGGGCTTGCGGGGCTCTTGATAGAAGAAGAGGCCCTTCTTTTTCTCCGTGGTGCTGAATTCCGGTGAGTTGAGGAGGGTGGTTTCGACGTCTTCCTGGGTGGTTTGCCGCAGCACGTCCACCAGGTGGTAAGCCCGGAGGAAGTGGAGCGAATGGCCGTCTGATTCCAGGCCGAAATTCCGGAAGACGAGGACGAGGAGGTCGTGGAGGTCCTTGCCCTCCTTCTGTTCATTCAGGGCCAGGAGCTGAGCTAGGGTTTCCTTTTCGAGGAAGATGATCTTGTTCGGCAGGGCAAAGGTAAAGGCCTCGGCTCCCGGGCTGACGAACTTGTCCTCGGCCGGGAGATAATTCACCTGCGGCACGGTGATCTTTTTCTAGGATTTCTTCAGCCAGAAGTTGAACTGGCCGGGCCCCTTCTTCTCCAGGGTCAGGCTCGTCCCCTGCGGGATGTTGTTGGCGAAAAAGAAGTCCTTCAGCCCCAGGAAGAAGCACCCGGTGGGATAATAATAGACCGTGTAGCTCTTGTTCTCCTCGGCGTCGATGAAGGTGTATTCGCGGGCGTGGGAGAGCTCTTTGTTCAGGCTCTTGGGGACCCTCACGCCTCCCGACAGGACCTCCCGCCAGGTGAGATAGATCTTCAGGGGGAATTCGTGGAAGGTGCTGAGCTGGGGCTTCTCGGTGGCTTCGGTTTCAGGCAGCCGCTCCGGAGGAGCGGCCAGCGGAAGCCCCTCCAGGAAGGAGTTGAGGATGCTCTTGAGGTGCCAGCGACCCCAGCCCAGGGGCGAGACGAAGACGAACTCCTTTTTGTACTTCTTTTCGAGGGCGGAGTTGAACGACACGCAGGCGATGTCGAACAGGTCATGGGAGGGTTCCTGGCTGGGAAGCCTGGATTCGAACCAAGATTCCATGATCCAGAGTCTTGTGTCCATTAAAATAGACTTCCTCCTGTGTGCCCGATTCGTGCCAAAAAATGTCTATTAGCGCCTACGCCAGGCTATCGGAGTCCAATGAAAAAAGAGAGAAACGCTCAACCACAAATGGTTGAAAATAAAGGAAAATAAGGCAAGCCGAAGCCGGGGAATAGCCGCCACTCCAAGATTCCCATAATCGGATTTGAAATCCAGAGGGGCCACCAGACCCCATGCCCTCCCGTACCTGTCTAATTCACAGATCCCAATGAGTTACCTGGCTAGCCTCCTTCAGCCCCCGCCAGCTTCTTCCTGGCTTCCTACGCTAGTTAGGAACCAAGATCAATTTCCACCCGCATCTCCATTTCCTGGTGACCGAGGGCGGACTGGGCAAGGACGGGCTCTTCCATAAGGTCCCCCGCATCGATGACTCGCGCCTGACAGATCTCTTCGCTCGCCAGGTTCTTGGGTCTTTGGTCCAGAGAGAGCTTCTCAGTCCTGAATGGGCAGAACGTCTTCTCTCCTGGCATCACACTGGGTTCAACGTCCACAGCCGGGCGCGGGCCAGGACAAAAAAAGAGGCTGAGCGCGTGGGAAAGTATATGATCCGGCCGCTCCTCGCCCTGGAGCGGCTCTCGTTCCCGGAGAAAGAGGGAAAGGTCTGCTCCCGGTATGGCCAAGACGCCGAAGGGATGGAGCGGATGGACTACCTGGAGTTCATCGCCCGCGTCACCTCCCATATCCCTGACAAGGGCCAGGTCACAATTCGTTACTTCGGCCTCTACGCCAACGCCCACCGGGGGAAGGTCAAGAAAGCGAGCCTGGCCGTTTTTCCTCTTCGGATGGTGGAGGACGAGCTCCGGCCCCTCCCCTCCAAAGGCTGGGCCGAGATGATCCGAAAGGTCTACGAGGTTGACCCGCTCCTCTGTCCTCGATGCGGCGGACAGATGAAGGTTATCGCTTTCCTCACCGACTATGCTGTGGTGGATCGAATCATCAATCACCTCAACCTGACCTTTGTCGCGGAGAGACCCCCGCCGCCTCAGATCGCCTTTCAGGAAGTTCTGATCGCCGCCGAGGCCCCGGCTGAATATTCTTCGTGATTCGCTCTTTGCCTGGGCCTTAGGTCCGGCTGATTTCCAGCGCCTTTAACCCTGTCCCCAACTTCTTGACTTGTTCCTACCTGCTTCGAGCTTGATTTGACACGCGCAAGCCCCAGATTTATCATTTTTCACGATGGAAGGAGGCGATATCTGTGGCTGGACACTTAT
>Ga0315274_10012603_pt1 | contig 12052 bp, 7 predicted proteins | sample YL17G02_20_MG_FD_203700 | JGI IMG/M metagenome (GOLD analysis project Ga0315274, IMG submission 203700) | Sediment microbial communities from Yellowstone Lake, YNP, Wyoming, USA - YL17G02_20 | ecosystem: Environmental > Aquatic > Freshwater > Lake > Sediment | place: USA: Wyoming | collected... | reverse complement strand
CCCCGCCCTCCTCCTTCTTCACGACCGACTGCGCGCCGGTCACCCGGATGTCCACGCCCGTCTGGGCCACCCGCAGGTCCAGGATGCAGGTGGACGACGGCACGCGGTCGAACCGCAGCGCCAGCGACCCGGCCTGCTCGGTCACGGCCACGGCAAATTTCACCTTGATCTCCAGGGCGCCGGCCGAGGTCGTCAGGACCTCGTAGAAGTTGTTCGCCTGGCGCAGGTACGTCCCCGGCGGCAGCGTGACCTCCTGGATGGCCACGGTGGCGGGCAGAATGGGGATGCTCTTCCAGTCCTTTTCCTTGAGGACCGAGACCTTGAAGGTGGCGGTGAAGACCGCGCCGTCCTTGGTCAGTTCGCCCTGGTAGTCGGCGGCCGTGACGGCGAAGTCGGCGGGCGGCGGCCCGCCTTTCTGCTTCTGCTCCAGGCTCCACGCCAGGAGGGCCTTGAACTCCTGCCACGGGATGCGCACCTTGGCCTGGCCCATGTTCTGGATTTTCATGCCGAGGAGACCCTCGACCTCTTCCCACGAGAGGGTGAACATGCCGGCCTCGCCCGGGCCGCGCGCTTCGTCGTAGCCGGTGATCTTCTTAAAGAGGTCCCAGGGGAGGACCACCTGCCCCTTGTCGTCGGCGGCGGGGGCCTTCTGCTCGGCCCGGGCCGCCGTGCCCGCGGCCGCCAGTACCATCGCCACCAGCGTTGCCGCCATCCACCCTTTCGCCGTTCTCATTTCTCTTCTCCTTGCCAAGTGTACTCTGCCACGAGTTCCAGGGAATCGCTCGGATCGAGCAACGTTTTCTCGAATTTCACGGTGCGCCCCACCACCGGGACCGTCACGGCCGCCGGCACGCCGGGGAACCGCACGGGCGGGGCCTCGGTGGCCCAGTGCTGCATACGCCCGGACTTGACGGCCGTCAGGTACCCGCCGTTATCCACGAGCAGGTAGTCATCGTGGGCCACGCGAAGGGTGTTGCCGTTATAGGAAAGGCTGTTGGCGTCGTCGGCCGCCTGGGCGATGGACACCATGCCGCCGTTGGCCAGGACGGCGGGCGTGCCGACGACGGCATCCTGCCGCACCTCGCCCCGCGGGGCCGCCGCGCGCTGCCCGATGGGCATCCGCTGCTCGATGTCCATCAGGCTCAGCAGTTGCCCTTCGTTGATGACGGCGTACGTGACGCCGTTGGCGCCCTGCTGCCAAGAGATGCCCGCAGCGCGGGCGGCGTTGGCCGTCAGCAGCGCGTTACGCGAGCCCACGGCCACGCGCTGGCCCAGGTTCGTCCGCAGACGCTCCAGCACCACCTGCACGTTGCCGGCGATGTCGGGCTCATTGGCCACGGCCAGGTTGCCGTTGGTGACCTGGAGGTCCACTGCGTCGTTGACCCCGTCAAACCGGGTCGCGCCGTTGTCGAAGTGCATCGCTCCGCCGCCGAGGCTCACTTGCCCCTGTGACTGAACGATCCGTGCGGCCGCCTTCGCGTCCACCACGATGCCGTTGAGCGTGAGTGTGCCGCCGCTGACCACTGTTGCGCCTGTGTAGGCGTTTGCCGCGCCTGTGTAGGCGTTTGTCCCGCCGAGGTTGACCCGGGCGCCCTGCTCGACGACCGTAACGCTGGTGCGAGGCGGCTGGGGGCCACCCTGAGGCGCTGCGCCGCCCCCTAGGCCGCCGCCTCCGCCCCCTGCCGCGGCGGAGCGCGGCTGCAAGGCCCATGAGTAGTTGCTTGCCACGAACTCGGCCAGCCTCTTCTCTTCATCGCTGCTGCGCGTCAGGTCCCGAACATTGAACTGAACCTTGTCGAGGTCCTGCTTCTTCTGGGCAACGGCCGCCTTGGCCTCTTCGAGTTTGCGGCGGGTCTCGCTGAAGTCCGTCCATCCACCCTCCCAGCCAAAGGTGCCGTCGGCAAACCTGGCGGCCGGGCCGTCGGCGGCCGGTGCGGCGCCTTCGCGGCCTTCGCCCGGCCGGCGCCCCCGGCCGCGATCACCCGCCGTGCTGCTGTCGGGCATCAGCACGGCCTCACCGCCTGTGCCGGTCACCAGGCCGGTCGTCGGCCGCTGCCGCCCACTCGCGTCGGGCGGCGGCGCCGGAGGCACAGCGGCGGCTATGACAGATGCGACTTCAAAGCGCGGCTGGGCGGCGGCCGCGCCGGCGGGTCTCTTGGCGTCCTCCAAGGTCAACGTGCCGGCGCCGGCCTTCGTGAGCGCCGTGGCGGCACGGACGTTGGCCTCCTGATCCTTTTCGAGGTTCTGAATCAGGTCCTGGGCCTCGGCAATGCGGCCCTGGCGGGCCAGTTCCGTCGCTTGCCCGGCCTGCGCGGCAACCTGTTTGGCCTTCTCCGCCACCTTGTGGCCGAGCAGCGACGCAGCGTCCTTGCCCCCGCTGCGGAGGTCGGCATCCGCATCTTCAACACGCTCCCCACGGACGCTGCCCTTGGCGCCCAACTCTTCGTGAATCGTCTTCAGTTCCTCCACCTGGCGGCGGAGTTGCTCCACGCGGTTGTCCACGGCTGTCAGGGCGTCGTCCGTCGTGAACGTCGCATTGCCGGCCGCCGTCATGCCGCCGTACGCCCGGTCAACACTTGCATTACGCAACTTGTAGCCGGCCTTGCCGAGCGAGACCTGCTGTTCGGCGATGGCCTCGCCCATTTGGACCTGCCGCGCCCCCGGCTGCGGAGTCAGGGCGGCGGCCGCTGCCCCGGCAGTCCGCGGTTGCGCCCCTGCCGGCTCGAGCCGGCGCATCTCATCCCGGGCCGGCGGCTCCGGGGCCGGCGGCGGCTGGGCGGGCATGTCCGCCAGATGACCGGCTGCGTCGAGTTGTCCGGCCAGGGCCTTGATCTTCTCGAAGTCCGCGCCGTCGGCCCGGACAATGAGCGCGCGGGCATCGCGGTCAGCCTGGATGACCACCGGCGACCGCCCCGTGGCGGCCATCGCACCGACGGTGGCGCGCGGGCCCGCCGCGCCCGACGGCGCAAACATCCTCTGGAGCACCGTCGCCACGTTGGCCGCGTCCGCATTGCTCAGCGGGATCAACCGCACGGCCACCTGCTCCGTGGGTGACACATCCATTTCCTGGACGAGCGCCTCGACGGCCACCTGGGCGGCCGCTCCGCCCTTCTCGGCGATGTTCTGCTTGAGCGACTGGACCTGGCTCTGGAGTTGAGCCAGTTCCTGCTGCTGCCGGCGGCGCTCCCCCTCGCGCTGCTGGAGGAACTCCCTGGCCTTGCGGACGACGGCGTCCTGTTCCCTGGCCTCCTCGCCCTGCGCCCGGAGTTTGCCGGAGAGGCCGACGGCCACCTTGTAGGCGGCCTCAGCCTCCTCTGTCTTGCCGGCCTTCACCGATTCTTCGGCCTGTGCAAGGAGTTCCTGCTGCCTTCCCACAACCAACGTGTTGGCCGACTGCTGGCTGAGTTGGACGGCCTTGGCCTGTGCCCGCGCGCCGCGGTCCTCGGTCTTGCCCTTGTCCTGCGTGCCAAGGGCGATCTCGACGTTGCCGAGGTACTTCCTGGCGTTGTCGGCCTCGGTGGAATGGGGCGCGACTTCGATGACCTTCTTGAATAGTTCAGAGGCATTGATGTAATCGCGGCGGTTGTAGAACTCGACGCCCGCGCGGTAGGAGTTCTTGCCCTGGATCATGAGGGCCGTCGGGTCGAGGCGCTCCGCTCCTTCCAACGTCTTCCCCGTTTCCGCCGCTTGCGGTTGGCGCGGTTCCTGCGCAGCCGGCGGGATATCCGACGGCCTGACACCGGGTCGCGCGGCTGCCCCGAAGAGGTTAGCGAGCAGCGGGACCGCCGGAGGCTCTGGCTTCTTAGCCGCGGCAGGTTTGCTTTCAGGCTTGGCCGGCGGCGGCGCCTTCGCGGGAGGCACCGGCTTGGCCTTGGCCTCCGGGGCCTTCAGGCCCGCCGCCAGGTGCCCGCGGCCGTACTCAAACTCCAGTTCCGCCGTCTCGCCGGACCAGGACGGGACCTCGCGCAGCGTGCCCTGCCACCGGCGCACGGAGAGGCCCTCCGGCACCTCCAGGGCGCACCGCGCGTAGGCCACCGGGAGGTCGGTGCGCGGCAGGGGCAGGCTGAGGCGGCCCTGGCGGGCCAGCGGCGGCCCCTTCGTCAGGTACACCAGTTCCACCGGAAAACTGATGAGGCCCGCCGTCGTCAGGACCGACTTTTCGAGCGGCACAAAGACCGTCTCGCCCGGGCCGCGTGCCAGGTTCTTCTGCTGCTCGGCCACGCGGGCCACCAGGAGGCGTGCCCCCTGCGGCAGGTCCACCTTCATGTACTGCTGCCCGCGGTTGCGGACCTCGTAAAGGACCTTGGTCATGATGGAGCCGTCGGGCCGGTACAGCATCGTGTAGAGGGCCGAATCGGCCAGCGTCTCGCGGACGGGGAACTCGGCCATGTCGACCACGTCGATGCGGGCCTCCCACGACCCGGCGCTCAGTTGGTAGGCGTACACCGGGGCCGCCGCCAGCAGACCGCGCACCGCATCGGGCAGGTCGTGGATGGCCATCGGGGCGAGGCCGGGCGACTCCATCTCCAGCAGGACCGCGCCCGCGCCGCCGGCGATGGCCAGCGCCCCGCTGCGCTGGCTCGCGCCGCGGACGCCGAAGGCCGGCAGCGACATGCGGCCGGTCTTGGCCCGCGGCGACTCAAACGCCACCGACAGCCGCGTCCGCTGCGTAATCGGGCCGCGCAGGAACACCCGGGCTGCGCCGCCCGAGACCTGCACCTCGCGGACGTCCGGCCCGGTGATGCTCACGCGGTCGGCGCCCGCGGGAAGGTCAACCGTCAGTTCCGCCACCTCGCCGCCCCACAGGCGCAGGGCCAGGACCGCCCGCACCTGGTGGACTCCCTCGGCCAGCGTCCAGCCGATGTCGGCTGCCGACTCGATCTGGGCGGCGCGGTGAACCACCGGCTGCGGTTTCTGCCACGTGACCTCCAGGCGGTCGCCGGGAACCAGGCCCACCGTTCCGCGCGTGCCGGCGTCGCCGCCGATGATGGGGGCGCTTGAGCGCGAGAAGCGGGCCTCCCACGCCGCATCGGACTCGAAGCCGGCCGTGGACCAGCCCGCCGGGCCGGTCAGCCACGCGATCGTCCGCCGGTCGCCCGACGTCTTCGGCTTCAGCACCGCCTTGGCCGTGATGCGGAGCCGGCCCGGCTGCGGGTTATCGAGCCAGAACCACCCGTCGTCGCCGCGGCGCAGCGCGACGGGCTTTCCGCCGATGGCCACGTCGCGCCAGGCCACGTCCGCCCCCAGGACCCGCGCGTGCCGCGACATCAGGCCCGGCAGCGCGACGACGTCCAGCGCCGCCTCGACGACTGCCTCGGCCTCGGCCGGCCGCACGGTCCAGGAGGCCCGCTCGACCCAGAGGGCCTGGGGCGGCTTCGGCGACAGAGGCCCCAGGAGTTCGTCGCGCACGAACTTCTCGTACACCTCAAGGGGGATCTCAACCTGGGCCTTGGGCCACTGGGGGACGCGCCGGAGGATTTCGCGGGCCAACTCGTCGCGCACAGCATCCCCCGCGGCAGGTGCTGCCGCGCAGAACGCGATCAACGCCACTAGGTAAACGGTACGCTTCACACGCCGCCCGGTAGCCGGGGGAAAAGAGGCAGGCCCGGCCTCCATGGATTCTACAGTTGAGACGCCGATAGCCAAGGAAAGTTCCACGAAATTCCCGCGACGGGCGGGTCTTCCTGCGGCGGTGACCGGCTACAGACCCAGTTGGCGGCGTTCCTCGGCCGTCAGTTCGCGGATGATCTGGCTCTCAGGCGTCACCTCGGTGTACTTGTAGTGTTTGATGCTGTGGCCCGCAAGGGCAACGCAGGGCGCAAAAGACACCTCCAGTCGCGTGAAGACGGCATCCACGCGGGGTTTGTTGTAGGCGAGCAGATTCAAGGCGTATTCGTAGTACAAGCCGTCTTCGTTGCGATAATACCGGTCCGGCGGCCCCAGCCAGGACCGAACGTCGGCCAACGTCGCACCGGGCTTCAGGACCACCCGCTCGATGAAGCGCAGGAACCGGCCCTGCTCGGCGAAGTCGGTCCGCTCGGCCTGGCGCAATCGGGCCCACTTTTCGGGCGTGAACTCGAAGCCATCCAGCGCGCCGGACTTCGTGGTGACGACCTTCTCGGCCTCGGTCTCCTCCTTCGTCTGCGACAGGTCGATGATGGCCACAAGGTCGATATCCCGGATCGCCGTATCCAACCGGAAAACGGTCTTGGCATCGCTCAACCGCGTCAGACCTTCAGGATCGGGTTTCATGAAAACCATGTACTTCCAGCCCGTCACGAGGTCGTGCGGAAACGGGCCGCTCTCGCCGCCGTACGCGTGCACATCGAACTCCTTGACGGCGCCCGCGCCCTTGAGCCATTCGTCAACCACAAACGTCGACTGAATGGGCATGCCCAGCCTGCCATTGCCAAGGTCAACGCAGGGATAATGCCCGCGACGGTAGTCGGCCACCGCAATAACGGTAGACTGGGCAATCCACTCTTCCTTGAAGGGATGCCAAGGCTGGACGTGGCGGCGGACGGCCACTGCAACGGGGTTGGGCGGCATCCCGGCCACCGAAAGCACCGCGGGCTGAACAAAGAGGATGTACGAGAGCGTCAGGTAGGTAACCACGCCGCCGCGGATTTCCGTCCAGACGGTGCTGCCGCGCTCACGGAGTTGAAACATCCTCGGCGTCCCCCAGGTATGCCGCCCGGGGCGGAAGCGCCTGGTAACCGCCCCGCCCGGCGACGGCGCGGCGAAGGCAACCGGCGGGCCAGTACGCCCGCCCGTACTGGGCGGCGGCACGGCGTCGCGCCGGCGTGCAGCGCGTCCGCCGCACGATCACCCTTCCTCGATGATGATGGCCCCGGTGGGGCACGCGTCAACGGCCTCCCGCACCTTGTCCTGGAGTGCGGGAGGGATGTCCTTCAGGAGGACCGTCGACACGTCGTCCCGGACCTCGAAGACTTCCGGGCACACGTCCGCGCACGGGCCGCATCCCGTGCACAGGTCGGCGTCAACGCGCACCTTCATGGCTTTCTCCTTGATTCCGCGGCGGCGCAGGCCGCGCCGCTGCCGGGCTCAAACGGCCGCCGGCCGCAGCCGATGGGCCGATGGCACGGCCGGAATTCTACCCGCAAGATTGGACGGTGTCGACGGTCTTTCAGCGCAGGAAATGGCGCAGAGCGTGGCGCAGAAAACCGTGGGGATGGTTGCAGCCATCCCCACGGTTCGTGCCGGTAGGTAATCGCCATACCGGGCTATCACCGTCGCGGGCCCGTGCCGACGCTGCCAGGGGGTTTTCAAGGCACGACAGACCTTCCGCCCCGCACAGCCTTCGCCGGGCGCGCCGTCTTGGCGGCGCCCTTTGCTCACGGCGCGCCGCCGCAACATCGTCCGCTTCTACCTGCCGGGGGTCAGTTTCGCGATGCCGACCGCCAGATCCTTCATGCTGGCCTTGTCGGTCACGTAAACAACTGACTTGCCCTTGCGGCTGCCGATGACCAGCCGGCCCATGCGCAGCAGGCCCAGGTGGTGGCTGACCGTCGGCTGCTTCAGGCCCAGCCCCTTGCACAGCGCGGTGACGTTCTTCGGACCGCCGGTCAGCAGTTTCAGAATGCCCAACCGTGTCGCATCCGAAAGAAGTGAGAACCCGCGTGCCAGTTCCAGCAAATCGGTCTTCGTCGCCATCGATACTCCCTTTCCTATTGTCGCCCCCCTGGTTTGACATTATGCCCTTTCAACGGCCCGGTTGCCAGACAAACGTCCGAGGCGGGGACAGCCCCGAACTCTTGCACCCGCCTCCCCCATTCCTCTCAGTATAGCGGGCGCGCCGTCCATTGCAAGCACAAATATTGCTGCGAACGCTTCTGGCCTATGACATCATGCCATGAACCCAAGTGGGTGAAGCGGCCGTTGCCCCCCCCCGCGCCCTGCACACCGCGGCAACGGGTATTCGCGAGCAACACTGCCGCTTCCAGCCCTGCCGCGGCGGCAGGCCCTCGACAAAGGTGTTGGTTGCGCACGAAGGGCCGCAGTACAATCAGCCCCAGGCGCTCCGCCATACTGCTGCCCACCCGAGGCGCCCAGGGGAGGACCCTTCGATGAACCCGGGGCGGGCGACAGCCCGGGCATCGCCGCCCCCCGGATGCCCGGCCCGCACAAAGGAGCCATCATGAAAAGGACGCTGCTTGTGACCGCTTTACTGGGGGCGCTCGGGTCCTCCGCGGCGATGGCCGCCGACGCCCCGCCGCCCATCGAGAAGGTCGAGATCGCGGCCAACCGCGCGTTCCTCGTCAACGGCCGGCCGTTCTTCCCGCTCATGGCGTGGCTCCAGGACGCCGCCAACTTCCCCGCGGTGAAAGCCTGCGGCATGAACACGACTGCGGGCTACTGGCCGAAGTCCAGCGGCACGGAGCACGCCGGCCAGTACCTGGACCTCGTCGAGAAGGCCGGCCTGTACGGCGTCATGCCGTCCGACCCGCGTCTGAAAGGCCGGCCCGCGCTCCTCGCCTACATCCACGACGACGAGCCCGACCTGCCGGGCGACGCCAGCGACGCCCAGGTCGAGGCCGGCCCGGGCCTCCGCGTGAACCGCTCGACGCCCCTCTGGCGGCTGCTGGACGGCGTCACGCACTCCTGGTCCGTCCTCGACCCGCTCAAGGACGCCTCCGTCACCCTCCGCCTCAAGGCGCCCGTGACGGTCGAGAGCCTGGCCGTTCACCTGACGATCTCCAAGGGCCTGAGCGCGGCCAAGGAGGTCGTGTTCACCGCTGACGGCAAGGAGATCCTCAAGGCAGCGCTCGACCCTTCGAAGAAGGGCCAGCAGAAGTTCCCCCTGCCCGCCCCCGTCACGCTGAAGGAACTCACAATGAAGGTCACCGCCGTGGCGCCCGGCGACCAGGAATGGGGGTCGCTGGGCGAGGTCGAGGGCTTCGACAACCAGGGCCGCAACGTCCTCCTGTCGCCGCCGCGCACCGTGCCGCGCGCCGCGCCTGCCGTCACCCTCGAGGCGTACCGCGCGATGAAGGCCGCCGACCCGTCGCGGCCCGTCTTCCTGACCCTCACGGGCCACTTCCACCCGTTCTTCAAGAAGTACACCGACGAGCAGCGCCAGATGTATGCCGAGTACGTCAAGGCCGCCGACGTCGTCGGCTACGACATCTATCCCATCTACGGGTGGAACAAGCCCGAGTGGATTTACCTGGTGCACGATGCCACGGACCTCCTGGCCCGCTTGGCCGCGCCGCGGCCGGTGTACGCGTGGATCGAGACGTCCAAGGGCGGCCAGTGGACGGGGGCGCTCGAGGGGCAGAAGGACGTGACGCCCGCGCACATCCGGGCGGAGGTCTGGATGGCCCTCTGCCGCGGGGCCACGGCCATCGGCTACTTCACGCACATCTGGAAGCCCGCATACAGCCCGTTCGGCGTACCGGAGGAGAATCGCCGGGCCCTTCGCGAAGTCAATGACCAGATCACCCGCCTGGCGCCGGCCATTCTCGCTGCCGCGCCCGGCCGGGCCGTCGGCATCGAGGCCGCCGGCGGCGTCAAGGTGGATGCCCTGGCCCGCAGCCACGGCGGCCGCCTCTACGTCTTTGCGGTCAACTACGATGAGGGCCTCAAGGAAACCCGCGCGACGATCAAGGTGCCGGGCCTTGCCGCAGGGGCGCAGGTGGAAGTGGTTGATGAGGGCCGCACCATCCCGGCCGAGGCGGGGGCGCTGGCCGACACCTTTGCCCCGCTGGCCGTCCACATCTACCGGATGGCCGAGCCGGCGAACTAGGACTTGGCCGCAGGCGACTCACCTTCTGCCGGCGTCTTCTTCGGCGCCGGCGGACCGAGGACCTCGTCCAGCACCTTGCGGTAGGAGTCGGCGCTGTAATCCGCGAACCACCGGTGCTTCTCCTGCCCGTTGACGAAGAGAATCACCGTCGGGACGAGAGCGACTTCATATCGGCTCTTGATCTCGTCGCAGGGAACCCCGAAGTAGAAGGTATAGGCTCGGAAGGCGGCCACGATCGCGCGGCCGCGGTACTCGTCGGCCAACTGGTCCATCGCGGGCTCCAGCAGGCCGCTGGCCGGGCATCCATCCTTGAAGAAGTGCACCAGGACGGGCTTGTCGGCCTTGAGGACCTCTTCCTGGAAGTCTGCTGCGGTTTCTTTGAGGTGCACGGTCTTGGCGCCGCCGCAACCCCCCGCCACAAGGGCCGCGACCGCGCACGCGGCCAGCGCTGCGACGCCCCGCCCAACCCGGCGGGCGACAGGGCTTGCCGACCTGCGCGGCCCTGACGAAGCCTCACGAGAGATTGCCATCGGATTGCTTTTCATTCTCTGCTCCTATCCGTGTCGCCGCGCACCCCCAGGCGGCACAACCTGATCCTGACCTGAACCCCTCCATTATCTTACCTTGTGCCCCCAGCCGTTGCCGGGCTGACTTCCCACATTTTAACGCGGCGGCGCGCCCCGGCAAGCCCCCGCCGCCGGCCTGCCTGCGGCCGGAGGGTCCCCGCCGCCCAAGGCGGACGTGACCTGGCGGTCCACGATGGCGTTCACGGCCCGGGCGAACGCGGCGTCGTCCGTCAGGACCGTGATGACGATATCCACGCCGAGCCGCTCGACGGTGTAACCCCGCGTTGCGCTCATGCCGTCCCACTCAATCGACTTGTCCGCGCGGCCCATGACAAGTTGACCCTGGCCGGCCGCCGGACGCACCGAGAGCGCGACCCGGTAATACGGAAGCCCCGGTTGCAGGCGGGCGGCGGGCGCCGCCTGGGTCGGCGGGACAAGGTTGCCCTCGTACTCCACGGCCGCCAGGTCCCCTTCGGCCGGCTTGATCTTCGCCAGCGCACAGAAGTACGCGAGCGCCGGGACCTTGCCTGCCTCGGCCTGGCAGTCCGCCAGGATCGCACTGACCATGCGGCCCCAGTCGGGGCGGGCGGGCGCCTCCGGCGCCGGGTCGGTTACATCCAGGGCGACAGCCAGGTCGTGTGCCGCGTGATTCCAGCGCGAGAGCGGATCGTTGAACTCCGGGCCGGGGCCGTGCTGGAGATAGATGTGCCCCAGCCCGCCCTTGCCCAGGCACGCGACGCCCTGCCCCGGAGGGACCGGACCGGCGGCATACGGGTCGGCCATCACGTACAGCCGCAGCGTCGCCATGTTCGGGACAAAGTCCGGATGCGCAACGTGGACCAGGGCCATGGCGGACCCGCGGCCGGCCTTGCCTCCCGGCGGCGTGGCCTTTGCGGCCAGGATTTCCGCGCCGCACACCTGCCACCCGGGCGGGAGGACCTTGAGGACCCGGCCCACGAGGTCGCCGTCCGGCCCGCCGCCGGGGGCTGGGACCACTTCGATTTCAATCCCGGCGGGCGGCGGCAGCGGCGCCGCGACCTTCCGCGCCTGGCGGATGAGTTCTTCCCATCCCCGGCGGCTGTAGGACGACAGGACGCCGATCGCCGTCATGTGCCGCGGCCACACGTCCGTGCCGCGCCAGGCGATGCGGTACTTGCCAGGCGTGCGCATATAGAAATACGTTTCGAGTTGGGCGGCATCGGCCTGGATTTCATCGCCGGGGCCCAGCGCGGGGTACTCGTATTGGCCGTAGAAACTGTTGATCTGGAGGGTCGCGTAGATCGGCGGGGCGGACTTGCCGTCCGGCCCGGCGACCTCGAAAAGCGTCCACCCGCCCCACTCGGCGAAACCCACCTCCCGCCCATCGTACCGGACCGGCTTGTCGGAGCCGTTCCTGACGAGCACCTTCACCTCGATCGGCTCGCCCTGCCGCAGCACGGTCTTCTCTACGACAAGGCGGCTCTGGAGACCGCCGGCGGCGTCCCTGCGATCCTGCATCGCGCGAGACGCAGCAGCGCCGGAAGCGGCGGCGGGTCCGGCTGCCGCCTGGGTGGAAATGGCCAACACCAAGGCAACCAGGACCAGCGCCAGGAGCATCGTGCCGGTTCTCACAGGGCCCCTCGCCCTCTAACCGCGGTTGACGTTTGTTTCCGCCGGCCGCGGCCGGCGTTGGCATCTGAGGTTCGCCGGCGCCCGTCGCGGCTTGCGTCCTGCTGATTCT
>Ga0315274_10012602_pt1 | contig 12052 bp, 23 predicted proteins | sample YL17G02_20_MG_FD_203700 | JGI IMG/M metagenome (GOLD analysis project Ga0315274, IMG submission 203700) | Sediment microbial communities from Yellowstone Lake, YNP, Wyoming, USA - YL17G02_20 | ecosystem: Environmental > Aquatic > Freshwater > Lake > Sediment | place: USA: Wyoming | collected... | reverse complement strand
GTATATCATGGAGATACTAGAAGAATAAATTTAGATATTTACCGATATAATTATACACTTACAGGTAAAACAGGTTATTCCAATGTCACAATTTATGATGGAACAGGTTTTGTCCTAAATAATATGACTGGTTATAATAATATTTCTATTGTTTCTTATAATCCTCCGATAAATGTTTCTATAAGAGATGTTGCTTCAGGGATTACTAGATTTAGTGATTGGTTTACTCAAGTTGTTGTTCCTATTGTTACTCCTACACCTACCCAAACAGTCCCTATCTTATCTTATAGTATATCCACATCAAGCGATTACCTTAATATGGGAGATTCTATAACAGGAACACTTCTTTATAACGGACTTGCAGTATCTAATAATTTAACAGTTAGCGCTTCTGATTGGACTTATCGAGCAACAACAGAACAATATAGTAATCATAGGCATTTTTTAGAATATCCATCTACTACTAGTGAGATGAGTTATTCTTGGAATGGCACAAAATGGAACGGGTATAATAATGCTCTTGGTTTATGGAATAGAGATAAAGGTATATCTTTTCCTAACGCTTTAACATTATATCCCTATCAAACAGGTGATGTTATTGTATCTTGTATGGTTTATACATCTACCGCAGGCGCGCCAATAGAAGTAACACATACTATTCATATAGCAGGCGCGGAAAGCACTTACGCTCTAGTTATTCATGCTATAAATTGGATAACAGGAAGTAGTATTGGGGAAAGCACTATATCAATTAAAAATATCCGCACAAATATATGGTCAAATTTAACAACTGGTTCTGATGGTTATAGGAGCGTTAGATATAGTGCTGATACTCCGCTATATATTCAGGCATCAGCAACAGGATATGTTACAAGCGGATTAAATTATACTGTTGTAGGTAACGATTTTATTAATATTCCGTTATATAAAACTGGGACTGAAGAAACTAATATAACTAAATCTACATTATTAGTAAGAACCTTTCAGCAAAACGATTTAGGGCAGATACAACCTTTAAGTGGTGTATCACTTTCATTAAGCGATAATCAGAGCGGGATAACTCAATCAGGCGCAGCACAATTCACTATTAATAACAATTCTTATATCTCAATAAATGCTTATAAATCAGGGTTTATATCAGCAACAAAAACGGTATATGCAAATAGTCCATTAACGACAGCAACATTATATTTAATATCTACAACATCAACTTTAATTCCTACAACCTTTCCCACTCCCACATTAACGCCTTATCCGACACAAACACCACAAGGTAATTTAACAGTATGTAGACAGATAATGCCTACAGGCTCTACAGTAACAGATATAATGTTTAATAATATAGCATGTTGGGGGGTAACAGATTTAGAAGGACAGAATTTAACTTTTGCCGCAATTATTATTTTAATTTGTGCGCTGATATTAGGAAAGATAGGAAAAGGAGATGGCGCTATAATTGGCGCTATAATTGGTTTTATTATATCATTCGCGCGTCACTTAATACCCTTCTATCTGGTTGTATTAGCGATAGTAATCATAGGCGCTTATTTCGCAAGAAAATTAATAGGAGATAAATAATATGGGAAGTGATGTAGGAAAAGTTTTAATAACTTTAATTGCTTCTTTAACTATTTCTTCGATAATGATAGCGTGGTTTTTAATGAATGTGTATGGTGTATCAGCGGCAGGAATACAATTACCTCAAAATACTGATATTGGAAAAATACATTCTAATCACCAAAATTTTTCTTCTGATACAATAGATTATGAGATTATAAATGTAGAGGGTATATGGACTTATAGGGCTGGTATTGGCAGAGTTTTAACACAATTAGGTTATAATGGATATTCATATATTTTAGTTGATAAAATACAACCTGATATAAATGGAGATAGGGATAATACTTATTGGATTAATAATACTGCTATTAATATGTTAGGCAGGCATGGAGAATATTCTATAATTTTAAGATATACTGGAGGGATTGACCAGAATGAATTAATTTTTAATGATAGGGGGATTATTATTCCTACTTATTTAATAAATGCTTATTGGAAAGTAGGAGAAAAATATTTTTACTCTTATCCTAACGTCAATCAAATTACTAATCCAAAAATTAGAACTATATATGATGATACTAATTTAAGTATATCGGTTTATATGGATGATATTTTTTTATTCACTACTAATCAATTAAACGTTAATCAGAATTTATTTGGTATTTGGGGGAGGCAATATGGAGGAGTAGGTAGTTTCACATTAGGCTTTACTTTATGTGATTTTTATACTCCTAATAATATAGTAGATATTAGTGAAACTACAGGACAAGATGTTTTAGGCGCTATAGCGCAATTATTAAGTATTATCATTCAGGTAACAACCTTTCAGATTAATCCTATATATATTCCTTTAGAATGGTCTATAATTTTAATTGGAACGCAAGAAGTGGGTATTTTAATTTGTGCGGCAATAATTATAAGAGGGTAATATGTTAAAAAAACTTTTATCCTTATTTTTCATTTTTGTTTTAATCTTTTTATCAGGTTGTATATCAGAGGGAGAAAGAGGAAGAACAGGCGCTAAAGGTGATAAAGGAGATAATGGCGTTGTTGTTTATGTAAATTGCGGAAATATAACTTGTATTATGAATCAAACGCCTAATCAAACCGCAGGATTAAACGGGATAGATGGTTATATGAGTGGGGAAGATACAAGCACTAGCACACCTTTAGCAACAGGGTATTATACAGCAACTAATACAACAGGCATAAGTATTTCAAACGCTAACCCCTCAGGGAGTGTATTTTTAACTTCGCTAATGAATCCTTATTTCGTAGTTTATATATGGGAAAGAACGGTATAAGAGGTAAGAAATGGTAAAACAATATTTTAAAGATGATAAAACTCTTACTAGAGTATATTTTATATATTTTATTCTATGTTTAGTTTTAATTCCCCCTGTAGATAGTTTTTCAATAATTACAGATGAAACAACAGAAACATCTATAATTTGGAATTTAAGCGCACTTCCTGTAGGTATTAATATTACTCAAATTTCTTTTGACGGTATAATTATTACTGGTTATATCAATAACCCAAAACAAATAGTTCAAAATAATCTTTATTCAGGTGAAACGCATTTAATAAGCATTACTGATAATACAGGTAATATATCAGAAGCGCAAGCAAAAACAATTAGTAAACCGCAATCAGAAAGCGAAAAAACTTTTAGCGTTATTAATTTATGGATTCTCGTATTATTGGCATTAGTCTTTTTATGCGCTTCAGTCTTTACGGAAATACGTTTAATCGCTTACATATCATGCCTACTAACTTTTTTAGGCATACTAACAAGTATTAATAATAATTTTATAACAGGCTGTATTTTTGTGATTATGTTTTGTGCTTCTGCTCTAATCGCTTACGACTGGTGATTTATGTTTATTGAATTAACAATACTTGATGGTAAAAGGACAAAGAATTATACTAAGGCTACTAAATACTTTTTTAAAGGTAATTACGCCATAGAACAATTACTTCTTAAAATATCGGAAATTTATTTCGGTAGTAAAGTAAAAGCAGAAATTGAGGATTTACTTAAAATGCGAATAGCAGAGAGTGATTTAAATGAATATTAAAGAGATGTGGTTTTATATTTGGAATAAACCTTATTACAAAGTATCTGTATTAGAGGATATGGAAGTAATAAAAACCATAATCCAGCCTGTAGTCAGTAAAGAAAAAGGATATGATATAGCCATTATTGATAAAAAATTAAAAATGGCATGGTATAAAATCCCTGCAATTTGTTTTAGGGATGGTAAAAAGTTTTTAATGACGGTTGATATTAATAACGCTATTCCTTTAATAGAAGAAAGAAAAATAACTACGTCAGGAGAAGTAATTATAAAAGAGGTTACGCTATCAGTTTTAAAAGAACAGATTGATAGCAGGCTATCTCATACAGGAAAGGGAAAAACCTTTGTTAAAATTCAATACCCTCCCACTATCTTTTTTCAGGAGATAGAAGCGCATTTTGTTAAAGAAGCGCTAAAGAATCCGCCTTCAAAATGGGAAGAACAGAAATGGATATGGATAACTTTAATTATCGGTATTGTAGTAGTAATAATATTTTATTTAACCTCATCGCCTAAACCGATAGGATAAAAACCATGACAGCAAAAAAAGAAATTAAAACAGAACCCATAAAGAAAGTTGTTAAGAAAGAGCCTGTAAAGAAAAAAACACCTTTACTGGTTGTTACCGATAAGGAAACAATTTTTTATTTAAATTGGATAATGATAAGAAGAAAAATAAATAATTTTACTAAAACTATTCTATCCATTTTTAAAAAGCCTGTAGTAAAAAAGCCTGATAAAATAAATACTGATATTAAAAAAATTGATTTAAAAAATGCTGATAAAAAATTAAAAGTGGGTTTAAAAGATGTCTGATAATGCCGTTAATAAATCTATTAATATCCCGTTAGAAGAAGATAGCGATATTAAAAATGTTAATTCTTTTTCTGATGCTATAGATTCATTAGGGAAAATATCTTTAGAAACTTATGAGGATAAAACCAGTAATTTAACATCAGATAATATTATTGGACAATTACGCTGTGAGGTTTTAAATGATTGGAAATTATCCACTTATGGTTATGAGCATGAATCTTTAAAATTAATCTGTAAAAGGATGCCAATAAAATCTATGTCTAGAAATGGATATGGTATAAGTAAATTAATTGAAATTGTAAAAGGAATACAGGCATCTTTTGAACAGAATGACGGTTTAAGAGCATTACGGGAAAGTGCGTTATCAGGCAGGAGATTATAAATATGAAATTAATAGAATTAATTATTTTAAGTTTAACGTTGCCTATTATTTTTGAGTGGTATATTTTACATTTTGCTCCTATCTCTTTAATAACATTTTTATACAAATATAATATTTTAAAAGATATGAGAGAAATAAATTTATGATTGTTTCTTTTGTAGGGACGATTGATGAAGATCAAAGCGCCTTACCAATTACAGGTAACGGCAAAACCTGCGCATTAACGGGTTATACGCTTAATGATTTTGATACGGGAAAGGAAATATGGACAAATTATAAAACCGATTTTTCAAAAGAGGTTATAGGCTTTCAGGCTATGATAGATAAACTTTCTGAAAGGAATTACGATATTGAAGGCTCTTGGTCAAATATAATATTAGGCGTAACAGAGATGCGGCGCATATTGGATGCTGTAGGCAGCACTACAGAACAGGTTTTATTTATAGATAATTTTGTGGAGCAAATAAGGAAAATTGGCGCTGTCCTTTATTATGATACACAGCGTTTTAACAGCATCCATAAAAGATTAAGGATTCATACAAACGTTATTTTAATTCCGTATAAAACCCACTGGGATGAGCAACCATGTTATTTACCGTCATGTATGAAACCACATAAAATTTATGTATATTCTCATAAACCTTTTAGAAAAAATGCTATAGCCTGCTTTAATGCTATAGAAGTAGGTAAACATTACGACACTAAAGAATTTTGTAAGGATAAACTGATAATCCCGAAAAAACCTAAAGGTGTTTATTAATGAGATTAAAAGAGCAAATAGATTTAACCGAAATTAATCCGCGCTTTTTAATGTGGTTAAGTGTGGTTATATTATTTATATTAATAGCGGTTTATCCATTATTTAACCAGACGGAGGTTACGGTTATAAATAAAACTCCTATAATAACGCAAATTGAATATATAACGGTTCTTGTTACTCCTACACCTGATGGTATTATTTATTTTGCTAATGAATATCAAACAGGAATAAGAAAAATCTTACATCCTTTTTCATGGATACGAAAAGTGGATAATTATAGGGATATAAAAATTACTTCCAATGTATATAATTATATGAGTTTTAATAAATTGCACTATATGAATCCCGCAGATAGTAAATTTTATGAGTTATTGCCAATAGATAACGCAAACAATAAATTTCTTTTAGTATTTTATAATATTTATTCAGATGAAATTATTGGGGATAGTGTGGGTTATAACCTACCATCTGAAAATATGTTTAGCGTAATTATTAATGATATTTCTTATTCTCCTTTTTATTATTATAATAAGCAATTTTGGTTTAAGGAACTAGAACAAACCTTCGATTATAATGAAGTAAACAATATAAAGGCTTATGGACAATACCGCTATTATTCAAAAAGTAAAGAGTATGCAAAAACGGCAGGAGTAATAAGTATTCCGATAAACTCAATTAACCCCGGAAAATATAATGGAGATGATGGCTATATTATTTTTGAAATACCAAAAAGCGTAAAAGATGAAGATATTTTATTTCAGGTTTCTTATTCAAGTTTTGGATGGTCAGCATGGAGATTAAACTCTTGAAGTATTTAGATAAAAATGATATGCGCTATTTACGATTAAGTGTAATTTTATTTTTTATATCGTTTATTTTGACAATAACGAAATATATTTAAGTATATAACCTTTTACTATTTTTTAAACAGAGGCTAATCTAAAGATATTTTAAAACTTATTTTTACTGACGTAAAATCGTTTAAATTATATGCGCGCTATAGTCTTGTATGATTGGATAGTTTAAGGCTAAAGATAAAATAAAAGGTTCTGGTAAGCGTTTAAAGGCTATTCTATTTTTAAAGGTAAACTGTTAATCTGTTTTTTTAAACACTCCTTACCATTTTTAAAAGTGCCAAACCAATATCTTTTTTTATCCCCATTAACATTTATTGATTTTTTATCCTCACCAAAAATATTTAAATCTTCTATCCTTCTCACTTTTTTATGTAAAAGACACTCACCTAAATGGTATGGTCTAGTTGTTATATAACTGTATTTATCGCTATTCATATTTTCTAAAATATCTTTTAACATTATCACCTCACTATCTATATCTTTTTCAACTGTCAGCGCAAAACCTCTTAATTTATTTTTGGTTTTATTTTTTGAAGTATTCCATAAATTATAAACATCGGACAGAATATAAACGCCTTCCCCTTCAAAATCTTTAGCAAAATCTCCCATTAAGGGCTTATCAGAAACAATTAAAGGCGTTTTAGAGTGCACAGCATCCGTGCTAAACATAATTATATCGTCAGGAGATTGAAGCGCTAATTCTAGCAGTTTAATTCTTGTTCCTGACGTTATAAGAGATGCCCAAATAGGATTAAAAATTTTCCCTGTCCTGTTATAATCGCCTGATACTTGAATGGTTTTTCCGTAAAGAGCGTTCATAAAAATTTTTATACAGTATTTAATATCTTCATCTTTCTCTTTTTCTTTCCAGTCATATAAGCGCTCCATTTCCGCCTTTAACGGATATACAAGAGTTTCAGGATAAAACTCATAACCTTTAACAACGGAAATCTCAGCATTTTCAAAATGGAGGCGTATAAAGTCTATTTCCTGTTTAGTAAGAAATTGAGAAAAACTACCATTGGGATAAAGGCTTAATTCTCCTACTTTTACTAAAAACGGACTAAAAAAAGGCTCATCACATTTTATTTTACAATAATAAAAACCAGTATAAGCAGTTTTATTAACCTCATTAACTTCTAACCATCCACCTTTAGAGAAGTCAATTAATTTACTCATCTGATAAGGATAGGCACTTTTAATATCATAAGAAAAAACCTTATCAAAATATCCTTTCTTTAATAATTCAAATCTTCCGCCAAAATAAGAATTATATGCAAATTTTAAAACTATGTCAGGAATGGTGTTTATAGTAGGGATATAGCAGGTAGATAAAAAATATTCTTCTGCTATCTTTCCCTTGCTGAAAGGACGTTTAGGATAGTAGTTCATATTTTTATATACTATATTCCAAAAATAATCTGCTAGTCTTTTAGTTAATTCAGCATCTTTAATACAATATTTCACAATATCTTTTTTATGTTCTTTCCAATAATCTAAACTGATATTTAATTGTGAAGAATCAATAATATTTAATTTCTTATCCTTTAAAAATTTCTCTGATGCTTTATTTAATGATGTTTCTAAAAAATTAAATAGGTCGTAAAAATAATAATAGTTGTTATCTTTAGTAAGCGCAAAAAATTTTTTATCAATATAGGTTATTGTATAACTGTTATACTCAATTTTTTTATCTTTATATAAATTAACTAAATCACCATAATCTAAATATTTGATAATACTTTCAAAATCAAATTTAATATTATAAAACCAATTAAATTTTGATTTAAACCTTACATGAGTTAAAAATTTTAGTATGCTATCAAAATTATTAATATCTTTATGCCTTCCGCTGTCATCACAAATTAATTTTACATATCCCTTATAAGTTTCTGTATCAATTCCAGTATTTTCTTTCATAGTAAAACCCTTATTTTTAAACCGTTTTTGAAAGATAATATTAAGTATATCAAACGGTTTTTTCGCCATTAAAACAACCTCTATGAGTATTTAAAGGGTATTGTGATATTAACACTTATTCAATTTTTTTAAACGCCTATTTTCTGCGCATTTTAAAAGATGCTGTTTATATGCTTCAGGTCTATCTTTCCAATATTGTTTATAGTATGCTAATTTATCCTGATAATTTTTATATGGCATAACGACTAATCCTCAATTAATTTAGTGATTCTATGTCTTATTTCTAATACCAGTTCATAAACAATAATATTACATGATGAGTGCTGAAAATTAAATAGTGCCAGCGTGATTATTCTTAATTCCCGTTTTGAGAAAGACATTATAACAATATCAGTATCCCTCATTTCTTTAATCTCCTTTTAATATGCTCGTTATAAAACGCTTTCCAAAATAAAGGATAGCGGTTATCTAAATCTATTTTATCCTGTTTACTTAATTCTCCCCGTAAATATTCATCCCCTAAACCATAACGCCATTGGTATATTACCATCCAGAAATATTTAGAACAAAACCATAGACCTAATATAATACAAAACGCTATAAACAATTTATTTATAGAAGGGAACATATCAAATTTAAACGACCAATCTATATAATCAGAGGGAGGCGCAATAAAAAAGGGATGGCTAACATTTAAACTTATATTCGATGAAGATAAATTCATTTAATTACCCTACCCTCATATTTTGTATTAAGTCCTATTCGTTCTCTGTAAGCCCGCGCTTTTTTAGAATTAACTCCGTAACGTAATTCATACTCTGAAGCATCAATATATTTTTTTGATGCTTTTTGAACTTTAGAATAATTAGCAGAACGTTTATTTTTAGGTTCTTTTAAATACTCTTTTAGTTTTTCCCTGCTACTTTGTAAAATTTTTGTGGTCTTATATTCAGGCTTTTTATGTTTACTACTTTCTTTAAAATGCCCTCTAATTTCAGGTTTTTGAGGGCTGGAATATTTTTTCAATCGTGAGCGATATTTTTTAGCAATAGTTTTAAGCGCTTCTTTAGGAGTAGATTTATACTTTTTTAATAAAACAATAGCCTGTTTTTTATTAAAGTTATTTAAAATCTGAATGTTACGTATCATTGATTTATCTTTTTTATTAAAACGATTATTCTCTTTTTCTGTGAAAGGTTGATATTCGTTTAATTCTAAATGTTTTTCTTTTAACTGTTTACGGTTCATCTTTACATAACTCCTTTAACTTTTTCCGATGTTCTTTAATTTCTTCATCAGAAATAGTTTTAGTTTTGTCTATAATTAAACTATTTCGATAAATAACAGGAATACCAATTTTTTTATAAATAGCCATATTCAACCTCTAAACTTTCTAAATAAATAAAAGACCTTTCTAAACTCCTGATAATTAAATCAGCATTTTTAATAAAAATAAAAGATTGTCAATTAATAAAAAAAAGAATAGAGTAAAAATAATAACAAATAAAATAAAACAAAAAACCAGTTTATAATAAGGATTAATTTTATCAAACCTCCTTTTATGCCTATCTCCTACAACCAATAAAAATATTTTATTGTATTGTATTGAGGGTTTAAGGAGCGTGCTTATGTAAAGAACAGGTAAGGGTTTTTACTATCTCCAATACCTTCTTTTACTTCTTCAATATGCACACTTTCTTTAAGCGTGCCATCAGGCTTACCATAAGTCTTCAGCATATCCTGACAAGATGCAACAATCGGCGTATTAGGAGAATACACTTTTTTAATCTCTTTATCACCTTCAAAAATCAGATCAATATAAGCAATATTAATAGGACGTTTTATAACGGATATACTTCCATCAATACCCTCAATTTTTTGGTCATACTTCTTTTTCGATTGAACGATTTCAATTTTTATAATATCGAAATCTGCTAATCCTACTTCCATTTTTATTCTGTCTTTAGGTAACCCAAATTTTTCTGCAAAATTTACCATACTGCTTAACCTCCGTTATGCGATAATAATAGGTGAAATAATTGTTTCGGGATTATCATACTCCCTGACTGAAGCAACAGAAAGATTGTTGCTATCAGTAAACATAGTAATTAAATCCTGTTTTGAAATTGTAAGATAGCGGGGAGTGTTCCCATAAAGTTTAATTGAGATAGATAACCCCGTGCGGGAAACACGCGCATTACCTACAACCTTAAAAGGATTAACCTGTTTTACAGGAGAAGGAGGAATACTCCCCTTATTAATTTCTCTCTGTAAGTCCTGACACTCTACAGGCTTATAACCCCGCGCTTTATTTTTTTTACTCATAGAAAAACACCTTTAAAAGCGTTTCTTTTTCTTCTCTTGTTTTATTACTTTTTCGATTTCGTCAGGCGTGGTTAATTCCTGCGCCACTTCTATAGCACCCTTATCCGATGCGGCAAATTTTGCCAACCTTTGTAAAACTTCAGGATGTTTGTTTACATACTCTAATACGCTATCTTCTGAAATCTCATTTATGGTAGATGCTGTCTTTTTCTCAAGTGCCTCTATAGTAACGATAAGGCTCTTTTTTTTACTGCAATCAGGCGCGTTCATAACTTCTTTACGGATAGATGCGATTAAGGGTATAATCGCTTCTAGCATAGGCGTTAACGCCTTTCGGGAAATTCTGGTTTTTTCTAACATTTTTCAACCCCATTAAATTTCCTGTTGCTTACAACAGGTGATACACCTTTTAGGTTATGAGCCTATACACTAAAGAAAGGGGTAAAATTAACAGCGTCCAATAATAGTAATCAGGGCTGGTTTTACTCTCAAAAAATTTTTAGTTAAATTAATGTTTTGTTCATTAAAGCGATTCGATTTTTTTGCTTCTTTAGCAAAAATTTTAGATGATTCGTGAATAGATGTCATAATTTTTACTCCTGATTTAAATGATAGGTGATATACGTTCTTTCTTCGCCTCCCCACTCAACAACATCTGTTAATAACTCTTTACGAATTATAATTTCTTTTGCAGAATGAACAATAATAGAACCGTCATAAAAGAGGGTTAAACTCATAACGTTGTTGCCATCTACTTTTACTTTTACCCCTTTTGACGAAAGCATACCAGCATTTTTTACGCTCACTTTCAGGTTGTTCTTTAACGCTTCTTTCTTTCCTGTTTTTTCTTTTGGGTTTTGCATAATACTCCTTTATTTTAATAGTATAAATACCCTCTCACCTTAAACTTCTAAAATTATTTGAAGTAAAGCCTCTAATTTATTATCATTATTTATTGAATCACAAACGTTATAAAATTTAAGATACTGTACGGAAGTTAACTTTAATTTAAGTCCTATCTGTCGAATTAAATTTTGCTGATGTTTTGTAATGCTCATAGTTTACCTCTCTTAACTTCTTTTTTTTCGTAACTTGTTAAGGCTCTGTTATACTTTCTCTCTAAATATCTAATATGCTCTTTTAATCGGTGCGCCTGCCATTTTTTTTCTATTGCTTTTTCTGTCGCCATACTCTCCTTTTGACTTGTAAGTATAAATACCTATGGAAAAACTTTTGAACTAAAAATAAAGGGTATTCCGCACAGGAAATTAAAATTTTGCTATAGAATGAAGCCCGTTTGAATATTCCGCACCATTCCGCAAAGGGATTGGCAAACGGGAGATATTCCGCAGG
>Ga0315274_10012601_pt1 | contig 12053 bp, 7 predicted proteins | sample YL17G02_20_MG_FD_203700 | JGI IMG/M metagenome (GOLD analysis project Ga0315274, IMG submission 203700) | Sediment microbial communities from Yellowstone Lake, YNP, Wyoming, USA - YL17G02_20 | ecosystem: Environmental > Aquatic > Freshwater > Lake > Sediment | place: USA: Wyoming | collected... | reverse complement strand
GGAAATGTGCCAAGAGCAATTGGAACAACTCTACGAGCAGCTAGAGGCCGCCGTTGCGCAGGAGGAATGGGCCAAGGTCCGGAGTCTGAGCGAACGGATACAGGCTCTGGATGCAAGCTATCTTGATGTGCCACAGTGGGTGGCGCAGGCACGCAAGCGATTGCAGCGGCCAACACGCGGGGCAGTGTCAGGCAGGACATGGATTGTTGGCATTGTGTTGTTAGTGACGCTATTGATAGTGTTGAATAGGTTGAGGGTCTCGCTTAGAGGCCCGAAAGGCCTAACGCCTACGCCAGATGTGACTACAGCCACAGCTCCGCTGGCACGACCGTGGACCGTCACAGTCACGTCCACGACCACGGCGATGCGAACACTAACTCCAACGGGCACCCCTACACAGACGCCGACACCCACACTCATATCTGCGCTAACACACATGATAACGGCGACCTCGCTCCCAGAGATCACCCTTTTATGGCCAATCAACACTATGTATGTTGGGGATCGGGCAGAACTGACCTGGGAGTGGACCGGTTCCTTGGCAGATCTTGGACCGGATGCAGTATTTGTGATCCGTTGGGATGAGGAGAGTCAAGGGCCACCAGGCAGCAAGGTCTGGTGCACTGAAATCATGCGACCTGGAGAAAGTTGGTGCCCCGACAGAAAATGGAAAGTGGATTTCACCGACTGTGACTCATACAGAGAACGCATCATCGCGTGGAATGTCACAGTGGCTCTGGTAAACTGGGAGACCAGAGCGTACGAGAAAATACTAGCTGCAAGTAAGACTGCATATTTTCGAGTTCAGACCAGCATAAACCAATGTGCACCTTGACCATAGACTGCCACTTATCGTCACCAGCAGCGATAAGCGCCTTACCTCCTGGAGTTCGAACTCCAGTCACTACAGCTTGGTAAGGACGTGCTACAGGCTTGAAACCGGCTTTACCGCGTAACAGTATGGAGGAGCAGCCCCAAAACAAACCGAACGACGCTTGTTACATTCGCAGTGCGGTTTTGTCTTGACGTGGTAGTGCGTCCCCCCTAAACAGCCACCACCTCGTATGGTGGCACCACAGGATTGAGAGATGAGCCTTTGCTGGTCGCGTGGTTGTCTACTGCCAGGGTCTCCTGCACGTTCCGCTGGGCCTCGGCATACGGGATGCCGTGCCGGGCCAAACTCTCGCGGCGAACCTCCTCTACTTGCTCGGCAGTGGCAGTGTAGGCTGGGATGTTCATCGTTCTCAACGACACCACCCGGCCATCCTGGCTGGCCACCGTCGCCTGGCGAGCCGGTTGGAAACGTAAGCGATCAATCCATTGCTCCCATTGCTCAGAAAGAGGAGAAAACAACTCGTGCTGGGCCTCGGTCTTCGGATCCCGCTTGACCGCTTCAGCGTCCACACGGCCGATCAGCTTGGCGAAATACTCAGCGTCGCGACGGCCAATGCCAAAGATGACCTTGGTCTGCACATTGGACAGCGCCCCGAGCATCCGCGGAGAAAGCTGGGACAGGTCCTGATGGGCCACCGTCATACTCATCCGGAACTTGCGCCCCTCGGAAAAAACGTGGGCCAGGGTCTTGACCGATCCCTCGTTGGCCACGTACCCGGCAAACTCGTCAATGGTCAGGTTCCACAGCTTGTGGTTCCGTCGTCGCCGCATCGCCAGCTCCAATCCGGTGACGACCAGGCTGCCGATCAATTGGTTGGTCTCGCCGTCCGAGTGCCCCAGGTCCAGCAGCAGGATCTTGCCCTCGTCCATGATCGCCCGGAAGTCCAGGTGGTTGGCCTGCTGGCCCAGCATCAACTTGAGCCTGGGGTTGAGGCTGAAGGCGCCGATCTTGTTCAGCGTGCTCTCCCGCAGCAAGGGTGCTTCCCTCCCCCACTGATCGTAGCGGTCGTGGAAGAACTCCACGATACTGCTATCGGTCACCCGCTCAAGACACTGCTCCCGAAATTCGGAGTTGGTGAGCAGGCGCGACATGTGCATCAAGGTCAGGCCGTTTTCGATCAGCACGATCAGCGCTGCCGTCACCACGTTGGAGAAGTGCGGTGCTTCACTCAGACACTCCGGCCAGGTGCGCCGGAAGGCCCTTCAGCACTGATGCGGCGATATCATATGGGTGTTCGGCTTGGGTTGCCAGGACGTTGAAGGGGACGACGTAGTCGGTGCGAGCCGGGTCAACGTAGATCAGCCGGTGGCGGATGTCGCGGTTGGCAAGGACATTGCGGGTGACAAGCAACCGGAGCAGGTCTTCTACTAGGAGGGAGTGAGGATCGATCAGGCCGCAACCTCGTCTGGCGGCGATGTCCTGGTAAAGGCAGTATTCCAGTAGCCTGGATTTGCCTTTCCCTGACATACCGATGACATACATATGGGCGGTGCGAGCTGAAGCAGTCACGCGAAAGAGCGGCGAGATGGGAAACCTCCATAAGCTTCCCAAGACCAAATCGTCACAGTTCTGATGCTGCAAGAAGGGCAGGTGTAGCATTCCTCTACATTATCAGAAATGGGGGGATGGCTCAAGTGAAAGACTGATGGCACGACTCCTCAACCACCTATGCCCAGCCGGTTCGTTTTGTACTTGGAGCAGCTACCTCCACCAGGTGACGGTGAAAGGAATTCCCCAATCCAGAGAGTAGCACACGATCCTGCAATGATTGGGCCTGTTGTTAGCTCACTTTCGCTGACTATTACCAATCTTTGACTTTTCGGCAGTGCTGCTTATACTTGACTGTATAAAAAGGATGAGTGATGTGCTTTTCCAACTCCCACGTGCGCCAGTATGGAAGTCCATATCCAAGCCAAGCAAGGAGGATTCACAATGGCACGTTACCTCAAATACCAGACCGCTGACGGTGACGTTGTGTTGGTAGAGGTTGAGAGTGAGGCCCAACCTCAGGAAGGTGTTGTGAGGGCCGGACGGGTTGGGGACAAGGTCCGGGATGCTGTGGAGGAAGTCCAGACCAGGTTCGAGGACGCGATGAATGCCGTCCGCCACAACGCTCAGACGATCATTGACAAGGTTGAGGGTCTGTCCGACAAGCCTGACGAGGTGGAGGTCACCTTCGGGCTCAAGGCCACTGGCGAATTGGGCAACTTCGCGGTTGCCAAAGCGGGCGCTGAGGCGAACTACGTTATCACGATGACCTGGAAACGGGAGCAGAAGGGCAAAGGCGGCAAAGTGACAAGGGCGACAAGCCGACAGCCGTACCCAGGCCACATAAGGTCGGGGAGTAGAAGTGCAAGGGTGACGAGGTGACAAAGGGAGGTTGTTGTGAGCGTTGACCTGACTGCTGGGATCGTTCGCATTGTCACCCCGGAGCACGCAATAGCTGGCACCGGTTTCGTCGTCACTGACGATGGCCTGATCACCACCAGCGCCCACGTGGTAGAAGCTGTGGGCGCTGGGCCGGGCGATGTGGTGTGCTTGGTCTTCCACGCCACTGGAGAGGAGCGAGAGGCCAAGGTGGAGCCGGAGTGGTGGCGAGCTCCCGGTGCCGAGGATGTGGCCATCCTGCGCCTGGAGAGACCGCTGCCGGAGGCAGTAGAGCCTCTGCCGCTGGGCTCGTCGAGGGGATGCAGAGGCCACGAATGCGAGACCTTCGGCTATCCCCGCGTCGGTCCTTATGAGGAGTCTCATGGCAGAGGAGCGATTCTTGGGCAGCTGCAACACCCCGGCGGATGGGAAATGCTGGAGTTCTCCTGTGAGCAGGTTGCACCGGGCATGAGCGGGGCTCCAGTTCTCGACGTCGTTACCAGGCGTGTGATTGGGATGGTAGCCGCATTCCCCGTTTGGAGAGATGGCGAACAGGTGGTCGCGGGCGTTCCCTTTCGGCGGCACACAGGAACAAACTTCGCTATCCCCACAGAAGCTCTTCGGGCAGTGTGTCCTGTTCTCCGAATATCTGACGTGTGTCCCTACCAGGGTCTGGCCCCCTTTACTGAAGCCGACGCCGAGTTCTTCTTTGGCCGTGAGAAGCTAGTCGCCGATCTGGTTGCTCACCTGCGCAGCAGTCCTCGCTTTCTGGTGGTAGTCGGTCCTTCGGGGAGCGGCAAGTCATCAGTGGTTCAGGCTGGGCTTTTCCCCGCTCTGCGTCGAGGGGAGGTGCCAGGTAGCGAGGATTGGCATCTGTTGCCTTTCCGTCCCGGCAATGATCCCTTCGCAGCCCTATCGGACGTCGGGCTAGATATTCCCCAAGAGGGCGACCTCCAAGCAGTAGTTCGTACTTTCCTGGGGGGCCATCCACAGGTGGAGCGGTTGGTGCTTTCTATCGACCAGTTCGAGGAACTGTTTGCTCTCTGTGCGGAGCCAACGCAGGGACAGTTTCTGGGTCAGCTAATCACTCTGCTTGAGAGCAATCTGTCTGTAACAGTGATCGTGGCCTTGCGCGCCGACTTCTACGGCCATCTGTTGCGTCATCAGCTCCTAGTGGATTGGCTCAAGGTGGGACAGGTCAACGTGCCACTGATGGGACCCACGGAACTTGAGGAAGCCGTGGAAGAACCGGCCCGTAAAATCGGCCTACGATTTGAGCCAGGGCTCGTTGAGACTATTGTAGAGGAAGCAGGCGAGGCGGGACATCCTCTGCCATTGCTAGAATCGGCACTGACTCAACTGTGGGAAAGACGCGAGGACGGCGTGCTGATCCACGCATCTTATCAAGCTGTAGGGCGGGTGGCAGGGGCTATCGGTCAATGGGCCGAGGATGCCTACAGCGGACTGACTCCTGAGGAGCAATCCTTGACACGACGGGTCTTCACCCGGCTGGTGCATTACGGAGAGGGAGAGGCTGCCGATACCCGACCACGGCGGTCGTTGTCAGAGCTGATCGCCCAACAAGAGGAACGCGAGACATTGCACCGATTGGTGAGGAGACTGGCGGACGCTCGGTTACTGGTGACAGGCGGGGAGCCAGGGGCGGAGACGGTAGAGATCATCCACGATGCGCTACTACGGGAATGGGGGCGACTGCGGCGCTGGGTTACAGAGCAACGAGAGTTCTACCTCTGGCGACAGCGGCTGGATGACCGCCTACAGGAATGGGAAGAGAAGGGACAGGACGAGGGTGTGCTGCTGCGCGGTGCGGTATTGGCGGAGGGGGAGCGTTGGCTGAGCGAACGGCCCAAGGATCTGAATCCAGATGAGTGGGCCTACATCCGGGCCAGTGTGGAGAAGCGCGGACAGGAGCGGGCGGCGCAGGAGCGGCTGCGGCAGCGGGTGATCTTGGGACTGGCGGGAGGCTTGTTTGCTACGCTGATATTGGCAGTGACAGCGGGATTGGGGTGGCGGTCGTCTGCGATCAATGAGAACAATCTTGAGACTCAGGTCGCTATCCGCCAGACGGCACAGGCCGATGTTGAAATGGCAGCCACTGCCGAAGCCCAAGCCCGTCAAGATGCTGAGATTGCTGCTACTGCTGAGGCCGAGGCACGTCAGGACGCACAAAGACAGGCTGACATCGCCCTCTCTCGCAAGTTGGCTAATCAGTCTACTAGTGAATTGGACAAGCCCAACTACGAGGTAGCTTTGCTGCTGGCTATAGAAGCTGGACGAGCCTCAGACACGGCTGAAGCGTTTACCGCACTACGTCAGGCGATTGCTCACCGAGGGCGCACGATTGCAATTCTATCTGATCCTGTGTATGGAATCGACCAGGCGAACTGGAACGCCGATGGCTCTCGTATTCTTACCGTCGGGTGCAAAATAGATCGTACGCACTGTCCAGACAATATCGTGCGAGTGTGGGATACCGAAACTGGCGCCGAACTGGTCACCCTCTCCGACAACAAACACGGAATCAGCCAAGCAATCTGGAACACCAGTGGTAATCGTATCCTTACTATCGGGTGTGAAGTGAAAGATTATCTTCCAGATTACTCGGGGTGTCCAAACAGTATGGTTAGGGTGTGGAATGCTGAGACTGGCGCCGAACTGGTTACTCTCTCTGGTCACGGAATCGACTGGGCAACCTGGAATGCCAATGAAAGCCGAATTCTCACCGCAAGCGACGATACTGTACAAGTGTGGAATGCCGAAACTGGCAATGAGCTGATCGCCCTCTCTCTCCATAGGGCTATTGGCTTCCAGCCGAGATGGAACGCTGATGAAAGCCGTATTCTCACTCAAAGTTGGAATACCGTACAAGTGTGGGATGCTGAAACCGGCGCTGAATTGGCCACTATCTCCACCCCGTCGGATCAGGTCAGGAGGGTAGTCTGGAACGCCGAAGGCACTCGTTTCCTTACGTTGAGATATGACGGTACCGTGCAGGTGTGGGATGCTGAAACCGGAAAGGAAATGGTCACCCTCTTCGGCCATACTAGGCCAGTCGACGAGGCGAGCTGGAATGCCGATGGCTCTCGTATCCTCACCCTGGAGTCCGATTCTGTGCGGCTGTGGGATGCTGAAACCGGCGCTGAACTGGCTGTTCTCTCTGCCTACGAGACCACGACCTACGGTTTATGGCAAGCGAGCTGGAACGCCGAAGGCACTCGTTTCCTTACCAGAGGATTTGAGGGCCCCGTGCAGGTGTGGGATGCTGAAACCGGAAAGGAACTGGTCAACCTGTTCGTCCGCAATTCTGGCCAGGCGATTTGGAATGCTACTGGGACCCGTATCCTCACCGGTGATTGGGGCAAGCTCCCAGCGCGACTGTGGGACGCCGAGAGTGGGATTGAACTGGCCGCCCTCACTGGCTCTGTAGTCAGTTGGGAGAGCTGGAAAACTGATGGTCATCACATCCTCACCGTAGGTGGTGACGGAACCGTACGGGTGTGGGATGCTGAAACCGGTGCTGAACTGGCCTGTCTGTCCGGCGACACATATCAGCTCACGGGGGGGACCTGGAACGATGATGGCACATACATCCTTACTCGAAGCGACGATGACATAGTGCGGGTGTGGAGTATCGTAAGCGGCGCTGAATTACCTACCCTCTCCGGGCATACAAATCGCGTCCGTTATGGTAGCTGGAACGTCGATGGCACGCGGATTCTTACCCACGGCGATGATGGCACAGCAAGATTGTGGGATTCCGAGAGTGGCGCCGAACTATTGGTTGCCTATATTGGTCAATCTCATGAGATGGCTGGGGTAGGTTGGACCTTGGATCGCACCCGCGTTATCGCTCGCAGCAACGACGGCACGGTGAAGGTGTGGGACGCTGAAAGTGGAGCCAAACTGATAGATCTCTCCGAGGATATGAGTGGAGTAGAATGGACATATTGGACTTGGACTGGTGGCAAACCACGTTTATTCATCTACAATGACGATGATACTGTACGGATATGGGATGTCGAAACAAAAACCGAACTGATGTGCCTGCCAGCTCCTCATTTTAATGATAGGCTGTTCACCTGGAATGCCAATGGCACGCGTCTTCTAAGCCGTGGTCAGGACGGCACAGCAAGAGTGTGGGATATTGAAAGCGGAACGGAATTGGCTACCTTATCCGGGAATATAAGTGATGCCACTCATGCAGTTTGGAACCCTAATGGTACCCGCATTCTCATTGGCCACACTGACAACACAGCAACGATTTGGGATGCCGAAAGTGGGACTCAATTGGCGACTTTGCCTTTATCAACGGATTCCAGTGGGTATACAAGGTGGAATGCTGATGGTACCCACATCCTCATTACAAACGAATATCCCGTGCAGGTGTGGGATGTTGAAAGCGGAGCCAGATTGGTCATCTCCCTTAGTTATCTGGATAGATATCCAAGGGCAAGCTGGAACGCCGAAGGCACTCGTATCCTAACTCTCGGATGTAAACGGCTAGATGAGGATAATTCTTGCCTAGAAAGCGTCATACAAGTGTGGGATATTGAAAGTGGAACTGAATTGATCACCCTTACCAGCTACTCAGGTTGGTTTACGCAGGCGGTTTGGAATGCCGACGAAACTCGTCTCATCACCTTGAGCAACACTGATATCCTACAGGTGTGGGATGTCGAAAGTGGGGCTGAACTAGCTGTCCTCTCTGGTCACGATACTCCATTAGGGGGAGCAGTTTTGAATGCTGATGAAACCCGCCTCCTCACCTCTGGCGGGTGGAACGGCATTGCTCGGTTGTGGGATGTTGAGTATGGCGTTGAATTGTTCACGTTTTCCGGCCACGTGCAATGGGGGGATTTCGAACTAGGATTCGTAAGTGCTGATGAATCCCGTCTCCTTGTCGCTAATGAAGACGGTACGGTTCGACAATACTATATCTGGATGGAAGATTTACTGGCCGCCGCCTGCCAGCATACTCCCCGTAATATGACGCTGGACGAGTGGCGGCGATATATGGGTGAAGAAGAATATCGTGCTACCTGCCCTGACCTGCCGGTACCGGATTCTCTTGAGCCGACTCCATCTCCTACACCTTCTCCTACAGCAACGGCCTCGCCTTCGCCGAGTCCTATACCCTCACCTACACTATCCTCAGCGCTTCCACTCATACCAACCTTGACAACCCAGCCCTTTGTTTCACCGTTACCTGCGCCTATGGAGTCTCCATTGAGGTTCAGCTCGCCATTCCCTACATCCCCACCGTGATTCGTATAACCTTTGCCCACGCTAGGATTACCTTTGACCGCACTCCAACAACCGCACAATTGGAATCGAAGGAGGCCAATTGGTGGGGCAAGCACCATCAGGAATGACTCGAAAAAGGCCTCGTTTCCCTAAAAGACGGTGTTCTTGCCCCCTCAGTGGGGCGTCGTCCCTGTCGTGTATTTATTTGTGTGGTCACCAAGTTGCTGATTAAACCTGATGCTAGAATCGAAAACAGTTCGATTCGCTTTGACTGACGGTGTCACATTATCGGGTCTTGGCATCCGTTTTGTTGCCATTTGCCTGAGACTCCTTCGATCCAGCGATAGACATCATCGATGAACCCTATCGCCCCACCTGTCCCAACCTGCCGGTGCCGGAGGAGTAACGCACTGGATATAGTGACGGCGGTGCAGCAGCAACGAAAGGCCACCAGTGGGGATCAAAGCCCTGGAGTTGGCCCGTTTTGTGCCGGTCTAACCCGGTAACCGGCCAAGACAAGTAGGGCAATTCCAAAGCGCCGAGTATCACAACACCATCTCCGCCAACTCCCTCACAGCCGTCGTGAAGTCACACTTCCGCCACTTCATCCAGAAATCAATCACCGATCCCCCACCGCACCCGGCAAAGCAGTGCCAGTAGTTGCCCTCAGTGTTCACCCCAAAGCTCGGGTGGTGGTCGTCGTGGAACGGGCACAGGCCGATGGCGCCGCTTGGCGTTGGTTTCAGATCCACGTACTGGCTGACAAAATCCATCACCGTCACCCTGGCCTTGATCCTCTCCGAAACCGCGCCTGTGAGCTCTTCTGGCGGCTCCGCAACCGTCGCCACCAGCTGAGGCGGCACAAATGTCCGGTAAGCCTCGAATGCGGCCACTGGAACGGTCTCAGGGTTATTGACAGCATAAATCTGCTCCCGTAAGGTCGGCGCCAAAGGGGATCCATCCGCAGTGTAGAAACCGTAACAGCGACCTGTCAGCCGGTGCACGCCAAAAGGCATCCGGATCAGGGAGCCAGGCCCCTCTGTCAGCCCATCCTGTTTCGGGAACAACTCCACCTCCTCAATCTGGTGAGCTCTCAGCAACCCCAGGCCAAAGGCCCGCGCTTGGCTTCCGGCCACTGCCTGAGTCAGAAACAGCCACAGGTGGCCACCGCGGCGGCTTCTCTCCAGATAGGCGGGTATGCTTTCGCCAGCCAACTCCCTGGCCAGGTGGCCCAGACGCTCCCAGCCCTGTAGGTCGTCTGCATCCAGAACCAGAAACCGCGCTTTGCCCTCCTGGTTGAGCAAATATGCGCCCAGCGTGATCTCACCCCGCAGGTGCCCAAACAAGAGACCCGCGTTCAGAAGCTCGTGTACGCAGACATAGCTGCCGTCATCAACCTGGCGGGCGTACAAGTCCCAGCGCTGGACAAACCGCTGGGCCAGCACAAGGGCTGCCCGGGAGAGCTCTGTGTCGGGAATCAGCAAGCGTTCAGGCGAGGCCATCGCAGAACCAGCATAGCACACCCTGGGAGTGCGCAGCAAGCGAGAGGGATTCCTCCCGAAAGAGTGGACACGAACACGAGGGTGATTCTGTAGGGGGTCTCCCTCATCCGAAAAAAAGCCACTTGCTAGATAATCTGTGTGTTCTCCAACAAGTGGCTTATGCGCCGCGGCTCAACCTGATCCTCGATCACTCTCGGTTCCTTCGATCTGCCGGTGGATGAACCATTGCCAGACCTTGCTGAGGGTCTGGATGTCCATGCCCGCGTACCGACCCACCTCGAAGGTCCCCTGATCTGTGACCACCATGGAATGGATCACGCACCCCATGAAGCCGCTGTAGGCTACGGGTGCCGGGTCCCACTCCAGGACCTGGTGCCGTGTGCCATCGCTCTCTGCCAACTGTACCGGACGCAGAACTCCTGCCCGAAGATAGCGCTCCGATCTCTCAATGTCGTTCATCCCGGGGCCAAGCTCCAGGGCGGAAGCCGCTTCCTCGTCGAGCGCGAACTCGACCCTCGCCAGCCCCACCTGAAGCGCGTACTTGTCCCTCCTGCGCTGCTCGACCAGAGCCGCCAACTCCCTCACCGGTGTCTCATCGCCAATCGCTGCTACTTGCATTCTGTCCCTCCTCGTGGACGCTGCAACTTGATCACCACCTCAATGAGACGCGCCGCTCCCCGCATCGCCTGCTCATATTTCTCCCTTGGAGTCTCTCCCCCCCTGACCCGGGAGTAGTCGTACCAGAGCCCAGCCAGCAGCTGGAGAGACTCCTCTGACCGCGCTTCCCTTGTTTTTGTCAGGGTCATCGCCTGGGTCAGAAACCGCCCGTTTTCCCGGTGATAGGCAGCCAGCCCTTCGTGCCCGATCCACTGCGCCACAGTGTACGCTCGGTCAGTCTCCGCTGCCGGGCAGTTCACCTCCCGGAGGTAGAACTTAAGCTCCCCACCGGCCTCGGCCATCCTGAAGACCGGAAAGGATCGGCAGCAACTGGGCCTGTAGGGGTAAACCCCACAAGCGAAGCGCTCACCCTCCAGGGCCAGGAAGGGGCACGGTGGTGACTGCTCATCGCCTCCCTGCCACCGCTGCACCTTCTCGAAGTCCAGCCAGCAGACGGGCAGGCCGCTCTCCGGGCCGAGGGTGATCTGTCCATAACGGTCCAGGAACTCACCGGTCGTCATCCTCAACCCCTGGCAAAGCCTCATGATGTCGTAGGGAGTTACGACGATTTCGCAGCAGAAGCAGCAGTCGCCGCACTGCTGGCACTCGAAGCAGAAGCGGTCGTCAAGTGAGACCTCCTTCTGCGCCTTCCTGATCACCTCTTGCGGTAGTCCCCTTCTCATCTCTGTTCTCCTTCCAGTCCCCTGAAGAGGGGAAGCTCATCCGTCCCTATCATCACTGGCAGGGGTGCCTGGCCGACCTTCTGGTCGTGGTCTTGCTGATCTCAAACATCGTCAGCAGCATCCGGTATCCTTTCCGCTCCTCACTCGTCATTTCTCACCTCCTTGCTCCACTCCCTCGACCTCCGAAAGCCGAGAGGCTCAACAGGCAGATATTCGCCGTCCTTCCTCCCTGGCGAGCGTGGCCAAAACAAAGAGCCGGTTCCGCGTTATCGGTACCGGCTCCATCCCTCTGGTTAAGCAGTTCTCAAAGAGCGACTGTGGTTAGCATAGCACACCGGGGGAGCGCGCAGCAAGCGTGAGCCTAGAGGTGGGAGGGTGGGCGTTTTGCCTCAAATTCCAAATACGAGTACAATGGTAGCGCTCGGGTTAGTTCAACACGGATTATGTGGCGCGGAGTCGCCACAGGAATCCTTATCGTTAGGTAGCGTTGATGGTTTGTGGACCATGCGCTCAATGAAGGAAAATGAAAGGGAGATGCCCAATGGCACGGAAGCTTTGTGAGGTAGGGGGAGTGATTCTCGGCTGGATCGTTGCGAATTTGCTGGGCGTTGCAGCCATCGGCGCGTTAAGTCTCATCCTCCCGTTTCTGAAATCCATTCCTGGAATGCTGGTGTCATCTCTGAT
>Ga0315274_10012599_pt1 | contig 12055 bp, 10 predicted proteins | sample YL17G02_20_MG_FD_203700 | JGI IMG/M metagenome (GOLD analysis project Ga0315274, IMG submission 203700) | Sediment microbial communities from Yellowstone Lake, YNP, Wyoming, USA - YL17G02_20 | ecosystem: Environmental > Aquatic > Freshwater > Lake > Sediment | place: USA: Wyoming | collected... | reverse complement strand
CAGGAAATAGATCCCAAGAATCACAAATAATATCCCAACTCATCTGCGATGCTACCTGGAAAGCATTCTTATTACTTTTTCCCAATATAGAAATAATTTCATCGAGTCTTCTCTCGTGGTGTTTTTTTAATTCCTCAATTCTCTCTTTGCAGTTCTCGAAAATGCCCCTATGGCCAGGAAGTACAAGTTCGATATCGATTTCGTAGACTTTGTCTAAGCTTGCCAGATACTCCTTTAAAGGATTCCACTCATCAGACCATAATTGGATGTTAGGGGTTATGTCATTAAGAATATGGGTCCGGCCACGAGGATCTTCTTGATGGGCTCGTGAAGACACATATGACCCCAAGTATGGCCAGGTGTTTCAACACACTTGAACACATAGTCCCCGATATTGATTGTGTCCCCTTCTTTCAAGATATAAAAAACCAAGTCTTCGTTTGCTCTAAACTTAAACCCAGGGTGGGTCTGACGGATTGCCCGAAGCTCATTTTCAGGATAACCATTCAAACGGGCAAAGTTGACAAGATCATCCCACGGAAAACCAGATTTAAACCGATCAGCGTCTGGTTGGTTAAAGTATATCCTCGTTGTATCTGTAATGAGGTTCGAAACAAGGCCAAAATGGTCCGCATGTAGGTGAGTAATAAAAAAGTCTGTTTTTCTTATATCGACTCCAAGTTTCCTCAAGCCAGTCTGCATTGCATTCATGCACTCTTCTTGATTCCATCCCGTGTCAATAACCAAATTTCGCTCCGAGTTTTTAATCACATAGGAGTTGAGGGCTTTCAGGGGACTATTAGGGAGAGGAATTTCTATTTTGTATAGATTTGCCAAAATTTCTTCAATCATCGATCTATTCCTAAGGATTTAAAATCATTCTTAAGGGCAATCTGCTTCTTGAAAGGGTAAATCGACTGTTTCTCCAATACAGAAAGGAAAAATCCCTAAGACTAATCTCATCACTTACCAAATTTAAGCACGCATTAGAGAATCGGCATAAATAAACTTTGTTTCAACCTCCACTTTCTTATACATTCTTCTGGAAGTGTTTTTAGCTTGGAACTGGCAACGTTGCCTATAGGGACAAAACAGCAGTCCCAATAGAGGTTGCTACTCTAAGTACGATTAGACTTCTTTTTTAATTGTTTTTCTTGTTTCCAAAAAATCCTGAACGGCTTTTTTGTGCTCGTCAGTCTGGGAGCATATCTCTTGCGCCTGAAGTTCTAATTCTAACAATGTATGAAAATCAAGATGGCTGGATTTATTCAAAATCATTTTCGTCAACATTATTGATTTTGATGACCCAGTCGCTATTTTTCTCGCGAATTCCTTCACACATTTCTCCAAATCCTTTTCGGGAACCACTCTGTTGACCATTCCGATTTTTTCAGCTTCTCTTGCATCTATCGTCTCACCGACAAACATTAATTCTTTTGCTTTTGACAGGCCGATCAATCTTGGCAGGAAATACATCCCCCCTAAATCTGGAATTAATCCAAATTTAACAAAACCCTGAGAAAATGTTGCATTTTCGGAGGCTATAATAATGTCCGAAGCCAATGCCAGATTGCATCCTGCCCCATAGGCATAACCGTTAACTGCGGCAATGACGGGTTTCTCCATACTTACCAAATCTACTATTATCCGATACATGTGTTTTAAGTGTTTTGTGTTTTCATCTCTAGTCATCTCCTTCATTGCCCTTATATCGCCCCCCGTGCAGAAAGCACGGCCGTTTCCTGTAATAATCAGAACTCTTGTATCATCATCAGTCCGAGCATACTCTACAGCCTTTGCCAACTCCTCCTGGATTTCCATATCCAATGCGTTCATCGCTTCAGGACGATTTAGTCTAATCACCGCTAGACCCTCTTCTTTTTCAAGAATTATTTTCTTAAACATAACTTTCTCCCGATACGGATATCACATTATGTTATCATGCTACAGCCTTGCAAGTCGCACTGCAATGCAAGGTGGCCAATTTTAAAGAATTTAACTTCTATCTATGTCGAAGATATAAATATCACCAATGCTAAAACAATATATCCCAATTTTGTCATATTTCGTAATGGGTGCTTTCATTACCTCTCCCTGGGAGATGATGGAAAGTATTTCGCCCTGATTGTTACAAAAAACTCAAGAGGTACCAATAATGACCACACTGCACATAAATTTCCCGGGTTGACCTCCTTGGCAATGGGCCAGCCCCAGTCTGGGATTCTTAAGCTGTCGAGAAGGATCCTCTGCCTTGCCTTGAATCTGTTTGTATATCTCGTAAACCATTCGGCATCCGCTTGCGCCGATCGGGTGCCCAAATGATTTCAATCCTCCACTGATGTTAATAGGTAATATCCCCTCCTGAGTAAAGGTGCCAGCATCGATATCGTCCTTAGCACTTCCCTTTTCGCAGAATCCAAGTGATTCAATGGCAATGAGCTCAGCGATTGAAAAACAATCGTGCACTTCGGCTAAATCAAGTTCCTGAAGAGGGTTCTTTATACCTGCTTGTTCATAGGCCTGTCTGGCTGCTTGCTCTGTTTCTTCCCAGTGGGTGTAATCGTAGCTATCCATCATGGCCCCCTGGGCAGGACCCACTGAATTGCCAATCCCTTTGATAGTGACATAATCATCCCTGAAATATTTGGCATCTTCCGTACGACACATAATGGCAGCAGCCGCGCCGTCGGTCACTCCGCAGCAGTCGTATAAACCGAGTGGCCAGGCAATCATAGGAGCATTCATCACTTCCTCTATGGTGACTTTCCTTCTTAAATGGGCCCTGGGATTACGTGCGCCGTTGTGATGGCTCTTGACAGAGATTTTGGCCAGGGTTCGCTTTCCCTCTTCTCTACTCAGGCCATAACGCTCAAAGTATCTCGTTGCAGCAAGAGCAAAGCTGCCTGGGGCCGTATTGGTTTTTTCATAGACGGGATGAATCACTGGAATCCTCGTTACCTCAATGGGAAGTCCGGCATAACCGTAATCCTTCAGCTTTTCATAAGCCACAACGAGGACGAGATCATAAGCCTTGGCAGCTAAGGCAAAAGCCGCATTTCTGATCACATCGACACCTGTTCCACATTCATTTTCCACTCTCGTGACAGGAAGGTAATGGAGCTTTAGGGCCCGTGTTACTGCAGTTCCGGTGTAGCCGGTAACGGTCCCTGCGTACACAGCCTGAACATCCTTTGGTTCCACCCCAGCATCTTGAAAAGCCTCAAAACTGGCCTCGATGATCAAATCATCGACGCTTTTGTCCCAGTGTTCTCCAAAAACACTGCAACCCATTCCGACGATGGCAATCTTATCTTTGATACTCTCCATAATCTATTTCTCCATGCTAAACCCTTACTGGCCTGCATTTCCAAAAATAATTGCAGATACCCTGTCCTTCGTGGAGTTTTCTAAATGTGAATTCCACAGGCATCCCCACCTGGAGCGCCTGAGGATCACGGTCTGTCATCACCGTAACAAGCCTCGCCCCTTCCTCTATATCAACGACAGCCGTAACGCACGGCAGATCAAGATCCCTGGTTCGTTCATCCATGCTGAAGCTGAATAATGTTCCTTTTTTATCGGAAAGTCTCACCTCATCAAATTCATCCTTTGACTGACACCATGAACATACCCTCTGAATAGGAAAATCAATTTGGACCTTACCACAGTTTTTGCACTTATGACCAATCAGGGCCAAGATCTGCTTTCGATCTCTCCAGAGGGTAGTTAATGATGAATACTCCGCTGGTCGTCTATCGGGTTCCCACTCGATCAAGTTTCTAAAGCGTAAGTATTTTCCATAATTGGAAAGATGCATCTTGGAAGATAGATTGTTTCTAATACCTCGTCTCTTTGTGAGCTTTTCTATGTGATTCGCCACTTGAAAAATATAGCAATCGCATCCATCCCCATAGTTGGAGAAAAGGATTTTTTCCCCTGCCTTTGACTCTTCAATGGCTGCGGCAAGCATCATTAAACCAAAGGCAGCCCCTGTATGACCTATCTTGTCAAACATCGGATCTCGGACCTGATTCTGATAATCGAACCCAAGTCTCCGAGCCATTGTGCTGTGACTTCTGGCATCTGGAGCAGGGAAAATAGTTTTTGTAAAATCCTTAGGTGAGAGATGATGTTTCTTCATCATGGTTAAAGTGGCTTTCTCCACGATTTCCAGATAACCGTGGGTCGAGATAAATCGGTCCTCCCACGTGCGAGGATACGGATCGTTTTCCCTTCTCCATACATCAATAAATTCACTCGAAGTAGTATAGCTGCCTTCTATATTGAGAAATACTTCTGAATTACCAATAAGAAAAGCAGACGCGCCGTCACCGAAGATGGCCTCAAATTCCGAATTGGGGGCAGGCAATCGGCAGTCGGCCGTGACGACAAGGACCTTCTCAGCCGAACGAGCCTTAACTGCATCGATCGCAGCTCTAAGGGCACTTGTTCCTGCTCTCAAGGAATCCGTAAAATCAGCAGTAATGATATCCGGGTTTAGATCAAGGACGGCTCTTATGATACTTGCTGATTGTTTCTCCCTATAGGGAGGTGTTGTGGAAGCGAAATACAGACCATCAACACTCTTACGATCAATCCCCTGCAAACAGTCTACAGCCGCTTCGACGCCCATCGTCAAGCTATCTTCATCACAGTTAGCTACTGCTTTTTCTCCTTTCCCTCCGCCAGTTCCCCAGACTCTCCCGATCTCCTCCCTTCCTAGTCTATATATAGGGATATAGGCTCCGTAAGAAACGATCCCCACCATTCCATCCTCCTGATGCATAGAACGATTTCTTTATATTTGTTTATCTCCGTGACATTTAGACTTCGACAATCATGGCTTCAGCCAAGCCCAATCCACCACAAATCGAAATAATCCCTCTTCCACCACCTCTTCGTTTCAGCTCCCTCAAAATAGTCATTAGAAGTCTACAGCCCGAAGCCCCAACGGGATGCCCAATTGCCACAGCACCGCCATTCACATTTGTTCTTTCCCGAATAGACTCCAATTTCTTTTCGTCCCCTTCTGCCAAAATTCGAGTGCCAATCACAGCCATGGCCGCGAAAGCTTCATTAATCTCAATAAGATCAATATCCTCTATTGTCATCTTTGCTTTGTCTAATAGGTACTTAATAATGAACCCAGGTGCGGCCGCCATTTCCCTAGGTTTGCTAGCATAGCCCCCACATTTTACTATTTTACCCATAATCTCCAATCCCAATTCCTCGGCCTTGTTTCTCGACATCAACAGGACTGCTGAAGCACCATCGTTTAAACCTGGGGCATTGCCCGGTGTAACTGTAGGGCTCCCATAGACAGTCTGAAGCTTGGCTAATTTTTCTATGGTTGTATCTGGTCTAGGCTGTTCATCTTTATCCATAGCAACAGGGGGGCCCTTTTTCTGGGGAATCTCAACGGACATGAGCTCGCTTCCCACATCAAACTTCCCCTCTTTCAGGGCTTTGGCATAACGCATCTGACTTCTGTAGGCCCATTTGTCCTGTTCTTCACGGCCTTCACCATACTCTAAAGCTACGTCACCGGTGTCAGCAGAAGCCGCTTTGAACCCAGGGTAGACTAATCCGAAGTACCAATCCTCTGCCACAACATTTCCAATCCGGGTACCCCAGCGCACCTGATAGGGAATGACAAGTCCTGTCCGACTCATGCTTTCTGCACCAACTGATAGAACAGTTTGGCACTCCCCCAGCTTAATGGCCCGGTAACCCAATCGAGCCGCAACCAAACTTGAAGTGCAAGCCGCATCCAAAGTTAGGGAAAAGATATGTTCGGGAAACCCCGCCTTAAGGGCCATCTGTCTCCCAACGACAGATGGGACGGAAGCTTCGATGGCCATTGGGTTCCCCAGATATATCTCTTCAACGATATCCCATGGGAGATCGACTCGCTGCATTACCTCTTTCATCACCGTAGCACCCAATTCTTCCAAGGAAATATCTTTCAATGCTCCACCAAACCTTCCAAAAGGTGTCCTGACCGCACTTACAACCACTACGTCCCGATCCATCATATCATTCCCCCTCCCTTTAATCATAAATTTAAATAACTTTATCCTGTGTGATTTTCATGCCTAAAACACCTTAAGAAAAATATCGACGTATATTAAAAAAATGAACGCTGGTTCAATAATGGAGTGTAAGACTTATGATGACATAGGATCCCACGTGTATGAAAAGATGAATCTAACAAAAAGGTGAGTTTTGCAATAAGGCGTTACATGTTAAGGTTCTTTTATCCTCAAAAGCCAAACCTTACATATTATTTTGTCTTTGGCTCTGCAGGTAGCCTCTGGCCACGGTACAAAGCGTCATGAGGACAATATCGAGCACATATACCGCAGGTATCACATTCATTGTTGAAGGTAATCTCGTTAACCTTTTCGGTTACAGGAATTACCTTGATCTTGGATTGAGCTGGACTGAGTGCATTGTCATACTTTAGAGCGCAACGCAAAACGCAGGTCATGCAACCCGCACAGTTATCCGCCTCTAGAGTGATGGGTAGGTCACACCTTAGACAGCGTTTGGCTTCGTTAACTGCTTGCTCCTCACTAAAACCAAGCTCCACTGCCGAAAAATTCTTGCGACGCTCATCAATAGGTAGATTGGGCATCTCCACGCGTCTCCCCACAGGAAATCCCTGAAGCTCAGTTTGCATCGGATGTGCCTCCGCTGGCGCTAGTGTAACCTCTATCTCGCCCTTGCCGCCAAGATATTTATCGATGGAAACAGCTGCCCGTCTTCCAGCAGCAATGGCATCAATAACCGTAGTTGCTCCACTTACAGCGTCGCCACCAGCAAAAATACCCATCTGGTTTGTAGTCATTTGATTAGAATCAGCCTGAACAAAATCCCCCGTCACTATCGAGCCGAACCCAGCCGGAAGTTCGCATGCCTGCCCGACGGCAGAAATGACGGTATCTACAACTGCAGAGAACTCGCTACCGGGAAGCGGCTCCGCTTTCCTCCTCCCGCTGGCATCCACCTCACTGAGTTGGGTCCTGACGCAATCTAACTTCGCCTTACCATGAACCATTGTTATCTTGATGGGTGTAGTTAGAAACTGAATATCTACTCCTTCTGCTAAAGCCTGGCCTACCTCCATTGCGGAAGCTGGCATTTCGTCACGAGACCGGCGATAAAAAATACTCACTTTTTGACTGCCCAAGCGGAGGGCACAACGAGCAGTATCTATTGCAGCATTACCCCCACCAATGACTACAATTCTATCCCCAAGGTTGACTTTGCCTCCCGTATTTAAGTCTTTCATCAAACGAAGGCTCTCTTTAACCACCGGTAGGTCTTCTCCCTCTACGCTAAGGGTGATAGCTCTATTTGCCCCAATGGCCACAAAGACGGCATTATAACCTTGTTCCAGAAGGCTGGTCGGCGAGTCAATTTTGGAGTTTGTTTTTATATCAACGCCAGCATTTTTGATGGCGCCAATCTCTGCTCTCAGTATATCTTTCGGTAAATGGTAATCAGGAATTCCATATCGCATCATCCCGCCGGCCTCAGCTTGTGCCTCAAAGACAGTTACCTCATGACCGAGCTTAGCCAAATAATAGGCGGCGGTCAAGCCGGCAGGTCCAGACCCAACAATAGCTACTTTTTTGTTTGTCGTTTTGGCCGAAGGGGGCTCATGGACAGTCGCCTCAGGACGTTCAGCTACAAACCTCTTCAGGGCAGCGATAGCAACCGGATTGTCTAGATGATTTGCATTGCACTTATTCTCGCATGGATGGAAGCAAACACGGCCACAGACTGAAGGAAATGGTATCTTCTCCCGAATGACCGCCAGTGATTCATCAAACTTCCCTTCCGCAATAAGCCTGACATATCGGGGGACATCAATCCCTGCCGGACAGGCTAATCTACAAGGTGCTACTTCTTGAGGTTCTTTATAAGTAACCATAACTCCTCCATCCCTATGGCTAATTCAAGAATTCAAGGCACAATATCCAAATACCCTCCTGTCTTTCTTGATTGGTGGTCAATTTGATTAACTTTTAAGCTCTATCACTTTTATCTAATTCCTGCTTCCTGCCTATATAGGCCTCAATAACCTCGGAACTAGAGATCACGTCTTTGGCGGGCGATCTCATGGGGTCGCTTATTATTGAGGTTTTTTCCCCAATTCTTCCACAGCCTTGAAACTGATGATTCTCTGATCATTATAGAAAAACATAGCCCTCATATCTGCCACGATGATTTTCCGGAGGTTGGGCAACTCATTGGCGATAGAGATTATCTTATCCACATATTCCTGATCCTCTGTCATGATAAAGACCGCGCCTCCGTTCTCTATCAAGTATTTCACCTCAGAGACAGAGCTGGTAGGGTAGATGCCATAACTGATTCCTCCTGCACACTGGGTAGCTATATCGGTGTACATCCACTCGGGACAAGGGTCTCCCATTACCGCGACTCTGTCTCCCCTTTCCAATCCCATCTCTATCAGGCCGAGGCAGAGGTTCTCCACGTGCTGCAGATACTCTTTCCAGGTGATCTCCCTATAGATTCCTAAGTCTTTAAGCCGGAAGGCTACCTTGTGTGGGTCCCTATGGCACCTTTCTGAAAAAAGAGCCGGGATCGTCTGCGCTTTAAACCCGAGAGCTACAGTAAAGGGTTCCTCTTGAGAAATGGTCATGCTCTCAAAACGTTTCTTTCTCATGGCATCTTTTTGTCAATGTGTTTCAAAATTGTTAATAGATCAGTTATATTGATTTCAGATAATGTGATACAGACACTGGAACAAGATTCCCAATTGTTAGTAGTGGATAAATTCTGGTTGCTTCTTTCTTTCGCGGGATAAAGCCTTAAATGGCACTCCAAAGGCAAGTAATGCATTTTTTAGAATGTAACTCCGTATTTCGCTTCAACCATTCTTGTTCCCCATTTTCTCTTTGACGGTTTTAATCATCCGGGTCATTTCAACAAGCCGGAAAGCCCCATTTTGGGCTTCGGCCATAGCATTCGGGTCCTTCCTCACTGCCCCAAGTTCCCCTAAGGGTGCTCCAGAAACCCCACCTACGCCTAAGCTGAGTATTCCCGCCACCGGTATCATCCCCAGACAGATTGCCGTTTGGCACAAGAGTTGTAAAGTAGTCTCCACACCACCATGAGTTACCCAGGCTACCGCAGCAGAAAGCACCGGTTTATGATTGTGAACGCCATTCTTCTCCTGTCCTCTTATTCCATAATGGCGTCCTTCAAGGAAGGCCCTGTGCCTGTCAAGATAACAAGCCATAAGCCAACTCATTCGCATCAGGTAAACAGGTGTTGCCCAAACAAGAGCATCAGCTTCTACAACTTTAGGAGCAATCTCGTTAGTCCAGTCATCATCCTTGGCACATGCCTTCTCGGGCGTTTGTTTCTTGAGGCACCAATTGCAGTGATTGCATCCTCCTGATATTTTCTTATCGGCAAGGCGTATTATCTCTGTTTCCACATCATCGCCTTGCTTTCTACAACCATCCATTATCATTTCGGTCAAGTAACCTGTATTCGTCTCTCCCTTCACTGGAGTGCCGCATATCCCTAAGATTTTAATTGCCATACTTCTCTCCTTTTTTCTTTAGGACAGCTGATTAATCTGGTTACAGTCAAGAACTATTTTTGCTTATTCTTAATTAGAATCGTGGTGAGCCCAAACTTTCCTCAGGATTTAGAAAATGCAAAGATATAACAACTATTTAATCTTTTTCAAAAATATTTACTGAAAACATTAGCCCATGACGAAGAATTGTTTTCTGCAATTTCAAATAATTTTTTCTCTGGTTGCTTTTAATATCTCCTCGGCCTCGATTACGATTCGTTCAATGAGTTCCTTACAACTAGGGATATCCTCTATGCCGGCGCAACACTGTCCAGCAGGTAAAACCCCCTGCTCTTCGTCACCATCCTGTATTGCTTTTTTAGCGTTTATGGCTGCAGTTGCCAAACGAGCTTGCTGAAAAAGGGAGAGTCCCTCCTCAGCTTTTCTCATCCTCAAACTGCTACGAATAATCTCGTAAGTTGAAAGTTTTAGTATTCGTCTTACTTCTAATGCACTGGAGAACCATCTGGCCACGGGGACTCCAGTCCTCATCATTGCTTCCGCTGATTTCGTTCTCAGAACCCTTCCCGGCATCCCATCAAAAGCGCTATGATATAGGGTATCTTGCTCGCCAGCTTTAAGGCAGAGTTGTTTGAACTTATCATGGGTAACGCTCTCTTTACTAAGCATAAACCTGGTCCCCATCGATATGGCGTCAGCCCCTAATACCAGGGCCGCCGCAAGCCCTTTACCATTGAAAAAACCGCCGGCCGCTATAAGAGGAATTTTCAAACGATTAGCAACGAGCGGTATCAATACCAACGAAGTAACGTCCCCACCATGTGCTGCTGCCTCGTGCCCTGTAATAATAATGGCATCCACTCCTGCCTGCTCCGCTCGGGCTGCATGTCTCCCCGTTGCCACAGTCGCTATAACCTTCCCTCCATACTCATGGACTTGTGAAACAAACCACGGTTTACCCAACGCGTAATTTATTACAGGAACCTTTTCATCTATGGCAGTTTTTACATTTTCACGAGACCTTGGAACCAACAGCACTTGGTTAACTCCAAATGGCCTATCCGTGAGCTTCTTAATTGCTCTAATATTTTCCCGTAGCCCTTCGGGGGTAAGGTGGGTGGCACCTAAAATGCCTAATCCGCCAGCATTGGAAACAGCAGAGACCAGCCCAGGCTCCGTAAGCCAATTCATTCCTGACATGATAATCGGACACTCAATGCCGAATAAATTTGTCACTCTGGTTTTGAGCATTCTTACCTCCTATATTAGCCCTAAACTTTCTAAATCATTTGCAACATCATCAAGCTTTAATTTTCTTAGCTTTTGAGCGGTGGGAACGCCCTTCTCTACATTCCACCCTTTCTCCTCATAATAGGCATCCAGCATTTTTTCACAATCCTCTCTAGTAACCGATTTTGTTTCAAAATAGTCTTTCAGGGTTAGTTCGGTCCCCTTATCCGGTCGCCTTAAAGGTTCAAACCACTTTTCCGGGAATTTATCATCTTTTCTGGAGAACCCCTCTCTAACATTTGCCGCCTTATAAAGCGTATGAACTCTCTCCCCGGCTTCAAGTATTTCTTTTGAATCTTTTCTTATGCCCGTTGCCATTGAGTAAAGTTCGGCGCAGGTATTAACATCATAAAGGCCTGAAACTTGCACTCGAAAGCAAATTCCCATTATGTTAAGCACACTAGCCCAATTCTCATAGTGGGCAGCGAGCCGACCGAGGTCAAATCCCGGAGGAGCAAAAACTCTTTCTCTTGCCTCGTCAGGAACATAGCCTGTTCTTGTGACAACCTTCTGAAAGAAATCGCCCTTTCTCCCTTTTGCAACAGTCAATCCCCCAATCGGCATGTCATTGCTAGGTCTGGGATTCACAACCGCTGTAAAGGCTTCCACCCCTAAAGTTACCCGAGCATCAAAATCGACGTCTGTCCCCTTTATAAGGCAAGCATATTTTTCACAGTTCCTCCCTATCTCATTTATTACGCCTTCGAAACCCTCACCCAAAATTTTTCCGATGCCCTTTCTTTGGGTCACCAGATCCAGCAACTTTACCACTGTCTCGAAATCACTTCTTAGCTCTAACCCATCAGTGTCCTCCTTGCTTATGATTCCTTTTGAATAAAGGTCTACCAGGAAAGCCACTAAAGAACCAAATGTGAGCATGTCTATTCAATATCTATTCGCCAAATCACCACATTTATAGGCTCTATTCATGCTACCAACTTCATTTCGAGCGCCAAAAGATGAGACTGGAATGAGAGGAGTAGAAAAAGGCGTTATAAGTCCGGCAAATTCCCCTTCTTTCAATTCAATAACTGCCTTGTCAGGGGCAAGGCAAGAAGGACAGCCGTAGGTGCTTTTCTTAATATTCAAATATGCTTCGGGTCCGTAAAGTGCGGTGAATTTATCTTTCTCAACTGTTTCCGAACAATTTTTTTGGGTAAAAATCCCTAGTTCCGCCCAAAA
>Ga0315274_10012598_pt1 | contig 12055 bp, 15 predicted proteins | sample YL17G02_20_MG_FD_203700 | JGI IMG/M metagenome (GOLD analysis project Ga0315274, IMG submission 203700) | Sediment microbial communities from Yellowstone Lake, YNP, Wyoming, USA - YL17G02_20 | ecosystem: Environmental > Aquatic > Freshwater > Lake > Sediment | place: USA: Wyoming | collected... | reverse complement strand
TCCTGCCGAAACGTGGCAGATGGATAAAAAACTGATTCTCAATACGTTACGCGCATTCACCAAGCGCAAGGGACGGGTTTTTGTGAACTCCGAGTGGCAGGAATACTACTTTAACAAGCATGGCATTCACTCGCGCATAGTCTATGCCGGGCTGGATCTTGACCAGTGGAATGAGAACGGGCGCGTTGCGCACGATAAGACGACCATAGGATTTCTGGTGTCGGTCAAGAAGCGCAAGCGATTTGTCGATTTGGTTCTTCTGGTTGATCTGTTTGGTGACAAGTTCAACTACATAGGATACGGGGAAAAAAATGACCAAGACGAGAACACCGACGATTGGATCAAGTATCACCCACAAATTCAGTTTTTTGTTTCTCCTAACAAGTTTACTATGCTCAACATTTATCAGTCTTGTGATATTTGGTTCGCTCCAACCGCGCTCGAAGGTTTTCACAACCCGCCTACGGAGGCGAATCTCTGCGGCGCTATGGTTGTATGCAGTGATGCTCGAAAGGCCGGTGTCTCGGATTACGCAAACAACGAGACGGCTGTGGTCTACCATGATCCTGCGGAACTTGTGGAAACGGATTTTGTGAGGGACAACGTGAAGGTCAAGGCCATGCAGGAACTACTGAGAACCAAAATAGGCACACGTCAAACAAACATGCAGCGCATGGTGGAGATGATGAAGTGATTGACAAAAAACTCTACAAGCAACTGCGCAAGTCGTGGAAGGGCAAGGTTTACCAGAAGTACGAGGAAGAACGCAAGCGGTTTGAGCACTTCTCCAAGTACGTTGGGGCGTTCAAGGGCAAGGACGTGCTGGAGATCGGCCCCAACGCCGGTGTGCAAAGCCTGGAGATATGCCAGTACGCTAACCATTGGATTGGCGTAGAACCAGATTCAGGTTACTATAAGCAACTGAACTTGACCATGGCACATACCAAGTGCCCAACGCTTATTGTCAACAGCGGGCTGAAGGAGTATTGCGAGAAGTATCTACTATCATACAACTTCAACGCGCTATACACGTCGTTCGTGTTGTACCACTTGTCTGACGAGGAAGTCAACCTGCTTCGCGCCAAGATACTCCCCTGCGTTTCAACGTGGATTGTCTACAATCGCACCAAAAGGCCGACCGTCAAAAACTCTTGGAAGTTTGAACAACCCGAACAAATGATAGAATTTGTCAGTTCGGTCGGATTTTGTGTATCAGATCCAGAATGGGGTAATGGCAAAGAATGGTCCTTCTTCAAGGCCGTGAAGCCATGAAGATCGGCGGCAACTTCAAAAAACGCAAAGGTCATTGTCTCGTTGGAGACAAGGTGGTGCCCCGTGGCAGCAATTCATTCTACTGGAAACTAAACAAGGAATATGGGCTCAAGGTCTACTACGGACTCGAACGGTCGATCTTCTGTTCTGCCAATTGCGTCAAGAAAGTAGCGCGCCGGATGAATCGGTGGTCCAAGTTGGGCCTGAGTATCGAGGCCCTGAAGGTGTTTCCGGTCAGCATCAACATCAGATACGACGGCGAGAAGATCAAGGGTGAAGCCTGGGCAATCAAGACCCGCAACATGGACATGAGCAAGGGCGGGAAAGCAAAGGAGCGGTTCAAACAGAAGGTCTGCGAGAAGTCAGAAAAGTACGGACTCCCATACAAGAAGGATGAGTCAAAGGACGTGAACATCGGATACGACAAGCAACTCAAGGCGTATAGACTGGTAGATGTCGCATGAAAGTGTGCATGGCAAATAAGCATGGTGACTGGGATGTCAGCAAGACCGGCAAGGGCAAGTTCTTCGGTCGGCTCATTCCTGAACTGCGCAAGTTGGGTGTGGACGTGACCACCGACCCGGCGGACAAGGTGGACATAGACCTACAGATCACCCGCCCGGTGTACTGGCCTGAGAACGCACGCAAGCGCGTGGTGCGCCGTGGTCCGGTGAAGTACGACGTGAACATGACGTGGCGGGAGCACAATGTCAAAGAGTACAAGTACATGACGCAATGCCACGGCATCGTGTACCAGTCGGAGTTCGCGCGCAAGATGAACGACGACTTTCTTGGTAAGCCAAGGCCGGGGCAGAAAACGGCGGTAATACTCAATGGGGCAGACCCTGAATACTACGCCAACACGACACCGGATCCGTCACCATACAGGTTCAACGTACTGGCGAGCACGCGCGAATGGGTGTGGGAGAAACGCCTCAAGGACGTAATCAAGAGTTTCCAACTTGCGGCAATACCGGACTCGTGCCTGTGGATCGCTGGGACCGTGTGGGACACGCCGAAGCGGTTCCCGCCGAAGCAGGAAGGATTTCCGCAGCGGTACAGTTGCGAGAACATCAAGTTTCTTGGGTTACAGGACGAAAAACATGTGGCGCCGCTCTATTGTATGGCCGATGTGCTGCTGCACCTGGTCTACGTCGATGCGTGCCCGAACGCCGTGGCCGAGGCCCTGTGTGCCGGATGCCGAGTGGTGACGACGGACGCCGGGGGTCAATATGAAATGATAAGCCCTCTTACTTTGAGTGAAACAGAAGAAACATGGAACCGTTTGTTCCCAAATATTCTTAGAGACCCCCCAGTACCGTCAAAACCATGGAATCGTAGAACACCGCCTCCCGCAGACCGACAGGCCGTGGCCGACATGCTCAAGTGGCACAGCGAACACGCGATCAAGCGCGACTGGATTGTGCATCACGCCCGGACGCACCTGGGGATTGACGTGATTGCCAAGAAGTACGCGGAGTTTTTCGAGGAGGTGCTGAAGTGACCCCAATCGTCTCAATCATCATTCCGTGCCACAATTATGAGCGGTGGCTTGTGGAATGTATGAAGTCGCTAGAACGCGATTTTGCTATGTGTGAAATATCTATCGGACACGATGATTGTTCTGACCAAATAGAGTGGAAATGGTGTGATCTTCCCAACATAAGTATAACCCATTATGGTGAAAACTTTGGAGTGTCTTGTGTTCGCAATTTTGGATTAGACTTAGCAAAAGGCAAGTACGTCTGGTTCCTCGACTCTGACGACATGGCTATTCCCGGTGGGCTCAAGGCCCGAGTGGACTTTCTCGAATCTCATCCGAAGTACAGCATGGTCTGGGGCAACGCCCTCAAGATCAACGTAGACCGTGGAAGCCACGACTGGGGCTTCGATAAGTGCATGGAGAACCTTGGCAGTCTCGAACGCTACAGCCGACGCCTCAACGCCCAGACTCTTCTGTGGCGCAGGGAAGTGTTCGCCAAGTACGGCGGGTACTATGAGAAGCTGCGATCCAAGGAGGACAAGGAATTGCTTTACCGCCTCGGACTCCACCCCGACAGCCCGTTGCCGACAGCTATCCGGGCAACACACATTGACGTGGACTGCGCGATCTATCGTCGTCACCCGGACGCCAAGCACAAGCGCCGTCTGGCTGACAAGAAATGGTCTGCCGAAACAGACAAGATATTCAACGCGCGCATCAAGCAGTTGAAAAAAGAGGGCGTCACCAAGGACAATACGAGGTTCCCAACATGGGCATAGTAGACGGTGAAATCCGCCCGATCTCAAAGCTGGTGGATATTCCGCTGGCCGGGCTCCACTATCAGTACATCCACGGGGTCACGCCTATTGACATTTGGCAACACGACATGTCGTTGGAGAATAGTCCGCACGTTGAATTGCTGTTTACAATCAAGAAACATGGGCTTGCCTGGGACGTTCTGAAACACACGCGGTATGTTGCCGAGCGCCGTCTGCGCATGAAACTTGGGTTTGCCCACTGGACCGACGAGTACATAATGAAACACATTGCGCGCAGGTGGGCAACGTACAGGAGCATGAAAAAGCGCGGGTACAAACCCAAACTCTACACACTCAAGGACGGAACAAAGCTGGATGTGCGCATACTTAGAGAGCCGTTCTGGTTGAGCAGATTCGGGCACAACGAGGACTGGCTTGGAGGATGTGAAATTTTTGACGGTGGTGGAAGGTCAGCCGCAGCGTTCGTTCTGGGATGGGACTCCATACCCGGACGTTGGTGTGAGGACGCCAAGCCCGGGTCAAAGGACAAGGGTGGATTTGAGGAGAAGTTGGTCGTTGTGAAGGGAGTATGGGACTGGCTATGAAGGTCTTCATCCAGTACGACAAGAACGACACGGGCAAGGGCCAGTTTCTCAGCCGCCTTGAGCGTGCTATCGCCAAGATCGGCATGACGTTTGAGTACGACTCTCCGCTTGGCTGTAATGTCACGTTGTCCTTCACTCACTGGCGCAAGCCGTGTAGTTTGCCAAGCGTGCTTCGGATAGACGGCATTCATCTTCATCTGACCAAAAGCGTGGAGTGGCGCAATGAGCAGATCGGCAAGGATATCAAGGACGCCGATGCGGTGATCTGGCAGAGCAAGTTTTGCTACGACATCGTTGGCGGGCTCCTTGGCGTTGGCAAGAAGAACTACACGATATTCAACGGCATGGACCCGGCAGATTATGACTCTGTTGTCTCGGCGCAATCTCCGTACCGGCGCAACATCGTGTTCAGTGCCAAGTGGAGGTACAATACCAGGGAAGGGGAGCGATACTTCAAGAGGTACAAGGACTCTGCAAAGATTGCGCGCGACTACACGGAGATGGACCAGAATACGTGCGCGTGGATCTTGGGCAATACCCCAGACCAGAAGTACGCTTCGGAACGTGTGGTCTATACCGGATGGTTGGAACCGCAACAAGTCAAGGCGTATCTCAAGATGGCCGATTGTGTTGTTCACATACCGTATTTTGATTGGTGTCCCAACTCCGTGGTTGAGTCCCTGTGCGCCGGATGCTATGGCATCGTCGGTAATAGCGGTGGTCAAGCCGAATTTGTGGGCAAGTACGGCACGGTAGTGCAGATTGACAAACGAGTCAAGCCCAAAATGGTGAATGCCGTTGACGTTCCCAAGATAGACCGTGGACTTGTGATACACGCGATAGCAGACTACTTTCGAGACATGCCGCGAGTGGTGCTGAATCCAGAGATACACATAGACTACGTGGCCGCGAGGTACAAGGAGGTCTTCGATGCCGTCGCTCGTTAAGCGCAAGATTGAAGGTATCTGGATGTGGCTGGACCCCGAAGACCACGGTGTCGGCCAGAGATTATGCGCAAAGGGCAAACGCGAGGAATGCTTCATGTGGCTCTTGCGCCGGCACGCGCACGGGATAGGGTTTGACGTAGGCGCAAACATCGGGTACTGCACGTTGAGCCTGGCAGAGAAGTGTGGATCAGTCTGTGCTTATGAGCCTTCTCCTTACAATATGCTGACTCTCAGAAAAAACATCAATCTCAACGAACTTGAAAACGTGTTTCCTATGAGGTATGCTATAGGTGACGCTTGTGCCGAACGGACGTTTTACATCACCAAAAAGCCCAACTTGAACAGCCTCATTCCGACCGAGGGGTTGTCTATTCAGGTCAAGGTTCGGACAATCGATTCTCTACCAGATGTTCCCAACTTCATCAAGATGGACATTGAGGGAGGAGAAGTTGGTGCATTGCAGGGCGCTGAAAAAAATCTCTCTGAAGCCGAAGACCTGACCATTCTCATCGAAGTCCATCCCGAGAAGTATTCGCCCACCAACGACTTTGCCACAGTCCTGCGCCATGTGGTATTTGAACTTGGCTATCGCATCAAGTACGTTATCAACGCCAAGGGCAAGCGCCATGTGGTTGAGCAGAAGGCCACGCTCTACAAGGACGGTCTTGAGAAGGAACGAGCAATCTGGACCGACGTGGACCCGGATACAGCAATCAAGTGGGCCACGGAGATGCCGGAAGATGGCCTGAAGGTTGTGCGAGCAATCATGCTTGTGAAAGGATAACCATGGAAGTCAAGGACTACTACAACCAGCGGTACGCCGAACGCAACAACATCAAGCCTCGCAAGGCCGTGTGCCGGTTCGTGAAGCGGTATCTCAAAAAAGGTATGAAGGTCTTGGATATTGGTTGTGGAGAGGGACGGCACTTGCGCTATGCAATCAGCCGTGGATGTGACGGGTACGGTATCGACATCTCTGAGGAAGGCGTGCGCCAGACCAACCTGTCTGTGGGCAAGGATGTGGCGACGACCAAGACCACGGAGATGTTTTCGGACGGTTCGTTCAATGGGATCATCTGCAATCGCGTCATAGAGTACAACGACTCTCCTGGTGTCATAAAGGCGTTCTCTGAGATCGGCCGTCTACTGACTTCCGGCGGGTACGGGCTGATAACAACCCGATCAACGAAGCAGCCGCCGAAGGAAGGCGAGGAGTTTGTTCGGGAGTCCCCGCTTGGCGGGATGGAGTACAAGACCCCATACGACGGATTGCAGCACTACTTCAGCCGGGAAGAACTGGAGAGGCTGTCAGAGAAGGCCAGCGGACTCAGCGTGCATCTTCTGAAACTCAGGGAGTCAGCGATTGATCCCGACGGGAAGGCCCGCGATCCGAAGTACGAGTGGGTTCTAATTGTGAGGAAGCCGTGAGAGTGTGCTTGGACGGTTTTGATTATGAGACGGCACGTCGGCTGGTATTCCTTGGCCGCGTGATTCCGGTCATGGAGAATCTTGGCGTTACGTTTCAGTACGATACCACGAATGCCGATGTTATTCTGGTGTGCAACAAGAACATATTCAAGTATCGCAAGTCAAGTTTGCCAAAGGCCATACGGCCAGTTCACATTCATGTGATAGACAAGCCGTCTACCATTGCCAGCAACAAGAACCGTGTGCGCATGTGCCGGGACTGTGATCTGGTGATCTGGCAGTGCAATTGGCTGCGAAAGAAGTACCGGGTTTTGATGGACTACAAGGCCAAAAGGGAAGTCGTGATTCACAACGCGGCGAGCATAGCCACACCAGAACAGCCGATGAAAATGGACTGCAAGTATAACGTCATCATGCTTGCCACATGGTCGGTAGACGGTGAGCCGCGTCCGCGCAAGCGACTGCATGAAATGGTGGAAGTGGCGTGGGAGTACGTGCATGAGCAAGGAGACGTGTGCTTCTGGATCGTTGGGGAGAACACCGGAATCAAGAGGCAGCATGATCGAATCAGGGCTCTTGGGAAGTTATCGTTTGCAGAAGTGGTTCCGGTACTGTCGGCCTGTGATGCCATGCTCAACCTGACGTGGTTTGACAACTGCCCCAACGCCGTCATAGAAGCCCTTGCTTTGGGTATCCCAGTGGTGTGCAACAACGAGGCGGGAACCGTAGAACTCGTGCGACAGGACGCGGGAATCATCGTGAACATAGACAAGCCGGTCACTTCATACCAACACGGACGCGCAGCACCGAAGTTCGATAAGCGACCCGTCATGGATGCACTGATCAAGGTTCTATCTGGTTGGCCCGAGTTTGAGCGACCAGACCTTCGTATTGATTACGCTGCTCAGAAGTACAAAGAAGCACTGGAAGGACTGATTCATGGAACTCCTTGATCTTGCCAGAAAACACGGTGCCGACAAGATGGCTCCCGAGACGTTTGCGTTCATTGGGGCGTATATGGATCATTTTGAAAAATTGAGAACCAAGGTCACGTCGGTCCTTGAGATTGGGGTCCAGACTGGCGGATCTCTCAGAATGTGGCACGACTACTTTCCCAATGCGCAGATTACTGGTATTGACGTTGATCCTGTTTGTCTAAAAGAGGCGGGAAACAGGATAGGTGTTGTGATTGGGGATCAGTCCAACAACGGCTTTCTGGATGAGTTTGCAGCAACCAGACAATTTGACATTATCGTAGACGACGGCGGGCACAAGATGAAGCACCAACTTCGCAGTCTTCGGAGGTTGTGGCCCATTGTAACCAGCGGAGGCTGGTATGTCATAGAAGACCTGCACACATCTTACTGGCCCAAGTGGGATGGCAGATACGGAGACGAACATTCGACAATCAGTTACCTGAAAACCCTGTTGGATGATGTCAATTGGCGAGCAATGGTTCACCCCAAGGCCGGTGAGTATAAGCGCGAGTGGGTGCCAATGGGGATCAAGAGCCTACATTTCTATCCTGGCATCGTGTTCATCGAGAAGGAGTAGTTGTGGGAATCAACAAGGAAGCGATCTATCTTATCAATAAGTGGAAGGATCTCAAGCAGGTTGAGTCGTTCTTGGGCGTGCGCGTATGCGAACTTGGCAATCAACACATACGGCACGAGTTGGTTCAACACAATACTGGAAAGTCGTGGTTTGCGTCTCTTGGTGCGGAACACGTTTCGGTTGATATCAATGGTGAGGACGGCTCGCTTCCCATGGATTTGTCCAGGCCGTTGCCGGAAGAGTGGAGGGAGTCTTTTGATTTGGTAACAAATTTTGGCACGTCCGAGCATGTTGTTGGTCAGTACCAGTTGTTCAAAAACATTCACGACATATTGAAGGTCGGCGGGTGCTGGATTCATTGTGTTCCTCGGCGCGGGTCTTATCCGACGCACTCTCCGTTCAAGTATGAAGCAGCGTTCTTTTCTAATCTATCTAAATTCAATGGATACATTGAACTTCTTTTGAAAGATGTCAAAAGGAGAAAAGGGAAATACCAGGTTTGCGCAATACTTGAAAAGGCAACAAATTCGGAGTTCATTTCTGAATGTCTATTTACTAAGTTGGAAGGGATAACACATGAATCAACTTGAGTTCAATGAAATTAAGATTGTTGGCACAATGGCAGTGACAGGTTTTCCATTGTGGAAAATGTGTCTTGAGGAGCTACAGAAGTGCGTAGACGAGCTTTACGTGAGGTTTGACGCAACCGTTGGAACAAAAGAGGCATTTAGTCAATTGACGGTAGAGAGCTTTCCGAAGTTAAAGCGGGTGTTGGTAGTTGGAAAAAAGGTGTGGAACAGATACAACTGGCGAGAGCAGATGCTTCGGATGCTGGATGAAGTTAGACCAGACATGGTTCTCAATCTTGATGAGGACGAGGTGTTTGAATCAGAAAACATTGAGGAAGATCTAAAGTTGTTTTGGAACAGTGAGTTCAAACAGTTGTCTTTTGACTACTGCAATCCCATGCCAGGAATGGCACCCAAGTTATATCCTGACCACGAACACATTAAGGCGTTCAAGTGGCAACCCAAATTGACATTCATTCCGTACAAGGGAAGCGCACGATTGTCCAATATCAAGAGTGTAACAAAATGTCCAAGGACGAAAATACTTCACTACTGTTGGTTTGACAAAGAATGCATAGAATACCGAAACAAAAGGAGAAAGCGCAAACACAAGGCAATTAGAAAGTATGGACAACCATGAAAATAGTTGGCATACCCTATGGCAACATGAACACGGCAACCACGCGGATTCGGTTTCACTCGTTTCTCGACGCTCTGCCAGAAGGCCATGAGTGGAGCGTGTGTGACGGAGATCCGCACGGAGACATTCTCTACATCCAGAAGAAGGCTGACGAGGATGCCTTTCGTATGGTGGAGAAGGCGCAGCGACACGGCATGAAGGTTGTGTATGACCTGGATGACGAGATCAAGGCCGAACCTGGAAAGTGGCGCGACCGCATGGTTCGATTGGTAGACATGGTGACAACAGACATGCCTGAGTGGGCGGAGAAGTTGACAAGCCACGGAGCAAAGATTGTGCGAGTGATTCCCGATTGCGTGGACTATCACGGCCAGTACGAACCGTATGGTGTGCGAGAGGAAGCAAAGAGCGTGGTTACGTTTGGCAACACGCCGAGTGTTTTGGCTGCGGTTGACTACATTGACTATCTACATCTTCCGTTTCAGACCACATACATAACAAGTAGACCGCAAAGTGATTTTACCCGAGCACAATTCAAAGAGTGGAAACTTGATGGATTCATCAAAGAATTGACAATACACGATTGGTGTTTTCTGGCACAACCGTTTGGCGGAAAGACCAAGAGCAACAACCGACTTCTCGTGTGCATGGCGCTTGGTATTCCTACTCTTGTAACCGATTCCCCGGCGTTTTCTCAGACAATGGAGCGCGTGGGATATCCGAGCCTAATTGTTCGGAACTCTGACGACGTGGTAATCAAACTTTGTGCGTATTCCGATCCTAACATCCGACGAAGCATAAGTTGTGCGTTTCAGAGTGTGGCCTTGGACTACAGGCCGGAAGCCAGCGCGATCAAGCTGTTGGCAGTATTCAACGAAATCCTTGGAGGATAATATGAAGCGGTGGGAAGTAATTAACTGGATTGCGCGTAGAAAGAACTACCGGAAGTACCTTGAGATCGGCAGTCGTAACTACGCCAGAAACCTGGACAAGATTGAATGCAAAGACAAGACCGGAGTTGACCTAAATCCCCGTGGTGATAGGTGCCACTTCAGAATGACATCCGATGCGTTCTTTGAACAGAACACGCGTCACTACAATCTCATCTTCATCGACGGTTTGCACGCTGGAGAACAAGTGGCGAAGGATATTGAAAACGCACTTGCTATCCTGGAGCCTGACGGAACCATTGTGATGCATGACTGCAATCCGCCTACTGAATGGCATCAGCGGGAGGAGATGGGCGAGGGAGAATGGAATGGCACTGTCTGGAAGGGCTACATGCACTACCGAACTCGTGGGGACTTACGTATGTGCGTAGTCGATGATGATTGGGGCCTTGGCGTGATTCGGTATGGCAAACAGACTCCGGTTGATACCGAAGACTTTACATACGCAGGACTGAATGCCAATAGAAAACAGTGGCTCAATCTACTGTCATTCAATGAGTTCAAAACGTGGTTCAAAGAAGGAAGCGCACAATGCCAAATGCCTACACCGTAGTTGAAAGCTTCGAGCGCGCGATTGCCGATTACACGGGGGCTCCGTTTGCCGTGGCAACGGAGAGTTGTTCGTCTGCGCTGTTTCTATGTATGAAGTATCTCGGTGCGCTTCGTCGTGACGAAATTACCATCCCCACCAGAACTTACGTGTCCGTTGCGGCACAGGTAGTTCACGCTGGCGGAAGGATACGGTTTGAGAACATCGACTGGCAGCACAAGGGATTCTACCAACTTGCTCCACTACCACTCTACGATTCTGCCAAGCGTCTGACCCGAAACATGTGGAAGGACACGGAGATGAACGGCAACCTTGCGTGCATATCCTTTCACGGACGCAAGCCACTCAAGATCGGGCGCGGGGGAATGATCCTGTGCCGAACCCAGGAAGAAGTGGAGTGGTTTGAATGCGCGCGGTTCGACGGTCGGCACAAGGTTCCGCAGCTCCAGGACAAGTTTGCGTTCGCCGGGTGGAACATGTATATGACCCCCGAACAGGCTGCGCGAGGCATGGAAATCATGCAGTGGCACGGTGAGGGTTCTATCATTGAACCAGAGGAGTATCCGCCCCTTGATGGATACGAGTTTTTTACGGAGGCCAACCGATGAGGCGAGTCATTCTCACTACATGCACCTGCGACAACTGGTACGTGAATGTGATGAAGGTGTTTCTTGTTTCCTTGAAACGTAGTGGGTGTGATGTTCCGGTGCATGCAGACATCATCAATGGAAACGATGAAACGCATCGGCAGTTAAGGGGTCTTTACCCATCCCTTGAAATCAATTCTATCGAGATTCCTGGCGAACACAATTGGGAAGACGATCAGGAATTAGTCAAGATTTTTCGCACAAGACCAGGACAGATGATTCGGGAATTAGAGGCAGGATGGGACCAAGTAATGTCTATTGATTGTGACACTATCGTTCGGAGACCGATTGATAAAATCTGGGATGGCGTTGTTCCTGGAAGTTTGAAAATAATGGATAGGGGAAAGAAAAGAAAATCGTACAACAGGTATCAAGGGGGAGTGTACGTTTGGGGAAACTCTCCACTGGTTAGAGAGTTCAATCGGGTTATGATTGAACGTATTGGTACAAACTTTGAGTTTTTTGATGGGCAGCGGACTAAGTATGAATTGATGGCCGGTGAGTTCAAAGACAAGATTCAGCATGTTCAATTAGACCGAAAGTACAACGACAATCATTTTGGTGATGATTCTATTATATGGCACGCGAAGCATGGTAGTTTGAAAAGAGACAAGTTTGCCAAAGAGTTCAACCGCTATCTGTCGGAGGCCAA
>Ga0315274_10012594_pt1 | contig 12056 bp, 11 predicted proteins | sample YL17G02_20_MG_FD_203700 | JGI IMG/M metagenome (GOLD analysis project Ga0315274, IMG submission 203700) | Sediment microbial communities from Yellowstone Lake, YNP, Wyoming, USA - YL17G02_20 | ecosystem: Environmental > Aquatic > Freshwater > Lake > Sediment | place: USA: Wyoming | collected... | reverse complement strand
CGGGCGGGCGGAGGGAGGAGGGAATGTGTGGGTCGCCCTCTTAGTTGTCAGTCCTCGGCTCCACCGAGGCAAGCTCGGTGGGGGCCACTCCTCTTCGCAGGGCGGCCACTTCAGACGGCTGAAGTGTTACCGCAATCGGAAATCGGCAATTCATCCAGCTCTCCCGCGGCCTCTTCGAGCGCGGACCTCACGGTGGCCCACTGGGACTCGACGGTGGCGTCGATCCAGCCGCAGTCGGTCTCGACGATGCAGCCGCCCGGGCTGATGGCCGGGTCGGCGACCAGCTCCGGCAGGTGCTCGGCGCCTCCGGCCTGCTCGATCCGAGGCTGGTCGGCGGGGTTCACGCGGACCCGGAGCGGCGTGGCGTCCCGGGCGCTCTCGACGGCGGCGGCGACGACCCGCGCCGCCACCCGCCGGCTGGCGGGCGAAATCTCGTCGTGGATCACCTTGCGGGCGACGGCGAGCGCGAGGCGCAAGACGGCGTCCCGGCCGTCGGCGAGGAAGCGGCTTTGGCGCTCTTCGAGCGCCCGGAGGCCGCTGGCGAGGGCTTCGCGCGCCTTGGCCAGGTCGGCCTCGGCGCGGCGGCGCCCCTCGGCCAGGCCCTGCTCGTGGCCGGCCTCGAGCCCCTCGGCGCGGCCGGCCTCGAAGGCCTTGGCCTGGAGCCGCTTCTCGTGGGGCGTGAAGGCGTCGCCGCCCAACGGGGAGCGGTGGGTGAGGATCAGCGGAGCGCCCATCAGCACGGCGTCGGGGACGACTCTCGGGGCCTGGCTCATACGAGCTCCTCCTGGAGCGCGGCGCCGCGCTTGATCGTGATCTCGCCGTCCGAGGCCAGCTTGTTCACCAGGTCCACGATGGCCTGCTGGGCGGCTTCGACCTCGGAGAGGGGCTTCGGCCCGAGGAGCTCCTGCTCCTCGCGGATGGTCTGGGCGGCGCGCTTCGAGATGACGTTGAAGATCGCCTCCTTGGTCTCGTCGGTCGCCGTCTTGAGGGCCATGGCGATGGTCTGGGTATCCACGGCGCCGACGACCTTGCGGAGCGCCTCCGCGCTCAGGAGCGGGATGTCCTCGAAGAGGAACATCTGGTTGCGGACGGCCTCGCCGACCTCGGGGTCCTGCTCGCGGACGGAGCCGAGCGCGGCCTCGCGGGTCACGCGGGTGGTCGAGGAGAGGATCTTGGCGACGAGGGCGAAGCGGGTCCGCGGCGAGGCCCACGGGTCCCCGCCGGCCAACGTGCGGGAGCGCTCGGTGAGGGCGCGAGCGACGCTCTGGACGACCGTCGCCGGGGCGCCCTGAGCGCCGGTGACCATGCGGCGGACGATGTCGGCCGACATCTCCTGGGGGAGCTGGGCGAGCACCTGGCCGGCCTTCTTGGGCTCAATCCGCGCGAGGACGATCGCGACCGTCTGGGCGTGCTCGTCCGCCAGGAGGGTGGCGAGCTGCGCCGCCTCCAGGCGCTCGAGCGGGGCGAACGGGTCGCCCTCGCCGGCGGTCGGGTCGTGCTGGCCGAGATAGGCCTCCGCCTCCTCCGGCTTCATGGCGTTCTCCAGGATGCTCTTGGCCCGCGTCCTCGGCTCGGTCACCGCGTCGTGCTCCTCGCCCCAGAGCTGGCCGAACTCGTCCAGGACCGAGCGCACCGTATCGTCGTCCAGGTACTGCATCGCCAGCATCATCCGCACGATCTCGGCCCTCTGCTCATCGTCGAACCGCGAGAGCAGGTCCCCGGCGACCTTGGGGTCGAGAGCCAGGAGGAGGATGGCGATTTTCTTGCAGCCGTCCACGGGTCAGGGCCTCTCAGGTTCGCGAGCCGGCGACGGGGGCCTTGTACCAGCTCTTGAGGAGCTCGGCGGCGGCGGCGGGATTGGTCTGCACGGCGGCGGAGACGCGCTCCCGCAGCGGGGGCGAGCCGGCCCGAGCCGCGACAGCGGTCTGCTCGGCCGAGGCGCGCTGGGCTTCCGCCGCCTGGGCTTCGGCTGCCTGCCGCGCCGCTCGCGCCTTCTTGAGCATCGACCGCGCGACCATCAGGAACGCCAGCACGATGAAGATCGCGCTCCCCTGCTTGACGAGGTTGATCATCCACTCCCGCTGCCGGTCGCCCGCCACGTCGTCGACCGTGATGGTGGGCGTGGGCTGGTTGAACTCCACACACTCCACTTTCACCATGTCCTTGCGGGTGGTCTCGTCGGCGCCCACGGCCTGCTTCACCGCGTCGCTGAGCTTCGTCAGCTCGGCCTCGGGGAGGGGCGTGAACTTCTTCGTCTCCTTGCCGTCCTTGTCCTTCTCGACGGTGGCGGCGCCGGCAACGAGGACGCTGACGGTGAGACGCTTGATGTCGATCCCCTTGTCAACCGACGTGGTTTCCTTCTTGGGCACCTCGTACTCGAGCTCTTCGGTGACCTCGCTCTTCGTCGGGCCGGCGGCGGTGGCCACGGCGGGCCGGGCGCCGGAGGGGAGGTTGCTGGCCGTGCCGGCGGCGCCGGCGGCGGCTGTGTCGTTGCCCGACGACTTGGTCGTGCTGGTCTTCTCGCGGCGGGGCACACGGCCCTCGGCGGGGTACTCGGTCGAATGGAGCTCCTCCTGCTTGAGCTTGATGTCCGCCGCGATGCTCACCGTGGAGCGGTTCTTGCCGAGGTAGGTGTCGAGCATGTCCTGCACCTTCTTCGTCAGGTGGCGCTCGACCTCGCGCTGGGCCTCCAGGTGGGCGGTCGGGGAGCCCGGCCCATCGTCGCTCACCTGCTTCGAGAGCGGGTTGAGGAACTGGTCGGTGATGGTCACGCTGCTGGGGTCGAGCCCTTCGACGCTGCGAGCGACGAAGGAGGCGATGGAGGCGACCTGGGTGGCGTTGAGCGTGGCGCCGCTGCGCACCTTCAGGAGCACGGAGGCGGTGGTGGGCTTGTCGCGGTCGAGGAAGACGGTCGGCTCGGGGGCGCTGATGTGGACGCGCGCCCACTCGATGGGCTCAATGCAGCTGATCGTGCGGGCCAGCTCGCCCTGGAGGGCGCGGAGATACGTCTTCCGCTCCCCGAAGTCGGTCATCCCCAGGGTCCGCTTGTCGAGGATCTCGAAGCCGTCGCCGCCGGCCGGGATGCCCTGGGTGATCATCTTCGCCCGGGCCTTCTGCACCAGGTCCGCCTGCACCAGCACGGTCGTGCCGTTGTCCTCGAGCTTGTAGGGGATGGCGTCGGCCTCGAGCTGGGCGACGATGGCGGCGGCGTCCTTGCGCGAGAGGTTGCTGTAGAGCAGCCCGTAGCTCGGGCGGCCGCCCCAGGAGACGAGGGCCAGCACGGCCACGACGCTGCCCACGCCGACCAGCAGGATGGAGATCTTCTGGTTCAGGCCGATCTGGCGCCAGATCGTGCCGAGCTGTCGGGTCGTGTCGCCAGGTCCAGCCATTCCGCGTCACTCCCGGCCTAGAGTTGCATCCGCATGACTTCGTGATAGGCATCCACGAGCTTGTTGCGCGCTTCCATGAGGAACTTGAAGCTCAGCTCGGCCTTGCTGACGGCGAGGAGGACCTCGTGGAGGTTCTCGCCGTCGCCGGCGGCGAACTGTGTGATCGTGGTGGAGGCCTCGTTCTGGACGCGGTTGACGTCGGCGACGAGGTCGCCGAGCATGCCGCGGAAGCCGTTGCCGGCCTCCTTCGTGGAGGCCGGGCGCGGCTCGACCCGCGCCTGGGGCACCGGGGCGGACACGCGACCCAAGGAACCGATGAGATCGGCCATGGCTCACCTCCTCTCGCGGCAATCTCCGCATAGCCACGAATTAACACGAATCAGCACGAATCAGGATCGATGGGCATGGCTGCCGCCTTCGGACTTCCGCCCTGGCAGCCCATTCCGCTTCGTGGCGATTCGTGTGCATTCGTGGCTATCCTTCGCGGCGCTAGCGCGACAGCCGCAGGGTCTGGAGCATCATCTCCTTGTACGTCGTCAGCACGGCGAGGTTCGCCTGGTAGGCGCGCGACGCCGTGATCATGTCCACCATCTCCGTCACGGGGTCCACGTTCGGGAGCTGGACCATGCCCGTCGTCTTGTCGGCGTCGGGGTGGCCCGGCTGGTACTCGGAGCGGAAAGGCTCCGTGCTCTTGATGAGGCCCTCGACACGGACGCCGGCAAGGCCCTCGCCGCTGCGGGCCTCGCGGTCGAGGACCTCGCGGAAGAGCACGACGTCCTTGCGGAAGGGGGCGCCGTCGGCCGCCTTGGTCACGTTGGCGTTGGCCAGGTTGTTGGCGATGACGCGCATCCGCTGCTGCTCGGCCGCCAGGCCGCTGGCGCTGATGCGGAACGTCGAGAAGAGCTGATCGAAGTCCATCGTCGGGTGTCCTCCGGTCGGGGCGGTTCGTTCTATTTAGGATTTCAGACTTGTGATTTCAGAGTTGCAATCTGCAATCTGCGATCTCCAATCTGCAATGGCCTCCGGCCCGCCATTTCAGATTTGAGACTTCTGATTTCAGACTTCCAATCTGCAATCTGCAATCTGCGATCTCCAATCTGCAACGGGCGCCCCCCTACGTGCGGCTGTCGCCGCTGATGGCCGCGCGGTAGGCCGCGAGGCGCGACGCCAGCAGTTGGGTGCAGGTGTTGTAGACCAGGGAGTTCTTCATCAGGTCGGCCAGCTCGCGTTCGAGGGCCACGTTGCTGCCGTCGGCGCGCAGCGGCGGGTCGGCGCTGCGGACCACCTGCGGGCGCAGCGTCCGGAGGGCTTCGGTGTCGCCGGCGGCGAGCGCCCGCGCCAGGTGGTCGCCGAAGCGCACCTCGCGGCGCTGGTAGCCCGGGGTGTTGACGTTCGCCAGGTTGTTGGCGATCACCTTGTGGCGGAGCGCCGCGGTATCGAGCAGTTTTTGCAGGGTCAGAAGGCTGGGATCTTCCATTTCGCTCCGGTCCTTCCGCGCAGTTCACATCGCGGTGTCGCGAAATTCATCTCGCGACAGCCCGTTTCCCACGCTGGGGGTAAAATTTGCAAATCGCGTGCCCTTTTTTCCCCATTCCTCGCCCCAAGCGTGTTCCGCCCCTCCCATCGTCCTCGTCCTCGTCCTCGTCCCGTCCCTAAACGGTGTCGGGTTCCGGGTTTCAGGTGCCGGGCCGAAGACCAACATCATCGTGCCTAGGCTGATCTCGTCCTCCTGGAACCCGGAACCTGGAACCCGGAACCTGGAACCCGCAGGGACGAGGACGATGCACGATAGGGGGATGGCATCCTCCGGAAACGGGCGGGAGCCTACGCGGTGCCCACGTCCCCGCCCCTGAAGTCGCGCTCGCCATAGCGGCCGAGCTTGTTGCGGAGGGTGCGGGGGGTGACCTTGAGGATGCGCGCGGCCTCGGTCTTGTTGCCGCCGGTGACCTCGAGGGTCTTGAGGATGAGGGCGCGCTCCATCTCGTCGATGGACTGGCCGACGACGACGGCCTTGTCGAGGAACGGCCGATGCTCCGCCGTCAGGTCGGTCGGGAGGTCTCCCGGGCGCAGGACCTCGTTGGGGCAGAGGACGGTCGCCCGGTGGATGATGTTGCGGAGCTCGCGGACGTTCCCCGGCCAGGGGTAGCGCACGAGGAGGTCCATGGCCTCCTTGCTGACGGAGCGGACGGCCGAGGCGCTCTCGCGGCCGAAGCGCTTGAGGAAGTAGTGGACCAGGAGCGGCACGTCGTCGCGGCGCTCCCGAAGGGGCGGCAGGACGACGGGCACGACGTTGAGGCGGTAGAAGAGGTCGCCGCGGAAGCGCCCGTCCTCGACCTCGCGGGCGAGGTCGCGGTTCGTGGTGCACAGGAGGCGGACGTCGACCTTGATGGTGCGGGTGCCGCCGACGCGCTCGAACTCGGCCTCCTCGATGGCGCGCAGGAGCTTGGCCTGGAGGCCGAGGGGGATTTCGGAGATCTCGTCGAGCATGAGGGTGCCGCCGTGGGCCAGCTCGAAGCGGCCCTCGCGCCGGGCGATGGCGCCGGTGAACGCGCCCCGCTCGTGGCCGAAGAGCTCGCTCTCCAGCAGCGTCTCGGAGAGGGCGGCGCAGTTGACCTTGATGAACGGCCCCTCCGCCCTGGGGCTGGCGTAGTGGGCCAGCCGGGCGATGAGCTCCTTGCCCGTGCCGCTCTCGCCCTGGATGAGCAGGGTGGCCTTGGTCGCCGCGGCGCGGCGCACCATGTCGATCACGGCGGCGATCCCGGGGTGGCGCCCCACGAGCTCGTCGCCGCCGTCGCCGCTGGCCAGCTCGGAACGCAGGTAGCGGTTCTCCCGCACGAGCGCGCGCCACTCGCCGACGCGCTGGACCAGCACCTCGATGCGGTCGGGCCGGAAGGGCTTCACCAGGTAGTCGAACGCGCCGCCCTTCATCGCCTCGACGGCGTTCTCGATGGTGGCGTAGGCGGTCATCATCACGACCGCGGCGTCGCGGTTGACCTCGCGGGCGCGCTGGAGCACGTCGGTGCCGGAGACATCGGGCATCTTCAGGTCGGTGAGCACCAGGTCGAACTCGTCCTCCTCCAGGGCGCAGATGGCCTCGGCGCCGTCGCCGGCGAGGGTGACCTCGCAGCCCAGCCGCCGCAGGATCTCCGTCAGAAGCTCCCGGGTCAGCGCGTCGTCATCCGCGACGAGCACCTTCTCAATCGTCATGCGGCCTTCCTTGTTGCGATGGAGCGCAGCCCCCTCCCGCGGGTTCCAAACCCCGCGGGAGGGCAAATGAGGGCAAGTGACACCTGACATTACCCGCCCGCGTGGTTTGGAACCCGCGGGAGGCAGCGGGGCAAGGTGACCACCGCGATGGCCCCGCCCCCCGCGGGGCTCTCCAGCTCGAACTCGCCGCCGTGCAGCCGGACGATCTTCTGCACGATGGCCAACCCGAGCCCCGTTCCCTGGCTCTTCGTCGTGAAGAACGGGTCCATGACCCTGGCTCGAAGCTCCTGGGGCACGCCCGGCCCGGAGTCCTGGATGCGGGCCTCGACGCGCTCGGGGGAGCCGGGGAGGCTGCGGGTGGAGAGGCGCAGGTCGCCCGCGTAGCCCATCGCCTGCACCGCGTTGAGCAGGAGATTGAGGAACACCTGGTAGAGCTGGTCGGCGTCGGCCTCGATCGGCTCGGCGGCGGGGTCGTAGTCGCGGCGGACCTGGAGGCCGTGGTAGGGGCGAACCTTGTGTTCGCCTGAAGACGGGCGAATACGAGACTCGCCCCTACATGCCGCGCGTTGTGGCCCGCCGGCCGGCGGGTGGCCACGGCTGGGCAAGGAGAGCGCCACGGTTGGCTCGCCAACCGTGGCCACGGCGGGCACCAGCCTTGCTGGCCCAGCCAGCCGTGGCACTTTCGTGGCACTTTCATGGCGGCGGCAGTCCTCGACGACGAAGACGAGGGCGTCCTCGACGACCTGGCGGAGCCAGGTCGGCCGCGGCTGGAGCGTGCACGGCTGGCAGAACAGCAGCATGTTGTTGACGATCTTGTTGAGGCTCTGCGCCCCGGCGAGGACGTGCTGGGCGAAGGCGCGGCGCGCGTCCTCCGCCGGCAGGTCGCGCAGGAGCAGGGACGCGAAGCCCTCGATGCCGTTGAGGGGGTTGCGGATCTCGTGGGCGACCTGGGCCGCCATGGCGCCCAGGGCGGCCAGCTTGTCCGCGCGGTCGAGCCGCTCCTGGAGCTGGCGGAACTCCGTGAGGTCGCTGAAGATCTCGACGGCGCCGACCACGAGGCCCCGCGAGTCGCGGATCGGCGCGACGCTGGAGCGCAGGCGCAGGCACCGCCCCGAGCGGCTCACGACCTCCCGCTCGACGTGGAGAGTGCCACGGCTGGCTGGACCAGCAAGGCTGGTGCCCGCCGTGGCCACGGTTGGCGAGCCAACCGTGGCATTGTCGCGGCGCCCCGTGGCCAGCACCCCCGCGAGAGGGGAGGGGGAGCCGTCGGCGCTGCACAGCACGCTCTCGTGAGGCCGCCCGAGCACCTCGGCGGCGGAGACGCCGAGCGCGCGTTCGGCGGCGGCATTGAAGGTCGTGATCCGCCCCTCCAGGTCGATCGCCGCCACCCCGTTGTGCATGCTCGCGAGGATCTCGTTGAGGTAGCTCGTGAGGCTATGGAGCTCCTCGACCTTGCGGTTGAGCCGCTCGTTGGCCTCCAGGAGCTGGCGGTCGATCGCCCGCACCCGCTCCTGGAGCAGGCGATAGGCCTCCTCCAGCCGCCGCGACGTCTGGTTGAAGGTCTGGAACGCGACGGTGAGCCGGCCGAGGTCCTGGCTCGGGCTCAGCGGGTCGGCGTGGATGGACGTCATGGGACTCTCCGATCGAGAGGGCACGTCAACGGCGGACGTCCATGAACCGCGGGAGCGGCTCGGGCCCGCGCTGGGTGCGATGAAGCTCCGTTCCACGCTGGATGTGGTCCAGCTCGGCCTGGGTCTGGCTCTGGTGGCCCAGCAGGAGCTGCTCGTTGCGCTGCTCCTGCTTGATGAGGGTGTCAATCGTGGCCAGGATGCAGTCGAGGAGGCCGTTGAGGCGCTCGCGGTTCTCGAGGCCCAGGTCCTCGCTCCACCAGCGGCGCTTGAAGGGCTCGATCTCGGCCTCGACATCCATGATCGACCGCAGGAGCTCGTCCTTGCGGGCGAAGAGGGCGATGCAGCGGTCGAGATCCTCCCCGCTCTCGAGGATGGCGCCCTGCTCCCGTGCGATGGCCAGCAGCCCCTGGTAGACTTCCGCCTCCAGCGCGTAGCCGCTGATGAGCCGGTTGACCAGATCGCTTCCGTCTTCCTTCCATGCCATCATTTCTCTCCTGCTTCGGGCGCCTGGCGGTGCCAGCGCTTCTCCCACTGCACCGTGCGGAGCGCCCACTCCACGTGGTCCTTGAACCAGGGGGCGTCGGGATGCTCGCTGGGGATCGTCTGGAAGTGGGCGAGCGCGGCGTCGAAGTCGCCGAGGCGCCGGCAGCTATTCCCCGCCTGGAGGAGCGCCCAGACCCGGTCGCGCGCCGCAATGTCCTTCTGCTTCACGGCGGCCTCGTAGATGGAGCGGGCCTCCGCGTAGCGGCCCAGCTTATAGAGCAGGTCGGCGGCCGCCAGGCAGGGGCGCGCCTGGGGCGCCGCCTCGCCCTTCCCCTTGGCCGCTGGCGGCGCCTTGGTCGCCGCGGGCTTGGATTCCTGCTTCGCCGCGGGCGGCGCGCCCATCGCCGGCGATCGGGCGCCCATCGCCGGCGATGGGCGCCCGCCCGCCTCGGCCTGCTGGAGCTCCGCCTGGAGCCGCTCCAGACGCGCTCGCTCCTGGGCCAGTTGCCCCTCGAGGGCACGCCGGACCGTTGCGGCGTCGGCCTTACCCTGGTCGGCCGGCGCGGCGGCGGGCGCCTGGGCCGCGCGAGGCGTCGCCGCAGAGGCCAGAATCAGGCCCGTCACAACGAGGCATCTGGGCATCATTTCTTCGGCTTTCCTTCTTCCGTGGCCTTCGCAGCCCGCTGGTAGGCGGCGAGGGCCTCTTCCGTGCGGCCCAACTGCCGGTAGCTGTCGCCGAGGGCGTCGCAGGCGGCTGCCACGAGGGCCGGGTCGCCCGCCTTGTCGGCCACCCGCTGGAGGATGGGCAGGGCGTCGGCGGGCCGGCGGTCGGCGAGGGCGGCCTGGCCGGCACGGCACAGGGCGCGCCACGCCGCCGCGTCGGTCTGGCCGGCGGCCACGCGCTCGAAGTAGGCCTGGGCCTTCTGGAGGCTGCCCTTCTCCCAGTAGCTCTCGCCGATGGCCTCGAAGACGGCCCGCCGGGTCGGGCTGGTGGGGTCCCCGCAGAGAGCCTTCTCGTAGGTCGTGATGGCCTGGTCGTAGAGGGTCATCTGGCGGTACAGCTCACCCAGGCGCATTCGGCCCGCTTCGGCCTGAGGGGCCTTCGGGGCCTGGGCCAAGGCCCCCCGATAGGCCTCCAGGGCCGAGAGGTGCTCCTTCTGGAGGAAGAACGCCTCGGCGATCAGGTAGTAGGCCTCGGCCCCCTCGGGGGTGTCGGGGAACTTGCCCTTCAGCCGCAGGAACGTGGCTCGCGCCTTGGGGTAGTCGCCCTTGAGCATCAGGATGCGTCCGACGTGGAGCGCGATGCGACGCTCGATCTCGGGGGGAAGCTCCTCCCGCAGGAGCCGCTCGAAGCGCGCCAGAGCGTCGTCGGGGCGCTGCACGGCCAGCAGGCACTCGCCGAGGGCGATCTCCGCCTCCGGGCGGGTGTCGGCGTCGGGGTAGCGGCGGACGAGCTCCTCGAGGAGCGGGAGCGCCTCGGAGGGCCGGCCCTCGGCCGTGCGGTCCTTCGCGAGGGCGAGGAGCGCGTCCGCGGCCAGGGGGCTCTGGGGGTGGTTGTCCACGAGGGAACGATAGGCGGCAACGCTCTTCGGGCGGTCGCCCAGGGCCGCATAGGAGCAGGCGGTGGTGTAGAGCGCCGCAGGGGCCTGCTCGCAGCCCGGATAGTCGTGGAGCAGCCGCTGGAGCTGCTCGATGGCCTGGGGGTAGAGCTGCCTGGCGTGGAACTGCTGGCCGATGGTCAGGTGCGCGCGGGGGGCGTCGGGGCTGTTCGGGAACCTCACGAGCGCCGTCTCGTACGCGCGCTCGGCCCTCTGCCCGAGGCGCTCCTCGGGCGTGCGGAACGCGCCTTTGCTCGGCGGCGTGATGATGAGGCCCTCGTTGCCCACCGTGGGCTCGAGGTCGAAGCGGCCCAGGAGCAGGTCGAGCGCGTCGCGCAGCATCACGCCGTCGAGCGACACCGTGACGAGCCGGGACAGGGCGCGGAAGGAGACGTCCTTGTCGAGGATCAGCTCCGTCTCGGCCGCGGCAACGAGGTGGTCGAGCACCGTCTTCAGGGTCGCGCTATCGGCCTCGATCGTGTAGACGTCGCGCCCGTGGCGATCGGTGTCGCTGCGGACGAGCACGGTGCCGCCGCGACCGCCGGCCGCCCGAGCGTCCGGCGCCTCCTTCGGCGCGCGAAGCTCAGGGGCCGGGCCGCCGCCCATGCCGTCCAGCTCCTTCTCGTACTCGCGGAGGCGATCGGTGAGGCGGTCGAGCTGGGCCTGGCGACGCTTCAGCTCCTGCTCGGCCTGGCGACGCTCCAGCTCCTTCGGGGTCGGGCGCCCATTGCCGGCAATGGGCACCCGATCGCCGGCGATGGGCGCCCGATTGCCGGCAATGGGCGCCTCGCCGCCCACGGCGGGGGCGACAGCCAGCAACGCCAGGAGAAGAAAAGGTGTCAGGAGCCTCTGGCCGAGGCAGAAACGGGGACAGGTACGCCTTGCCTGAAAGGCCCGAAGGGGGCTTCGCCCAAAACGTACCTGTCCCCCTTCCTGCCACAAAAGGCTCCTGACACCTTTTCTTCTCATCGTCCGGTCCCCCTCTTCGCCTCCGCGAGGCCCTGGGCCTCGAGCCAGTAGGTGTCGGCCACGCGGTAGTAGGCCCGCTCGACGCACGGGGCCGCCTCGGCCCCGAAGCGTCCCTGAAGCAGCAGGAGCGAGTAGAACGCCTCGCGGGCCCTCGCGTAGGCTTTCAGCTTCAGGTGGGTCTCGCCGATCTGGAGAAGCGCCTGCGGGTAGTAGTCGCTGCGCGGGGCGAGGGCCACGCGCTCGTAGGCCGCGATGGCGCTCGGGCAGTCCGCCAGCTTCAGGTAGCACTCCCCGAGCCTGAAGGCCGCCGCGCCGTCGTTCCAGCTCTCGGGCAGGATGTCCAGCGCGCGCCGGTAGCCCGCGGCCGCCGCGTAGTGTTGGCCCTTCTCGAAGAGCAGATCCGCCTTCTCCATCTCCTGCACGTACCGGAGGCCCTCATCGACCTGGAGGACCGGTTCCCCCAGGGACGGCTTCGCGGCGGCAGCGGCCGGGGGCTGGGGCAGGGAAGGCGACGCGGCGGGCGGCGCGGGCCGGGCGGCAATCTGCCCGAGCGTGGCAGAGACCCGGCCATACATGAGCCACGTGCCCACGACGACGGCGAGGAGCAAAAGGGCGTGGAGCAGGATGAGGGTGCGGAACGTGGCTGCAAGCGGCCCGCTTGCAGCTTGAGCGACAAGCGGGCCGCTTGTCGCCACGAGCGGGGTGGCCTGCCGCAGGAGCGGCTCGGGCGGCTCGGTGGGTCCGCCCTCGTGGGGGCCTGCGACCGATTGGGGCGCCCA
>Ga0315274_10012592_pt1 | contig 12057 bp, 13 predicted proteins | sample YL17G02_20_MG_FD_203700 | JGI IMG/M metagenome (GOLD analysis project Ga0315274, IMG submission 203700) | Sediment microbial communities from Yellowstone Lake, YNP, Wyoming, USA - YL17G02_20 | ecosystem: Environmental > Aquatic > Freshwater > Lake > Sediment | place: USA: Wyoming | collected... | reverse complement strand
AGGTAGCGGAAAGTCTACAGTAGCCAGATTATCTGCTCCTTGGGCTATCTTAAACGATGAGCTGGTAGTAATTAAGCGGGTAAACGGTTCTTATAGGGTCTTTGGCACTCCCTATTGGGCAGATATTAAGACAAATAAAGGGATAAATGGATGTTTTGAAATCAGGGGCTTGTTTAAACTAATCAAGGATAAAGAGGTTTATCTAAAGAGGCTCACCCAGCCACAGGCAGTGGCAGAGATCTTGTCAGTTCCCAGTGTCGAAGATAAATTAGGGTTAGTTAAGCAACTATTAGAAAGGTCTTGCGAACTCCTGGAAAGCGTGCCTTGTTACCAGATGCATTTTTTACCAGAGCCGTCATTTTGGAGGTGTATAGATGAAGAATTTTCTCGAACGATGTCCGGATAAGTTCCCTAAAGCCGCATCGAGGATAATAGACGGCGAGGCAGTGATTGTTATCCCGGGAAAGGGGATAGTGAATATTTTAAATAAAGTAGGTACCCGCACGTGGGAACTCTTAGACGGAAAGAAGGGCCTTCGGGACATCGCAGATATTATATCCGATGAATTTGAAGTTACGCCCCAGGAGGCTATCCGGGATATTAAAGAATTTGTTAACGATTTATTAGAAAAAGGGATGGTTGTCTTATCCGGGGAATCCAATGAGCAGGGAATAAAATAATGGGCGTTGAAATAAAACTCGATCACTATGATAGGATTTTGGAGAAGACCAGAAAGAAGAAGATTCCTTTTACAGCGCACTGGGAACTTACCTATAAGTGTAACTTAAGATGCGTTCATTGTTACATTGCGGATGAGTCCGAAAAGGAGGAACTTTGTTTTAGTGAAATAAGGCCTATTCTGGACGCACTCGCTAAACAGGGATGTCTTTATCTTGTTTTTAGCGGAGGCGAAATCCTGACCCGGCCCGATTTTTTTGATATTGCCGATTATGCCAAGATAAAGGGCTTTGCGCTTCGGCTCCTGACTAATGGGACGCTTATAACCGCTGAAGTTGCCGACCGGATTAAAGATATATCTGTGTTGTCAGTGGGTATGAGCGTATATGGGACAAATCCCAAAATTCATGAGGCATTTACCAGAATAGAGGGTTCCTACGCCAAGACCATCATGGCCTTTGAGCTTCTTAGAGAAAGGGGAATAAAGACGGTTATCAAGTCTCTTTTGATGAGAAAGAATGTGGAAGAATTTGAGGGATTAAAGAAGTTGGCCGAAGAGTTAGGGGCTAATTTTGTTTATGACCCGACTATTGTGGCTAAGAATAATGGGTCCAAGGAACCGCTCAGGTATAGGATGGCTGATGATGAATTGAGGGATTTTTTCTATTTTAAGATGAGGCCTCCGGAAAGAGGGCCATTAGAGATATCCGATAATGATGTGATATGCAACGCCGGTTTTAATATTCTTTCTATATCTGCCTATGGCGAGGTCTTTCCCTGCGTAGCAATTAGGAAGAAGTGCGGTGATTTGAGGAAGGAGGGCTTGGCGAAAATCTGGAGGTCTCGAGCATTATCAGAGATTAGGGCAATTAGATTCGCGGATTTATGGAAATGTAAGGATTGCGGGCTATTATATTATTGCGACCGTTGTCCAGGCATAGCAGAGCTTGAGGACGGCGATATCTTAGGTCCTTCTACTGTTGCTTGTGGTATGGCTAAGGTGCGCAAGGGAGTTGTGGAGGGTTTAAAAAATGGATAAGCAGAAGAAGAGAAAATCGTATGAGAAGCCGAGTATCGTCTATGAAAAGGAATTAGAGGTGCAGGCGGCAGTCTGTGATTCGGTATGGGTGCCGGGTGGGCCGCCATGTCGGGCAAGCATCGGTCTTTGCGTCAGACTGAAAAACGTTTAATGATGTCAGGCGCTAGTACTAAAACAGGGACACATCCCATTTTTTGGATGGAAACAAAAATGGGATGTGTCCCTGTTTTTTAGAGTTTTTCGTCTAGAATTTTTGCTAAAGTTCTTGCTAGCCTATTATCGATGGTTTTCAAAATATTATATTGCTCTTTAGCTAAATCTTTTTTACCCTGGTCTATATAAATGGAGCCGAGGTTAAGGTTCGCCAGTGGATACCGGGGCCTCAGTTGCAAGGCTTTTTTAAAATTTTCTTCAGCGATTTGCAATTCTCCTTTTTTCCTATAAGCTACACCCAAGTTCAAATACCCCTCTGCTAAATTGGGGTCAATTTTAACCGCCGCCTCGAATGTTTTGATTGCTTCATCAATCTTATCTTCTTTGACTAAGAGGACACCGAGGTTTAAATAGGCCTTTTTATCATCTGGCTGGTACTTTATAGTTTCCTGGTATTCTTTGATTGCCAGGGCAGTGATAGATTTCTTCTCATAGGCAACTGCCAGATTGTAGTGAGCCCTGGGGTTTTTCGGTGAGATTTCCAGGGCCTTTTTAAATTCCTCTATTGCCATTTCTGGCTCATTATCATTCCCGTAAATAATTCCTAAATTTAGATGCGCCTCAAAGGAATTAAGGTCAATTTGCAGAAGCTGTTTAAATACGGCCTTTGCTTTCTGGTGCATCCCTAATTGCATATAGGCCTTTCCTAAATTTATATATAAGTTTGTATCCTTAGGTTTGTCTTGCACTGCTTTTAGAAGAGGCGCTATTTTTTTGTCAAACTCTTGCTTCTTCATTTTTGCAAATAGCAGGTTAGCCATATTTTGCCCATTCGTCGGGTTCATAGTTACCAAGGCTTGATATTCTTTGATTATTTCGTCAAAGAGGCCTTGCTGCTGGTAAAGATTGATCAGGGAATTTCGCGCGGCAGAAAAGCTCGGGTTTATCTTTATAGCCTTTTTGTATTCTGCAATCGCATCTTTCAACATGCCCATTTTATCTAAGGTAACTGCCAGGTTGTAATGGGCCAAGAAATCATCGGGATTACGCTTTATGGCCGAGGTTAGTGTTTCAATACCCTGCTTAAGCATGCCTTTTTCTGAATAGAGGGCGCCTAAATTGGCATAGGCCTGGGTAAAATTCGGGTCAATCTTAGTTATTTTAATAAAGGCGTCTATAGCTGCGTTTATATTTTTTACTTTCATATAGAGATTGCCTAAATTTAAATAAGCCTCCTTATATTCCGGATTTATCGCTACTGCGGTTTTGTAGGCATTTATTGCTTTTTCATATTCTTTTTTGGCAGTGTAAATTATGCCTAAATTATTATGTGCTTCCGGCAGGTTGGGGTCCACAGCCAGAGCGGCTTTTATTTCTTCCAATCCCTTATCAATTAATCCCTTCTCAAAATAGGCTACTCCCAGGTTTGAACGGCCCTTGGCATACTTGGGGTCAACCCGGAAAGATTCTTTAAATTCCTCTATAGCCCGCTCGAGATATCCGGCATTTTTGTAAGCCATGCCCAAATTAAGGTGGGGGCGTGCTTTGTGAGGAGACTTTTTAACCACGTCCTCCCACAGGCTTTTTTCATTAAGCCAGATATTTCCCTCTTTTATGGTAAGCATGCCAAATATTAATATCAAACAGGCGAAGAGGACTGTTTCGATATAATCGGCAAGGATTTGTAATCGTTTATCCATATTGCTTTGTAAAATAAATAAGGGTTGCATCTGCACAGATTAGCACAGATGAAAAGCCGCAAGATGATCACAGATGTCATCGAGTATCTGCGATCATCTGTTTCTTCTAATCTGTGGTCATCTGTGAATCATACCTTTATTTAGTTGACAGGGCACCATAATTCTAAAATCTCTTGCTTTTATCCTGCCTTTGTGATATTTTATTATTTCATCCTATCAATTTCTTAATCCTTTTAAAACATGTCTTTATTACATTTAACCGATAATAATTTTAAGAAAGAAGTTTTGGAATCCTATTCGCCGGTCTTGGTAGATTTTTGGGCAACCTGGTGTGGCCCCTGCAAGATGATCGCGCCCATTATTGAAGAATTAGCCCGGGAATACCAAGGAAAAATTAAGATTGGCAAGGTCAATGTCGATGAAAACCCCAAAACTGCCACTTCCTACGGAATAATGTCTATCCCCACCCTGATATTTTTTAAAAACGGAAAGGTTATAACACAGGTGGCAGGCGCTTTAAATAAGATTGAGCTGAAGCGAAAGATAGAAGAGAATCTTATATAGAAATTTTTTAAAGATATATTGAACGCAGATTATCGCAAATCAAACGCAGATATACGCAGATTTTTTTAATCTGCGATTATCCGCGTGTAATCTGCGAGAATCTGCGTTAAAAAGTATTTTTAAATTTAATAATGAAAAAAATCTTTATTGCTGCTACCCAACAGAATGATGGCAAGACCACGGTTTCTTTGGGGTTAATCCGTAATTTTCAGGATAGATTTAAGAAAGTCGGCTTTATTAAACCCATTGGCCAGCGTTATCTGGAAGAAGAAGGCCTTAAGATTGACGAAGACTCCCTACTCATTGAGGAGGTCTGTGGGATAAAATGCGGGCTCAAAGATATGAGCCCGATTGCCGTAGAAAAAGGTTTTACCGAAAGGTATATTGCCCGTCCGGATAAAAAAGCAATTACCCGGCAGATTAAAGAAGCATTTCACAGAGTCTCTAAAAGGCAAAAATTGGTGGTTATTGAGGGCACTGGCCATGCCGGCGTGGGTTCTGTATTTGACCATTCCAATGCTACGGTAGCAAAACTGCTGGGCTCCAAGGTAATTATTATTTCTTCCGGTGGTATAGGCAGGCCCATAGATGAGATAGTGTTAAATAGGGTGCTCTTTGAAAAAGAAGGGGTTAAGGTATTAGGCGTAATTATTAATAAGGTTCTGCCGGAAAAATTTGATAAGATAAACCACCTGGTAAGAAAAGGATTAGAAAGAAAAGGCGTAGATGTTTTGGGAGTGATTCCCTATTATCCTATGCTTTCTTATCCTACCGTAGAGCAGGTCTTAGAGGAGACGAAATTTGAACTTTTGTGCGGGAAAGATTATTTAGAAAAATATATCTCGCGGATTATTATAGGTGCAATGCGGCCCCACTATGCTTTAAAATATATAGTTGACGACAGCCTTCTGATTACGCCAGGTGACCGTAAAGATATGATTAAAGCCGCTCTATTAACGCGCCGGGACACCAACAAAGAGAAACCCAGGGTATGCGGAATAATTCTCTCAGGGGGGATCGTTCCGAGCCCACAAATTATGGATGCATTGAATAAATTAAATATCCCTGTATTGTTAGCTAAGAGCGATACCTATACTGTGGCGTCTCGTATTCATGACTTGATAGTGAAGATTAGGCCTGAAGACACAAATAAGATTAATACGGCGGTAAAGTTAATTAAAGATAATGTAGATTTGGATAGAATATTGTCCCGCCTATAAGTTTAGGCTTTAGGCGGGATCCCGCCTAGAACTAATTGAGTGGCGGGAAAAGGAATTTAACGTGGGTACAATTACAAAAATTCGCGCTAAAGCAAAAGCTAAACTAAAGACTATTGTGCTTCCCGAGTATGAGGATAAAAGAGTGGCGGAGGCAGCCAAAATTATTGAACAAGAAGGTATTGCTAAGGTATTACTGCTTACGCCAGATAAAATTAACCTTCAAGATAAAGAAAGATACATCCAGGAATTTTACCAGATGCGCAAAGCCAAAGGTTTAGATATTAATGCCGCGGAAAAAATTTTTGATAATCCACTTTATTATGCGGCAATGATGGCCCGCGCAGGTAAGGCCGATGGTTTTGTGGCCGGAGCCAGCCATACTACACCGGATGTGGCCAGGAGCGCTATTTGGTGCCTGGGCGTAGATGAACGCATAAGCATTGCTTCAAGTTGTTTTATTATGGTCGTGCCAAATTGCCCTTATGGGCAAGACGGGACATTTGTCTTTGCCGATTGTGGCATCATTCCTGATCCTAATCCGCGGCAACTGGCCTGTATCGTTAAGGCTTCTGCAGAATTAGCGAGTCAGGTTCTAGATTTGACCCCGCGTATCGCCCTGCTTAGTTACTCTACTAAAGGTTCAGCCCAAGGTAAATCTGTTGAAAAAATAACCGAGGCTCTGGGATTGCTTAAAGAGATGGCGCCGGATTTGTTAGTTGATGGCGAGATGCAGGTCGACGCTGCTATTGTCCCTGAAGTAGCAAAAATAAAATATCCTGATAGCCCTATCGGCGGCAGGGCAAATATATTGATATTCCCTAATTTAGAAGCAGGCAATATTAGTTATAAAATTGTCCAGCGTTTAGCCAATGCGCGCGCATTAGGGCCTTTACTTTTAGGCTTGAACAAACCTTGCAGTGATTTATCCCGCGGTTGCTCGGTTGAGGATGTTGTGGATTGCGTGGCAGTAACTGCGATTAGGGCCCAGTAAACGCGGAACCACGCGGAACTTTACGCGGAACTACGCACTACATGTTATGCGTGGTTCTGCGTACGGTTCCGTGTAGTTTGAGCGATATATATGAAAATCTTAGTCATTAATAGCGGCAGTTCTTCTATTAAATACAAACTCTTTGATATGCCGGAAGAGAAACTTATCTCCAAAGGGCTAATCGAACATATCGGCGAAAAGGGTTCGCATATCCGCGATCACTACACCGGGTTAAAGGCAATATTAAGAAAGATTAATTCCGTTTGTGCGGTGGGGCATCGCGTGGTGCATGGCCAAGAGTTATTTAAAAAACCGGTGTTAATTGATAATTCCGTAATTCAAAAAATAAGACAGTGTTGTCAAATTGCTCCTTTGCACAATCCCGCAAATTTAGCTGGAATTCTGGCTTGTAAAAAATTATTGCCGAAGGTAAGACAGATAGCGGTATTTGATACTGCCTTTCATCAGACATTACCCGATTATGCGTATATCTATGGATTACCCTACGAATATTATCAAAGACTGGGAGTAAGAAAATATGGCTTTCACGGCACCAGTCACGAATATGTCGCGCATGAAGCAGCCGAGATTCTTAAAAAACCGCTTAACAAATTAAAAATCATTACCTGTCACTTAGGTAACGGGTGTAGTATTACCGCCGTAGATAAAGGAAGGTCGATTGATACCAGTATGGGTTTTACGCCCTTAGAAGGCCTGATTATGGGAACGCGTTGCGGCGATATTGATCCTGCCCTGGTTACTTACATTATGAAAAATAAAAGGTTTAATCTTCTTAAAATCGATGATATATTAAATAAGGCCAGTGGCCTTAAAGGAATTTCCGGCATAAGCAACGATATGCGAATATTACAAGAGAAAGCCCGAACCGGAAATAAGCGCGCAAAACTGGCGATAGATATTTTTATTTACCGGATAAAGAAATATATTGGTGCCTATGCGGCCATTATGGGCGGAGTTGATGCTTTAGTTTTTACCGCAGGTATTGGCGAGAATCAGAAAGGGATTAGAGAAAAAATTTGCCAAGGAATATTTGCGCACTTAAAGAAAAAGCCTAAAGTTTTAGTTATCCCTACCGATGAGGAACTGTTAATTGCGCGCCAGACATATCGGTTGATCAGGAGCCAATAGATGAAAAAAATTTTATTAATTTTACTATTTTTGTTTACGAGTTACGAGTTACGGGTTACGGGTTACGGCCAAGAAGAGGTGGGGAATATGAAAAAAGTAGTGATGGTTATTGCCCAGGATGGTTTTCGGGATGAAGAATTTTTGCAACCCAAAGAGATTTTAGAGAGAAACGGCATAGAGGTAAAAGTTGCCTCCACTAGCCTGGCAGAGGCAAAGGGAATGTTGGGGGCAAAGGTTAAACCTGATATTTTAGTCAGCGATATAAACATAAGAGATTTTGCTGCCGTGGTATTCGTGGGTGGGGCAGGCGCAAGCCAGTATTGGAATGACCCAGTGGCGCAAAAGTTAGCAGAAGATGCCCTTAATACAAATCGGATAGTGGCAGCCATTTGTATTGCACCGGTTACCTTAGCCAAGGCAGGCATTTTAAAAGGAAAACGCGCCACGGTTTGGCCCTCGGAAGCAGAACAGCTTAAGGCTGCAGGTGCAAATTATACCGGCCGAGCCGTAGAAAAAGATGGAGATATCATTACCGCTTCGGGCCCTGCCGCAGCCAGAGAATTCGCAGAAGAGTTAGTAAGGGCATTAAATAAATAAGTGAGCACATAAGTTATGGAGCTGGCTATTGCTAAGGTAAGCGACATAACTTATATGTGCGAACTTACCCCACACCCAGTTACTACGTAGAGACACTACCTTGTATCTGGGTGTGGGGTTAATTCGCAGACGGCCTTCGGTCTACAACTTACGTCGTTTCACTCCGTGAGTCGTCTGCTCATTTAAGGAGAATTAATATGTTAAGGACAATCTTAAAATCTAAAATACACCGGGCGCACGTTACCGAGGCCAATCTTTATTATGAAGGTAGTATTACCATTGATGCCAAACTTATGGCCGCAGCAGATATCATTGAAAACGAGAAGGTGGAAGTGCTTAACCTTAATAACGGCCATCGCCTGGAGACATATGCCATTAAAGGTAAGCCGGGGTCCGGGGTAGTTTGTTTAAATGGCCCGGCAGCGCGTGGCGCATGTGTGGGCGATGAAATAATTATTGTTTCTTACGTCTTGTTTGATGACAGAGAGAAGAAAGTGGTAAAGCCAAAGGTAGTAACCGTCAATGAAAGAAACCACATTGAGAATTAGATTTTTAGGTGACCCGGTATTAAGAAAAAAGTCCACTCCGGTTAAACATATCACTCCTGACCACCGCGATATATTAAGCAAAATGGCGCAATTGATGTATGAGTCTGACGGGATAGGCCTGGCCGCGCCGCAGGTGGGTATTAATGAAGCGATGATTGTCGCGGATGTTGGCAACAGTAGTCTTTATAAACTGATAAATCCTAAAATTGTAAAAAAAGAAGGTTCGCAGGTAACAGAAGAAGGTTGTCTTAGTCTTCCGGGCGTATGCATAAAAGTCAAACGCGCCAGAAAAGTAATAGTCCGGGCGCAGGATGAATTAGCTCAAACTTTGACTTTGGAAGCCGAAGGTTTGCTGGCTTGTGTTTTTCAACATGAAATAGAACATTTAAAAGGCAAGCTTATTGTTGACTATGCCTCATTTTTCCAGCGCTTGAAGATAAAGAAAAAGTTAGAGGAGTTAAAAAATGCTTCGACTCTTTTGAGCATTTCGACTCGAAGCATCCTGAGCGAGCAAAGCGAGTCGAAGGAGAGGTCAAATGAAGAGTTGCCTGAATCAAAAACAAAATCTTGTAAATTGCAACTGTAGTTATAATCCTTGCTCCCGCAAAGGTATTTGTTGCGAGTGTGTTTTGTATCACAAAAGCCACGGCCAGCTTCCTGCTTGTTTTTTCCCGGGCCACATAGAAAAAACCTATGACCGCTCCGTGGATAATTTTATAAGGATGCATAAATGAACCTTAAGTTGCCTTCTTGGTTCAGGCAGGAGATTCCCGATACCATAACTTTACAGAGGGCGCAAAAATTATCCGTAACTGGTGTCCATACTGTCTGCCAAGAGGCAAGGTGTCCTAATTTAAGTTTCTGTTTTCAGCAGCTAAAATTTACCTTTATGATTTTAGGGGATACCTGCACGCGCAATTGTCAATTTTGCGGGGTAAGAAAAACAGACAATAAATCCCTTGATCTTGATTTAAACGAACCATATCGCCTGGCAGAAAAAGTTAAGGAATTAAAACTTAATTACGTCGTGATTACTGCGGTGACGCGCGATGACCTTGCGGATGGCGGTGCTAAGATTTTCGATAAAACTATTGAATTAATTCATCACATAAACCAAGATATAAACCCCGTTAGAAATACCGTCAGTACAGAGAAGTATAACAAAATTTCTAACGGGGTAAAAGTAGAAGTATTAATCCCGGATTTTAAGGGCAGTATATCTAGTTTAAGATGCCTTGTGGATGCCCATCCAGACCTGGTGGCGCATAATATTGAGACTGTAGAGCGGCTGTATAAAGATTTAAGGCCAGAGGCTAATTATCAACTTTCTTTGCAGGTCTTAAGAAAGATAAAAGAAATTCAACCCATGTTAACTACTAAATCTTCCATTATGTTAGGCCTGGGTGAGACAGAAGGAGAAGTTATCAAAACAATGGAGGATTTATTAAATTCAGGTTGTGATATTTTAACCTTAGGACAATATCTTGCTCCTTCAGAGAATCATTATCCGGTTAAGGAATTTATTAGTATTGCGCAATTCCAGAGATACCGAGATATTGGATTGGCTTTAGGTTTTAAGGCAGTCTTATCCGGGCCGTTAGTGAGAAGTTCTTATAGGGCAGAAGAAGTCTATGAAGAAGTTAATATATTAGCTCGTAAGCTCCTAAGCTCCTAAGCTCGTAAGCTGATGAGCTCATCAACCAATGAGCTAATGAGCTAATAATATGGGGATAGTTTGATTATGCATGATTTGATTATTATCGGTGCCGGGCCGGCAGGTTTGACCGCCGGGCTTTATGCCGGAAGATACCGGTTGAATACCTTAATCTTGGAAAAAATGGCAGCTGGCGGCCAGATTATTCTTTCCTCTATCATTGAGAATTTTCCAGGATTTCCTGGTAGCATATCTACCGAGGAATTAATCGATAGATTCAAGAGACAGGTAGAGGAATTAGGTATAAATATTGAAACAGAGGAAGTTTTAGCAATATCTACCAGCAATAAAAGCGGTATTCCCATATTTAACATTAAAACTAAAGGCAAGTCTTATGAAACAAGAGGTATTATCATTGCTACCGGTGCCCAGCATAAGCAATTGGGCGCAAAAGGAGAAGATAAATTTATTGGCCGGGGAGTTTCTTATTGCGCTACCTGCGATGGCCCCTTGTTTAGGAATAAAGATGTGGTGGTAATCGGCGGCGGAGATAGGGCAATGGAAGAAGCAATTTTTTTAAGTGGCTATGCCAAGACTGTTTATCTGGTCCATCGCCGGGCAGAATTGCGGGCATCGAAAATTTTGGTAGAAAAGGCAAAACAGATTCCTAAAATTAATTTTATTTTGGGTAATATTGTACAAGAAATTCAGGGAGAAAATAAGGTAGAGCAAGTTTTGCTAAAAAATGTCAGCACAAATTCTCAACAAGAGATTTCCTGTCAGGGGGTTTTTGTATTTGTGGGGATAATGCCCAACACCGCTTTCTTAAAAAATTTTTTGGAGATGAATGAAAAAGGATTTATAATTACTGATCAGGATATGCAGTCTTCTAAAGAAGGAATATTTGCCTGTGGGGATTGCCGCAAAAAAAGTTTATACCAGGTGATTACTGCCTGTGGCGAGGGCGCCGTAGCAGCAGATTCTGTGCATAAGTATTTGTTGAACCAATGACTAAGCCACCTACCCATAACAAAAAATTAATCGACTGGATGAGTAAAATAGCCCGGATGTGCCAGCCGGATGAAATCGTCTGGATAGATGGTTCAGAGGCACAGAAAGAGGCCCTAGAAAGGGAATCTGCGGCCAGCGGAGAAATTATTTACTTGAATCAAGAAAAGCTTCCGGGATGTTTTTTGCATCGCACTGCCATCGATGATGTTGCGCGTACCGAGCACCTTACCTTTATCTGCACCAAAAGAAAACGCGATGCCGGGCCCAACAATAATTGGATGTCTCCTAAGGTTGCCTATAAAAGAGCAAGGGCAATTTTTAAAGGCGCGATGAGAGGCCGGACGATGTATGTCATACCTTTTTCTATGGGGCCGGTAGGCTCTCCATTTGGTAAAATCGGAGTAGAATTGACCGATTCTCGCTATGTAGTTTTAAATATGTTGATTATGACCCGCGCTGGCGAGGCGGTGTTAAGGCAATTGGAGAAAGAAGACGCGTTCACGAAATGTTTACATTCCAAGGCAGAGTTGGATATTAACAAAAGGTTGATTTTGCAATTTCCTGAGGATAATACCATTTGGAGCGTAGGCTCAGGTTATGGCGGTAATGTGCTTTTAGGCAAAAAATGCCTTTCTTTGCGCATCGCCAGTTTTATCGCTAGAAAAGAACATTGGTTAGCTGAACATATGTTAATTATGGGCATAGAAGAGCCCAACGGCCATATTGAATATATTGCCGCCGCCTTTCCTAGTG
>Ga0315274_10012591_pt1 | contig 12057 bp, 7 predicted proteins | sample YL17G02_20_MG_FD_203700 | JGI IMG/M metagenome (GOLD analysis project Ga0315274, IMG submission 203700) | Sediment microbial communities from Yellowstone Lake, YNP, Wyoming, USA - YL17G02_20 | ecosystem: Environmental > Aquatic > Freshwater > Lake > Sediment | place: USA: Wyoming | collected... | reverse complement strand
TCACGATGCAGGAGAGATCCTCCACCGGAAGGAACTCGTGCCATTTCCAGATGGTGGAATCCTGACGGCGGAGCAGCTTGTCCTGAAAGTCCGCCGACAGATGGCTCAGGTCCACCTGGACGTCCAGAATCATCCGGCAGCCGGCGCAGAAGAACTGGCGATCCGCCGGCGGAACGTCGCGGTGGCACTTCGGACATACGAGCACTCGGATTTTGCCCATAACTCCCTCGGCTTTCGTCTCAGAAAGGGTTTCGCGTCCCCGTTGCCCTCTCCCCGTTTCCTCGGCACTATTGTACGGCAGCCGACCGCCTTTCCAAAGCGCGATCCGCTCCCCGGGAACCGCCGAGGCTGCCAGTCTGAAAAGGGACCGGACGCCTTTCAGCCCAAGAATTCCAATGCTGCGCCAGCGAAATCAGACAGTTAACCACCGCAGCGGCGTCTATCAGCTCCCTCTGGTAGAAGGCCTGTTCGGGATGAGTCAGGAGGGCCGTCAACAGCCTGGCGAGGGTCGGAGAAGAGAAGAGCCCCTCCCATCCTGAACCACCAAATTTCTTGGTCGTTCGACCAATTTTCCTGGTCATCTTTGTCGTTGTGGCTAATCGGTCTCGCATGGTCAGGCCCGCCTTTGAGGAAAGCTATTCGACTCACACCCTCTTGCCTATCCCCGGGCCGTTGAGGGACTCGCAGGGATCAGTGTGTTGCAGGACGTTGGCACACCATACTTACCCTGCCCGAGCGGATGTTTGCCCGCTGATACTTCGCTCCTGGTCAGCACTACAGCACGAAAGGAGAAGTGCACTCCTCGTGAACGGGACAGGTGGCCACCCTTCCCCGTCATCAAGGAGAGCATGCACCAGGGTCCTACGGGCTGTCAAGCAAGACGCCCAGGGGTGGAGAATGCCGGGTTATGCTAGAGACCCCCCGTACTCGCTACCGTCGCCAGGAGAGGTCGCGGACCACTTCGTCAGTCGCGGCCGGAAGGTAGTCCTCGGGGTTAACGGGAACGCCGTTCCTGCGGAGCTCGAAGTGCAGGTGGGGGCGGTGGCGCGGCCCGTCTCTAATGGGGGACGTAGGCGCAAGAACAACTTGCGAGAAGAGTCGGTGGTGGCGGCTGGGATCCCCTTCTGCGCATGCCGCTTCTTCGGCTGTCCTGGGCACGGGACGCGGTGGAGACCTGTTTCGGGTCAGCCGGCACTCGGTGCAGCCATCAGACGAACCGGAAGGGCGAGCCGATCCCGAGCTCTCGGACCTAGCGGAATGCGCTTTTGAACCTACGTCTATTACCGAGCGGTATCTTCTCCCAGTTGCACACAAACCAGATTCCCGCCTCTGCGTCGTGGCTCCGTCAGCTCACCGCCAGGAGGACTTTCTGGGCACTCATCCCCTTGGTCAGCCGCTCGATGGCGCCGATCCCCTCCGCGAGCGGCAGACGGTGGGTGACGAGGGGCGTGAGCTCCACGCGCTTCTCCTCGAGCAGGCCGACGCTCTTGCCGAAGTCCTGGGGGGTGTAGACGCAGGAGCCCAGGATCTGCATCTCCCCGTACCCCAGCGTGATCAGGTCCACGGGCACGGGCTCCTTGTAGACCGCCACGACGACGATCCGGCCCCTCCGCTTCACGAGCTGGGTGCTCAGGCACGCCGCCGGCGGGACGCCGGCTGCATCGACGACCACATCGATGCCCCGGCCGCCGGTGAGCTCCAGGACGTGCTCGCGGGTGGCCTCCTCCGGGGTGAGGACCGAAAACCCCATGGACTCCGCCAGCTTCTTCCGGAAGGCCTGCGGCTCGACCAGGAGCACCTGCCGGGCGCCGGCAACCCGCGCGACCTCAGCGCTGAGGAGGCCGATCGGCCCACCTCCCAGCACCAGCGCGCTCTCCCCGAACGCCAGCCGTCCGAGGTGCACGGCCCGCACGGCGACCGCCAGGGGTTCGAGCAGGGCCCCCTCCTCGAAAGAGGCATCTGCGGGGAGCTGGTGCGGACTCTGGAGCGCCACCTTCACGTAGCGCGCGAAGCCCCCGTCCGTGTCCACCCCGTACAGCCCCTTTTGGTGGCAGATGTGGCCGTGGCCGGATCGGCAGAGCTCACACTGGCCGCAGGCGTAGGTGGGATTGACCGCGACCCGGTCGCCCACTTGGATCTCGGGGTAGTCCTCCCCCCGCCGCTCTACGACGACGCCGGCGAATTCGTGCCCCAGGATGGTGGGCGGCTTCGCCCGCGTGTGCTTGCCTTGGTAGATCGTGAGATCCGAACCGCAGATCCCCACGTACCTCACCTCCACGATGGCTTCGCCCTCGCTGCACACCGGCTCCGGGACGTCCTCCAGCCGGATATCGTGCGGGCCGTGCCAGACGAGCCCCTCCATGCCGTTTCCCTCCGTGAGTGGCCCTCCCCGTTCGACAAACGTTGGCTCACTATGGCATCCCGCGCGCCTGCCGTCAACCGCGGGCGGATGTAGCGCCAAGTTCAAAATGTCCGGTTTTGCCAAGCCGAATTGTCCTCCCCTCGCCCGCCCCCCAGTTCCAGGGGTGGCAGCGGGGGACGCGCCGGGTGTCGCGAATTTCTGCGACGAGACGCTACTCGCTTTGCCTCGGGCCGTGCCGTCTCAGGAATTCCGCCAGCGCCCTCGCGGTATGCGATCTGGTGCGCACACGGGCAATTCGCTCGGGGGTGCCCCGGGCGATGATCCTGCCTCCGCGCTCCCCGCCCTCGGGGCCGAGGTCGATCACCCAGTCCGCCTCGGCGATGACATCCAGGTTGTGCTCGATGATGAGGACCGTATTGCCCGCGTCCACCAGCCAGTGGAGCACTCGCACCAGCTTTTCCACATCGGCCATGTGCAGGCCGATGGTGGGCTCGTCCAGCACGTAGAGCGAGTGACGCTCGACTCCCTCCCTCATCCTCCCCCTAACAGAAGGGTCGGGGTGGCCGTTGCGCGCCTTGGCCAGCTCGGTCACGAGCTTGATCCGCTGCGCCTCGCCGCCCGAGAGCGTGGGGCTCCTCTGGCCCAGCGTGAGATAGCCAAGCCCCACATCCTGCAGGAGCCGAAGGGCATGATGGATCCGCCCGTGGATGGCAAAGAATTCCACCGCCCTCTCCACGCTCATGGCGAGGACCTCGGCGATGGTCCTGTCCTTGTAGCGCACCGCCAGCGTCTCGGGCGCAAAGCGCGTGCCACCACAGGACTCGCAGGTCACGGCGACGTCGGGCAGGAAGCTCATCTCGATGGTCTTGACCCCCTGCCCCTCGCAGGATTCGCAGCGCCCGCCCTTGACGTTGAAGGAGAAGCGCCCCGGCCCGTAGCCGCGCAAACGCGCCTCCGGGGTAGCAGCGAAGAGCCGCCGAATGTCGTCCCAAAAGCCGACGTAGGTCGCCGGGCAAGAGCGCGGCGTCTTGCCAATGGGCGTCTGGTCCACCTCCAGCACGGTGTTGCCCTTCGCTTCGAGCCGCGCCAGCGTGTCCAGCAGCCGCCGGTGATCGTGCGGGTGCAGCCCGATGGTAGGCTCATCCAGGATGTAGCAAACGCCGCGCAGGTTCGATCCCAACTGGGAGGCGAGCCGAAGACGCTGCGCCTCGCCGCCCGAGAGCGTGGGGGCCGAGCGGTCCAGCGTGAGGTACCCGAGCCCCACCCGCTTCAGAAACATCAGGCGAGCCTGAAGCTCCGAGAGGATGTCGCGTGCGATGGCGACCGCGCGGCCCCGGAGCCGCAGTGTGCCGAAGAATCGCTCTGCGGCCTCGACGGAGAGCGCGGTGAGCTCGGCGATGGTGTGTCCCGCAAACCGCACCGCCAGCGCTTCGGGGCGGAGGCGCTTCCCCTGGCATTTGGGGCACGTCCGCTCGGGGCCTCCCCACCAGTCGGTCCACCAGATCTCCTCGCCGGTCTGGTCCTCATCGAAGCCCGGCAGCACGAGCCCGGTGCCGTAGCAGCGCTCACACCAGCCGTGTTTGGAGTTGAAGGAGAACAGCCGCGGGTCTAGCTCAGCGAAGCTCCGCCCGCAGCGAGGGCAGGCGCGCCGGGTGGAGAACGTGGCCTCGGATGCTGGTGCCTTACGACCATTGTCCCCGCTGGCCACCTGCACCGCGCCCTTGCCGAGGGCAATGGCCCGTTCGAGCAGCGCCCGGAGTTCGCGTTCGACCCGCGGAGTGACCACGATCTCGCCGACGGGAAGCTCGATGTCGTGCTCCCGGAAGCGCTGGAGCCGCGGCCAGTCTGCCGTGGGGGTCATGAGGCCGTCCACCCGCAGATGGGAGAACCCCTTGCCGAGGGCCCACTTCGCGAGGTCGGTGTAGTAGCCTTTGCGCCCCTTCACCAGGGGCGCCAGAAGCTGGATGCGCCTCCCTCGATGCTCACGCAGGAGCCGCGCCAGGATCGCGTCAAGCGTCTGCGCCTCGATGGGGATGTCGCAGTCGGGGCAGTGCTGCGTCCCGAGCTTCACGAAGAGGAGCCGCAGGAAATGGTAGATCTCGGTCTGGGTGGCCACGGTGCTCTTGCGCCCGCCGCGGCTCGTGCGCTGCTCGATGGCGACGGTAGGTGGGATGCCGAAGATGGCATCCAGGTCCGGCCGGGAGACGGGCTGGACGAACTGCCGCGCATAGGCGTTGAGCGATTCCAGGTAGCGGCGCTGCCCCTCGGCGAAGAGGATGTCGAAGGCGAGAGTGCTCTTCCCGCTGCCTGAGACCCCCGTGATCACCGTGAACCGGTCGCGGGGAATGCAGAGGTCGATGTTCTTGAGATTGTGCTCCCGCGCATGGAACACGCGGATGGCGTTCTCCGTTACCAGGGCGGGGGAGAGGTCCCGGACGGCCGCCACCTCTTTCCCGGTCAGGTTCGGGTTCAGCGCATACTCCTGTAGCGCCTGACCCGTGTGGCTTGCCCGACACTCCGCGACGGCCTCTGGACTTCCGACGCAGACCACCTCTCCGCCTGCCTCGCCTCCCTCCGGCCCGAGGTCGATGATCCAGTCGGCGGCGCGAATAACCTCCAGGTTGTGCTCGATCACCACGAGCGAATGCCCTGCCGCCAGAAGCCGCCGGAAGACTTTGAGGAGCGTGGCGATGTCGTCGAAGTGGAGTCCGGTGGTCGGCTCATCCAGGAGAAAGAGCGTGCCCCGCTCGTCCCCCTGGCGCCCGCGTGACTCCACGAGGTGGCCAGCCAGCTTGAGCCGCTGCGCCTCCCCGCCCGAGAGGGTAGGCACCGGCTGCCCCAGCTTGAGGTAGTGGAGTCCCACCGCCGCCAGGGGCTCGAGCGCCCGCACCACCTCGGGGTGCTCGGCGAAGAACGCCAGCGCCTCGGCGACCGTCATGTCAAGGACATCCGCGATCGACCTGGCCGGGGCCCCGTTCCGGGGGAGGAGCTTCACCTCCAGCACCTCGGGCCGGTAGCGCCGGCCATCGCAGTCTGGGCAGCGAAGGTACACGTCAGAGAGAAACTGCATCTCCACGTGCTCGAAACCCGAGCCGGCGCACGTGGGACAGCGGCCGGTCCCCGCGTTGAAGCTGAAGGCGCTGGCGGTGTAGCCGCGGCTCCGGGCCGCCGGCTCAGAGGCAAAGAGGCGGCGGATGGGGTCGAGGGCCCCGACGTAGCTCGCCGGGTTGGAGCGGGCCGTGCGGCCGATAGGCGACTGGTCCACTAGCACGACTTCGCGGATCTTTTCGTGTCCGCGGATCGCGCGATGGCGTCCGGGCGCCTCCACGGGCTTCCCCTTGAGCTTGGTCAGTCCGCGGTAGAGCACGTCCTGCACCAGGGTGGACTTGCCCGACCCTGAGACCCCTGTGATGCACACGAAGCGGTTGAGGGGGATCCGGACGTCAATCGCCTTGAGGTTGTTCCCGGCCGCGGCCAAGATCTCGAGGCGGGCCGCCCCCGGGGGCTGCGGCGCCCCCTCCGCGAGGACAGACTTCTCTCGGGTGAGGTACTGGGCGGTGAGAGAGCCTTTGGCGCGAGGGAGTTCGGCCGGCGGGCCGAAGAACACGGCCTCCCCGCCGCGCTCGCCGGGGCCGGGGCCCAGCTCCAGGATGCGGTCGGCGGCGAGCATCACCTGGGGATCGTGCTCCACCACGACGAGCGAGTTCCCCGCCGTGCGAAGCCGCCGCAGGACGCCGATCACCCGGCCGATGTCGCGGGCGTGAAGCCCGATGGAGGGCTCATCCAGCACGAAGAGGGTGTTGACCAGCGAGGTGCCGAGCGCGGTGGTGAGGTTGATGCGCTGGGCCTCGCCGCCCGAGAGGGTGCGGGACTGCCGGTCGAGCGTGAGATAGCCAAGACCCACCTCCACGAGATAGCCGAGACGCGTCCGGATCTCGCGAAGGAGCAGCGCCGTCGCCTCATCCAGGGGCGCTGGGAGGTGAACCCCCTCGAAGAACGCTCGGGCGCGCTCGATGGGCAGGCACACGACATCGTGGATGCCGAGGCCTGGAAGCTCGGCATACTGCGCGTCGGGGACGCTGACCTCGGCGGGCTTGAAGCGCTGCTCGCGTGCAAGTACCGCATCCACATCTTCCTTCGTGCCCAGGCGGAAGAAGAGCGCCTCGGGCTTTAGTCGCGCCCCCTGGCACGCGGGGCAGAGGGTGTACGCGCGGTACTTGGAGAGTAGCACCCGGATGTGCATCCGGTAGCTCTTCGTCTCGAGCCACTTGAAGAACCGGCTCACGCCGTACCAGAGGCCATCCTCCCAGTCGCCCTCACCCTCCAGCACCCAGCGCCTCTGGGTCTTGCTGAGCTCGCGCCACGGCACATTGATGGGCACACCGCGCCCCTTGCCGAAGCGCAGGAGATCGTCCTGGCACTCGCGGTAGGATTCTGTCTGCCAGGGCCTGACCGCCCCGTCGGCAATCGTCTTGGTCTCGTCGGGCACCACCAGGCCGTAATCCACGCCGATGGTCCGGCCGAAGCCCCGGCAGGTCGGGCACGCGCCGATGGGCGAGTTAAAGGAGAAAAGGCTCGGCACCGGATCGCGGTAGTGGATGTCGCAATCCGGGCAGTGCAGGTCGACGGAAAACCGCCACGGCGCTCCGGCGCGGCCCTGCTCGTGGAGGGGGTAAAATATCACGCGGCCGGCCCCGTGCTTGAGGGCGGCCTCCAGGTCTTCCACGATGCGCGCCCGGTTCTCAGGTGCAAGCCGCACCCGGTCCTGGATCACCTCCAGCGTGCCGTCCTCCTCGCGGTGGATGCGGGTGTAGCCCTGGCCGGCCAGGAGCGCCTTCACCTCGTCCGTGGTGAAGTTCTTTGGAACCTGGACTGGGAATGTGATCAGGGCGGACGGCTGGGCCTGCGAGCGCACGAGGAGTTCCAGAACGATACTCTCTGGCGTGTCGCGCCTGACCTCGCGCCCGCAGCCCCGGCAGTACAGGCGCGCGGCCCGTGCGAAGAGGAGCTTCAGGTGTTCGTTCAGCTCCGTCATGGTGCCCACGGTGGAGCGCGAGGTCCGCACCGGGTTGGTCTGATCAATCGCGATGGCGGGCGGGATGCCTTCGATGCGGTCGGCCCGGGGCTTATCCATGCGCTCGAGGAACTGCCGGGCGTAGGGGGAGAAGGTCTCGATGTAGCGCCGCTGCCCCTCGGCGTAGATCGTGTCGAAGGCGAGGGAGGATTTGCCGGCCCCGCTCACCCCCGTCACCACGATCAGCTCGTTGAGCGGCAGCCGAAGGTTCAGGCCCTTCAGGTTATTCTGCCGGGCCCCTTCGATCAGGATGAAGTTGTCGGTCATGGCTTGTTCTCAGGGTGGCATCGGGAAGATGGCGCTTGCGGAAGGATTCTATGACATCAGCGAGCGCAGGGCCAGTCTTGTGAGGGGCGCGGCCGCATTCGGTTAACGCGACTCAGCGGGGAACAAGACGACGGGAGCCCATTGTCTTGGCCTTTCAGCGTTCCGGCTTTCTAGTCTCGCGGACGTGGAGAGCGAGGGATCAACCTTGACAACCGAGGAACGGCCGGGCCCTTTTGTGTGTCGAAAAGTTGCTTTTGAACCAACGCCCGCCCCACGGCACAGTTCAGCGCCCGCGCCATTACATGACGGAGGGCTCCCAGGCTGTCGAGTCGCGGCCCGCGCGGCGCAGTGAGGGAAGCGCAGCATAAAGCCACTAAAGCCGCTTCGTCCCCTATCCCACCGTCGGATAAGTTGCGTTCCTGGCCACCGTCTGATATATGTCGGCTGGTCTACGTCAGACGTTTCTTCTGATGAAAGGAGGAGGCAAAATGAAGAGGTGGGGTGTTCTTCTGACATTAGTTGCTGTCATCTTTTTCCCGACATTCGCGACAGCCGCTGATTGGAAGGAAAAAACAGTAAAATATCAGGGAATGGAGTTTACCATCAATTACATTGACCACACGCCCGGGCAATGGGACAACTCCACAATAACTGTAAACCGAGTCAAGGTAAAAGCGAATGGATTGACGCAGCTCGATGTGGGACGCGAAGATGGTGTGGCAGCTCCTTCAGTAACGACCGCCAAGTCGGGCAACTCCTACTCTATGAACTTGAAATGCCTCTGGCCAGCATATGCCCCGGGCCGCGGGATTTTCGTGAAAGCGACCGTAGATGGTCAAGTGTATACATGGTACCCGTTCAAGGGTAGGAGGGTTGAAGGGGAAATAGAAGGGACCAAGCCGAATCTAGTCAACGTTAAGACTACTAGCACAGGCAAGAGCGTCTGCGCCGGCACAAATTGATTGACAAGCCCGCACGTCAGGTCAGCGCCCGGGCGCCGACACATGATGCAGACTTCTGATCCTGGACACTACTGTCGCGTCGACAGGTCGCGGACCAGTTCGTCAATGGTCGCCGGCAGGTAGTCCTCGGGATTGACGGGGGTACCGTTCTTACGGACTTCGAAGTGCAGGTGGGGGCCGGTGGCCCGGCCGGTCTCGCCCACGCCTCCGATCGGCTGTCCCTGCCGCACGGTGTCCCCTTCCTTCGCGATCATGATGGACAGGTGCGCGTACACCGTGCGCAGCCCCCCTCCATTCTGCAGGACCACAGCCTTCCCCAATCCTCCCTTCGTGTCATTCGCGTAGATGACCTCGCCGTCTGCCGCAGCGACGACCTCCTGGTAGTGAGGTGAGCCGATATCTATCCCCGCATGGAATTTCCCCCGCCGAGGTCCGTAAGGGGAATTAAGCGGGCCAACGATAGGCCAGAGGAGTTCCGCATCGGTTCGGACCCTTGGTCGCGCAGGCTCGATTGGCGGAGGCGAGGCCGTGGGTTCTTCCCGCAGCGACTGTTCCAGTGCTTCCCGCTCTTGCGTCGTCAGCGGCCGGGATGCTTCAACCTTCTTCACCGACTTCGCCCCGGGGATGAAGAGCCGTTGCCCCACCTTCAGAGATGTGGGCGGTTTGAGGCGGTTCGCCTCCATGATCACCGACACCTTCACCTGGTAGGCCTGGCTGATCCGAAAGAGCGTCTGGCCGGGCTCCACGACGTGCGTGATGCCTTTCGGCTTGGCAGGGGGCCTCGTCCGCTTCTTGGTCGCAAAGGCAGCGGGGGAGAGAAACAGGGCGAGAATGATCAGGAGGGAAAGGCAGGCACGAATCCGACGGGTTCTGGCTGGCTCGATCCTCCAGGCGGGAACGCGGCACCAAGCCGGTCGTCGCATCGCGATCATCAATCGCGAATATACCGGGAGGATCTCCGCCCGTCAACAGGATGCTGACGGCTCCGAGCGACACCTTCCAGGAACGGGGTACACGTGGAGTGTTTGGCGCCCGGGCGGTATGTCTCAGGCCTCGGCACCACCAGTGCAGGAGAGTGCAGGCGGGTTGTCGAAAGCCTTTGGCGGGACGACCTTCGGCGGGCGCGAGAACTCCGGCATTGGAAAGTCCTCGCCCCTTGCCTTCACCATGGCCCTCTTCTCATCGGTGAAGCCGATCTCTTCATCGGTGAGATAGCACGCGGGTTCGGGCGCCCAGGGATCGTTGTACACCAGATCAGCGCGGACCCGCAGCGCCCCGCCGCAGGCATCGAACCACTTGCAGATCCCGGGCGCGCAGCGTCCCTTGATCTTGGCGCGCCGGTTCTTCAATCCGGCCATCAGCGGATCCGAGGTGTCCGTCCAGATCTGGCTGAACGGCCGCTGCCGCACGTTGCCGAAGGAATAGTGCATCCAGAACTGGTCGGCGTGGACGTTCCCCATGAAGTCAATGTCCGCGATCCCGACGCCGGAGCTGTACATCCCGCCCCCGTTCCAGGTGAGAAGCTTCAAGACCTGCTCCGCTCGCGCCGGGTCCTTCTTCAAGAGCTTCAGGTACAGGTAGATCCCGTCCACGTGATTGTCCACGGTCAGGATCTCCTTGTTCAGGCCCCGCTTGTGGAAATCCTCGGTCCGCCCCAGGATGATATCTATTGCCTGCCGCGTCTCTTCCCGCGACAGGTCGTCCTCCGCAATCTGCCCGCCCCGCCCGGAATACACCAGGTGGTAGAAGCAGGCGCGGTCAATCTGCTCTCGCTCGATGAAGTCGAAGATCCCGTGGAGGTTCATGAAGTTGTGCCGCGTCAGGGTCAGGCGCAGGCCGACGCGCTGCCCGACGACGACGCACGCCTTGAAGCCGCGTACGGCCCGGTCGAAGGCACCACCCACCCCGCGGAACTTGTCGTTGATCTCGCCGACGCCATCGAGGCTGATTCCGACGTAGGTGAAGCCGGCATCCTTGATCTTTCGCGCTGTCTCGTCGGTGATCAGCGTGCCGTTTGTTGACAGCGTGGGTCGGATACCGAGGGACCGAGCGTATGAGACGAGATCGAGGAGATCCGGCCTGGCCAGCGGCTCGCCGCCCGAGAACAGCAATGCCGGAATCTGGAACCCGGCCAGATCGTCGATGAGTGCCTTTCCTTCTTCAGTTGTCAGCTCTCCACTGTACTTCCGCGCCTCGGAGTCAGTGTAGCAGTGGATGCAGCGCAGATTGCATGTCCGGGTGACGTTCCAGACCGTCACGGGCCGTCGCTCGGCCGCCGTCTTGGATGCGGGAGGCGCGCCAGCACTCACCACCGGAGCCTGAGCTTCGTGCCCGTAACGCAGGCCGTCGCTCTCCGCCGTCCCACCGCAGTACAGCTTGCTGATGCTGATCATTGACCCTCCCCGAGACTGCTGTCTTGGATCATGTGGAGGCGTGCGGAAAGACTAACCTCTCAGCGTGAGGAGCAAATCCTATTCCACCAAGGCAGGAAGGGCAAATGCTTTGAAAGCCAATGAGTCCTCGGTCGAGTCCGAAGCCTCCATTTCCGCCTCTTGTAGGATAAGGTACAGCCTCGGTCCCATTTGCCACCAGCCTCGTGCTCTAGGGATTCTTGTCTCCGTTATTGGCTCCCGCTTGACGAGGCACGCCGCCTGAGCCGCTGGCTGATCTCCAACACCAACTCTCGTACTTCAGGAAACAGGCGGTCCAGGATTGAGACGTCCCCTGTTCGGATGTAGGCAGCAGTCTGGAGATAAGGGTCCAGCAGGGCCAGGATATTCGGCTCGATGATCTTCTCTTTGGCCTTATCAATGACCATTTCGAAGGCAAGAGGAGCGCCGTCCAGTAGCTTACCGATGAATATCCCGAGCGTCTTCCCGAACCATTCCTCATGTTGCCACGGCATGGAGAAGGCCACGTCAAGGAGGTGACGGGCACGATCAAGATCTCCGCGAGTCGTGCATCTCGCCGCGACATCAAACAAGAATCGAACAATAAACGCTGGTGCACTTCTTGGAACCTTCACCGCGAGGATGGCAGCCGCTAATCCTCCCATATTCGAGCCATGTTCGCGTAGACAAGCACAAGTGATCTCTCGGTCGACCAGGAGGTCCCAATCGTCCGGAGCTACAACCAGTCCCCTTTCTAGTGCTTCCCTCGCTTCCTCGAACCGCCCAGATAGCAACAAAATATCCCCGCGCGCATGGAATACATCTCGCTCCAACGCATTTCGGTCCAGCGCCTTGACTAAAACTTCGAGTGCCTCTTTGGTTCCCCCTAGGGCATTCAGGGTCCAGGCTCTCTGAACAAAAAGATTACCAGCTTCCGGCCGCAGCTCGATTGCACTGTCCACACACGCCAAGGCTTCTGAATACCGGCCCAGGTCTTCAAGG
>Ga0315274_10012589_pt1 | contig 12059 bp, 6 predicted proteins | sample YL17G02_20_MG_FD_203700 | JGI IMG/M metagenome (GOLD analysis project Ga0315274, IMG submission 203700) | Sediment microbial communities from Yellowstone Lake, YNP, Wyoming, USA - YL17G02_20 | ecosystem: Environmental > Aquatic > Freshwater > Lake > Sediment | place: USA: Wyoming | collected... | reverse complement strand
ATACAGCATCCACGGCTCCCGCCGATTTTTCATGATGAATTCCGATGCCCGGCCCGCCAGGAAGGCCGGCTTACCGTGATCGAACGGCAGGCGCGCGGCGAACTCCCGCGAGAAGTGCCCATCCGACTTCGGCTTGTAGCCGAGTTGCTCTAAAAAGTGTTGATAAGTGGTATTGATCCCGCCCTTGTTTTCTGAGGACACCCATTCCTGAAAGCCATGCTGCGGAGAGCCCTCGTCCCCAAGGTGCCACTTGCCCATGTAACCAGTTCGGTAGGCGGAATCGTTCAGCAATTCCGGTACGGCCTTCGTCTCGCGGCGCAGGGGGATGCCGTTATTTTCGCAGCCATTCTGGTGCGGATAGAGACCGGTCATGACGGTCGAACGCGCCGGCGTGCAGATGGGCTGCGTATCGTAGCAGCGGCCCAGAACAATGCTGCGCGAAGCGAGTTCGTTCATCACCGGGACGTGATAGCCGCGATTGCCGTAAACAGCCAGTGTGTTGGCCCGCTGCTGATCGGTCCATAGGAAGAGGAGATTCGGCTTTTCGCCGCTGCGTCGAGAACCATGCAGGATGGCGGGCGCGGCCAGCACGCTCTTCAAGGCATCGCGTCGAGTGATTGGCTCCATAACGGTAATGCTCCTCGGGCGTGGGCCGCATTCGCGCAAGCTCAGTCACAACCTCGCGTGTGGCGCTCGTCCTTCCTGCAAAAGCGCCGCGAGGCGGCAGCCCCGCAAGTTCATCAGGCATCTGATGGGCGCAACGCTAGCGCAGCTTGGCGGTTCTGTCAAGCCACAAGCAGGGACCGCACTGTGAAGCCGTAGGCTTATCGCGGCACGTGCCTCGTCAGTTTTTGGTCAAATTCTGCCTTGACAAGAGCAAGGAGCGTGGAGTAGTCTGCCGCCGGTGTCATCTGACATCTGATTATTGATCTCCGTCTCCGTTGTCGCAGGCCTTTGACGTCGAAGAGGCGGGAGCACCGCCTCGATTTTGTTTCATGGAGGTGCCTCATGGCACGGTCAAATCACACCGCATTAGTCGTGCGGAATGCATCCATCGCTATTCTGGCGAGTTTTCTGGCTCTGGCCGTGATCTGCCAGGCCCAGGAATTCCGCGGTACAATCTCCGGCCGGGTCGTTGATCCGCAGGGAGCGGTGGTGCCGAATGTCAAAATCACCGCCGTCTGCGTTGAAACCGGAGGCCGCTATCAGACGGTCAGCACCGCCGACGGCCGGTACACCCTGCCATACGTGGCGCCGGGACACTACAATATCGCGGCGGAGGCCGCTGGATTCAAACGCCACGTGACTGAGGGGGTGCAGGTAAGCACCAACGAGCATGTTGGCCTGGACATCAAGCCCGAGCTAGGGCAGCTTGTGCAAACCGTCACGGTAACCGGGGGCGCCCCATTATTGCTGACCACCACCGCCTCGGTCGGCCAGGTAATCACCCAGCACCAGGTTGAGAACACGCCGCTGAACGGGCGATCTGCCATGCTGCTGGTGTGGCTTGCCTATGGGGTGATCCCGACCGAGCCCCTGAAACAGCAGCCCAGTTACGCCGAGGCTTCGAATTTCTCCATCGGCGGCGCCCCACGCGGCCAGAACGAGCTGCTGCTGGATGGAGCTCCGGACACCAGCCGAACGGGATCATCGAACGGATTCACCCCTCCGCTGGATGCGTTGGTGGAAGTCAAAGTGGAATCGTTCCAGTCCGACGCTGCCTATGGCCACACGGGTGGAGGAACGGTGAACATGACAACCAAGAGTGGCACCAACACATTCCACGGCGTGGCCTACGAGTACAACGAAGTGTCACGGCTGGCCGCCACCTCGTTCTTCATCAACAGCTCTGGCCAGAAAAAGCCGGTTACGCGGTACAACCAGTGGGGAGTAGCCACTGGCGGGCCGGTTGTTCTGCCCAAGGTTTTGAACGGGCGCAACAAGCTCTTTTGGTACTTTTCGTACGAAGGGATCAAGACTGGAAAACCGAACCCGAACACCTTGACGGTGCCGACTGCCGCCGAGCGAAGCGGAGATTTGTCGGGCCTGCTCTCCGTTGGCGCCAATTACCAGCTCTACGACCCGCTCACCGCGGCGCGAGAGGGTTCCCGGGTGCGACGCCAGCTTTTCCCCAACAACATTATTCCGCCGAACCGGGTCAGTCCCATCGCCAAAAAACTTCTCGACTATTACGGGCTGCCCAACCAACCTGGCCGTCCTGACGGGGTTAACAACTTCCTCGCCAACTCCGTGACCCGGATTGGGTATGACAGCGAGATGGGGCGCCTCGATTGGAACATCTCTGATCGCCATAGGGCGTTCTTCAGTGCGCGGAACGGCACTAAGCCGAACCGGCAAGAGGACTGGTTCGGGAATGTCGCTACCGGAAACTCCGCCGTGCTCCAGAACAAAGGTGCGACGCTGGACTATGTCGGCGCGCTCAGCCCAACGGTAGTTGTCAACAGCCGCCTTCACTGGAACCACAGTAGCGAGTTGCGCTCGAGCAGCGGCGATGGGTTCGATTTCAGTACACTCGGGTTTCCCGCTTCACTGGCGCAGCAGTCGCAGAGAATGATGTTTCCGGGGATCACGTTGGGATCCATGGATTCGGGTACTAAAGGGGGTCTAGGAAGGGGTGGCAAGGGCGTAGGGGGCGTCGGTGTTGGCGGGGTTCCGCTCGACAGTTTCCAGATCTTTCCCACGGCGACGATAATCACCGGGCGACAAACCCTCAAGTGGGGGGCGGATCTGCGGTTGATCCGCTTCAGCGCAGCCAATTTCGGCTACTCCAGCGGCAGCTACACTTTCGGCACGGCCTGGACCAACGGCCCCTTGGACAATTCTACTTCGGCTCCCGTTGGTCAGGATGTCGCGGCCTTGCTTCTCGGCCTCCCGACTGCGGGAACCTTCGCCTTCAATGCCACCCAGAGTGTTCAGACCGGCTACTATGCGCTGTTTCTGCAAGACGATTTTCATGTCCGGCCAGACCTCACGCTGAACCTCGGTCTGCGCTACGAACGGGATCTGCCGATGACCGAGCGCTTCAACCGTGCCGTCAACGGCTTTGATTTTACGACGCTAAGTCCCATCAGCGCGGCTGCCAGCGCCGCATACGTCCGCAATCCCACTTCCGAGATAGCAGCAGGACAGTTCCGCGCGCCGGGTGGGCTGCTGTTCGCTAGTCCCAGCCAGCGAGCGGTGTACGGCACCAGTGCGCACAACTTCAACCCGCGCTTTGGCTTCGCGTGGCAACCGAGCATCCTGGGCCAGAAGACCGTGATCCGAGGCGGGACCGGAGTTTTCTTTTTCTCTTTCCCCGTGGACGGCACGGCCGGCGTGAACCAGACCGGTTTCACTCAGACGACCTCTCTGGTGCCTACTCTGGATGGATACCTCACGCCGAACGCGACGCTAAGTAATCCTTTCCCCCAGGGTCTGCTCCAGCCCAGCGGTTCCTCGCTCGGTCTGGCAACCTATCTGGGGAATGCCGTTAACTTTACGACGCACAATCGGCGGAACCCTTACTCCGTCCGCTGGAATTTCAACCTCCAGAGAGAATTGCCGGCCAGGATGGTAGTTGAGCTCGGCTATTTCGGCAACCATGCCGTGCACCTGGAAAATAACCTCAACCTCAACTACGTGCCGCGCCAGTATCTGAGCACGTCGCCTCTGCGGGATCAACCGGTGATCGACCGGCTGACTGCCAATGTTGCCAATCCCTTCGCGGGACTCATCCCGGGCACAAACCTGAACGGCTCCACGGTGCAGCGGCAGCAATTGCTGACGGCATTTCCACAGTTCACCGGCGTGACCCAGCAGTCCGTGCCCGAGGGGAGTTCCTACTTGCACGCTTTCCAGGCACGGCTGGAGAAGCGGTTTTCCCGCGGCCTGCAGCTTCTGGCGAACTTCTATCGTGGCAAACTGATTGAGCGCACGGCGCGGCTCAATGACTCCGACCCCTCGCCGGCCAAGATGATCGGCCAATACGATATTCCTTATCGGTTTGCGATCAGCGGCAGTTGGGACGTACCCGTGGGCAAAGGCAAGACCTGGCTTTCACACTCCGCGGCGTGGCTGGACCGGGTGATTGGCGGCTGGAATGTAAACTTCATGTACAGCCGGCAGCCGGGATTCCCTCTGAATTGGGGCAGCGTTATTTATTATGGCGGAGATCTCAACGTGGAGCCACACTCAATCAACGGAGCCTTCGACGTCACGCGCTTCAACCGGAATTCCAGAGAGCAACTGGCTTCCAACATTCGCACCTTCCCTGCGCGGTTCAGCACTGCCCGCGCCGATGGCGTCAACAACATCGATTCATCCGTGGTCAAGCGGATCCCTGTGAATGAAAAGATCCACCTCCAGTTCCGATGCGAATTTTTCAACCTGATGAACCATCCGATTTTTGATGCGCCCAACACCAACCCGACGAATTCAAGTTTCGGATTCATCACCAGCCAGACGAACGATCCGCGCGTGATCCAGATGGCGTTGCGTCTGGTCTGGTGAAAGGACTAGACTTCAGAGGCAGGAGACCTATGATCAAAAGCTCACGCCGTTCCATCTTGAAAGCCCTTCCTGTTGCACTGCTTGCCGGCCCGGCGGCGAGTGCGCAAATGCTGGGCAAATATAACGTCGGGCCCACCAAATCCGTACGCAACAAGGCGCCCAACGGCTTGGTGGCGCTGTGGCCGGGACCGCAGTTATTCGTCGATGATTACCTGGTTCTGAAGCAGGAAGGCCTGGCGAAAACCACACACCATCCGCGCCGCTTGCCTCAGCCTGTACTCACCAGTAAAGCGTTTGGCACGTCGCAGGCCTACATGACTGTCCTTCGCGATGCTGAACGGGGTGTGTTTCGCCTGTGGTACAACACCTGGGCCAAAGAAGACGGCAGCAAGGGCGGCGGCAGTCATCTGGCCTACGCCGAGTCCAAAGACGGCGTCGAGTGGCAAGCGCCTTCATTGGCCATCATGGGCAAGGGCAATCATTTGATGGCGATGAACGGCTACGGAGCAGGAGTAATCGACGACGGGCCCGGCTGCGCCGATAAAGCGCGGCGGTTCAAGCTGGCCTGGGACGATGAAACGAAGAGGCCGGTCGGCATGGCCGTAGCGTTTTCCCCCGATGGCCTTCGCTGGAAGGCTTATGAAAAGAACCCGGTACTTAGCGGCTACGCCAAGGACGATCCCTTCTACACGCACACCTTGGGAGACACGATGGAAGTTTTTTGGGATCCGCTGCGCGCGCGCTATTGCGCCTTCGTAAAAACGTTTGGCATCCCTGAGGATGGCTGGCTGCCCTGTGCGAGACCGAGCAACGGCACCCGGCGCATCGTAAGTGCTTCCGTGAGCCAGGATTTCATGCGCTGGGAGATGCCCTGGCGGGTCATCCTGCCGGAACCGCGGGATGAGGGGTTGTTGGAGTTTATCTCTGCCTCGGCGGTGGTCTGCCGTGGCGGGCTGTTGATCGGCTGCGCCAGGATGCTTCACGAAGACTACTCCCCGGATTTGGGTGGACCGCCGAATGCTGTCGGCTACGCCACCCTGGTCACCAGCCGGGACGGCGAATCGTGGGAACGGCACGACGACGTTTTCTTCAACCGCAATCTCAACCCCGACGCCTGGGACCACGCGATGTGCTGGACGGGCTCTCAAATCGTGGTCGGCGACGAAACGTACTTCTATTACGGCGGCTTTAAGCAAGGGCACAAAATCAACCCCGGTACCGAACGGCAGATCGGGCTGGCCAAGTTGCGGACCGATGGTTACGTCTCGCGCGATGCCTTCGGGCCCGAACCGGGGCGGCTGATGACGCCACTGCTCCGGCCGGACCTGCTGGGAGCGCTGACGGTAAATGCCGAGGCTTCGCGCGGGCAAGTCCGCGTGCAGGTGCGCGACCAGCGGCAACAGATTGTGCCTGGGTTCAGTTTCCCTGAATGCACGCCGTTGCGGGACGACGGCCGCCGCCAGGAAGTGAAGTGGTCGGGCAACGCGGCCTTGAACAAACTGGAAGGCGTCCCCTTCCACCTGGAATTTCGCGTGGCGGACGCCCGGCTCTACGGGTTCGAGTTTACCAGGAGACAGGTTTGAGGAGCCGTGGCCATTACCCGGAGCCTGCACGGACAACTGCACCAACACCCAATTGAGGAGGCTTCAATGACGAAAAACTCACGCCGGAGCGTTCTGCAAATACTTCCCGCCGCGCTGTTCGCCGGCCGCTGTGTTGCTGACGAAAAGGGCAAGACTGCCGAAAAAGGCGAGGCTGCCGAAAAGGGCAAAGGGAATCAAAATTTCCAGGGGCCGACGCATTACCTGGTCGGCCCGACCAGGTCCGTGCGCAACACGGCCCCTAATGGCCTGGTGGCTTTGTGGCCGGGGCCGCAATTATTCGTCGATGATTACCTGGTTCTCAATCAGGAGGGTTTGGCGAAGACCACCCATCATCCCCGCCGCGTGCCTCACCCGGTTGTGAACAGTAAGGACTTTGGCGCCTGGCAGTGGTACCTGACTGTCCTTCGCGACCCGGAACGGAACATATTTCGCATGTGGTACGACGCCTGGGTGCACGACCCAGGCAGCAAGGGCGCCACGCATCTGGCGTTAGCTGAGTCGAAAGACGGCATCGAGTGGTACGCGCCCTCATTCAAGATCCTGGGCGACAACAATCACGTGTGGGCGCTCGAAGGCTATGGAGCGTCCATCATCGACGAAGGACCCGCATTTGCCGACAAAGCGCGGCGGTTCAAGATGGCCTACCTGGACGAAGCTCCCGGGAAGCGCGGCCTGGGCGTAATGTTTTCCCCCGATGGTCTCCGCTGGAAACCTTATGAAAAGAATCCCGTTCTTTCCGGAGAATACCCCGAAGACGATTATCGCTGGACTCACAGCCTGGGCGATACGATGGAGACTTTTTGGGACCCGCTGCGAGGTCGCTATGGACTTCTCGGAAAAACGAAGGCGATTCCCCAGGACGGCTGGCAGCGCGTCAAAGCCAGCCGCGGACTCCGGCGCCTCGTCAGTTCCTCCGTCAGTCGCGATTTCTTACATTGGGAAATGCCCTGGCGGATCATCGTCCCGGAACCGCGGGATGAGGGTCAGCCGGAATTCGTTGGCGCGGCAGCGGTGATGTGCCGCGGCGGCCTGTTGATTGGGGTGGCCAGGGTTCTTCATGACGATTACTCTGCCGATCCGGGCGGAACCGTTGCCGGTATTGGCTACTCACAAATCATCACTAGCCGCGACGGCGAGTCCTGGGAGCGGCACGACGACATTCTTCTCAACCGCAACCTCGAGCCCGGCACCTGGGACCACGCGATGAGCTGGATAAGCTCTCAACTGATCGTCGGCGACGAAACGTTCTGTTACTACGCCGGCGCCCGAAGCGGTCACAAGGTCAACCCCGCTACGGAACGTCAGATCGGGCTGGCAAGGATGCGGCGCGACGGCTACGTCTCGCGCGATGCCTTCGGCCCCGACCCCGGCTGGCTCATGACGCCCCTCGTGAAGTCGGAACGGTTTGCGGCCTTCACAGTGAACGCGGAGGCTTCTCGGGGCGAGGTGCGCGTGCAGGTGCGCGATCACCGGTTGCAGGTGGTGCCCGGCTTCAGCTTCGCCGAATGCACGCCATTGCGTGGTGACGGGTTGCAGCAGCAGGTGAGGTGGTCGAATGCGACGGTGAACAAGCTCGAAGGCCTACCCATCTATCTTGAGTTCCGCGTAACCGATGCGCGGCTGTACGGGTTCGAGTTCAGCAAGACGGCGGGTTAGCGATTTGTTGTAGCGCCGGTGTCTCGCCGACCGCGCACCCTGCTGGACCGCCGGGACAACGGCGCTACAACGGCTTTCGGAGGAGCGCTGTATGAGGCGCGCTGTGGGACTTGGTTCATTGATACTGCTGCTGACATCGCTTGCCTCTGGGCCATCGTGGGGTCAGAGCAAATGGAAAGTCCCGGAAAAAATCAAGGATAAAGCGTGGTTTGTTAAGGCGCCCGTGTTCCCTGATATACACGAGACTCCCGGTTTGCCGCGGGTGCTGATCATCGGAGATTCAATTTCGATGCAATACGGGCCCGAGGTGCGGCGCTTGCTTGAGGGAAAAGCGAACGTCTACCGGATCCCGGACAACGGCCGAACTACGAAATTCGGCCTGTCGCAGCTTGATTACTGGATGGGCGATGGACACTGGGCGGTGATTCATTTCAACTTCGGCCTGCACGACCTGAACAAGAACGACAGCCACCTGCCCATCGCCGATTACGAGAAAAACCTCAAGCAGATAGTGAAACAACTGCAGTCCACGGGCGCCAAGCTCATATGGGCGAGTACCACGCCGGTGCCGGTCGGAATCGAGAAGCGGATCGAGAGCGACGTAATCGCCTATAACACTGTCGCGAAAAAAATCATGGGCGAGCACCACGTCCCTATTAACGATCTTCATGCACGCGTTCTGTCGTGGGACGAGCAAGGGGCCGGCTGGCAGCTCGACGAACACTTCCGGGCAGAGGGGTACACCGACCTGGCCGCAGAGGTGGCGAGGTGTATTCTGGCGGCGTTGCAGAAATGAGGAATGGCCCGGGTTGGCCTTGAACGCGTCCTCCGGCTGCCTGGGCCAGGTAGACTCGTTCCGCCGGACATCGGAGGCTGCGCATTCAGCGCGCAGCAAGCAGCCGTGAAGCGTTTTGGTTGAATCCGACAACTGAGGAACAAGAACGGGTTAGGAGGCAAGATGGACCGGCGCGGTTTCATGGAATCCCTTGCGGCAGGGTTCGCTTTGGGTCACTCCGAGAAGAGGGCGTTCGCTCGAAACAACGTCCAAGCGTCCCCCAGTGCCTCGACAACCAACGAAGCGCAGCAGGAGCCAGGCGTCATAGAGGCGCGCCAGATTGGCAGTTTCGCGCCGCAAAGCATCAAAATGCTGGAACCGCTTAAGCTGGCAGGCAAGCGTCTTTTTTTCCAGAACTGGTACTACGTCCGCCAGGGCTTCTTGGGCTGGGTGGACGAGGGCGGACGAGCAGTCGATCTGCGCGATGCCGTGCCACCTGGTGCGGCGACGCTGAAGCACAAGGACCAACCGTTGGGTATTCGCCTGGTCGCCCAGGAGGCGCAGAGGATCGGACCGCTGCTCGAGCCTGATCGTCCCTGGGAGGAAGGGGCCGGTGTGGGTTTCGATACGGTCATCAAAGACGGAGGTATGTACCGCGCCTGGTCTACAAGGACAGTAACGTCCGGGGAGCCACCCGGAACAAAATACTATTGTTATTTCGAATCAAGCGACGGGCTGACATGGAAGCGGCCGAAGGTCGGTCAGTTGGAGATCCACGGCAGCCGTGACAACAACATACTCAACATCGATTTTGGAAGCGGCGGAAGCATTAGCAGCGATTCATCGTTGGGAGATGGGAGCATCTTCGTCGACCCGTCGGCGCCGCCGGCTGAGCGCTACAAATTCCTGGCCCACGCCCGTTTCTCCGGTGATGTCTGCAAGGAGTACTTGCGGCAGCGACCGAACGACTGGGACCCGATCGCGCCGCAAAAAGAGGATGGCAGCGGCTCCGGACTGGCTGGCGGCGTGTCGCCGGACGGGCTGCACTGGACGCTTTTCCGCGACCCTTTGGTGATTGAGTTTACGGACACGCAGGTAATCGCGTACTACGATCAAGCGTTGAAAAAATATGTTGCCTACACCCGAACCTGGGTGGGCGGCAGCACTGGCCGCCGATCAATTGGACGCTCCGAGACCTCGGACTATCGAAAATTCCCGCTGCATGAAACCATTCTAGAGCCTGGTCCCGAGCTTGCCCCCTCCGACACGCTCTACTACAACGGCAAGACGACTATGCCGGGCGCCCCGGACCACCACCTGCTGTTTCCTACAATTTGGCATACGGCCAACGACGGCAGCACGATCATGCTCGCGAGCAGCCACGACGGCAAACTCTGGCATTTTTTTGGCGGCTCTTCCATGTTGCGCCCCGCGCCGTTCGGCGCATTTGATGGCGGGGTAATATTCTCCCATCCCAACCTCGTAGAGCTGCCCGACGGAAGTTTCGCCTTGCCCTATACCGGTTTCAGCGTGCCGCACAAGTATCCCCGGAAGATGTGGAAATATGCGCCCGGTTACGCGGTATGGCCAAGAGGGCGTCTGATTGCGCTCGCAGCCAGGGAGCGAGGAGAGTTCACCACCGTGGGAATTGTGCCTCCCGGTCGAACCGCGCGAATCAACGCTCTGACTCGGCGCGGCGGCAGCATTACGGTGGAGGTCGGGACGTTGGACGGCACGCCGCTGCCGGGTCATTCGTTTGCCGACGCCCGCCCCATCGTCGGCGATCACCATTGGACCACGCTTAGCTGGCGAGGAAAAGAGGATCTGGGCCATCGGGGCAACGAGGGAATTGTTTTGCGTTTCCGGCTCGATCAGGCCGAGATCTACGGCCTGGAATTCGCTTGATTCGGGCGTTCCGAATTGCGTTGCGAGCCGGCTATCGTATACGACGAGGAGGACTATGTCTGCACCATCCGCAATCGCACCGCTGGAATTTGATGAACTGATAGCCTTGACACGGTATGACGTTCCGACCGTGGCCAATGCCATTGAAGCGCTGAATGTGCGCCCTCGTAATGCCGGCTTCATGAGTTCCGAGGTCCGTTGCATCTTCCCCAACATGGGCGTCATGGCCGGATACGCTGTGACGGCCCGCTACCGTGCCGCTGAGGCGCCGCGTCCAGGTGAACAGGCGGCGGTGAATTTCGACTGGTGGGATTTCGTTTTGCGCACGCCCCCGCCGCGCGTCGTCGTCATTCAGGACATGGACGCCGCGCCCGCTGTCGGCTCGTTCTGGGGAGAAGTGCAGGCCAACATCCATAAGGCGCTGGGCTGCATTGGCGCGGTGACTAATGGTGGAGTGCGAGACTTGAAAGAGGTCGCCGAGCTCGGCTTCCAATTGTATGCTCGCGACGTGCTCGTGTCCCATGCCTACGGCCGGATGATCGACTTCGGCTCACCGGTCGAAGTCGGCGGCCTGACGGTCAAGACCGGTGACCTGGTTCACGCCGACCGGCACGGCGTCCAGTTGATCCCTATCGGCGCGGCGCGACAGATTCCCGAAGCGGCCGAACGGGTGATTGCTCGCGAACGCCGCATCATCGCTTACTGTCAGTCGCCCGGCTTCACGGCCGACGGCCTTAAGCAATTGATGAAGGCGCTTTAGCGCGGCCGCGCGATTGCTCACGTTAACCGGCTGGCCTCGGACGCATAACAGATCACAACCGTTGGAGGAGGCATTGCCAGATGAAGTTCTTCAAACGCATGAGCCTGCGCATAGGAGTGTTCTTGATCCTGATATTGGCCTGGGAGGGGCCGCGTCTAGCTGCTCAGTCTAGCAACTACACGGGCACCGTCGATTATGGGGTGCGAGTCGGGAACAGGGAGGTCGTTCTGTTCCCGTTTGACAGCTACGCTATTCCTTTTCGATCCGGTCTTCAGTTGGAGATGGTGGCGGCGCGGGCGGAAGCAAATCCCGTGCTCCGGCGGGGTGAGCCCGGCCAGCCGGATTCAGTAGGTGTCGCTTTCTACGGGACGATCATCCCGATCGGCAATCAGTTGCGGATGTGGTACCTCTGCGCTGGGGATCAGGAGAAGGCATTCGGTTTTACCTGGTTGCGTGACACCAAGTGGAACGTGTGCTACGCGGTGAGCACCGACGGTGTGAATTGGGAAAAGCCCAAGCTTGGTTTGGTTAGCTATGGTGGAAACACCCAGAACAATCTGGTCGCGCTGAAACCTACCGGCAGCGAGGTCTGGCAATGCCTGGTCATATACGAGCCCGACGATCCGAACCCCGACAGACGTTTCAAGATGATTTACGAGAACCGGGACGTCGGCGACGTTGATGCGTCGGACTCGGCCGCCTACAGCCGGGACGGGCTTAGCTGGACTAACTCGCCACGAAATCCCGTCATCAAGCGGTCCTTTGAGCCGAGCGGTATCGTCAAATACAACGGTCTTTACTATGTTGCGGGGCACGGCACGGGTTTCAAAAAGAGGCTCCTCGTCGTGCA
>Ga0315274_10012588_pt1 | contig 12059 bp, 9 predicted proteins | sample YL17G02_20_MG_FD_203700 | JGI IMG/M metagenome (GOLD analysis project Ga0315274, IMG submission 203700) | Sediment microbial communities from Yellowstone Lake, YNP, Wyoming, USA - YL17G02_20 | ecosystem: Environmental > Aquatic > Freshwater > Lake > Sediment | place: USA: Wyoming | collected... | reverse complement strand
TGAGCAGGAACGGGCTGCCCTGGCTCCCGGCGATCATCTCCACCACCCGCTCCAGCAGCCGGTTGGGAGTCCGCGCGTGCAGTCGCACGTTGGGCTTGGGCTCCAGCAGGTTCATCTCCTGGATCGCGTCCAGCATCAGGTAGGTCAGTTCGTTGCTGGCGTCCTGCCCCTGCTCGTTCATGCCCCCCAGCGTGATCAACTGGCCGAAGGAAGCGTTGATGCCCTGATTGGTGCCCACCCAGCCCTGGAAGTCGTAGGCGTAATTGTGCTTGATCCACCAGCACTCTAGCCACTCCCGGGCCTCCTCGGCCGTCAGGCGGCCCGCCTCCAGGTCCGCCTGATAGTACGAGTAGAGGTACTGGTCCACCCGCCCGGGCGAGACACCCGGCCCCGGGTAACTCTCCGCCACCATTAGCGCCATGTGCGCAAACCACAACGACTGCAAGGCCTCCGGGAACGTCTCCGCCGGCTCCCGCCCCACCTTGCGGCAGATGCGGGCGATCTCCGTCAGTTCCGCCCGCCGCTGCGCGTCCCCTGCCCGGGCCGCCAACTGCTCCGCCTCCGCCGCGTACCGCTCCGTCAGTGCCTGCACCCCATCAATGCAGATCGAAATCGCCCGCGCCAACTCCCGCTGCTGGGGTGTCGAGGCGGGGTCCTCCACCACCGCGTCCGCCTGCGCCTGGAGCGCCTGCCAGCCTTCCCGCAACACCCGCGGGTAATCCGGGATCAGGTGGCCGGGCACTGCCCCGCAGTTCCCCACCCCCAGCCCGCTCAGCCGCTTCACGCTCTTCATAAAGCGCTGCTCCACCTGTACGTACTGCCGCGCCTCAGCCCGCGTCAGCGTGCGCGAGAAAGCGGTCGAAAAGTGGGACCCCACCACCAGTTCCCCCTCCAGCACCTGCGCTGGCAGGTATTCCTCCACCACGCGCCTGAAAAAGATCGCCCGGCGCACCACCAGCGGCTCCTGCCAGAAGCCGGGCGGCAACTCCACCTTCGTCGCGCTCGCCAGCAGGTACGCCTTGGCCCCCTCGAAGAACATCAACATCTCCGGCACGTTGGTCCAATTCCAGGGGGCGTAGACCTGGTCCCAGGGAGTGCCGGCGCTGAACGCGCGCACCTGGTTGGTGTATTCGCGGCTGTAAAAACTCCAGAACTCCTCCCGCAGCCGCCGCACGCGCGGGCTCAACGTCTCGGCCGCCGTCCAGAGTGCAGAAACCGTGGTCACGTCACATGGTGACGACATTGTGGCTCCTCCATCTGCGGATATTCCCTCCCGCGGGGCAGGATGGGCAACAGTGGCCTCTTATCATAGCACCACCCGCCACCCAAGTCAAATACCCCTCGCTCATACCAACACGAAACCCCGGCCTTTGCAGGCCGGGGCTCATTGGTTACTGCACTCTGATTGCAGGGCCCAACCTCACTACCCACGTCTTCGGTAGTACCACCGCGCAGCACCTTTGCCCGTCCAGTAAAGGACCGGAATCGCCCCGATCAACGTGCACGCGAGCAATAAGAAGACAACCACCTTGATGCCCCAGGCATAGATACCCATGGAATACCGGTCAGAAAGCCAGTCCCAACCTCGAACGCAGCCAAGGTCGAACAACACGAAAAAGAGGACCATAGACAGGACCGCGATCACGGCTCTGATACCTGCCAGGTTCACTGAAAAGGCAATACTGAACAGTCCGGCGTCGAGCCCCCACAACGCCAGCCCGACCAGAAAGAAGATGACGTGGGGCCACACGTTCGCGGTAGACCCGGCACGCTGCGCCCGGCCAGCCCCACTCTGGCGAGGAGCCTTTCCGGCAGCAGGTAGGACGGTGGACCTCAGCTTCAACACCGCTGCGATGGCGTCATTTCGCAGCGGCTCATCGGCGCCAATGACGTTGCCTATAGTCGCCCTTAAACTCTCCCGCTGAGCCGGATCCAGTCCCTCGTAGAACTTGTCCAGGGATTCCTCAGCCTTTCTTACGTCATCACGAGCCCGCTCTAGCCCTGCGGCCTCATCCCCCTTCAGGCTGGCCTCAAAATGGGCCTTGGCTCGCAGGCAGTACAGCGGGACCAGGTTCGCTCCGAAAGTCCTACGCACCTTGTCATCACCATCCTCAACCGTTTCGATGAACGTCGTGATGGTCTGGACGGCTTCGGCATAGTTACCCGCCGCGGCCTTCTCCTGGGCGACGCTGATCATCGCTCCCATCATAGTTTCGGCAACTGTTGCTGGACACATTGGGGCCTCCTTGTCGCGTGGTCTGAATACTTGTGCACCATTATAGCACACATTGGGCTGTGTCGCTTGACACAAGCAGATCAATCCGTCAACATACACCGTACAATGTCGTTGATAAACTCACCACCCGCTGGAGAGCGGCCTCATCCCAACTCCTCCAGCGACCGCCGGATCTCCCGCAATTCGCGCTCCGTGATGCCCCACAACTCCGCCGCCGCCTGGTCCACCTGCGCCTCGACCTCCGCCAGGCCAGCCTTGCCACCTGCCGCTGACAACTGGTGCGCCTGCTGCGACAATTGTGCAAGCCGTGTGTGAACGGGATTGTTCGAGTCAAATCGCGGCACAGCAATGTGTTCAAGTACATGAGTAGACGTAGATACGGAGACCACGTATGACCTCACCACGAGCTGGGCAATGACCGAAGCCAGCACACCACATACGAAATGGGCCTCTCGTTGATCCTCGAACGGGACAAGCATCAATTTGTGGTCTGGTACAATGGCCTTATCCCCTTGACAACCCACCACAGCGACGGTAAACGTGCTGGCTTGTTCACGCCACACTACTTTGTACGGCGCAAACGTATACTGCGCAACGTTGTACATTGAGTAGAATGGATCTTTTGCCGGATCGAAGTACTGCTTCAGCCCGCTCCGGCTCCTCAAGTCCTCTTCGAAGCGCCTGAGATAACTGTACAGTCGCGGATACTCGACGCGCATTCTACTTTCTTCGTAGCCCCTGCGTGTTTCAGGATCTTGCACCATCAGAATGTAGGCGCCGGGATTGGCTCGCCAGCGTCCCACCTCCCGGCCACGCAGCAGAGGATATACCAGGTCTGGTTCCACCGCCGCTCGCTCGCAGGCCACATCCCGTTTGCCCACCTCTCCCAGGTTCTCTATCAGCAGAAGTCCTTCGGGGCGCTGGCCAAGCACCCTGATCCAATAGATACCATTGGCCCAGGTGCAACTACCTGCCCTTGCCTGATAAGCTGCTGGACCAATTACCTTTTGCAGCGCACTGAGCGCCGCTTTACGGGCCGTCATCCAGGGCGACGAAGGACTACTGTTGTCCACCGGCTGCGCCCACATGTTGGTCCGCACCGTCTCACCCATCACCTCATCCAGCGGCTTGTCAATGTCCACGCGGGCACTCCCTGTCCCTTTGCCCCAAAGGGTGTAGGGCACCGGGTAGTGCATCTTCTGCCCCCGCTGGCAGACCATCACGCTGGTGCGGTTCGTGGCCCCCTCGAAGGGTTGCAGGCGCGACATGTCGTCCACGTGCAACACGCGCAGATGGTCGCCTTTCTCCCCCAGCCGGAAACGGCGGAAGCCATCGCCCGCTCCTTTGGTCTTGAAGACGGTCTGGGTGATGACAAACCCCAGCCGGCCGCCCTTCTTCAGGTAATGGTCTATAGCGGCGTAGGCAAAGAGCATGGCCAGGTCCTTCTTGCCCCCACCCAGGCGGGCGGCGTGCCCCGTCAGGCTGAACAGGCCATAGTCCTGCCACAGCCGTTTGGTCGCCTCCCGATACTCACCGCTCAGGCTCTCCCAGTTCACCCACGGCGGATTGCCCACCACAAAGTCGAACTCCCCCACCAGCACCGGGGCAAAGGCGTTCTTGATCAGCCGCGCCCAGATGCTGTTGCGCCCCTCCTCTTGCAACGTGAGAAATCGCCGGTACAGTCCCTCCAATGTCGTCTCGCTCATCGGCTGGCTCACCGTCAGTTCCCGCCGTGCCCGCGCCAGGAACTCGTGCGGTTCGTACCCATCGCGCACGCAACTCTCCAGCAACGCCGAGAGCACCCCCATCTCCCCCGCCGCCACCACCTCGCCGGGAATCTCGAAATCGCCCACCACCGTGTGCAGCCGGTAACTCTTGCCAAAGATGTCGGCCTGTTCAGTAGGGGTGAGGATCGAGTCGCACATGTACACCGGCAGGTCCACCGGGCCGCGCCGGTAGCGCAACAGGTCCCCCAGCGCCAGCAGGTAGTTGGTGCGCGCCGCGATGACGCTGAGCGGGTTGAGATCGAAGCCGACGATGTTCTTGAGCGCCGCCTCGAGCACGTCGGCAGGCGGGATGAGGTGGTCAGCGGCGTACTGACGCAGCCGCCGCAAGGCCAGGATGGGGAACGTGCCGCTGCCACAGCCGGGGTCAATCAGCCGCTTGTCCGGTTCCCCCGTGTAGCCCACCTGGTTCAGCAACCGCTCGGCCAGCCAGTCGGGCGTGTAATACTCGCCCAGGTCGTGGCGCAGTTTGCGCGGCACCAGGTACTGGTACAGTTTCTTGAGCAGGTCGCGCGTGTGCTCCGGCTCCAGCGTGGTCGTGGCCGGCTCGAAATCGGCCAGCCGGCGCGCCAGCGTCCGGATGCCACCGGCCAGTGAACCTCCCGCAGGTTCAGAACCTGCGGGAGGTTGGGCCCCCCATGCGTCCAGATACCAGCCGAAAAAGTCACCCTCCAGAAAGTTGTTGATGCCCAGCAGCGCAAAGGTGCCCCCGTTCTCCAGGTCCGCCAGTTCGCGGCGCAGCGCATCGTCGGGCAGGGCCGGCAGCGCCGCGACGAAAGAGCCTACCAGCGCGCCGCCCTGCAGCGAGGCCAGTTCCACCGCCAGGAACTTCATCAGCAGCGCATAATAGGTGTGGACGGCGAAAAAGAGCGGCTTGAGCAGCGGCGTCCCCTCGCGGTCGCTCACAGTCCGGTAGAGCGCGGCCAGTTCGGACGCATCTTTTTCCGCCTGGCCCAACTCTTCGCCGTAGACGATGCCAAAGATGCGCTCCCACTCGGCGAAGAAGGTCGCCACGCGGGGGTGGTCGCGGTGGGCCAGCAAGGCGTTGTAGAAGAGATTTACCAGGTGAGGGGCCACGTCGCCCTGGGGGCCAAAGTCGGCCGCCAGCGCCTCGGGCGTGAGCGGCTTGCGCGAGAGCGAGCGCAGGTACAGGAGCAGCAGTTCGACGCTCTCCCGCCCCACCGGCACCGGGCCGACCATCTGGAAACTGCCGGGGAGTGGGCTGGCTGTGATCTGCCCCCCCACGCCGTGGGGGGTTGCGAGGAAAGCCGGCATGGGAGATTCCCGCACCCGCCCGCTGGCGGAATAGCGCAGGAACATGATCTGCTCCCCGTCCGTCCCTATCCCGATCATCTTCTCCAGCGCCTCGACCTGTCTAGCCGGCCCCCCGGCGTGGCTGGCCTGGTCGGCCAGGTAGCGGGCGATCTGGGCGGCCAACCTGGCGGGGAAGCCCTTTTCGGCCAGGCGGCCCGGACGCTTGTACTCGATGACCACGTGGCCGTAAACGGCATCGGCGGAACCACTGAGCATCGTCTTCTCGTACTCGGGGGTAGCCGTCAGCCCCAGCGCATGCAACGTCGCGCTGAGAGCATTCTCCACCCCCATGCGCAGATCCTCCTCCGAGTGCGCCTTCTTCGCCACCTGCCGAATCGCCTGGGCCAGGCTTTCGGCGGCCATCAACTCAGAACCAGCAGCCATCTTTGAGCATCTCCCTCCTCGCTCCAGGTGCATCTTCTCCTATCCGACGCCCACCAGTATAGTGCACTCCATACAGAAGTCAAAACCGCCGCACCACCCAATCCGTCCCCATGTTCCCTTGTCTCCTTGTCTCCCTGTCTCCCTGTCTCCCCCTCTCCCCTTCCCCCATCCGCCAATCCTGCGCATCCGTGTTCTAGTACCTTTGTACTACCCCCACCCCCTTGACAAAACAGAACATCCGTGCTAGGATAATGCCAACAACTAAGAGGTAGGAGACCAACCGCGGTCCCTACCTCTTTTCTTAACAGGAGCAAATGCATGCACAACCAAACCGATACACCATCAACTGATCCCGCCGCCGCCAGCCTGGCCCACACCCAGGCCCACCTTTCCTCCTACGTCGCCCACCATCTGTGCGACCAGGAACCCGCCGAACCGCACGAACTGGCCTACCTCTACGAACTGCCCGCCTACCACTTCGGCTGGTACGCCAACGCCAGCCGCATCCTCGCCCTGGAACCTGACCGCGCCCGTGAGATCAACTGGGAGCGCCGTCCACCACCTTCCAACCGCCCCGCCTCAGCCCCCCCCTTCCGATCTATCCTTGACGAACAGTGCATCCCTCTCTCTGGCCAGGAAGAAGATATAGGAGACACACACCATGACTGCTAAACAATGCCAGGCCATCACCCAGGATGGCACCCCCTGCCGGGCCTACGCCACCAACGGCTCCGACTACTGCTTCCACCACGACCCGGCCCACGCCGCCCGCCGCCGCGAGGCCCGCCGCAACGGGGGCCTTGCCCGCCACGGCCGCCACATCGGCTCCACCGGCCAGGCCGAGCCCGCCCCACTCGACACCGCCGCCGACGTCGCCACCCTGCTCAGGCGCACCATCAATGACACCCTCCAACTCGAAAACAGCCTCCACCGCGCCAGGACCGTCGGCTATCTGGCGGGTCTCCTCGCCCGGGCCATGGAATTGACCGACCTCGAACAGCAACTCGCTTCCATGGAGCACATCCTTGAACTGCGGAGGAATTCGCGATGAAACCAACAGACAGGCTACGACGATACTACTACCACCTCACTCCTTCCGAGCGCATCGGCCTCTTACTGGAGGCCGAAAAACGCGGCGATGCCGTAGAGACCGCATCCCTGCTGGAAAACTGTACTCTCGAGGAATGCCTGAAATGCGAGGCCCACGTCCTGCGCCTGCAGCACGTTGCCGCCTTCCTGGTCGTTCAACTGCTCTCCCGCCAGGCCTTGATTACCAGCAGCCTCGCCAGCCTCACCATCGCCGCCACTTCCGACCCAGGCCCCAACCCCCTCACCCCTCCCCACCTGGCCTCGCAACTCGAACAGGAATCGGCCATCTGGCGCGGCTTTTCTGCCTGGTGCCGGGACGAGGGCCACGACCCTTACCACGTCCTCTCCCTGGCCCCGCTCGGGCAGGATGACCAGGACCCTGCCTACTTTGTCGTCCACGAGCAGATCGAGCAGATCGAAGAATGGGCTACTCTTGATCCGCCCCCCTTCCACAACCCACACAAGGTGAACGTGTGGTACACAGCCTTCTCCAGGGTATTCGAGTTCACGCAGATCAATCCTATGGAGTTCTCGTAATCACTACTCCCCACCCCGCACCCGCACTTTAACAACCGCACCACCACCAACAGCCACACAAGCACACAAGCTGTACTTGCGTTTCGCCTGCTTACCCCCTGTGCAACCAGTACCTGATCCCTGCTCCCTGCTCCCTGCCCCCAATAACAAACGCGGCCTGGACTTTACAATCCAGACCGCGTCAGAGAGGTGGGCCGGGCAGGACTCGAACCTGCGAAGGCTGAGCCAACGGATTTACAGTCCGTCCCCTTTGCCGCTCGGGACACCGACCCACGATTGCCAACCAACGCTCAAGCCGGCGATGGGACTTGAACCCACAACCTACTGATTACAAGTCAGTTGCTCTGCCGGTTGAGCTACGCCGGCAGAACATATTATACCACAAATTCTCACCGCCGCCAGCGGTAGTCGCGGTCCAGCGCCTTCTTGAAATCCCGCTGCACTCCCCCCAGCCGCTCGAACGCCCACTCGTCCCCCGTCCAGCGGTACAGGAGCAGGCACTGAATCTGCTGCGTGTGCGGCGTACTGTTCCAGCGGTTGATCTCCGCATACGCCGCCTGCACCCACCCGCCGTCCTTGTCCACCCACCCCACCTTGCGCTCCTCTTGCGGGTTCTGCGGCGGGCGCTCCAACGCCAGCCAATGGTTCGTCTCGGTGACGTAGAGCGGGCGGCTGCGCCACTTGTTCGGGATCGCCTCCGCGAACGTGCGGTACGCCTGGAAGTCGTAATAGTGCTCCTGCACCGTCCCCGGTTGCAGGAACGCATCCTGAAACACCGTCAACTTGGTGATCAGGCTCACGTCCAGCCAGTGCGTGTACGTGTGCAACACAATGCCGTCCAGCTCGCCAATCCCGCTCAGCATCTCCGTAAAGTAGTCCAGCGGCCGGTAGCGCCGGTTCCCCATCAGTTTCCAGGGATAGGTATTGTACGGGTCCACCGCCCCAGGCACCACGATCGCCTCCGGCTGTACCTCCTTGATGCGCTGGCGCGCCAGGTTGAACGCCTCGGCGTACATCTGCGGCGTGATGTGCTCGAGCGGGTTCTGGTCACCGCCGGGATGCTCCCGCACGTTGTTCTGCTCGTTGCCGATGATCCAGATGTGGCACCCTAGCGAATTTTGCACGTAGCGCGCGCAGGCCCGCGCAAAGTCAGGGTACTTGGCCCGCACCGGCAGCGTGCCGCTCGGCGGGTAGTTGTGGTTGAGCCGCACGATCACCCCGTAGCCATTGCGCGACCACGGCGAATAGTCGTGGCCGCCGCCGTGGTTGGGATCGGCCCCGATCGCCTCGGTGAACAGCACCCACCCCGTCTTCTGCTTGCCCTGGAACAGGACCCGGAAATCGGCCGGCGTCGTCGCACCGGCGGCGTGGATGCCAAAAATCCAGGCGCACTCCCCGTGGGGTAAGGCCGCGTCGTCCACCGGCTGGCGCGTGTCCACCAGCCATTTGCCCTGCACGTACAGGCCGTTCACGTACCCCTCGTGCAGGCTGGGGGTGCGCACCTTGATCCATTGATCCTTGCCCACCTTGTCCGCCACCTTGCGCGGGTCTTCACCGACCTCCAGGACCGTCCCGTCTTCCACGTGCCAGTTCGGAGGCAGATCCGTGCCCGCCCTCGGCCGCACGTTCAATCCCATGGCGCTGTGGACGTCCAGGTGCATAAGCGGCTCGCCCACCTCCGCCTCCTCGTGCAGCCGCAGGTACGCGGCCGCCACGTAGCCCTCAATCCCGCCGGGCGTGCGGATGCGCAGCCATTGGCCGTCCCGTCCCACCTTCGCCCGCACCGCCGCTTCCGGCTCCAGCGCCTCCAGCACCGTCCCGTGGTCCACCCGCGTGGTGGGAGGCTGATCGGTCGAAGGGCTCGGGCGCACGTTCAGGAAACCCACCTGCGGGCTCACCACGTCCACCTGGATGCCAGCCTCGACCCCCTCCCGGTACAGGCGCAGATACCAGGCCGCCACGTATCCGCTGGTCCCTCCAGGCGTTCGAATGCGCAGCCACTGCCCCTCCTGCCCCACCTTCGCCCGCACCGTCTCCTCCGGCTCCAGCGCTGCCAGCACCGCCCCATCGTCTACCCGCGCGACCGGGGGCCGCTCGGTGGAGGGGATCGGGCGCACGTTCAGGAAGCCGATCTCTGGGCTCACCACCTGCACCCGCACCCCCGCCACCGGAGTCCGCGGCATCGCGCTCAGCGCGACGGCCCGGATCAGCGGCAGCAGGTCGTCGTTGATCGCTCCCGCCCTGAACACGCTGAAGAAGGTCGGGCTATGTGCTGCCAGCCGGTCCAGCCACACCTGGAACACCGCCGGCGCCATGCGCCGCTGGGCGTACTCGTCGCAGTAGGGCCCCAGCACCGGGTACAGCGGAGGGCGATAACCCCACCGCAGGCACCAGTAATCATAGTGGCCATAGGTGTACTCGTCCATCACGCGCCGCGCGTGCTGCTCGGCCGGCGCGTCGCAGCCAGGAGGGAACGTGCCGTAGGACATGGGCATCAAGCCCCCCCTGCAATACTCGTTCATCTGGTCGTAGGGCAGGTCCCGGTGGTCCGAGATATTGGGGAAAGAACAGTTATAGATCTTATCCAGCTCCAACCCGGCCACGCGGATGTACTGCCCCATTTGCGTCGCCTGCTCGAGACGGTTGGAGCACCGCCCTGCCTCGGTGTCGAACACAAAGCCCTGGAAGCCGTCCTGAAATGCCTGCACGGCGATCTGCGCCTCCGCCTGCGGGTCGTCCAGCAGCAGGAAACTCCACCCGAACGGCACCAGCCCCGCCGCCTTGATCTCCCGCGCCACCTGGGCCATGTCTGGGTAATACGTCCCCCCCTGCCCGACCTTGAACAGGATGTGAGTCGCCCCCATCTGGGGCGCAATCTGGATCGCCTGTCCCAATTCCTGCCTGGTATACGCCCACAAACCCTTACCGTACAACATTGGTTCCTCCTTACCTGCTCACCCAATCTTCAGCCCGCTAACCCTACCGCCCTCCCCTCCATCCCTTCCATCCCTGCCCTTCCTTCCCTCTCTTCCCTCCCCTCTGGACACGCAGGGGCTTGCCCGCACGTAAAACCGCCACGGCACAGCCCGCGCCAGCTCGTCCCCGCGCACGCCAATGCGGGGTCCACTGGCGGCGGCCTCGTCCGGGACAAGCGCGTCCTCCTCCAGGAACAGGAGCGCCTCCGGCGCGCACAGGTCAGCCCCGTCGAAGCGCCGGTCAATCTCGAGCGCCTGGCACAGGCGGGCCGGACCGTTGGCCAACTGCACGTCCGCCACGCCCCCGCGCCGCGCCCGCATCGCCTCGATCCCCTCCAACGGTTCCAGCGCGCGGACCAGCACCGCCGCCGGGTACCCCTCCCGCTCGGTGACCACGTTGAGGCAGTGATGCATCCCGTAGATAAAGTAAACGTACGCATGCCCCGCCGGGCCGTACATCGGCGCATTGCGCGCGGTCCGGCCGCACCGTGCGTGCGAGGCCTGGTCCTCCTCCCCGACGTACGCCTCCACCTCGACGATGCGCCCACTCAGCCGCACGCCATCCAACACCCGCACCAGCCGCTGTCCTAACAATCCACGGGCGACGGCGAGCGTATCGCGAGCAAAACAGGTACGGCCTAAGCGTGATCTTGCTACAGGAAACACCCCCCTCAGGCCTCTTGCCATATTTGGAAGTACGGAGAAGATGTGGTAAGATTATAGCACACAACGTAAGAGAATGGGAGCAGGGTCATGATCCAAGAGACGATCAGTGCAGAAGATCTATTGCGCGATATCTATCAGGCAGAAGCAGCGCGACGCTGGTACGAGCAGAAACACGGGCTGCTTTCAGAGACTTTCTATCGCCTCTATCAGCAAGGGAAGTTACGCGACGAAGACCCCACAGAGATACAGGAATACCTGGAATGGGCCGGCTGGTGCGAGATCTATGAGGATCGTCGCCGGCGCTACGAGCAGGCGATTGAACAGCGGTTGAAAGCAATCTCCGCCCCCACATCCCTGGACGACCTCCACATCAGCAGACTAAAAGTGCCCGCCTAGCCCATGTCAGCCCTGAACTCGTACGAGCAATACGCCCGCCTGATTTTCTCCCTGCTGGCTGACCGGCCCACTGTCCAGAGCCATACACTGGCTGTGTATACGGTCAGCCAGACGATCGGCATCACGCGCGGTCAAGTCGTCTTTCGATCAGGGCATGTGCTGCAAGTGTTCGAGCAGATTGACTTTGTCGCTCACCGCATTCTCAAATACTTCTACCAGGTCACCTGCGAGGGCGAATCACTCTGGTGGTATGACTCCATGCCTCATCCCGACGTGCCAGAGTTGCAAAGTACTCATCCTCACCACAAGCACGTTCCGCCAGGCATCAAGCATCACCGTATCCCAGCACCAAACATATCTTTCGCTGTGCCCAATCTGCCCCACCTTATTGATGAAGTCGAGGCAGCAATCATCTCACGCGATCCCACGTAGAGAACACCCAACCCGTTCAACCCGCTCCCAGAATCCGATTGCAGCATCACAGTTGAAAACGTGGATCGCGCTCCAGCATCAAGCGCAACCCCTGCGCCAGGGCCACGCGCGGCTCATAGTCGAGCAACCGGTGCGCCAGCGCGATGTCGGCGCACAGGCACGAGACGCCGCCGCTTTCGGCGGGGCTGTGCAGCACCTCCACCTCCCGTCCCGCCACCTCGGCCACCAGCGCCGCCAGGTCATTGA
>Ga0315274_10012587_pt1 | contig 12060 bp, 7 predicted proteins | sample YL17G02_20_MG_FD_203700 | JGI IMG/M metagenome (GOLD analysis project Ga0315274, IMG submission 203700) | Sediment microbial communities from Yellowstone Lake, YNP, Wyoming, USA - YL17G02_20 | ecosystem: Environmental > Aquatic > Freshwater > Lake > Sediment | place: USA: Wyoming | collected... | reverse complement strand
TATAAATTTTTTTACCGTCATCATTATCCACTTATCCGAACCCCAATAGATATACCTCTGATATTGTTTTTCATCACATTTGTAATTGCTCTCATCAATGGTATTACTATACATAAAGCCAACTTCAATATAGCCTTCAGAGGTTTTCGCATGGTTTCTTATTATTTCCTCTTCTTCCTTATAACCAATATGATAAGAAATAAGAGAGATTTAACTCTGTTCATTAGGGGTGTTTTTTTCATTGCCTTTATTACCGCTATAGTCAGTATCATTCAGCAGATATTGGGAACTTCCACGCCCATAATAGTAGGGAGAATAGAGACTTTGAGTACGCTGGGGACAACCTATGGAGGAGTGACTCGCTCTGTCCCTACAGGGATAATTCTAGTCTATCTTTCCTTTATATCTCTTGGATGCATAGCTCTTACAAGAAGGCTCGAAGGCAAAACAATTCTCTTGGGGATATCAGTTATTATACTCGGGTTGGGTCTTCTCTTCACCTTTTATCGGATTCAATGGATAAGTTCCTTCCTTGCTCTCCTTCTCTTTTTCTTTTTAGCTCCAATTCAACACAAGGGGAGATTCATCATCTACTTTCTCGTAGCGATTTGTACAGTAATTTGTACAGTAATTGCTATCCCCCTCTTTTCTTCAAGTTCTTCGGGCAAATTAAACAAGATAATCAATGCCACTCAAGAGAGGATAATCTCGATTTCTAAAGTGAGAGGGATTAGGGGTCCAAAAGCTGATACCTTAAAAACGAGGGTGCAAGAGATTGAAGATGCTCTCATAACAATTAAGGACCATCCCATATTGGGAATAGGGTTGGGATCTCGTTATAAGCCAATTAAAGATCTTTTGCCGCGGTATTTTTTTGAGTGGGGGTCTTCAAACAAAAAAGATCAAAAAAGTTCAGAGGAAACTTTTCCTCTCGATGAGCGTCTGGTTAGATCTCGTCTTTCGGGTAGAGGTAAAGATTTTTTCAAAATCCCTCTTATAGTTGGCGAAAAAGGTTTATCGACCAAGCCTGAAGCTCAAGAGGATTTAAAGAAGCGAAAGAAACAAAGCTATTATCCAGCTCTTGTCTCTTTCATAATTGCTTACACAAAGAAATTTGGGATCCACGGCTTACATTGCGGATTACTCGAAATAGTTCTGCGTTTGGGTTTAGTTGGGTTCGTCCCTTTCATCTGGCTAACTGCTTTATGTCTTATAAGAGGCTTCCGCAATTGGGAAAAAGTTCAGGACCCATTTTTAAGGGTATTATGTATTGGTTTAACGGTAAGCTATGTGGGGATTCTCATAACTAGTTTGCTGGAATCTGTATTCTTAAGTTGGAGAGGGTCGATTGCAATCCCGATTATATGGGGCATCAACGAAGTGATCTACAGATTAGAAGGAATTGAAGATAAGAGATAAAGAATTGGAAAACAAAGAAAAGCCTACGAAAGATTTTTATAAGGATGACATTTCTAAAATAGCTAAGAATGCAGGGATTAGTGGATTCGGAGAGATCTTTGGAAATATTATTAATTACACAAGTAATGTGCTTGTGACCAGAACTATTGGCCCTTCATCCTTCGGAATTTATGTATTGGCTTCTAACATTTTAAGTATTGTTAGTATTTTTTCCTTTGCCGGTTTAGATACCGGGCTCCTAAGATTTGTTGCCCTTTATCATGGAAAAGGGGATCAGGCAAGATTGAAGGGTGTAATACTCGGTGGCACCATGATAGGAGGAGCAGTTAGTTTTGTCTTATTCTTTTTATTTTTTTTTACTTCTGACTTCATCTCTACTCGCTTCTTTGCCAACCCCAACTTATCCCTTGCCTTAAGGATTCTTTTGATTTCTCTTCCCTTTACCACTCTTATTATCCTCTGGTTAGGTGTGATCCAAGGTTTCCAATTAATTAAGTATCGAGTGTATGTGGAGAGGTTTTTCCAGCCAATATCAAGGTTGCTTTTTCTCATTATCTTATTTCTGTTAGGGATGAAACTCTTAGGGTTACTCTTCGCTACCGTTCTTTCAGCAATAACGGGCTTTCTTATTGCTTTCTGGTATTTACGCAAGCATTTTCTATCTTTTAATAAAACTCTTAGTCCATTATATGAAAATAGAATTTTACTTAAATTCTCAATTCCCATCATTTTTGTTAGATTTTTTAGCTTTGTTATTAGGTCTACGGACATCTTGATGCTGGGACATTTTATGACTTCCTATCAAGTTGGAATATATGGTGCTGTGGACAGAGTACTTCCTCTGATACTCCTTCCCCACCAATCTCTTAATATCATTTTTTCTCCCATGATTTCCGAACTTTATGGCAAAAAAGATTTTTTAAAATTAGAAACTCTCTTTAAACTGGAAAACAAATGGGCCATCTCATTAAGTCTTCCAGTATCTCTCATGTTAATTATTTTTGCCCATCCCATAATGAATATTTTTGGAACTGCCTTTAGTCAAGGTGTGCCTGTTCTCATTCTTAAGAATGTTGCTAATCTGACTTGGGTCTTTGTTGGGTCTACCGGATTAATGTTAATGATGACCGGCCACCAGCATATTAGTTTAGCCAATACCACAGTTACTGCTATAACTAATATAATCCTAAACTACCTTCTTATTCCCAAGTATGGAATTATTGGGGCAGCAGTTGCTACTACCATTTCTTTAGTTGCTATCAACATAGTGGAACTAACTGAAATCTATTATTTATTTGGATTTCATCCTTTCAGATGGGATATACTGAAACCCATCAGTGCCGGTATCTTCTCCTCACTTATCATTCTCGCTATCCTCCGATTTGATTTCATAAAGTTACATCAGAATAATATCCTTCTCTTAGGAGCACTCATCATACTGTTTTTAACCCTTTATCTTCTATCGTTGATACTGCTGGGACTATCTGATGAAGATAAGTGGATGGTTAAGCTTATTCAAAAAAGATTAGGGATAGAAAGGTAAAAAATCCATGTCAGTAAAGAATCCAATAGATACTCATGCTGTATCTGATAAAGCAATAGTTATCGGTTTAGATGGTGCCACATTTGATCTTCTTCTTCCCTGGATTGAGGAGGGGATTCTCCCAGTTCTGGCAGAAATTCTTAAGAAGGGGGTCTGGGGTAAATTGGAATCTACTATTCCTCCGCTCACTCCACCTGCCTGGACTTCATTTATTACCGGTAAGAATCCCGGGAAACATGGAATATTTAATTTTTACCTACCATTGGATAATAACCTGAATCGACCATTGATTGACTCTCGGTCAGTAAAATCAGCCACAATATGGGAGATCATGAATACCCAAAGAAAAAGGGTGGGAATCATTAATCTACCAATTACCTACCCCCCCCTTGAGGTTGATGGCTTTATGATCTCTGGGCTGTTAACCCCTCGAAATAAAGAAGTTTCTTTTACCTACCCCACTGACCTTAAGGAGAGACTGATCTCAAAGATTGGGGATTATGTGATTGATGTGTACCCAGCTATCTTTAATCTTGAAAAGGCGAGTGGAGTAAAGCGATTCTTTAGTGATCTACGATATGCCTCTATCAAGAGGAAGGACGCTCTTTTATTTCTTATGGAAGATCAGCTATGGGATTTTCTTGCTATTAATTTTACTGAGCCTGATCGAATCCAACACCCCTTCTGGAAATATTTAGATAAAAGATGTCAGCTTTATTCTCTTGATAGAGCAAAATATATCAGAGATTTGGCTATGGAGCTTTATAAAATGTTAGATGAAATGATTGGCTTAGTTATAAAAAGAATGGATAAAAAAACCACGCTGTTTATCATGTCTGATCATGGCTTTGGTCCCTATGATTTCTCATGGAGTGTAAATGGTTGGTTATCCAATCTGGGTTTATATAAAAAGATAGAAGGGAGTAAGTTAAGGGCATTGGTTAAAGCTATGATACCAGATGAGCTTAGAAGAAAGATACTTAGTATGATGACTAAACGGGCCCCATCTTTTGAACAGAAATGGGGTCAAAATATAGATTGTATGAATTCTAAGGCCTATTTTGCTGGGGAGGCTGTCCAGGGAATCTATCTCACAGTACGGGGAGATGAATATATGGAATTTCGAAAGACCCTAAAAGAAGAGCTTCTCAAGCTGAAGGATCCGGTTACTGGCACTCAGATTGTGGATGAAGTATTTTATAAAGAGGAAATCTATTGGGGTGATTACCTTCCTTCCGCGCCTGATTTGTTATTTATTGCTAAGGACTACAGTGTTGTTGGAACTGATTCTACAGAAGGGAGAAAATTGATAACCTCTTGCCAAATGAATCCGAAAGGGTTTCATAGAAGAGAAGGGATCTTTGCCATCTTAGGAGAGAGCTTCAAAAGGAACTGCTATCTATCTGGGGCATTGATAATAGATCTTCTTCCCACAATTCTCTACACGATAGGCCTATCCATACCTGATGATCTGGATGGAAAAGTATTGAAAGAAGCATTTGTTGATGGTTATCCCGAGAAAAATCCTGAAAAATATATACCAGCGGCAGAATTCACCGTCAAAAAGGAAAAAGATAGGGTATTTTCTCTGGAGGATGAGGAAGATATTAAGAGTAGGCTACGAGGCCTTGGTTACCTTGAGTGAAATTATACAGGCACTAAGAGGTCAATAGAGTTGAAAGATAACTCTTCTAAAGCGATTGTTATAGGTTTAGACGGTGCAACATTTGACCTGATACTTCCCTGGATTGAAGAAGGTATTCTCCCTCATATGGCAAATCTCCTCAAAGAGGGGGTTTGGGGTGAATTGGAGTCTACCATCCCTCCTCTGACTCCACCAGCGTGGGCTTCCTTTATTACCGGTAAGAACCCGGGTAAACACGGGATCTTTGATTTTCGAGGACCGGTAAACAGTGATCTCCAGAGACCGTTGATTAGTTCCCAGTCAATAAAATCTCGCAAAATATGGGATATTATAAATGCAGAAGGGAAAAAGGTAGGGATCATTAATATACCAGTAACGTACCCTCCAGATAAGGTTGACGGTTTCATGATTTCTGGAATGTTGACCCCTAATAAGGAGGTTACTTTTACCTACCCACCTGATCTGAAAGAGAGCTTGATATCTATGATTGGCGATTATGTAATAGATGTTGATTGTGGTCTCTATGATCATGAAAATGCCGGGGAAGTGAAGAGATTTTTTAACGATCTGAAATATGCCTTCGTTAAAAGGAAGGAAGCTCTTTTTTTTCTAATGAAAGATCAGCCATGGGATTTTCTTGCTGCAAACTTTATTGTCCCTGATCGTATCCAGCACCTTTTTTGGAAATATTTAGATAAAAGGAACCATCTCTACTATCTTGATGAGGCAAAACGTATAAGAGATACGGCTATTGAACTTTATCAGATGGTTGATAATATGATTGGTTCGATAATTGATAGGATGGATAGGGAAACCAGTCTGTTTATCATGTCTGACCATGGTTTTGGCCCTCAGGACTACTCGTTAAGTATCAATGGCTGGCTTGCCAATCTTGGATTCTTATATACGAAAAGAAAAGACAGTACATTGCGGAGATGGGTTAAGTCTGTGTTGCCAGTGGGAATTCGGAGCACGATGAGAAAGATGATAACCAAGCGGCTACCTATTAGTGAACGCCGGGAAGGTCTCGATGTAGATTATGAGAATTCTAAGGCTTATTTCGGGGGAGCTGCTGTCCAGGGAATTTATTTACGAATTGAGGGAGATGAGTACCACAAAGTTCGAGAGATCATAAAGGACGGACTTTTGGAATTTAAGGATCCCATTACGGGTGAGAAGTTTATCGATACAGTTTTATTTAAAGAGGAAGTTTATTATGGCGGTGACCTTTCTTCCGCTCCGGACATCTTCTTTATAGCAAAAGGGTATAGTGCTCCTGGAAATTCCACTACCGAAAGGCAGCACTTGATATCATCTCGTAAAAAAAGTTCTTTAGGTTTTCACCATATGAAGGGTATTTTCATTGCTTTGGGTGAGAGTTTTAAGAAAGGATACCGGCTGGAAAAGTCCGCTATCATTGATCTTGCACCAACCATCCTCTATACCATGGAGATTCCTGTCCCCTCTGACATGGATGGAAGAGTCTTACAAGAAATCTTTACCACAAATTATCTAAGTGACCATCCTCTATCTTTTTCCCAGGTAAGCGGGCAGACGGAGAAGAAAGAAGAGAATGTTTATTCAAAGGGTGAACAGGCGAAGATCGAAGAGCGGCTGAGGGGGTTAGGTTATCTTGATTGATGAACGGAGATTGAGGTATGGACATTCATGTTGACTGTAGATTTTTCAGAGGGGATAGACCTTGTACATTTCATAAAGAAGAAGGAGTACATTGTGAAGGATGTCCTTATTATCAGAAGGTTATTAAACAGATCTTGATCATAAAATTGGGTGCTATTGGAGATGTCATTCGTACTACCCCTATTCTCTATAAATTAAAGGAACTCTATCCTGAGGCTGAAATTACCTGGATTACCTATACGCCTGAAGTAGTCCCCTCAATAGTAGATCATCCAATGAATTTTGAACTAAAAAATATCCTCCTTCTGCGATCTATCAAATTTGATCTTCTCTACAATTTAGATAAAGATTTAGAGGCTTGTGCCCTTGCCAACCAGGTTTCAGCTGATGTTAAGAAGGGTTTCAAGTTAGAATTTGGCCGTTGTACACCAATAGATAGGAATTCAGAGGATAAATGGTTGACAGGCCTTTTTGACGATATGAATCAGGCTAACCAAAAAAGTTATCCTCAGGAAATTTTCGAAATGTGCGGATACCAATTTCAAGGAGAACGGTATATCTTGGATGTAGCACCAGAAAAATGGGACATCGCAGAAAAGCATCCCTTAATTGGTTTGAATACTGGGTGCGGAGAGAGGTGGTCCACCCGCTTATGGCCTCTTGCATATTGGGCTGAACTGGCTAAGAAACTTAAAGAAAGCGGTTTTGGTGTACTCCTCCTCGGCGGAGAGAGGGAAGATGAGGAGAATCGGAGGATAGCCAATGATAGTGGCTCTACCTATTTGGGGCACTTTCCCTTAAAGAAGTTTTTTACCCTCATGGATCAATGTGATCTGATTGTTACTGCAGTATCCATGGCCCTGCATATCGCAATCGCCCTCAATAAGAAGCTGGTGTTATTTAACAATATCTTCAATCGAAATGAGTTTGAACTCTATGGATTGGGAGAGATCATCGAACCGGATGTTGAATGTCTGGGATGTTTCAGAGGGGAATGCCCAAAGAATTGCATGGATCTCATAAACCCCAGGCAGGTTTTTGAAGCATGTAAGAGGGTATTGCAGAAGTCTCCTCCTCTAAGAGAATTTTTATTATGAAATATGTTTCTAAAAGTAACCTCCTTTTCCTTATAACGATCTCCCTGTTTTTATTCCATACAGGCTATTTGTCCAATTTTGCAGTTGATGATGCCTATATTTCGTTTCGCTATGCAGACAATCTGGCACAGGGAAAAGGAATGGTTTTCAATATAGGTGAAAAAGAAGAGGGGTATTCCAATTTTTTATGGATCATATTACTTGCGATTTTTTCTCGGGTAGGCATGAGCGTGGTTGTTTCCAGTAAAATCCTCAGTGTCATCTTTGGGGTTGCCATATTTATACTAACGTTAAATATTTCCAGGGGTTTCAAGAAAGAGAAAACAGCCCTCAATTTTATAGCTCTCTTCCTCCTCGCAACTAACACGTCTCTGATAATCTGGGTCGCAAGCGGTATGGAAACCATCTTCTACACTTTTTTACTCCTTCTCGCAACTTATCTTTTCTTAAGAGAGTGTGAAGGGAATGGGATCTATGGATCTGCTTTGTGTTTCTTGCTCTTAGCGTTAACCCGACCGGAAGGCATCCTCTTTTTCCTCATTCCCCTTTTCTTCCGAGTCTTGGATCTCGTTCATCCTACCTCCCCATTCAGCCGAAGGTCTTTTCTAATATACGTATTGATCTTTTTTCTTCCCTTTAGTGTATATCTGATCTGGAAATATCTCTACTTTAGGGAGATAATTCCTAACCCCTTCTATGCAAAGTTCAAAATTGCTCTCCCCCTCATCTACCAACCGGTGAACAATAAACTCAGGATAGCCTTCCATTACCTAACCCAAGGGTTCCTTCAGCATAATCTTATGGTGACCATCCCTTTTCTCAGTTTTTTATTGGGTGTAGGGAATAGAGAGAGAAGAAAATTATTCTTCTTGGGAGGCGTAATCCTCCTTCAACTTTTTTTCGTCATGTCAGTTGGTGGAGACTGGATGCCACACTTTCGGTTTCTTATTCCCATATTTCCCTTCATCTATCTCCTATTTCAGGAGGGAGTAAACAGAGCCATAGTTCAGGTAAAAAGCCGTCTCTTTATCTCTTGTCTCTTCCTCACCGTAATGGTGATGTGTGCAGCTAACTTTCCTCCCTCTAAGTTTGAGTACAATGAATATCTCAGGGCAAGAGAAGGAGAGATCAGGAGAATAGGAGCATTTGGAAGTTGGTTGAAGCAAACTTTTCCTTCTCATTACACAGTGGCCTATGAGGAAGCGGGCATTCCACTGTACTACTCACAGTTGAGGCTCTTAGATGTTCTGGGTCTGCTCAACCGTGATATCGCCAAAATCTGGTTCTCCTGTCCCGACAATTATTGGGAGGCAAATAGAAGGGTGGTTGAATACGTGCTCATGAAAAAACCAGAATTGATTGTCACAGTATCTAATCGTTGTCCAAGGGAGTTGAAGGATTTTAAAAGTGGAATTAGTTATACATTTTATTACAGTGTAAATTTTCAAAAGCAATACGGATTAATCCAAGTAAAAGATTGGTATCTGCCTCATGAAAATACATTCTGGCCTGAAGGTTTATCCCTGTTTGTATACCTCAGGAATGATCTCAAATCGTTACCTAAAGGAATTGATTCAAGTAACTGGGGGAAAAGTTTGAAAGAGAAGAGGGCTTGATCAGGAGAATGGAAGAGTCTAAAAAAAAGCTCCTCTTTGTATACTCTCGCTTCCCCTGGCCAATTGAGATGGGTATTGACGCCCGCGTCATAAATCTTTTAAATAGCCTATCAAGAAAATTTGAAGTAGACCTCGTATGTAAGATTGAATTCAAAGATAAACCTCACGATTTCCCCGAGATAAAGAAATACTGTCATAGTGTGGAAGCACTACTTTGTCCAAATCGCAGATCCAATCTCCATCGTTTTGGTTATAAAGCCCTTTTTTTCTTCTCATTCCTATTCAAGGGAACCCCAAGTTACTTATTTTACAATAATCTCTCAAGAATAAAGAAGAGAATATTATATCGTATCCGACACAACCACTACGATGTCGGTTTTTTCGAATATTGGTTTTGGGACAAAAAACTGATTCAGGCTTGCAATGGTCTAAAGGTGATAGATGCCAATGATGTGCAGTTCTTACGTGAAGAGAAGATTAGAGAGAAAAAATCTAAAAACCTGTTTAAACCTTTTATGAAATTTCAGATGTCTCGATACATGAGAAAGGAACTCGGAACATTGAATCTTTTCAACCTCATAATCGCCACTTCTGAGGAGGATAAGAAGATCTTCCATGAATATTTGGGTTCTCAAAGAAATATTGTTATCTGTCCTACTGGTGTGGATACAGAGGAGTTCGCACCTCGTGCCAAAGAACCGGAAGAAGATACCCTGGTCTTTTACGGAGCTATGGAAGGTTTAATTAATGTAGATGGCGTACTCTATCTCTGTAAAGAGATCATGCCTCTCATCTGGAATAGAAGGAAGAATGTTAAACTCATGGTATTGGGTAGTAGTCCTCCCAAAGAGATCGTTGCTTTAACCTCCGATCCCCGTATCACAGTTACTGGCTATGTTAAAGATGTAAGGGACTATTTAGCCGTGGGAAAGGTCGTAGTATTGCCCCTTAGATTAAGCTACGGTCACAGGGGCAGGATGTTTGAAATCATGGCCATGGAGATACCCGCTGTTGTCACTCCGCAGGCAATTAAAGGGATGGGATTGGAGAATGGAGAAGGATTACTTATTGAAGAATCACCTCATGCCTTTGCCCAGGCAGTTCTCACTATCTTAGATGACAAAACCTATGCAAAGGAGTTAGGAATGCGGGCGAGGAAGGTTGCTATAAAAAAGTTCTCTAACCAGGCCACCTATGACCAATTGACCGATTTTCTGTTCGAATATTCAAAAAGATGGAAGTGAGATCAGATGAAATCCCTCCCAGGGAATAGCGAATTGAGAGATGAAGACGAAATCTATCAGATACTGGGGAGAGTTTTTCACTATTTCTTTATAGTATTATAGCGGCAGAGGGAATTGAACCATGTTAACCCTCCTCAGGAGTCTTGTTAAAAAATCAAAGATTATGATCATTGCCTACCATATTTACGATAACTGGCGGACTAAGAGACGATTTCTATCAGGTAAAAACGAATCATGCTCTGGCTCTACCCATGCAGGGATGTCCCTATCCTCAAGCTTGGATTACATTAATCAGGTTTTTAACGATTATCTCAAGTATTCCGGTATCTCTACAACTATGCTTCGAAATAAGAGGGTGTTAGAGATTGGCCCTGGGGACAATTTCGGGGTTGCCTTGAAGTTCTTGGTTGCGGGTGCTCAAAAGGTGGTTTGTCTTGATAAGTTTTTCTCGCAACGTAATCCTGAAAAACAATATAGGATTTACCAAGAATTAAGAGCACAACTGAATGAAAATGAACGACGCATGTATGATAGCATCATCAACCTTGACAAAGGAATTACCATTGATCCTCAAAAACTGCTCTACATTCATGGGACAGGAATTGAGGGAGCAGATAAGATCTTCGATCCGGCTTCATTTGATTTTATTCTTTCACGAGCTGTTCTTGAACATCTTTACGATTCTGATATGGCTTTTGGGGTGATGGACAGATTGTTGATTCCCGGTGGCTATATGATTCATAAGATAGATTTTATGGATCACGGGTTATTCAGTGGTAAGGGTTTCCATCCTCTTACTTACCTCACTATATCTGAACCGATATACAAGTTAATGACATATTATTCTGGCAAACCCAATCGAAGATTGATTAATTATTTTAAACAAAAATTGTCAGAGTTAAGATATGATACCAAGATATTTATAACACATATTGTTGGAATGGAGAGCGAGATGATGCCCCATAAAGAAACAGTTGTGTATGGGGTTGATTATTTTGACTCCACCATCTCTCTCCTCAAAATAATTCGTCCCCGTCTCCAATGCGAATTTAAAAATATTCCAGATGAAGAACTTATGGTACAAGGTATTTTTTTAATAGCTAAAAAATTTTCGCCTTGGGAATCTCTCAGCCATGAAAAATGACATGAGCAGTTCCTAAACTTAAATTTTATCAGCCGCAGTTAGCATGAACAATTCTATTTTCACAAAGCTTTCAAAAGGCGATAAAAGAACTCCGGAGCAAATCCTGGAACATTATAAGATAGAGAGTGAATTGGCAGATAAATTGCGAAAAACGAGCAGAGAAGAGAGAAAATATTTATACACCACTCTATATGATGAACGTTTTAGGCGAGTACCACATCATTCCCAACTGACCCATAAAACAGACCCTGTCTTTCAACATGCAGTCGTATCGATGCGTATGGGATTGCTAAGACGATTCTTGTGTCCAGAGACTATCTTCCTTGAAGTAGGTCCAGCAGATTGTGCATTGTCCCTTGAGGTTGCTCAACATGTGAAAAAAGTCTATGCAATTGATGCATCTGCACACATTACCCGAGATGACATTTTCCCAAAAAACTTCGAATTTATTATATCCGTTGGTTGTAATATTCCTGTGCCTGCAAATAGTATTGACATCGCTTATACTGATCAGCTTATGGAGCATTTGCATCCGGATGATGCATATGATCAACTTCAAAATATCTATAAGACAATTGTTCCCGGGGGAGTCTACATTTGTATAACTCCAAATCGGCTTAATGGGCCGCATGACATTTCGAAGTATTTTGATAATGTTGCAACAGGATTTCATCTAAAGGAATACACGTTTACCGAGTTATATGGGCTCTT
>Ga0315274_10012586_pt1 | contig 12060 bp, 14 predicted proteins | sample YL17G02_20_MG_FD_203700 | JGI IMG/M metagenome (GOLD analysis project Ga0315274, IMG submission 203700) | Sediment microbial communities from Yellowstone Lake, YNP, Wyoming, USA - YL17G02_20 | ecosystem: Environmental > Aquatic > Freshwater > Lake > Sediment | place: USA: Wyoming | collected... | reverse complement strand
GGCCTGGGCCTTACTGGGGGTCATAGCAGTTCAGATTGAACAGGATGTGAACCAGTGAAGAACACCTCAATAGCTATCCAGCTCGTGGGCGCCTCAAGCATACCTGGTTGCATAACATCTTGAACGGAGGAAATCGACGGCGATTGGCGTCGTTCGCAGCGAGACAATCATTAGTGGACGCTCGGATCAGGAACCACCTAGTTGCTACGGCTGCCAGCCACGTGCCATCATTTATATAGTTCGAATTCACTTTGAAGATAATGAGGCCAATCTTCAACCGAAGGTTGGATCTCAAAAACATACTGTATACTTTTCATTTTCTTCTCTTCTCTATTTCGATAGATCGACCGATCTCAGTTTGATGTGTCTGCTCAGAGAATCGTGCATCTGCTTGCCACGCTCTTCGAAGTATCCGAACACATCTCCGTCTCTAGCCTTGAGATAGTCCTCGCTCGCATCATAGAACTTGACGCAGCCGTCGCTGTCACAGGCCATCTCTACCAACTTGTCCATCACAGGCATCAGAGATACCATCTGCCTGTGTTCCTCACTGGTCATCCCCTCGGGTCTCTTATCAGGGCAAATGAAGTGCATTGGCCGTGCGATGTACTCCGAACTCATGACCTGGTCGGGTGAGTAAGGAACTATCTTCTTGAGATCCGGCTGGCCGATGAACACAGACTCTCCTTTCAAGCCAAGGTCACGAAGAGCATGCCTGACAGAGGCGTCCGAAACCCTCTCCCTATCCATGTAGAAATTGCGCTTGAGCTGGCGATCCACCAATCCGAGCAAACCGTCCGCCATAGCTATGCACGGGTTGCAGGTGTCGCCCCTGGAATACAGACGAGGATGGAGCTGTTTCAGAGCATCCCAGGCGTGGGTGCGTTTCGCTTGGAAATAGTCGAGGTAGACCATGTCTGCCCGATCCTCAGCCAGGAGGAGATCAGAATACTTCCAGCCACAGAGCGCAACGTAACCTGCCTTGTTCTGTCTCAGAAACTCCACAGGATCCATTGCCCTTGTCCTCGTGGGCTCATACATGAAGACCTTCGGCACCTGCTTTGGATATATCTCTGTATGAAAGACATGGACATGCGAGATATGGCTTCTGAGGTCCACCAACATTTCATCGTAGAAGTTCCTTCCAGAGTCCTGTCCTCCGAGCAACTTGCTGACGGTGTATGAGTCGAATACGCTACGCTTGAGCGCAATGCCCTTTCTGGAGGCTAGTTCCTTTGCTTTCTGCCTATATGCGCTAGAGAACTTGTCTCGGTCTGGTACCGTGACCCCTATGCCAATAGGGCAGAAGAAGTCCCGCTTGGTGCCCGGAAGAGAAAAATCCTTTGAATCGAAGGCAACAACACTAGGCATTCACCCACCATAGTGATGACAGACAGAGCAGGTCATATACTTTCCTCGGGGAGGAGCGCAGATAGCGTCCCTATGCAGTTCAAATCCATCAGGATTTGAACCTAAGTGGTTCCCGCCATTAGGTGTACCGATCGGTCATATCCCCGATAGCCTCGACGATACGAAATACCTGAGTTGATGGGTTGCTCTTCGCGCTGCGCAACAGTATTTGATTATTCTTCTGGTACGAGTTTAGTTTCTTCGCGTTTCGTATGGCAGTGTCAGTACGGGGGTCGAGCTCGTTGAAGACGTCCAGAGTCTTGGCGTATTTCTGCAGATGCTTCTTCAATCTCAGGCCTAGATCTGTGCTGCTGATTTTCGATTCGGTATAAGCAAAATGGAGGAGAAACCAGAGTTCAAAACATGGATTCGAAAGTGCTATACGAATCTGGGGAGACGCTACCCGACATGCGGCGGATATCTGAGAATCAGTGTTATGGTCCGCGTCGAAGACGCACCATATTTGATCACCTGATCTCATGTCAAGATCGTATCTACCGATCTGCTTCCGAGCGAATTTCGCGAGACCGACAGGGTCCGTCTTCTTCGTTTTCGGGGTTTCGATTTTGAGATTCTTTCCTCGAGTTCTGTAGTGGTTGAAGTAGATTGGCTCTGTTGCTTCTCCCTCGCAGACAATGACGAGTATCTTGTATGGTCTCCTTCTCCCAATACGTCTTCGACTGTAATCCTTCATGACAAGACCTTGTGTTCCTTAATGAAAGGCAGAGCCCCATACCTACCCGCCAGGTAACCTTTCTGAAGATCCTTATCCTTGCGGGGACTGAATTCCACTACGGAAAACAGGTCGGAACTACCAGTGTTGGGATTCCTCTCAGCGAACCAAATCTGATCTCTTCTGAATAGGTCCTGGTTCAGGAGGTTTGTGTTGTGTGTGGCAAAGATAAGTTGCGCGCCTCTTCGATTCTGTGTTGCGTCGTGAAACAAGCGCACAAGGAGCTCATTGAGCAGGATGTGCAACTTGACGTCGAGTTCGTCGATGATAAGAACTCTTCCATGCTCAAGCGCATCAAGCCACAAGCCCATGAGCATGAACAATCTCCTAGTGCCTTCGGACTCCTCACTCAGTTGGAATGGTACCTTGGTCTCCTTGCCTCCCTTCGTGTGTGCCTTGTGTATTGTTGTGACTCTGAATTCCTCTATTGGACCGAGGTCTGGCCGATAAGTATCCAAGACAAGCCTCCTCATCTCAGGAGGCATGCGTCTTGTCACGTCCTCCACCGACATCTCCCTAACCACCGCTGTTATGTCATCGATGCCAACATCGGCCTCTGCCAACGCTTTGAGAATAGCACTCTTCATTCTCTGATTCTTGTGCACTAGCCTTATCGAGAAGTGTTCAAAGGGGGAGTCGTCAATTCTTAGAACAGTCCGTAGAATGTCTTTGAACCAGTCAAAAGCGGCCGCTGTCCCTTGGTACTTCAACTGCGTCGCCCTTGACAAGTAAAGCACATTTCCGAGAGTTGATTCGGATATGAATTTCTGCTTGACCTTGTCTCTATTGAATGTGTAGTGCTCAGTGTCCTTCCTCAGGAATATCAGCGACCTCCTACCCTTTGGATAGAAGTAGAGGTACTCATCGACGATTCTGTCAGCGTTCAGACTCACGCCGTATGAATATCGGATCTTCTCTTTGATGAAGACAATCTCAAATCTGCTAGGTCTGGAGATGGATCCCTGATCCATCTTGAACGGAGTGAAGTTGAGTTTCTGCCCTTTCTGATGGGTGTGAGATACCAGTACTAGGTTCCTCAAGAACTCCATGGCCATGAGCAGATTGCTCTTGCCCGAAGCGTTGGCTCCGTAGATGACTGCACTTCGAATCAGACGTTGTCCGTCCAGGCCCGCTGGTGACGTCACATTTTCAGGCAAGGAGTCGTCCGCTGTGGCTAACATGCTCAGGGTCGCCTTATCCCGGAATGACCTGTAGTTCTCCGCGCTAAACTCAACAAGCATCTCTTAACCCTCCACTACTCAAATCCAATATTTTATAGTCACTTTTTGTGGCTTTTTCGCAAGTATGTATAATAAACTGTGAGATTTATACTTTTCCCCTCTAAATCCAATCTCAATACACTCCTCAGCCACGGCGGGTGCTTTACTGGGGGCATTTCAGCCTGGTTGAAATCTTGCCTCTCATCGTAGCGACTTGACTGTCGGTTTGGGGTTCATATCCAATGGGATTTGAACCGGATTCATTGTATCCGAGGCTATCATGCCGGAGCTTTTGGGCGTTGATTCCCATAGACCAGATCAGAGTCTAGTTCGCGCCCAGAAGGCTACCAGCAGTCATAAAGTATAAGTTATGGTGCAGGAATCTTGATGCCAGAACAGAGCGAGGCCCGGAGGTCGAAGATGATGGAGGTTTGTGCAGCGGCTTTGCCAAAGGGCTTGTCTATTCATCGGATTGCGGCTGAGATCGAACAGGGAGCGCAGAATAAACTCTGGGTTATGAACCACATGGCGGAACTCAGAGACAAGTATGCGGACCAGTTCGTCGCATGCAGGGACGGCAGGATCATTGCGAATGCGAATTCAAGTGAAGCGGTTTTCCGCAAGCTGAAAAAGAAGCGAGAGAACCTGTCTGTCGTCGCCGTTGAATTCGTGCCGAAGGAGCCAGTCATTTGGCTTCTTTGATTGTTCGCCACAATCAGGTGACAGTCTGTTGAGAAAGTTCCCGGCCAAGATCTCCGACGATCCTGGGCAAGCTCAGGCGTTCTTCTTCCCCTGTTATGTTCTGGCCCATGACCATTTGAAGGGGGCTCTGGTCAACTTCTACCTCGACACTGGTTCCTCGGACGTAATCATGGGGGAGAACGATCTCAAGAAGATGGACATCCCCCTTGGATCACTGCCACATACACCAAAGCCCATTGCAGGGTGGGGTGGCACGACGGTCGCGTTTTCTCTGAGGAATGTGCGCCTGTTCCTTACTGACACAAACGGACAGACCGCGTCATTCGAAATTCCCGAGGTGATTTGTGGGAGAAATCCAAAGCAGGACAAGACAAAAAGCAAGGGACTAATCAGAGTCATAGAGACAAGAACGATACCCATTCCCAGCGTCATTGGTAGGAGTTTCCTCAGAGAGACAGGACTGATCGCCCATGTCGACGTGAAAGGCAGAGAGATTTATCTCTTCTGTCCCGCTTGAAATATCAGGGTCGCTCGGAATCTATGCATTGAGTTCGAAGACGAACACTAACTCAAGCATCTCGCCAATCCAGCGGTGAAGTCCATTGCTATCTCGAAATCCACATCAGATGGCATGTGAACTGGATGATTTGGCTCTATGCTGACCCCAGTACGCGGCATCGAAATCGTAGCTAGCCATACGAGAGGAAGCGTCGAAGGTCCTAGACCATCCACTTCTCCAGAGCCGCCTTCAGCTTCCTGTACTCGTCCATTGAAAGAGGATAGAATCTTGAGGTCTGCTGGTAGCTGGATGTGATGAGTGCGATGGCGTCCTTCAGGACCTTCCTTTCGACGACCCTCCTGATTTCAGCGACGTCAATCTCCCGTCGTTCTGCCAGCAGAAGGGCGATAAGGTCGGAGATGTCTTTCTGCCCCTTGCCAGATTCCCTCCTCTCCGCGAGAGCATGCACCTTGAGTATCGTGAGGTCGGTCGGAGAGGCCACCTTAGCCTTCATTCCGAACAGATCCTTCTCGAGACTCCTGTTCAGAACATCCTCAGCTGTGAACGGGCCGATCTTGTCGTCATACACATCCACCTCGATGGCTCCATTGTCCACGGCTTTCTTGAATCCCTTCTTCCCGAGGTGGCCACCCGATGTCTCGTTGAAGCCAAGCTGCAAGAGCCTATCTCGAATCACCCAGAAACCGCTCGGTCTCAAGACGATGTCTATGTCCATGGAGTACTTGTACGGGTTGTATGCCCAAATCGCCCAGCCTCCAATCACTCCGATCTCAGTCCCTGATGAGAGCAATTCCTTGACGACCCCTTTCGATGTTTCGTAGATATCCATGTTCATACCCTCAGCAGTCCCGAGGCATTGCCAAGTTGAAGCGCGACCCTCGGACCGGACCCGCCGACGCTCATGAGGTCCACGAAGTTCTGCGGGATGGAGACAACGGGGACGCCATCCACCTTCTCCATCCCTTGGAAGACGGCGCCGTTCTCCGCGGGGAAGATCGACACGCGCTCAGGAGATGTTGAAACCCTTCCGAGTGATCGAACAACCTTCTGTGTCTTATCTCGGATCGAGTAGAGTTCATATGAAGTCGTTCTCATGTAACGAGCTCTGAGCCAAGCCCCCCGGAACAGGGTCACGGCAACGCCTCTCGTCCTCCCGATGATAGCATCAAGTTCGTCGTCGGTCTTGCTGGTCTTGACATATATCGGCCGCGGCAGCCTCCGCTTGCAGGACCACAGCGTCAGTAGGCGTATAGGTTCTACCAGGATGAATTGGTTCTTGTACGGCTTGGCGACTACAACGTCGCTTTGGAGTTGAGTGAGTATGCGGCTCGTCATCGCCCTCGAGTAGCCTGTTCGCTGACTGAGCTCAAGCCCGGTCCAACGCTTCTGGGGTTCGGTCAGCAGAAGACGAGCGGTTTTCTCGAACGCGGATTCCATGCTGATGTCCAGAGTGCTGCCACTATATATAACATTCACTTAATTGTAAATTCTTTATAAAGGCTTTCTATCCGGAAATGTCGTTTCCCAGCGAGCCCAGTCCAAGTTCATTTTGGTGTCCACTGGGAATTGACACCCTAATTCGGCGCACTCTGCGAGACACGTGGCACCTGTCGTTCCGGACTCCCATGACTCGAAAGGTCCTTCGACAATTCCAGGTGTATTGGAATGCAAACCTCTCTAGTTGGCTGCTTTGTTTGTACGTGCGCGTACGACGCGCAGGTCAACAAGGGCGTCAATCAAGACAACACGCTTACTATGACTCAGAATTCGCTGTTGATTGGAACGGGGGGTCTGCTGACTTGGCCCGGAAACATCGCGGATACTGGACTTGATGCATCTCGTAGCATTTTGGATGACGAATCTTCGTCGGATGGCCGGTCCAGTTTCAATCTCTATCCACGACGCTGCACGCCCTTCTTCTTTCGGAGCTTCTTCATCGCCAGAGTCTCAAGCGTGGCCTTGATGGGAGACACAATGCCCTTCGCCTCCTCAAGCTCCTGAAGCCTGGTGGCGAGGAAGGCCTCCAGGATGACATCCCTACTCTGATGCACACACTCGCTCAGAATCACTTCCCAATCGAGACCCCGTTCTGCGAGCAGAGCCATGTCGTCAAGGTCTCCAGCTCTCTCGGTCACGCTCTTGAAGAGGAAGATATCTTCCGGTGCAACGAGGTTGATTGTGAATCTCCCATACACACCGTGAGGGGTAGAGCGGCTGACCATCCCCTCGGTGATTCTGAGCTTCCTGCACACCGTCTCCACGAACATGTCGAAGCGCGTGCCCCGGTCGTCCTGCATCATGGTCATTGTCCCGAGTCGTCTATAGGTGTCATCCTCCGGTCTGGCAACTGTGAAGCCAGCACCAGATAGCGCGGTCTTGATCGCCTCTGCGTCCTCATCCGACATCATGACAAGATCGATGTCCTTGGTTGCGACCTTCGCATTGTAGAGGATCATCGCGCAGCCACCTATGAGATAGGCGGTCACGTCTTGCGGAAGCGATGCGCCGATTCTCGCTAGCGATTCCTCAATATCATTCTTGCTAGACATGATTCTCTTTGCCATCGACCCCCTCCCTAGTTGCTGCCTGATCCATCACGATCTCGAAATGACTGCCGTCTAATACCTCTCCCATCCCTTGAAGTCCTTGATGAGACTCTCCAACTCGGCATTCACACCATACCTTCTCGCCTTTGCTCTGAGCTGATTGATGTTCCGCCCAAGCGTCTTCCGATTCCAGAGCATCTTCACCGCATTGATCTCTCTCGAGCCGAGGGGTCTTATCAGCAGCGACTGCAGTAATACTTCATCGGGCGTTCTCCGCCAGCTGCCATGAGGATGATAGTAGTAGTGCCAGTCCTGAACTAGCGGGACGCCGTAGCCGTCAAATGCCGAGAATGCCGTCCTCCTAAAGCTCTCGCCCTCCTCCCTGGCTTTCGATCTGACTATGAACTCGTTGCCTCGCTCCCATATCACTACTGAATCCGATGAGAATGCCGAAGCTTTGCGTTGATTGGAGAAAGACATGAGTTCGCGAACGAAGTCCGCGAATGGCAGGAATCGGTCTGACAACTCGTAGATGCCCCGTTTGTGGACGCGTAGGATCCCGACCGCCCTGAATCTGCTGAGCGCCGTCTGGAGCGTTCTGGCCGATACTCCCGAGGACGAAAGGATCTCCCTTCTAGTGGATGCAGGTTGCAATGCGAGGGATGCAATAACGCGAAGAGACGCGAGAGAGAGGACCTCCTCCAATCTCATGTGACCATACTCGTTGAGGATCCTCCTGAGCATTGAGGCGTGCTTCATTCCTGAGAAAGCCAGTGAACTGGACACCCCATTCCAACAGACCTCCACGATTCCCTTCGACTCGAGCGATCTAACCAGCCGAGTCAGCTCGGACTGGGGCATGCCCAAGGTGATGGCGACTTCCTTCCTGGGCAGACCTCCGTCCCGGAGGCATCTCAGCAGTGCGATCTCTCTTGGGAAGAGTTCGATTCCCACATCTTTCATTGCAATCTATGCTAATTAGTATATAAGTATTTAACATTTATTGCCTAGCGACACGAGTTGGTGACGGCCCGCTAGAAGGAGCATCCTCATCTCGGGTTGGACGACGATGTGACGGTCAACTCCTTGGAGCGGAAGAGGTGATGCTCGCGAACGAGTCTGTATGGAGAATCGTCTGGGCCCTGAGATTCAGTGTAGCCACATGATGTCAGGCTAGCCCTGTCCAGAGCAACTTCGATCTGATTCACACTGTACTATGACACAATGTTTGCATACCAATCTTATGCATTATGATGCAATATTGAATTTTGGCCAGCTCTTCGGAGTATAAATAGGTGTCAACTCCGGGTTGACACCATATTTAGGTGCCCGATGCAAGCTGCTTGACACCTAGACCATCAAGATATCTCTTGGTCAAGTCTGCATCTAGGGGAATGCAAACCCCAGAACTTGACCCTCATCAAGAATTAGAATAGCGCGAATCCGCTACACGAACGTTGCATGCGCATGATACGATTATATTGGGGAGGGCTTGGAGAATCCGAGGAGGTCCAGGTCAGTGTCCAAGACCATCGAAGTCGGAGATGTCACCGGCCCTGAAGGACACTGGGTCGTCGTCCGTGGCAAAGTCATTGCGACGAGTGAAAAGATGCTCAAACTCGCCGAGAAATACCCCTCACCGGACACATTGGTGACAAGGGTCCTACATCCTTAACCGGGTACGTATCGTCGCATTTGAGAATCAGTGCGGATACCAACAGAGAATGGGTTAAATACTGTCCCCAGGCTAGATGCACCCCATGCGAAGAGGTATCCGCGTATCGATCGTAGCTTTCCTGGCTGTGAACCTGTTGGTTATAGGGAGCTTATACATTGTGGTTCCTTCTCAGGCACAGGAATCAGAGCCGGAACTGGTTCCTGAACCCTGGGTTCACGAGACCCACGAGTATGATATATCTGGAGAGATCGACGGTACTCCTACTGATGAGTTCTTTGTCAACGAGAAGTGGTCGATTGAAGTTCGCCACGGAGACGTGATGACGCTTATCATGGCCAGAAACATAACTCAGAATGGTATTGCATCGGTGGATTACACCAACAACATTCATTACAGCATTGGAGGAAAACTGTACATAGCTCAATTCATGATCATGGAGTTGGTGTTCGAAATAGGGGGCTATGGAATACATTCGCCCCTGAACACTTGCTCCGGTTTTGGATTGGAGTACTCTCCGATAGTGTATGACGGCACAGTGCCGACTTTCGACTGCACTATCACCTATGAGGGCATTCAAGTCTATTCTGTCGGATCTTACCACGTAGCATCCAGTGTTTCCTCGGTCAGTTTAACCTTGGTACATCACGTCAGAGGAGATTGGAACAACACACACATCAAGATCGAGGCGCTGTTCGATTTCGGCAACACCAGATTCTTCAACCCGGACGACAGCAACAACGAGTTCAATGCAGGCGAACCTTTCACTGCAAAGATCGGTTACATGATGATGCTTGCCAATCCCGAGGATTTCCGGACCACAGGGCCTGTCATTCCATCGGGTCACACCAATACGACCCTGGAGTACAACATGACGCTCGATGATGGCTCTCCCCTGACCGTGTCGGAATTGGAGATGAGGGACAGTTTCATGATCTATAATGGAAGCGGCGCTCGTGCCTCGGTAGGGTATTCATCTATGGAGGTACACGGCGGACAGGCCTTTGTCACCCACGGATTCCCAAACCTGACATACATGGACACCCAGTCAATAAAGAGCGATCCGGAGATCACCATCTACCATGACCGCGTCACCGGTAACTATGACTCGGACCAGAAACCCTATTGGCTGATCGTTCCTTTGATCGGAGCGGTCGTGGCAATAAGCATCATAGCCATTCTTATGAGGAAGAGGAAGAAGGCCTCCTAGCCTATCAAGAACGCATAGAAGCGATGCCATTGTCTACCGATAGGCAAATGGAGTCTGAACTTCATCAATTTCTTGCCGGTAAGTAAAACATCCAGCTTCAATCACCGGTAGATTCCGGGCTATAATCCGGGTCTGGACTGTGTTCAGACTCTTTCGCACTAGTCTCCTGGAAAAGGAGAATATCCTTAAATACTGAGGGTCTCGATGTGCAAGTTGAAAACCGCTTCAGCGAAGCATGATGGAAACGGCAGGTGCTTAGTCCAGACCTGTTCGTCCTAGAGTGGAGTGTGGTCGTGTGGTCGACCGCGTCGAAACCAAATTCAAAGCCATGAGATGGCACGTTCTCTCGATTCTGTGCTTTGTGACCTCTTTTTCAATAGTGGCTGTGGCCTTGTGCTCAGTCTCCGACTGTTCGTCATCAGCACCACATGTGGAAACGAGAGTCGATTCCACGCAGGCTTTGCAGACTGGGGGTGTCTCAGGATACGTGCTCGACCAAGCGACTCTGGCAGCACTTGGCGGAGCAACGGTCAAGCTGATCAGAGCCGGAGTAGTGCAGGCGGAGGTGACGACTAGTGCGTCGGGTTACTACGCATTCGCCAACTTGGTTGTGGGGACTTACACTCTGTCAGTCAATGCCTCAGGATACCATAACGCCTCGCATGATCTGATTTTCTCCGATTCAGGTGTCGTTCTGGATTTCTACCTTTCACCGATTCCGCCGAGTACCCACCAGCTGAGTGGATTCGTTTACGTGCAAGGCACGACCGACCCGATTGAAGGAGCGGAAGTTCAGGTTGGCGAGTACTCTGCAGTGACGGATGCCAGCGGGCATTATTCGGTGCGCCTGGCAGCCGGGAGTTATGTTCTTCTCGTCAATGCCTCAGGATATCAGATCGATTCCCACGACCTGACTCTCTACAATTCAGATGTCGTTCTGAATTTCTACCTGTTACCGATTCCCCGCGGTACTCACGGGTTGAGTCCGGTAGAGATTGCCGCCATCGCAGGCACGCTGGTAGCCGTTGGAGGAGGTGTAGCATGGGCGATGACCAGGGGTTTCGGAGGACGCAGAGCCGTCGCTCCAGATGTTGCGAAGACGGCCCCGCAAGATCTCCACAAGATCACTGAATCGCCTACGGAGCTTCACAAGATCACTGAGTCTCCTACGGAGTTCCACAAGATCACTGAGTCTCCTACGGAGTTCCACAAGATCACTGAGTCCCCTACGGAGTTCCACAAGATCACTGAGTTTCCCACGGAGTTCCACAAGATCACTGAGTTTCCCACGGAGTTCCACAAGATCACTGAGTCTCCCACGGAGCTTCACAAGATCACCGAGTTTCCCACGGAGTTCCACAAGATCACTGAGTCTCCCACGGAGTTCCACAAGATTACTGAGTCTCCCACGGAGCTTCACAAGATCACCGAGTCCCCGCAAGAACTTCACAAGATAACGGAATCTCCGCAGACGACCGGGCAGACTACACAATCCGCTGTCAAAGACCAGCTCTCAGAGTCCATCGCCAAGAAGAGGCGCAGATTGTAGCAGAGATGCAGGGATCTGGTGCGGGCTTCGAAAGGCGATGGGCCTAGAACCAGATCCAGGGCAGATCCATCCGGTCGTGCAGCTAGCCCGGCGGTTGGTCCAAGCGCCTTCTCATGGTCCAGCGAAAACCCCACGGACGAATGGAATGCCGCAAGAAGTCATCGATGTCTTGTCTGCGCTTCTCGGGTAGATTGTTGAATCTCTCCACGATTTCGGAATACTTCCGAAGTTCTTCCTTCTGCTGTCCGATTCCTTTGACTATCTCTCTCGATTCGGCTTCGTCTTTTGGGCGAACATCGAACGGGCACATGTAGTTCGCAAGGTGGTTGAGTCCTCCGTGGACATCGAGGCCATATGGATAGATGCGACACTCCATTGGCTTGTGATCGTGAACACCGCATCTCAGGGCCCCTTCTCTGTTCACCAGGAAGCAGCATCCACCGTTTTCTCTCCTAAGACCAATACGCACTTCGCCGGTGGAGAGGTTGATGATTG
>Ga0315274_10012584_pt1 | contig 12062 bp, 8 predicted proteins | sample YL17G02_20_MG_FD_203700 | JGI IMG/M metagenome (GOLD analysis project Ga0315274, IMG submission 203700) | Sediment microbial communities from Yellowstone Lake, YNP, Wyoming, USA - YL17G02_20 | ecosystem: Environmental > Aquatic > Freshwater > Lake > Sediment | place: USA: Wyoming | collected... | reverse complement strand
GTCAAGGGCTTCATCAAAAAAGTGCGGGACGATCGGAAGATCGACTTGAGTTTGCGCCGGCCCGGATATCAGGCGATCCCCGACGTCTCGGACACGATTCTGGCCGCCTTACGAAAAAACGGCGGATTCCTTGCCGTCTCCGACGCGGCCTCGCCGGAAACGATCCAATCGCTCTTCGGGATCAGCAAGAAGACATTTAAAAAAGCGGTCGGCGCCCTTTACAAAAAAAGGCTGATCACCCTCGAGGACGGCGGCCTCCGGCTGAGCGAAACCAAGACATCCGCCTAAGCTTTCGATTCCCTCGCCGAGGCCGATCTGACCGGAGGAGACAAGGTCGAGGCGTTCAAGAAACGGAAGGGCGGAAGGCCGTAAATTTCAGGAAGGTCGATCGGTCCTCTGAAATTTTTTCAGGTCCGTGTGATCGTCGAGGTCATCAATGATGTCGCGAGTTGGGATATCTACGATCAGCGCTTCGGCCCGATGCCGCCAGGTCAGATATCGAATCTGATCGCTATTGGACAACCGGAGCGCCTCCCCGATCAAAGCGCCATCTATCAGAACCGGATGGCCTTTCTTGCCGTTGTATCTGGGATGCACCACGGGGGCGAATCCGCCTTTTTGCGAAACGGTCCGATGCTCGGCCGCCAGCTTGACCAGAGTTTGGGGCAATAAATGGGGATGATCGGCGAGAACGATAAAAATGCCGTGAAGGGGTGATTTGGTCAAAGATTCCGCACCTGTCCTGAAAGAGGCCGCCATACCGTGCTCATGGTCCGGATTATACACAACCCGGAGCTTGCCCGTGCGGATCTCTTCGTCATACGGCCCGGATAAAAACGACCCGATCTGGTCGCGATAAGGGCCTGTGACCACGATGATCTCTTCGATGCCGGATTGAATGACGGCATCGAGAACATGCCCCAACACCGCTTTGCCGTTGATCTCGAGCAGCAACTTATTGGCGCCGAAGCGCTTGGATCCGCCGGCGGCCAAGACCACGGCTGAGTATCCTTCCAAGGCCATCACCGAACCTCGTCAAATATCATTGAGGGCCCTTGTTATCTATGGCCGAAATGGCGACGCTCCCTCCTGGTCATCGGGGAATCGGGATCGCCTTCCGCGAGAAAAGGATATTCCCTGCGGCCGGTCGATGTCAAGAACAAGGGGACGGCCGCGGTCCATCCCGATGAGGATATTCAGCTCACTGCTGATCTTCAGGGGAAAGAAGGTCGCCCGCGATCAGATAGGAAAAGGCCTTTCCGGATTGAGGATCTCGTCCCTCACAATTCCTTTGAGGTGAGGGAAGGGGTCACGCCCATGGGGGAAGGCCAGGGAGTGGATGAATTCGTCTTGAAATTCTCTCTCATTGGTCAGCTCTAAGTACTCCACGCGTCTCGCCATCTCGTCCGCCTCGATTCTCTTCTCCCGGTTCAGCAAGGCGATCCTCGCGCCGTCTCCGGCGGCATTTCCGACGGCATAGATCCGTTTCAGATCGCAGTCCGGAAACATCCCCAAAATCAGAGCTTCTTTGGGATCGATATAACTCCCGAAGGCGCCGGCCAAGACGATCTTGTCCAGCTTCTCGATCCCCAGTCTTTTCATAAGCAACTTCGCTCCCGTGTAGAGGGCGCCCTTGGCCAACTGAACATTTCGCACATCCTGCTGAGTGATCGTAATCTCTTTTCCGATCGATGTTTCTTCCTTCCAGGCGATGACGAACTCGGGGCTCCCGTTGGAAACCTTCAATCGGGGCGAAGGGATGTCCTTCCGGAAACGGCCGGTCTTATCGATGATTCCAGTCCGGTACAGTTCGGCGACTCCATCAATGATCCCGGAACCGCAGATCCCCTTCGCCTCGGGATTTTTAATCTCTTCGTTCCATCCGTCTTTGCCGACGACCTTGAATCTCACGTTCCAGGTCCGGGGATCGATCTGAATTCTTTCAATGGCGCTCGGAACGGCTCTCATGCCGTATTTGATGTGGGCGCCCTCGAGAGCCGGACCCGTGGCACAGGAGGCGGACATGAGTTTCTTCCGGTTTCCCATCACCAGTTCCCCATTCGTTCCGATATCGATGATCAAGAGCAGGTCATCCTGATGATAGGGTTCTTCGGCAAGGAGAACTCCCACGTTGTCCGCTCCCACAAAACCCGCTTCCACGGGCAAGACATGAGTGTTGGCCGACGGGTGAACTTTCAATCCGAGCTCTCGGGCCTTCACGTCGAGGGAGCGGTGGATGACGGGAGGGAAGGGAGATACCCCCAAGTATTCAGGGCTGATCTTGAGGAGAAGGTGATGCATGACCGTGTTGCCGACGATCGTCACTTCGAGGATGTCTTCGGGGTGGAGATTACTTTTTTGAGTAATCGTTTCAATGAGTCGGTTCAAACCCTCGATGATCGACCGGTGAATCGTTTCGAGACCTCCCGGATGGTTCATCGTGTACGCGATCCTCGACATGATATCTTCACCGTAGATCACCTGGGGGTTCATGATCGCTTCGGTGGCGATGAGTTCTCCGGTCTGAAGATGGCAGAGATAGGCGGCCACGGTCGTCGTCCCTACATCGACGGCGAGCCCGTAAACATTGGTGGCTTTTCCAGGTCGGATATCGATAATCTCTCGGTCCATCCACACGGCGACCGTGACCTTCCAGTGTCCCCGGCGAAGAACGGAAGGCAGTCGGAGAAGCGTAAGGTAGTCGATCTCGAGGGGGGGCAGAGAATAATTCTCTCTTAAGGCTTTATGAAGTCTATCGAAATCTCCGAGAAGGTGGTGAAGCGTGGGGGGAGGGAGTTCGACATCGTACAAGGAGACGGCGGGTTTTAGGGCAATCGATCGCCGGGTGGCTTCTTTTCTCGCCACCTGTTGTCCGATCCGACTCTCTTCCGGAACAAAGATCAGGGCCTCACCCCGGATATGCGCGGCACAGGCCAAACGATACCCTTGGGATCTCTCTTTTTCATTAACGAATTCGTTCTCTTCCTCTGTGAAGGGAGAAAGGTGTCCCGTTTCCAGCTTGACCTTGCATTTTCCGCAATTCCGCTCCCCGCCGCAAAGAGATTCGATTTCAACCCCCAGCTCCCTCGAGGCCTCGAGAATCGTTTTCTCTTCCGGAATATCACCCCGTCTTCCGGATGGTTGAAAAATCACCTGAAACGTCTTCATCGTCGTTTTCTCCGAGATAGCATTGCTTTTTTCCCGTCTTTTTTCAAGAGGAGCAGGCCGAGACTCAGGACCCCCGGATAGGGGTGAAGAAGCAGCCGTTCTCTGAAGTCTGTGGGTGAAAAATAAAGACCTCGAAGGCGCTCAATCGGGTTCGACCGTCATCGTCAATTCCCGCAATTGAGACGGGGCGAAGTTTAAGAGGGCAAGGGGAGATTCTATTATAACTATGATAAGAGGATAATAAGAATGAGGTCATCATGGATAAATCGCCCTCGATTCAAAACCGCCGGGATTTCATCAAAACGACGTCGGCCGGGCTTTTGGCCGGCCTGCTGGGCGGCTGCCGGTTCGGCGGGTCCTCGCCTCGGCCCAACATCCTCTTCATCGCCGTCGACGACTTGCGGCCGGAGCTGGGTTGTTACGGAAACCGGGAGATCAAGACCCCCCGGTTCGACCGGCTGGCCCGGGAGGGCATGCTCTTCGAGAGGGCCCATTGCCAAGCCGCGGCCTGCTCGCCCTCGCGGGCGAGCCTCATGACCGGCCTTCGGCCCGATTCGACCCGGGTGTGGAGCCTGGGCGAGGAGTTCCGCAAGACGATCCCCGATGTCGTGACCATGCCCCAGCATTTCCACAAGTTCGGCTTCCACACGGTCTCGCTGGGCAAAATCTTCCATAACCATATGCCGGACCGGGTGTCGTTCGACGAGCCTGACCTGCGCCCGGCCGAATACAATACGCCCGAGCTCATCGACCGGGATCCCGAATCGTTCTACTTCGACGAGGAGATCAAGAAGGAGCTGGCCGCCGTTCGGGAAGAGAGGATCAAAAAGAATCCCAAGGGATATGCGGGCGGTTGGGCTTATGGGCGCTCGACCGAGTGCTCCGAGGCGCCGGACAACGCCTTTTACGACGGGGCCCAGACGGACCTGGCGCTGGAAACGCTGAAGAGAATCAAGGAGCGCCCTCAGCCGTTCTACCTGGCTTTGGGATATTTTCGGCCCCATCTGCCGTTTGTCGCTCCGAAGAAATACTGGGATCTCTACGACCGGAACAGCCTGTCCCTGGCTTCGAATCCGTACCTACCCAAAGACGCGCCGGTCATGGCCGCCGACTCGAATTATGAGCTGAAAGGCTGCTATGACCTCGAATTCGTCGGACATCCTTCCGTGTACAGCATGCCGGAAGATATCGCCCGGCGTCTAAAACACGGCTACTATGCCTCGGTCAGCTATATCGACGCCTGCCTGGGGAAACTCCTGGACGGCCTGAAGGCGATGGGGCTCGAAGAGAACACGATCGTCGTCGTTTGGGGAGACCACGGCTACAAGCTGGGCGAGCACAACGCCTGGACCAAGCAAACCAATTACAATATCGATACCCGGGTCCCGCTCATCATCCGCGCCCCCGGATTCGGGCCGGGCGGCCGTTCCTGCGACCGGCTCACCGAGCTCGTCGACCTCTATCCCACCCTATGCGACCTGGCCGGGCTTGAGATCCCCGGAATCATGGAGGGGACGAGCTTCAAGCCGCTTCTGCGCGATCCCGGCCGGGAATGGAAAACGGCCGTGTTCAGCCAGTATCATCGCCGGCCCAATGTCTCGCCCGATGGAAAACGGTACATGGGCTATTCCATGGTCACGGCCCGACACCATTATGTCGAATGGCGCTATTGGGACAACGACAAGAAGGTCGCCGGGGACCTGGCCGCCGTCGAGCTTTACGATAATCAGGCGGACTCCGACGAAAACGTCAATATCGCCGGTCTCCCAGAAAACGCGGAGCTCGTCGCCCGGCTCGCCGGTCAACTCAAGGCCGGCTGGCGCGCCGCGAGAATATTTTAGCAGGGTTAAGAGGATGACGAGTGATGACACGGCTCGGCCTTGGTGATAAGCTATTGGAATGCAGGATTCGATCCATTTCGATGATATGCTGAAGGAACGAGGGATTAAGCGGGAGTGGACGGATCGGGCCACGTGTGATCCTGATCGGACGGAAGCCCAGGCCGACGGGACGCGGCATTTTATCAAGCGGATTCCCGAGTTCGGAAATCGTTGGCTGCGTGTCGTGGTCAACGTAACGATCGACCCGGAAAAGCGAGTCACCGCATTCTTCGATCGGAAATTGAGGAGAACGGAATGAGAATCAAAGTGGATAAAAACAGCGATGCCCTGTACTTCCGGCTCGATGAGAGCCGGATCGTCGAGTCCGAGGAGGTCCGGCCGGGGGTCATTCTCGATTTCGATGAGAACGACCGGGTCGTCGGTGTTGAATTTCTCGGCATCTCGGCGAGGGCGTCCAAGGAAGAGCTTTCGACTCTGCAGTTCCAAACGGCCTGAGATGACGAGCTTATATTAAACGTATCGACCGCGGATTAAATAATCCCCATCTCGCGGATGAGGTGGGTCGCTCCGGAGAACATTTCCGTCACCCACAGCACGTAGCGGATGTCGACGCTGATCGAGCGCTGAAACTCGGGGATGATGAAGTAGTCCCCGACGACGCTCTCGTAGGTCATATCGAAGATGATCCCGATCTGCTCGCCCTTGGCGTTGAGCGTCGGCGAGCCCGAGTTTCCGCCCGTGACGTTGGTCGTATTCAGGAAGCAGGTCACGATGTCGCCCAGGGCCTTGTCGGCGTAGCGGCCGAAGTCTTGCGCCTTCCATAGCTCTTTCACCTTGGCCGGGACGATGAAAGGAGACACGCCGGTGTCCTTCTCGATGACGCCCTTGAGGGTTGTCATCGGTGTGTAGCGGACCGCGTCCTTGGGCGAATACCCCAGGACCGGGCCGTAGGTGAAGCGGATCGTGCCGTTGGCGTCCGGGGGATAGGCGCCCTTTTTCATCTCCAGGATGGCGGCTTCATAAGCCATCTTGAGGTCGGCGCCTTCGCGGCCGAAGCCCTTGCTGTCTTCGCGGATGACCTTGAGCTCCTTCTCCATTTCGCCGGCCAGCTTGAGGAAGGGATCGTCGAGCGCGGCGAGCTGGGGCGGCTTAAGGCCGAGGACTTCGAGCCGTTTCCGGGCGTCGCCCAGCTTGGTTTGATCGTACATGGCGTCGACCCGGGCTGCCGCATCGGCGTCCGATCCGGCCACGAGCGCGCGCAAGGACGCGGGCCATTGGGCCGTGTCAGGCCTGGTCGTCTTCAGCCGCTTAATGGTCCACTTCAGGAGCTCCCGGTCGATGGCGAAGATATAGCCGCGTTCGGCCAGGGAGATGTTCTGTCGCAGGTTGGGCAGGTTCCGCTCCTGGAAGGCCGGGTCGCGTTCCTTGTCTGCCTTCTGGAGCTCTTCGACCGCCCGGACGAGGGTGTGGGCCCCCCCGAGGATGGTCGAACCGCCCAGGACGCCGTTGAGCGCCTCGCTCCGGGCGGCGAAGGCCTTCTGTCGTTCGAGGAAGTCGTTAAGGTCAGCCGCGACTTTGCCGTATTTGGCCGTTCGGGCCGGGTCGGCGGCGATCCAGTCGAGGATCTCCTTCTCCTGGGCCGCCTTGCGGGTGAGAAGGTCATACTTCTGCAGGCCTTCGAGCTTGCCCTGCAGGTTCTTGAGGCCGTTGTAGAGGCCCTTGACCCGGGCGGCATAGCGGATCTCGACTTCCTTGTCGGACTTGCCGGCGGCTTCGTAAAAGGCGATCAGGTCCTGGTTGTCCTTGATCCGGCGTCCCATCGAGTCCATATCGGACTTGAGCTCGCCTAACGCATAGTTTCGATAGGTCCGTCCGGGAAAGCCCATGACGAAGGTGAAGTCGCCTTCCTTGTATCCGTCAAGCGAAGGCTTCAGCCAGGCCTTTGGCTTGTAGGGGACGTTCGCCGGGCTGAAGTCGGCCGCCGTGCCGTCGGGCGCGACATACGCCCGCAAAAACGAGAAGTCGCAGGTGTGCCGGGGCCACATCCAGTTGTCGGTTTCGCCGCCGAAGTTGCCCAGGTCTTGGGGCGGGGCGAAGACCAGCCGGATGTCCCGGATCTGCTTGAAGGTGTAGAGATAGTAAGCGTTGCCGCTGTACATCGAGGCCAGGGTGCAGCGGAGGTCCTTGCCGCCCTTCTCTCCTTGGGCGATGATGTCCTTCTGGGCTTTGTCCAGGGCGTCGAAGCGCTGGCGCGGGGTTAGGCCCGGCTTGAGGTAGGCGTTGACCTGGGCCGTCACGTCCTCGTAGCCGAGCAGGACGCCGGCCTGGTAGCCCTGGGCTTGGATTTCCTTATCGCGAGAGGGGGCTTGGAAGCCATTTTGGATGTAGTCGTTCTCCTTGCTCGAGGCCCGTTGGATGGCCCCGTAGGCGACGTGGTGGTTGGTCAGGATGAGGCCGTCGGGCGAGACGAACTCGCCCGTACCGCCGCCCAGGTTGACGACGGCGCTCATCAAACCGGTGCCGTCCTTCTTGAACAAGTCCTCGGGATTCATCTGCAGGCCGAGGGCTTTGAGGTTGAGGTCTTTCATCTGATGGGGCATCCACATGCCCTCGTCGGCCCGGCCGAGGAATCCCACGAGCAGGACGAGCCCGATGATCGCAATCCATTTCTTTTTCTTTGTCATGACGGCCTCCGGATTGAGGATGGGCCGCGGGCGCGGGAAGGGGCGCCGGCGCGGACCCCCATTGTAGACCGGGGAGCCCGCCCCCGTCCACTTCCCGGACTTCTATGAGGCATGAGGCATGAGGCATGAAGCATGGGACTGTTGACATTTCCATTCGGGTTAGAATAAAAAGAACGAAAAGAAGACCGAATCATCGGGACGAGGAGATGAGAAAATATCTTTTCCTGATCGCCGGTCTCCTTGTTCTTTCCGGATGCGTATCCGTCAACAGGCTCGTCAAGCTCGAAACCCCTCGGGGCGGAGTTTCCGATCAGGGATTCGTCCGTCCGTGCTCCGGAGTCGTGACGTCCCCATTCGGCCTGAGAACCCTGAGCGGCGTCACCCAGGCGCATAAAGGTGTAGATTTCCAGGGGAACACGCTTGCGACGCCGGTTTTTGCGGCCAAAGAAGGAAAAGTCACGATTCGGGCCAAGGATGATTCCTACGGAAGATGGATCGAGATCAGCCATCCCGGCGGCTGGGCCACGCGCTACGCGCATCTCTCGGTGGTTCTCGTGAAACGAGGAAAGGCCGTCAAACGCGGGGACTTGATCGGAAGGGTCGGAAAAAGCGGCCGGGCCCAGGGAGGACATCTGCATTTCGAAGTTTTTCTCAATGGGAAAAGCGTCGATCCCCAGGCCGTTTTGCCGTTCGGCCGATAAGCTCGCGAAAATATTTCCGCCGGCCGGTTAGAAAAGGATTTCCGCGGCTTATTTCAAACCGAAGGCATAAAGATTCTTTTCCGTCCTCACATAAATCCGGCCCTCGACGATCGCCGGAGTCGCCATGATCCGCTCGCCGAGATCATTGCGAGCCAGGATTTTGAGCGTGACCCCGGCCTTGAAGACCGTCACCACCCCCTGCATCGACGAGGCGAAGATCTTTCCTTCGCCGGCGACCAGCGAGGCGTAGTACGCGCCGCCGGCGCCCAATTTCTCAATATATTTCCGCGCGCCCGTCTTGGCCGTCTGGCAGGTGACGGTCCCTCCGTTCATGACGGTGTAAACGCGCCCCTGGTAATATAAGGGAGACGGCGCTTCCGGCACTCCGGTGGTGTGTTTCCAGACGGCGGTCGCCTCTTTTGCCCCGCCCGGTCCCCCCGGCCGGATCCCCATGATCGCGTTCTCGAATTTGAATCCCTCCATGAACGCGTTCCATTTCCGGTATTCCTCCCGGGTGACCTTCTTGTCGCGGTTCACGTCCAGGAAGTTGAAAAAGCCGCGCAAAGGATGGGTGCCTTCCCGCCCGACGTCGTTTCGGGAGAGAAGGCTCAAATCCGCCGGGACCTCGTCGAAGTCGATTTGACCGTCCTTGTTCTGATCATGTTTAGCGATGATTTCGTCGAACGTCGGTGGTCCGAACACTTCCGGATTTTTGCCCATGTTGTATGAGCTGATATACACCAGGCCTTCCCCCGAGACCGGGGTGATGCACGGTTCATCCGTCAGGCCGCCGAACGACCACCGTTCCTCCCCATTTTTCAGGTCATACGCGACCAGCCACCAGTTGCCGTAGATGACGACTTCGTCGACCCCGTTGTTGCGCCAAACCATAGGCGTCGACCAGCCCGCCGTGAATTGAGGGCGGTCCTTTTTCCAGACCGGCTCTCCCGTTTTCGGATCGAGCGCCCACAGGCATGATTTTTCGGCCTGATCGTCGTTGAAGATCAGCAACCCGCCGGCGATGACGGGAGACGCGGCCGTGCCGTACATATTCTTCGGCAAGGCCATCGGCCTCTTCCACAGTTCCTTCCCGTCCAAGTCATAACAAACGAGGCCGTATGATCCGAAATAGACAAATACCCGCCGGCCGTCCGTCGCCGGCGTCGGTGCGGCGGGACTGCTGATCGGATGGACCCTCTCGATTTTTTCCGTCGCCACCGCCCTCCGCCAGAGGATTTCTCCGGTCGAGCGGTCGAGGCCGAACGTTTCCAGGGTCTTATTCGCGTATCCCGTCAGGAAAATCCGATCGCCCGCGATACACGGCGAGGCGTGGCCGGCCGGCAGCTCGCGCTTCCAAATGAGATTCTTGGCCGGTCCGAATTCCACCGGAAGGTTCTTGGCGTCCGCGGCGACGCCGGTTCCCCCCGGCCCGCGAAACTGTCCCCACCTCACTTGCCCGGCGGCGCGGTCCGGGCCCAAAAATAGCATCAGGGCGATCATCGTTATCCCTGTCCTGGTTCGCATTTCGTTCTCCTTGCCTTGACGGCCTATCCGGCCATTTCTCCGTTGGCAATTACCATAGAGTTTCACCCCCGGTCTTGTCAACCGGATTCGGGCCTGACCGTCGAACAGTTTGTTCTTTCGGACCGCTTTGCTTGATCGCCGGCCGCAAACGGAAACGGCCGGAACGTGATGAGGGTTTGCCGCTCCGCAGGCGCTCTTCGAGGCTCCCGGCTTCGGACGCCGAAGCTCCGGAGACCATCAAAGCCGACCTGAAATCTTCGAGCTGGTGAAGCGCAGGAAGCGCAAGGTCCGAGGCGCCGAGAAGGAGCGTCGAGGAAGCGGTTCATCAAACCCGATCTAGAGTGAAGGCCGTTTTCGGATACGGAGGCGATGGCGATGATACCGTGCCGAAACTGTTCGACGGTCAGGATTCGGGCGCCCCTTGAATGTTTAGAAAGGCGCGGAGAATGGGGGAAGAGCCGGCTCGATCTTTGGGAGAACGACGGCGAACCGTCAGCGCGACGCCCGTTCGAGCCAGAAGGGAAGGTCGGCCAGGAGTTTTTTCATGATCGTCGCGGTATTCGCCCGGAAGACTTCGATCTTGCCGTAAGCTTCGCCGCCGCCCGGGCCGACAAGATCGCTCACGCCTCGCAGGATCAGAAGCTTTTTGCCGTTTCTCCGGGCGACGTAGGCGATGGCGCCCGACTCCCAGTCGGCCGCCACGGCGCCGTATTTCGACCGCAACTCCCCGATCCGGGCCGGGTCGAGGTCCTGGTCGGCCGAAACGAGGACGGTCCGGCGGACGCCGGGCGGATCGTCGCCCTTGAGCCAGCCGAGGTCGATCGTCGTGGCGTAGTCGGCGACGGCCGCCTCTGCGTCGCCCATCCGTTCGATGATATCGTAGATGACCGTTTTGGCCGCGAGAAGGACATCGAACGGTTCGACCGCCCCGGCGAACCCTCCGCACGTTCCGGCGTTGATGAGAAAGGGCGGGTCCCAGCGCTGGATCACGTATTGCGTCGCCGCCGCGGCCGCGACTTTTCCCCAGCCGGTATGGAAGAGAAGCACGGATTCAGTCGTTTTATCCGGGAAGACGACGTTTTTCAGGAGAAACTCGCCCGGAGGAGACGCTTCGAAAAGAGATCCGGGGTGGAGCGCTTTGACGACGGCCCATTCGGCGTCGGCGCAGACGAGAACCGCCGCGGCCGGGCTCTCGGCCGGCTTGCCGGCCTCCGTCAGAACCTTCCGGACATCTTCATTCGGTCGAGATCCACAGGCTATCGCCCCTGATAAAAGGAGAATGCCGGCGGATATAAACCGCGATCTCGCGATTTCGGGCCTCATCGTTTATTCCTCCGAGGGAAGATTATCACATTCGGATCTCTTTTATTTCGCCGGTCCACACGTTGTAGAATGGCGGCGGACCGGACCGACGAATGAGGGACGCGCCATAGCCCGAAAAAGCATCGAGAAGATCCGCCCCGACGTGGTATAAAATACAAAATCCAGATGATGTCCGCTCCGAGAAGCCAGATCCGTAAATTGGCTGCGGTCTTTTTTTTCTCCGGCCTTACCGGCTTGGTCTACCAAGTCGCCTGGCAGCGCCTACTGACGGTGTTTTTGGGAGTCGGCGCCGTCTCGATCGCCCTGATTGTCAGCGTCACCATGTTCGGATTGGGTTTGGGTTCGCTCCTGGGAGGCCGGTTGGCCGAACGCAGCTCCGACCCGTTCGCCCTTTACGCCCTCCTTGAAGGGATGCTCGGAATCGCCGGACTGGTCAGTTTTCCGCTCATTTTCGCTCTCGGACGGCTGACCGCTCCCGGCCCTCCGGCCGCGGCTTTCGCCTGTTTGTTTGTCTTTCTCTGCATCCCGACGCTTTTGATGGGAATCACCCTGCCTCTGCTCACGACGATTTTCACCCGCCTGACCGGGGATTTCATCGTCAGCGTCAGCCGCCTCTATTTCATCAACGCCCTCGGCGCGGCCGTCGGGGCGGTCCTCACGAGCTACCTCCTGGTCTCGTTCCTCGGGTGGAACGGATGTATTTTCCTGGCCGCGGCCGTCGATTTCGTCCTTGCGGCGGCGATTCTTTCGGCCAGGCGGAAGGTCCGGCCGACGGCAAAGCCCGCCGAGGCTGAGGCACCTCCGGTCGAGGAGAGTTCCGG